>ENA-ORRQ01000563-ORRQ01000563.1-human-gut-metagenome-genome-assembly--contig:-NODE-563-length-34982-cov-6.021702_pt1 | contig 34982 bp, 29 predicted proteins | sample MGYA00242177_ERZ509138 | MGnify/ENA primary metagenome ERZ509138 (study PRJEB26280, sample SAMEA2338628) | human gut metagenome | biome: human gut; feature: human-associated habitat; material: faeces... | reverse complement strand
GTCTCGGCTACGCCGATATCGGACAGCCGCAAGGGCTGTCCCTACGGTCGGTAAAATCAAAGATTTCGTGCCGCTTGCGCGGCGACGGTGCGTCGAGGTCGCCGCACCCTACAAATACGCGTCAATAAACTTGTGCAGATTTCGCGGGCAGATGGTATCTGCCCCACCGTATATATTTATTACTTTGAGCGAAGCGAAATAACCCCTCAGCCTCGGCTCGCGCCGAGCCAGCTCCCCTACAGGGGCGCCTAAATAGATTCTGCGACAAATCCCAATTTGCCGGACTGATAAATGCCCCGCTTTTATACACCTTACAATAACATAAAACCCGACCCATGAACCATAGGTCGAGTTTGTGTCTTATGAAAACTTTGCTGAAATCCGGATATCTTTTAGTCCTCTTTGTCTTCTTCGTTCTCTTCTTTCGGCTCTTCGACCTTCACTGAGATCTCTATAACTCTGCGCTGTTCAACGTCTGTGACGGTGACGGAAAGATTTTTGTATTCAAACGTGTCGCCGACTTCAGCCATTTTGCCGAGCTGTTCGAGCACCCAGCCGCCGACCGATACGGATTCGGACTCCTCGTCCTCATCCATGTCGAAATATTCAAACATCTTGTCGAGCTGCGCGCCGCCGAGAACCTTTACCGTGCCGTCGGGCTGGGGAGAGAAGTCCTCAATAACTTCGTCGTTTTCGTCCCATATCTCGCCGACAAGCTCTTCGAGAATGTCCTCCATGGTCACTATGCCGAGCGTGCCGCCGAACTCGTCCGCGACAACCGCCATGTGCGTCTTTTTCTGCTGCATGAGCTTGAGCAGTTCGCTTATCTGCATCTGTTTTGCTATGTAGACGGTCTTTTTGATTATCGAAGATATCGGCTGCTTCTTCGTGAGCACATATTTGTTGAAGTCCCTGATGTGAATGAAGCCGATTATATCATCTGTGTCGTCGGAATAGACCGGCAGGCGCGAGAAGCCGGAGTCGTTGAACACCGAGGCTATCTTTTCGACGCTGTCGTCTTTTGAAACGGCAATGACATCGACGCGCGGGGTCAGGATATCGCCGACGGGGCACTCGTAAAAGGAGATGGCCGAGCGGATAAGATCGCTCTCGTCCTCGTCGAGTCCGCCGCCGGACTCCGCTTCGTCAACGATATTCAAAAGCTCGTCGCCGGTTATCGTGTCGTCCTTCTTGAATTTAAAAATCTTGCTCAGAAGTTTCTTCCAGAGCATGAAGAACGCCACGGCAGGGGTTAATATAACTGTAAGTGCCCTCAGGAACGGTGTCGCGAACATCGCGTATTTTTCGGGCATCTCTTTGGCGAGCGTCTTCGGCGTAACCTCGCCGAAGATGAGCAGGAGCACGGTCATTATTATCGTCGAGACCGTCGGACCCTTGCTCTCGTTTATGAGCCTGATGAAAAGCACCGTCGCCACGGATGACGCCGTGATGTTGACAATATTGTTTCCGACAAGTACGGTGGAGAGCAGCTTGTCATAGTTCTCCGCCATCTTGTATGCCTTGGCGGCTTTTTTGTTGCCGTCGTCAGCCATGGTCTTGAGTCTTATCTTGTTGAGGGAAGTGAAAGCGGTTTCGGATGCCGAGAAAAATGCCGAGAACAGTATGAGCAGAACAAGGCATACTATCTGCACCCAACTTCCGGTAGTCAAAATGATTCCTCCAGTTGCGTTTTACGCATATGTATATTAAATATAACTATATCATACTCTATTTGTTATTGCAAGAAAAAGCCGCATCCGGGTGAATGCGGCTTTTAAATATAATTATTACAGAGCTATCATGTCACGCAGCTCGGATGCGAGGTCTGCGGCGAGGCGTGTGCCATTTATGAGGGCGCGTTTCGGCAGTTTTGCGATGAATCCGTCGTCCTCGAGGGTGACATCGCCCGTGTAGTTTATGTCGTGGAGCGCCTGCGCGATAGCCTTCCAGTCGAGCTTGCAGGTGAAGGGCGGCATATGCAGATCCTCCATATAGTTGTTGTCGTGGACGTGCAACGCCGTGAGCCTTCTGTGACCGAGCGCTCTTATCGCGTGCGCCGCGTCGTCGCCGACAAGTCCGCTGTGACCGAGGTCGAGGCAGACGGTGAAATATCTCGGGTCGAGCGCGTCATAGTATTCGGCGAGCTGTTCGCCGTAGCTGCACACATTTGCGAGCATGACATGGCGGCGGTCGTCGTGGCCGAACATATTCTCGAGCGCTATCTTCGTGCCGAACTCCTCGCAAAGGGGCTTGAGTGAATTATAGAAATCGATGTTGAACTGCTTCTGATCCACGCCGTCCGGGCAGGCGGTCGGGTGGACTATTATCTGACTCGCTCCTATTTTGCCCGCAATGCGGATAGAGAGCTTCAGCTTTTCATAGACGAATTTGTTGTATTCCTCGTCACCGAAACGGTAGCTCGGGAACGGCGCGTGAGCCTGATTGAACGGGAGCGAATATTTCTCGCTCGATTCCAAAAGCTTGCCGACAAGCTCATCCTCGCTCATGTTGCCGAGCACGCTCTCAAACGAGCTGTTCATATAGAACATCGAAAAATCGAGCGCGTCGAAGCCCGCCTCTTTGAATATTTTTATGCCCTCGTCAATGCCGAAAGCCGGAAAAATAATGTCTGTCTGTGTTGATATTCTCATACTGCGCACCGCCTTATAAGTCATTTTGATGTTATTATATCAGAGAGTTTTTGGATATACAATATCAATGTCCCAAATATGGTATAGCAAATTTCCGCGGATGTGATATAATCTTTGTGTGAAATCTTTCCAACGGAGGTTTGAAATGCTGCGACTGATACTTTCGCCCTCGGTGGGCGGCACCGCAGGGTATCTCTATGATACGGCGGCTTCGATCGCTTCTTCGGGCGGCGAGGCTGTGCTGATGGTGCCCGAACAGTATTCCTTTGCCGCCGAGCGCATAGTTCTAGAACGCCTCGGAACGGCTGATGCCCAGCGCGTCGAAGTGCTGAGCTTCACGCGCCTTGCGAATACCGTGTTTAACGCTGTCGGCTGGGACAAGGGCAAGCGCCTCAATGAAGCGGGAAAAATACTTCTGATGAGCCGCGCCCTCGAACAGTGCGCCGATAAACTGAATGTCTATTCCCGCAGCGCGGACAGCCCCGCGGTCGTGCGCGAGCTGCTAAGCCTCAATGAGGAGTTCTGCCAGTGCGCGATATCTCCGGAGGATATGACCGCCGCCATGAACAACATGGAAGACGGGCTGCTGAAAAGCAAGCTCGCCGATATTTCGCTCGTTTTCTCTGTCTATGATTCTTTCGTCTCCGACGGCTGGCTTGACGACAGCCGCATGCTGACTCGCCTCAAAGACAAAATTCTCGAAAGCGGGTATTTTAAAAATAAAACGGTGTTCTTCGACTCCTTCCGCGGCTTCACTGCGCAGGAGTTCGGAGTTATAGGCAAGATACTCACCCAGGCGGACGATGTTTATGCCGCGCTGACTGCGCCCGACCTTGTCGAGCGGGACAGCGACGATATATTCTATCATACAAAAAATACTGCAAAGAAGCTCATTAAACTCGCGAACAGCGTCGGCGTGCCGTGCGCAAAGCCTGTTGTTATCAATGACCCGAACGGCGATCCCGCGCTCGATGCGTTTGCGAGTGACTTTCTGAGCCCTGAGGCGGATGTGTTTTCCGGCGCGTGCGACAGCATATCTATAGTCGCGTCGCCAGATATCCGCAGTGAGTGCGCCTATGCCGCGGCGCATATAAAACGAATGCTCAGAACAGGCGAATACCGAAGCCGAGATATCGCGGTTATCGTGCGCGACGAAACTTCGTATATCCGCCCGATGCTGACTGCGCTTGCGAAATGCGGCGTACCCGTGTTCGAGGACAGACGCCAACCTGTTATAAATCAGCCGCTGATGACGCTCGTTCGTGCCGCGCTGAAAATAGCCGACACGGGCTTCGACACCGACAGCGTACTGCGCGCTTTGAAAACCGGTCTCTGCCCGCTTGCGGCGGACGAGATATCGGATATTGAAAACTACACTTATCTTTGGCAGATAAACGGCTCGGGCTGGCTGAAAAAATGGGAGTCGAGCCCCGACGGATTCGGCGAGATGACCGAAAACGCAGCGGCGGAGCTTGAGAGGCTGAACGCCCTGCGCGAAAAGGCGGTCGAACCGTTTGCAAAGTTCAGAGGCAAGCTCAAAGATAACGACGGCGAGGGCTGCGCAAAGGCTGTGTTCGAGCTGCTGTGCGAGCTCGATACGGCGCAGAGACTCAAAGACCTCGCGATTTATCTCGAGGATTCGGGCGAAAATGTGCTCGCTCTTGAGACGGAGCGGCTCTGGGACACCCTCTGCTCTCTGCTCGATGTCGCGGCGCAGACGCTCGGCAAGACCCCGGTAAAAGCCTCACGCTTTTCGAGACTTTTTGATCTCATGCTCTCCACTGTCACCCTCGGCGAGATACCCCATTCCCTCGAAGAGGTGACGATAGGCTCGGCGCAGAGAATAAGACCCATCGCGCCAAAGGCGGTGTTCGTCCTCGGCGCGAATGCGGGGAAACTGCCGCTCAATCCCGTTCAGGGTGGTATGCTCAACGCCGGCGAGCGCGAACGTCTCGCGCAGGCGGGCATAGAGACCGCGATATACGGTGAGGACAGAGTTGCCGAAGAGCGATTTATCGCTTATACCGCGTGCTGCTGCGCAAAAGAGACGCTGATAGTCAGTTATTCTTCGAAGAGCGCGCAGGGCGAAGAACTCAGCGAGTCGGAGATAATCACTTTCATCCGCGAGCATTTCCCGCAGGTGCATCAGACCGACACTCTCACGGCGGACAAAATCGACCTTGTCGAGGGCAAGAAGCCCGCGTTTGAGCTGACGGCAGCGCTGATGCGAAACGGCGGCGAGCTCTATGAATCGCTGAGAAAATATTTTGAAAAAGATGCCGATTATTCCGGCAGACTCGCGTCGCTCGACAGCGCGGCGGAGGGGAGAACCTTCAAAATAGACAGCCGCGAGAGCGCGACGCGCCTTTTCGGCATGAACATGAATATCTCACCCTCGCGGGCTGAGACATATTACCGCTGCCCGTTTTCTTACTATTGCCGCTACGGCTTGAAGCTTCAGGAGAACAAGAGCGCGACCTTCGACCCGCTTCAGAAGGGCACGGTTATACATTTCGTGCTCGAACAGCTGCTCAGCGAGTTCAGCGCGCAGGAGCTCTCCGAGCTCGATCCCGATGAACGCTATGAAAAAATACGCGGATATCTGGACTCTTATCTCGAACGCTTCCTCGACTGCTCGCAGAGGTCAAAGAGATTCCTCTATCTCTATGAACGCCTCGCACGCAGCATAGATGCGGTCGCGGCGCGGCTTGCGGACGAGTTCAAAAACTGCGAATTCTGCCCGATCGATCTTGAACTTGATATATCGCATAACGGCACGATAAAGCCGTATGATCTGAAAATACCCTCCGGCGGACACATCAATATTTCCGGCAAGGTGGACAGAGTCGATCTCGCAGAGATAGACGGAGAGCCGTATGTCAGAGTCATAGATTACAAGTCGTCGGGCAAGCCCTTTGACGTTTCCGATGTGCTCAACGGACTCAATATGCAGATGCTTATATATCTTTTCACGCTCGTGAGCAACGGAAAGGCTCGCTACGGCGATGCGATCCCCGCAGGGGTGCTATATATGCCTGCAAAGGCATCTGCCTTTACAGCCGAGAGAGGCAAAGACCTCAGCAAACAGGGCAATCCGAACGACAAAAAAATGCAGGGCTTCGTGCTCGAAAACGCCGATGTCATAGTCGCCATGGAGCATGACGGCGACGGTGTGTATATCCCGGCAAGAATTGATAAGGACGGCAACATAAAGGGCAAGACCCTCGACCTCAGAGAGCTGTCAAAGCTTTGGGACACAGTTGACGAAAACCTTGTAAACATGGGCGAAGAGCTGCATCGCGGTTCGATTTCCGCGCTCCCGGCGCAGGGCAAAAACTACAAGGAAATCTGCTCGAAATGCGAATATTGGAACATCTGCACGCATGAAAATAATATGCCTGCAAGAGAATTGGACGATAACCGAAAACTAGGAGAGGGGGATGAAGAATGGGAGTCAAGTGGACGACTGATCAGCAGCACGCGATAGAGTGCTGTAAAGGCTCTGTGCTTGTCAGTGCTGCGGCAGGTTCGGGCAAGACAACAGTGCTCGTCGAGCGCGTTATCCGCCGCCTGACGGACGAAGATAACCCCTGTTCGGCGGAGGATCTGCTGATAGTTACCTTCACCCGCGCCGCCACCGCGCAGATGCGCGAGAAGATAGGCGCGGCGATACTCAAACGCCTCTCGGAGGACCCGACGGACAGGCATCTTCGCCGTCAGTATATGCTCCTGCCGTTTGCGAAGATATGCACTATCGACAGCTTCTGCAACGACCTTGTGCGCGAAAATTTCCACGCGCTCGGCATATCCCCGGACTATTCGCTGCTCGACAACGAGACGGCGGTCATAATGAAAAACGACGTCTGCGAGGCAATGCTCGAACGGGCATACGAAGAGGATTCGGACGGCAGCTTTTCGGGACTCAGCGACATGATGTCCTCCGGCAGCAGCGACGAGGATTTCGCGAAGCTGATAATCAAAATGTATGATATCTCGACAGCTTATCCGTTCCCTGATTTGTGGCTCGACTCGCTTATCGAGGAGTATTCCCAGCCCGATATCAACAAGAGCTGCTGGGGTGGTATAATAAAAAAATATGTCTGCGATATGCTCGACTACTGCGTGTCATCAAGCAATGATATGATGGCCGCCATGGAGTCCGATTCTATTGTCGCGGACGCCTACGGCGCGGCGGTGCAGAGCGATATAAATATGTACGCCGAGCTTCGCGAAAAAGTCAACAGAGACTGGGACGAGGCTCTCGAAGCATTTAACACAGTCAAATATATGGGTCTCGGGCGTGTGCCGAAGGGCTATGAGAGCGAGACAAAAAACGCGGTCATGACCGCCCGCAAAAAGCTCAAGGATCTGTTGAAAAAAGTACCTAATATTATGTGCGTCTCGTCCGGAGAACATTCTGAAGATGTGCGCCTGATGCGCGGTCCCGTGACGAAACTTATCGAACTTGTCAAGCAGTTCGGCAGGGAGTATTCCGCCGAAAAAGATAAAATGAACTCCGCCGATTTCTCTGATATCCTGCACCGCGCACTCAATTTGCTTGCGGTTTCCGACGGCAGAGGCGGATATATAAAAACCGACCTTGCGCGCGAGCTTTCATCGCATTATGTCGAGATACTCGTCGACGAGTATCAGGATATAAACGAAGCGCAGGATATGATATTCAAGGCAATATCCGTCGACGAGAACAATCTTTTTACCGTCGGCGATGTCAAGCAGAGCATATACAGATTCCGTCAGGCGATGCCGGAGATATTCCTGCGCCGCCGCAGCACAACACACAGCTTCGAGAGCGGAAAATACCCACTTGGCATAACCCTCGGCTCGAATTTCCGAAGCCGTGTGGGAGTTACCTCGTGTGTCAACTATATCTTCCGCCAGCTGATGAGCACGGAGGCGGGCGAGCTTGAATATGACGACTCCGAGGCACTCAACGCCGCCGCTAAATATCCCGAGCGCGACACCCCCGACTGCGAGCTGCATGTCGTGACGGACAAGGGCAACAGAGCCGATACGCTCGAAGCGCAGGCTCGCTATGTTGCGAGATATATTGACCGCACGGTCAGAGAGGGAAAAACGCTCGTCACAAAGGGCGGCGCTCTGCATCCCGCGTCTTACGGCGACTTCTGCATTCTCCTGCGCACGGCAAAAAATGTTTCTTCAGTTTATGCCAACGCGCTCTCCGAGCGCGGCATACCGGTTTTCTCCCCTGAGACCGGCGGATTCTTTGAGGCCGCCGAGATAAGCTTTATACTCTCACTCCTGCGCGTGCTCGACAACCCGGTGCAGGATATACCGCTCGCGGCAGTCATGCTCTCTCCGCTCTTCGGCTTCAGCGCGGGCGAGCTTGCGGATATACGCGCCTCGGCGAAAGAACGCTTGGAGGCGGGCGAGACTGAGCCGCTCTATCGCAGCGTCGCCGCGTCGGCTGACGCGGGCGACGAAAAAGCGGCGGCATTCCTCAAAAAGATAGAATCCCTGCGCAGACTGTCGCTGACCCTGAGCGCGGGCGAGCTCGTCCGCAGAGTGTGCGAGGAGACGGGCTTCGACGCTATCGCAGGCGCGATGCCGGACGGCGAGCGCCGCAGGCTCAATATCGGTCTGCTGTGCGATTATGCCGAAAAATACGAGGCGGCGGGGAACCTCGGACTCAGCGGATTTATAAGATTTATAGACAAAGTCGCGCGCACGAGCGGCGATCTGGCGACCGCTGCGCGCCCGTCCGAAAATGCGGATATCGTCCGCATAATGACCGTCCATCAGAGCAAGGGACTCGAATTCCCGATATGTATTCTCGCCGATATGCAGCATGCGTTCAACGAGCGGGACAACACCGAATCAGTGCTCATAAGCTCGTCTGCGGGGCTCGGCATGAAGAGACGCACAGAGGATGGAATCAGCGTTTATGACACCGCTTCGCGCCGCGCCGCAGTCATTACTTCCGAGCGCATGGGACGAAGCGAGGAGATGAGAGTGCTCTATGTCGCGCTGACGAGAGCAAAAGAAAATCTCGTTATGGTAACATCCGTCCCGAATCCCGAAAAGGGACTCGCGAAGGTTGCCGTCGAATGCGGAATAGGGGAGCGGGCGAACCCGTTCGCCGTGCTCAGAATGAACAACTTCTCAGATCTTGTGCTCATGGCGCTCATGCGCCATCCCGCCGCAGATGAGCTGAGAAAGCTCTCCGACGTAGATGTCCCGATATTTCTGCCCGAAAAAGACAGATTCAAGCTCAAAGTTGTCGTCAGCGATTCGGAAAGCTTCATGACCGAATCCGCAAATGAGCAAAAGATAGCCGCAAAGCCCGTATTCTTCGACGAAGTTTGCGAACGACTCGATTATTCCGACCCGCGCTCGGTGCTCTCGTCTGTGCCTGCGAAGCGCGCCGCTTCGGACGGCTCGGAGCGCGGCATAAACCGCGAATATTTCGCCTCGTCGCGCCCGGCGTTCATGAGCTCGGGCGGACTGACCCCGGCTCAGCGCGGCACGGCTACGCACAAATTCATGCAGTTTTCGGACTACGCTGCGGCGCGCGCCGACATTGAATCCGAACTCGCGCGGCTCGTTGACGGCGGCTTCCTCTCGGAGGATGAGGGCAAGGCTGTGAATATCGGCGCGGCTAAACGGTTCTTTATGTCGCCGCTTGCCGAGAGAATATTTGCCTCCGATAACGTCATGCGCGAGAAAAAATTTGCAGCGCTCTTCCCGGCAAAGTTTTTCTATCCTGAGCTGACGGGCGAAGCGGCGGAAGAAAAAATCGTCGTTCAGGGCATTGCGGACTGCGTGTTCGCCGAGGACGGAAAACTCGTCATTGTCGATTATAAAACCGATACGGGCGTTGACGCCGAGGCTCTGCTCGACCGATATTCGGCTCAGCTCGGGATATACCGCGAGGCACTCTCGCAGGCACTCGGAATGCCCGTCAAAGAGACGCTTTTGTACTCATTTTTCATGAATTCGACCGTTAAAGTCGGAACAGTTTAAAAAATATGAAAAAAGGGCTTGCATTTTTGCCCCGTGTATGATAAAATTTCGTTTGCTAAGCTTAAAGACAAAGTTATATGCAGATAATCCGAAAGAGGTGACAATAATGAAGGAAGGAATCCATCCTAAGTACGAGCCCACTGAGGTCCGCTGCGCTTGCGGCGAGGTCATCAAGACTTCTTCCACCAAGCAGGATCTTCGTGTCGATATTTGCTCAAAGTGCCATCCGTTCTTCACCGGCAAGCAGAAGCTCGTCGATACCGGCGGACGCGTTGACCGCTTCAAGAAGCGTTTCAACATGACAGAGGACAAGAAATAATCATCCTATGAGAGATAATGAGCTGCCTTTTCGGCGGCTCATTTTTCTATCTCAAAAATGCGTCATGTGTTGCACTATCCAAGCATTGTTAACAATATATTTCTCAAAAAGACTTGTAATAATTGCTCGGCGGCGTTATAATATTTGTAATCATTTTGTAATATTTTTAAGGGGGCGAAGCAATGTCGGGAAAGAAAAAGGGCAATATTGCCAATCCTGATTTGCACAGCTCAGAGTCGCCCGCAAAGGACGGGAACGAGCTTAAAAACAGAATAAATGAAACTGCAAAGTATTCGGAGCTTTTTGAGAAGATAGATGTCGACAGCGATTATGACGATATCCTCGCAACATATGAGAAAACTCTCGACAAGCGCACCAGAGCCGCCATGAAAAAAGCGGGCGGTGTCGCTGACGAAGAAGAGTCCGTTGACGAAAACGTGATGATAGAGGCGGGCGAAATAGTTTCGGATGCCGATTCTGCGACGCAGCCCGAAGTGCAGGAAACCGCGGAAAATAAGCCCGCGAAAAAGAAAGAAAAGGCTCATAAGGGCGATGCCGGAGCCGTACTTTATTCTTATATCGCGGCGCTCGGACTCGCAACCGGCACAACTTTTAAAAAGATGCTCGCGAAGCCTAAGAAGCTCGGCAGAAATATCGTCGGCTTTTTCAGATCTGTCTTCCGCTTTCTCTGGCTCGGATTCAAGAAGTTTATCCACATCATTTCTCATACATTCGTTGAGCAGGTCAAGGACTTCAGGCGTGATGTGCGCTCGGCTATGAATTATCTCAGGCAGAGCCGCCATAAGCCGAAAACACTGTTCCCGATACTCGGGCACTATGTGAAGAAGGCTTTCACCACCCATACGCAGATGTTCAAGACCATAGCGAACTTCGCTCTGCCCGTTGCCGCAGTGCTCGCTTTTGTGCTGACCGTCAACTATTGGAGCAGTGTCACGTTCGCGCTCAAGGTCAGCTACGACAACAAGGAACTCGGCTATATCTCCGACGAGTCGGTGTATAACGAGGCTCAGAGCGCCGCAAAGGCGAGAATGACGACTACAAAGACGGATTCTTCCGCCAAGCTTGATGATCCGACATATGAACTCTCGCTCGTCAATGTCAACAAGCTTGTCGATTCTTCGATACTCTGCGACAGAATAATCGAAAATTCCGAGAGCAATGTCACAAACGCCTGCGGAATTTATATCGATGACGAGTTTATCTGCTCCGTCAAGAACGAGACGGATGCAACGAGCGTGTTCAATGCTATTCTTGAAAAGCACAAGGTGACCGACAGCAACAGCTTTGTCGATTTCGTCGAGAAGGTCGAGTATGTTCAGGGACTTTATCCTGACGACCCGAAGACCATGTGGGATGCATCGAAGCTCAAAAAGCAGCTTGAGCAGACCAAGCAGGCGAAAAAGACCTACACCGTCAAGGACGGCGATACGATATACGGCATAGCGGTCGCGAACGGACTGACCGAAAAGCAGCTCATGGCGCTCAACCCCGATATGGGCGAGTATATTCATACAGGCGATCAGATAGTGGTCTCGAACGAGGTCAACTATGTCCGCGTCAAGGTCATGAGAACCGAGACAAGAACGGTCGAGGTCGATTACGACACCGAAAAGACCAATGACGCCTCGATGTTCAAGGGTACTACCCGCGTCACCCGAAAGGGCGAAAAGGGCGAAGATACGATAACCGAGCTTGTAACATATATCGACGGTCAGCGCGTCACTTCGCAGGAGGTCTCACGCGTCAGGACGAAAGAGCCCGTGACCGAAAAGAAGCTTATCGGCACGAAGTCGACCCGCGTCAGCGGCGGATATAATGTCAAGGTTTCCGGACGCGGCTTTGTATGGCCTGCACCCGCATGTACATTCGTCAGCTCGCCTTACGGCTGGAGAACCCTGCGCGGTTACAGCGACTTCCACACCGGCGTCGACCTCACTCTTCCCGGCGGCGGCTCGAGCGGAGCGGTCATAGTCGCATCACTCGACGGTACAGTCGAGAGCGTGCGCCGAAGCAATTCCGGCTACGGACACTGCGTCGTCATCAACCACGGCGGCGGAGTCAAGACGAGATACGCTCACTGCCTTGCAGGCTCTATCTCTGTGAGCGTCGGACAGCATGTCAGCGCAGGACAGGCGATAGCGCGAGTCGGCAGAACCGGCAACGCGACAGGTCCGCATCTTCACTTCGAGATAATCATAAACGGCAGCACGGTAAACCCGCTGCCCTATATCAGATAAAATTTTCCCCGCACCGAAAGGCGCGGGGATTTTTTATAAGATGACGAATCCTACCCAATTTTCCGTGGCGGGATTTTTTACTGTGCGCTGTATTTGCATCTGCCGTGAAGTTTAACGAATGCCCGTCGATGAATAAAAAAACGGCTCCCCATCAGGAGAGCCGTATAAATATGAGTTTTTGTCATTGAGCCTCGGCGGTAGTTATGGTTTTCGCTATCTCAACCACACTGTCAAAATCGGTTTCAAAATACATCATGTACTGGGTCAAATCATCAAGATATGTTATAGATGAAAAATCATTTTGCTCTACTACATAAACCGTTAAGCCGTTTACCGACAGCTCCTCGGTTCTGCTCTTTTCGGTAGTGTTGAGGAAGTCGATCGGTGCAATGATCTCTTTTGAGCAATATTTGGTTATAGCCGCTCGACCGGATATCTCGTTTGTACGATAACCCATGTTCACACTCGTCAGATATTTAACACCGTCTTCTCCTATGATTTCTGCCGTTATTTTATTGTAGACACAGTCGTTAGAGAAAAGCATTGCCGGCAGTTTTAAATCGGTAATATCATAATTTTTCAGTTTCCCGGCAATTTCCGTCCCCGGTACACTGTTCTCATCTTCTTTCGGCTTGTCGAAATGAACTCTTATGTGGTCTTCATAGAAAGAAAACGCATTGCTTTTTGCTTTCTCGTCCGTTGCGATGCCCGCGACTCCCATGGCGACAAGCAGCAGCGCCGCCGTCGCGGCTATTATCAATATCTTTTTCGCCTTGCCGCCGAAGCGATGCTTTTTCGGTTTTTTCGTATCCGTTTCGGTCTTTTCATCTTTGCCGTTATTGCTCTCGGCCTTGTTGATATAGTAAAGGCAGTATTCAATCAGATCCGGATCCATCTCGGATTCGTCTTTTTGCAGTTCTTCTTCGATTATATTTTCAAGCTCTTCAACCGTGAGCTCAAGTGAGTCGTCATTCAGAATTTTCATGAATTCACTGTTCGTCATGTTAATTTCCTCCTTGCGTATATAGTGTGCGAATTTCAAAAAGGTTACAGAAAAAGTTAAATTTTTTGTTTTCTATCTCTTCGTTTGAGAGAAGCACTATCTTTTTTCGCACCCTGAAAAGCTTCTGCTTGACATTCGTCTCGGAAATGCCGCGTTTTTCGGCGATATCTTTTATCTTCATGCGCTTCACATAAAAATCCTCGACCAGCGACTGCTCGTCGGCGTTGAGACGATTTAATACACTGTCCTTCATGTCGGTCACAAGCTCGTCGGGAATGTCGGAAAAATCGTGTATATCAAGTGAAGAAAATTCCATTACGGTTTCATAGCGTATGATTTTATTTATGTGTTCAGATTCTCTTTTTCTGTTTTTGTATTCGTTTTTTATCTTGTTGTTTGCAACAGAGGTGAGCCACGCCTTGGGATTACGGATCTCCGTCCCGGCGCGCTTGGCTTCGAGCAGCGCCATGAAAACATCCTGGACGCAGTCCTCAACGTAGTCGGGCGAGTCTTTGAGCCGAAATCTGCAAAAACTCTTTATGTATTCTCGGTAAAGATGCCAGAGCCGCTTGCATTCTTCTGTGATTTCATCTTTCTCCAAAATATCCAATTTCAAATCATCCCCCATATATTTTCTCGGTGTCAGCCCTGCTGCACATAGAGCGGAGCGCCGTGGGTTTATTATACTATAGATAGGCTGATTGGGCAATAAACATGGAGGATTTTGTCGGTAAAGTGGTGATAAATGGGGAGTTGTCTATCACTTGAGCCATAGCAAAGTGAAATCGCATTACCCAACTGTTTTTTATAATCGGGCTTTCAATAGCCGCGACGCGAAATTTCAGGGGGTGAGTTGTAGTGGTCGGCGACCTCGACGACCCTTTGACGCGTGAGCGTCACGGTGTTTTTTGGAGATGATGCAAGTAAAGCGATCCTTTAGTTACTTGCCGCTATTATAGATTTTAAAAGCAGGCGAACAAAGTTCGCCACTACGGTCTGTAAAATAAACTTTTGCGAGAATATCGTGCCGCTTGCGCGGCAGCGGTGCGTCGAGTCGCCGCACCCTACAAGCTGCGTGTCAATAAATTACTGCAAACTTTGCGTGCGAATGATATCTGCCACTGTTGCATACTATATTACTTTGAGCGACAGCGAAACAACCCCTCAGTCTCAGTTTATGCCAAGCCAGTCCCCTTGCAGGAACGCCTAAATGGATTTTGCGGCAAATCCCAATTTGCATATTTTTTTTCCTACTCAATTGCCAAAAATAAAACAGCCGCAGCAAAATTGCTGTGGCTGTCCGTTTTTATGATATTGTTTCTTATTCCGAAGCTGCCGTAGCGTCAAAATCGAGTCCGGAATTCGGGTTCTGGCAGTATTTCATCGAAGCCCTGTAGAACCAGATGTATTCACCGTCGCTGACAGCGACATTTGTAGCCTTGGTTATGCGCGTTTCAGCGATTCTCGCGGAATCTGTGGCATCCGTTGAATTTTTGTAGACCGCGTAGTAGCTTTTTCCGCTGCCGTCCGGGGTTATTGTATATGTGCCGGCCTTTATGTCCTTGCCGACCTTGTACATTGCGGGAGTCGTGCCGTCGCAGCCTATCGAAGCCATGTCGTGCGAAGCTGCGTCATAGAGCTCACAGCCCGTGATGTGGACATATCCGTCCTTTGACAGCGTATAATAGACAGAGACATCGACCATCTTGAAATCGCTTGCAACATTCTGAACATAGGGGTCAACGCTCTTTTTGAAGCTGAGTCCGCCGTATGCGCCGGAGGCTTTCTTGATTATGTATTCGCCCTTCTGAATATCCCTGCCTATCTTGTATGTGCCGGGGGCATATTTGCCGTTGACCGCCTTGGGATGCTCGCTGGCGGTGTTGATGAACTTGCAGCCGCTGATGTAGAGCTCGTAGCCGCTTTCAAGAGTAACGAGCGTATGCGTGCCGTCTATCGTTATATCATAGGCGAGGGGCTGACCTTTGTTATCTTTTTTCTTGCCGTCCCAGAGGAGCGCGGAGTAGTTTGAAGAGGTCTTGACAATATAATATTCGCCGGGGGCGAGCTTGCCGCTTCCGCTGCCGCATTTGTAGTTGCCCGCGCCGTTCCAACCGGTGGAGCTGCCGTCGTCGGGCTTCTCGGTCGAGTTGGTCGGGAGAGTGACAACCTGCGCTTCGGTCGTTGCCGCGGCGGGTACAGTCTGAGTCGGTCTGCCCGAGGGCTTTGTCTCTTTTGCAGTGGAGCTTTCAGCTGCGGTGCTGTCCGCAGAGGGCTCGGTTGTGCCGACAGCGTCGGCAGCATCAGTTTCCGCCGAGGCGGCTGTTGTGTCCTGGTTGTCCTTATTGTTCTTGCACCCTGCAAACGCCAGAACACCGGCGAGCATAGCCATGCAGAGAATAATAGATATAAGCTTTTTCATCTTTTTTCCCTTTCGTGAGGATTATTGCGGGCTTACCCGTTTTGTCCATTATACCAAACCTGAACATTCAAGTCAACACGGGCAAAAAAGGCAAAAAAAGGAAGAGCCGCATCTCTGCGACTCTTCAATCGGTTGGTTTGTTATTTAGCTTTCGGAAGGAGTTCCCTGAGCTGTAGTGGTTGTGGTGTCGGGAGTTTTTGTGGTCGTCTCAGGAGTTTTTGTGGTTGTTTCGGGAGCATCCGTTGTAGTCTCAGGAGCGGCGGTTGTGCCGGGCTCGACATACGGAACAAGCTTTAAGCCGCTGCCGCGGAAATAGGTGCCATTCTCGAGCGTGATCACAGTGCCTGCCTTAACATCCTTTTTGTAGTCCTTGATGGAGAGCTCGATATATCTCAGATCGTAATAGACCATGTATCCGTTTTCGGAATCCGTGGGAACGAGGGTGTACTTGCCGGGCTTTATGTCCTTGCCGACCTTGTACATTCCGGAGTTGTAGCTGCCGTCGCTGTTTGCACCGGGGATTTTTACTCCGAGGGAAGTGTCTTCCATGAACAGGACGCGCTGACCCTTTTCAAGGTTGTAATAAACGGGATAATCCTCGGCGAACATGATTGCCGTTGCGTCCTCGTCAAAATAATCGCTTGATGAGAAAACAGTGAAGAATGAGCCTTCGGATGAACCGAGAGTGGTTATGCCTGCGGGGATGTCAACGCCGACTCTGTAGGAGCCGAGCTTGTATTTGCCGTTTGTGGCGCCCATCTTATTGACTTCGGAGGCGAGGATGAATTTGCCGTTCTTGACTTCAAGAGTATATCCGGCTTTCATGGTGACGAACAGTCCGCAGGGAAGAATATCAAATTCAAGCTCGCCGTCTTTGCCGTCGGTAAGCATAAGCGAGCATTTCTTTGAATTGGGAACTACATAGTATTCGCCTGCCGCGAGGTTCTTGCCGCAGGTATATTTTCCGTCCTTTTTCCACTCGGGCTTTCTGACCGAGGGAGTGGTGGTGTTGACCTGACCGGGATTTCTTGAGATGTCTGTAACCCTTCTGACGGCGTCGGAAGCGGGCTCTTTCTTCTCGGGTTCAGTCGTCTCTTCGGACGAGGGTTCGGTGCTCTCATCAATGGCGACATCGACTGATGCGCCGCTCTCTGAGGGGGCAGTTGTGTCGTCGCCGTTCTTCTTCGACTTGCAGCCGCAGAAGAGGAACATTATCGCGCACATGATGAGCGCAACGGCGGAGATAAGTTTTCTTTTCATTGTCTTTTCCTTTCTTTTTTTGACTTTCTTTTTTCTTTCCCTGAGAAGACTTCACGGAATAATTCCGTTCGGTCAATCTCAAATTGAGTATATCAAAATATGCAAAACTTGTCAACGAAAATTCACCGAAAAATGTCAATTTGAACAAACATATGGGGAGAATTTGAAAAGCGTGACTAAAAAATATATAAAAAATTATATTTTGCTGCGAAATTTATGTTAACTTTGTTGACTTAATTTGCCGAATGTTTTAAACTATGTTACAGAATAAAAAATTAACATACGGAGGAATGACAATGTTCAAACGCACCCTGTCGCTGCTGCTCTGCCTGCTTGTTGCGGTGCCGTCACTCGTGTTCTACGCCTTTGCGCAGGAGAACGAGGTGTCTCCTGCGGAGATAAGCTACGAGATAACCGACCCTTATGCGGAAGTCGATTGGGATGGCTGGGGAATATACAAGGCTCAGCTGCACACCCAGAGCAACGCGAGCGACGGCTATCTGCCGATCCACGAAGTCGTTGAGAGACACTATGACCTCAACTACGATATCCTCGCGCTCACCGACCATGGCACGATAAACAAGGGCTGGGATCAGAAGCCACAGCTCGTGCCGCTGATAAGACTCGTCAAATATGAGCGCACGAAGCTCGCGCCCATATATCCGCTGACCGATGAGGAGTACAAGGCCTATACGACCGGCACTGCCGCATCGCAGACGAGAACGCATAACAACGGTATGCTCGATGTCCCGCAGGGCATAGAGCTCAATATGGCGACCCCGAAGTGCGACTGCCATCTGACCGGCTACTATGCCGACTATGGTCAGGGCCTTGCCGGCGTTTACGGCGACTATGAGACCCCGTCGAAGGGCGTGCGACGCAAGGGCGGAATATCCATGCTCTCCCATGTCGGCGAGTATGTCTATCCCGAAAAGGACAGCGCGGATCATGTCGGTCAGAAGATAGACGATTATTATGCCAATAAATTTGCGCGCATCTTCCTTGACAACAAGGGATCGAGCGTCGGCATGGGCATCAACAGCGCCACCGACGCGCACACCCGCTGCGACCGCATACTTTACGATCAGATACTCCAGAAGACCATACCCAACAATGTCGTCCCGTGGGGCTTCGCTTTCTCCGATTCTCACGATGTCCGCTCGATAAACGACGCCTATACCATGATGGTTCTGCCGGAACTCACAAACGAGAATGTCCGCAAGGGCATGGAGAACGGCTGGTGCTTCGCAGTCTCCCACTATTCAAACGGTGTTGAGCTCAACGGCATGGAAGAGATGCCCGGCTTCGATGAGGATAAGGTCTATGACACCGAGGCATATCTTCGCGACGACACTCCGCTCGTCACCCGAGTGACCGTCGACGACGAAAATGACACGATAAGCATCGAGGGCGAGAACTTCAATGCGATAACCTGGGTCTCGAACTGCAATGTTATCAAGCGCGAGACGGATATAGACAGCGGCAAGGCGACCCTCGATCTCCGCGCGGACGATCTGCTCGACATGCCCTATCTCTATGTCAGATTCTATATCACGGGCGACAACGGCATCTGCTATTCTCAGCCCTTCGTTATCAGAAGAAACGGCGAGGATTTCGGCAAGGTCAGAGTTCCGAGAACCCACGACCTCTCGACCGCCCTGCGCGCCACAGTTACAGTGCTCGACTGGACTTATTTCAAGTTCAATCCCATTGTCTGGACGTTCAAGTATTTCTTCCTCGGCTACAATGCTTTCGATCATTTCTTCGACGCATATTGATTTAAGGAGAATATATAAATGAAGAAGAACTTCAAGCGCGTTCTGTCGGCTGCGCTGGTTGTCGTGATGCTGTTCACCGCTTTCCCGGCGGCGTTCGCGTTCGGCTCGAAAGAGACGGATTATACGATAATCAGCCCCTATGAGCAGGTCGACTGGAGCACATGGAAAACCTACAAAGCAAACCTCCACGCCCATTGCGACGCGAGCGACGGCGACCCGACGCTCGACGAGATGGTCGAGGAATATTATAAGGCGGACTATGATATCCTTGCGATGACCGACCACGGCGTTATCACAAATGGCTGGACGAGTGAGCGAGAGACGAACGGAATTTTCAACAAGTTCAGAAAAGTCTACCCGATGAGCGAAGAAAACTACGAGCGCATCACAAAGGGACTTGACCGCGGCGGCAGAGGCATGACCGATATCCGCGGCGGAATCGAATGCAATATGGCTGTTATCTCGAAGACTCATGTCAACGGATATTTCACCACCTACGGACAGGGAGAGTGGGGAATCGAAAACGATTACAGAACCGCTCCCGTTGAAATCGAAAAGGCGGGCGGCTATTCCGTGCTCAACCATGTCGGCGACTGGGTCGATTCCGGCAGATTCCCGCACCGTTCTCACTGGAACGTCTACATAGCCTATTTCGCGGGCATATTCATCGACTGCCCGAGCTGCCTCGGCATGGAGATAGTCAACAACACCGACAGAGTCACCCGCGGCGACCGTGAACTCTGGGATGAGCTGCTTCAGGTCGTTATCCCCAAGGGCAGAAATATCTGGGCTTTTGCCGATGACGATTCCGAAAAGCTCAACGAGGTCGGCAGATCTTTCGAGTTCTTCGTCCTGCCCGAGAACAACGAAGCGAATGTCAAAAAAGCGATGAAAGACGGCAACTTCTTTGCCGCGAGCAAATATTACAAGACCACTGACGGAGTCGGCGACTTTGACGGCGACGGCAATGTGCCGCTCGTGACCGGTATCAAAGTCGACCAAAAAGCGAACACGATAACCGTCGCCACCGATCCTACCCGCGACTGCCGGGTCATCGAGTGGATAGCCGACGGCAAAGTTATCGCCACGGGCAACACCATAGACCTCAACGACTATGAAAAGGATCTCGGCTGCTATATCCGCTTCCAGATGAAGGGCAGCGGCGGCGTGACCTATTCTCAGCCGTTCGAGCTTCAGTACAATGGCAGAATAGATAAGCCTGTCCCCAGCTGGGCGCTCTGGGTCTTCAAGACCGAAGCGGGTCAGAAGTTCATGAAGTTCTATCATTCCCATTCTTTCGCTCTCGGTGCGCTCATCGCCGAGAAGATAAGAATCCTCATCGAGGATAACATCAAAAAGTAAACTGCGGCACTTCTCTGGCTTTTCCCGGAGGGGTGCTCTGTGCTTTGAAAGCACTTTTCTTATAACTTTGATATCTTTGTTAAATTTTTGTATCGCGGTACAAAAATAATTTGAAAAATGAAGATTGTTTATTATTTTTGCATATTGTCTTTTGCTATGTTGGTGATATAATTTAGTAGCTGAAAGAAGCAGAAATAGTATATATAATAGGTATATCGGAAATGTATACCAAAACAGCGCAAAAGAGGTGCAGTTATGGAAAGCATCATTAAAACGATAGTCGATATGGACAAGCGCGCGAGAAAGCGCACCATGGAGGAACAGGAGTTCTTCGACAAGGCGGATTCCGAGCTTGCCGAGCAGGCGAAGAAGATTCAAGCTGAGGAGCAGGAGCGCACCGACAGCGAGATAGCAAAGACCGCATCCGAATATGACGCAAAGCTGAAAGCGGCTCTCGACGAGATAGAGAAGAAGGCTCAGGCAGTCTCCGATACTCTCGACGAGCAGAGCAAGGCTAACCGCGAAAAATGGGCGCAGGAGCTCGCCGACAGAGCCGTGAACGCCGACTGATCAGATTCTTTTGAAAGGAAGTGTGCCGTATGACAGTTTCGTCCGCCGCAAACGCAGTGCTCGCAAAGGCTCGTGCTATGTACGGCAAACGCCTGACCGCGCAGAACTACACCGATCTGCTCGCCTGCCGTTCCGTCAACGAGGCGGCGGCTTATCTGAAGGCTCACACCGCCTATGCTGACGCGTTCGAGGGCGTGACAATGGGCTCGCTCAGACGCTGGCAGATAGAAATACTGCTCAGGGAGCATCTTTCAAACAACTTCGCTTCCCTCTGCAGATATGAAAAATCCATCGGCGATGGCTTTTATAAATATTTCGTGACGCTGAGCGATGTTGATATGCTGCTCCATTCGGTGCGCTATCTCAACAGCCGCCACCCGGAGAAGAACCTCGCCAAAGTGCCCGACTTCTTCGTGCGCCACTCGGAGCTCAACGCCGCAGCGCTTGAGACCGCGACAAATGTTGATCTGCTTTTGGCGGCAGTCGAGGGCTCACCGTATAAAGCGGTTCTTGCCCCGTTTGCCTCTGTCGGTTCCGACGGCAGACCCGATTATTTCGCCATGGAGCTGGCGCTCAACAAATATCTCCACTCGCAGGCGGAGGCGCTCATCAAAAAGAACTACAAGGGCAAGGAACGCAAGGAGCTTGACGCGATGCACGCGTTCGATACGGATGCCGAGAATATAGTCTCGCTCTACAGGCTCAAGAGGCTTACCAATATGCCGCAGAGCGTGCTCACCACGATGCTGATGCCCGGCGGAACGCTCGATGAGAAAGCGCTGACAGGATTTATGGAAGCGCCGGATGCCGAAAAGGCTCTCCAAACGCTCAAGGGCACGGCGTATGCCGCATTTGCCGAGCGGGGTGACCGATCGGTCGAGCAGGTGAGTGCAAAGCTCAGATATGACCGCGCGAAAGGTCTTGTGCGGTTTTCAACTTTCCCGAGCGTCGTGATGATGAGTTATGTCGCGCTCGCGGAGAATGAAGCAGAAAATCTTACCCACATTATTGAGGGTATAAGATATAATATTCCGCCCGAAGAAATAAGCCGGTTTCTTATCGGCGTGGGCGACTGACAGCTTTTTAAGAGTTTAAAAGGACGGTGATAAACCTTGGCAGTTGCAAAAATGAAGCTTGTTAAAGTCACAGGTCCGCTCGACCAGCTTAACAATTTCATTTCAACCTGCTGCTTGGACGGATCGTTCCATCCCGAGCAGGCAACGCAGTATATGTCTGCGTCAATGGGTTATTCGACGCTCAGCGAGGAAAACCCGTATGCGCCGATGCTGCAAAAAATAGAGGAGCTTATCCGTGAGAATGATTCCGCGCCCGACCCGACGATAGTCGGCGACCGCTCGCGCGAGATTCAGCTCGACGATAAGACCAGCGCCTACATCGACGAACTGGACGAAAAATTGTCCGCGATGCACGATGAGTACAAGGAGCTTGAGGATCAGCTCGAACAGTGCCGAAACGGCATTGCGAAATATGAGCATTTCACGGGCTTCGATGTCGGACTCGATGAGCTGTTCAACTGCAAGTTCATCAAGACCCGCTTCGGTCATATGCCAAAGGAGAGCTACGAAAAGCTCGTCGCCTATGACGACGACCCCTATGTGCTCTTCATCCCGTGCTCGACCGATGCGACCGACTATTGGGGCGTCTACTGCGCGCCGAGAGAGCGCGTCGACGAGGTCGACAGCATCTTTGCGGGACTCAATTTCGAGCGTCTCCAGGTTCCCTCGGCAGTCGGTACTGTTGAGCAGGTAATAGATCAGCTCAAGAGCAATATCGAGATTATCGAGGGCGACTTAAAGCAGCTTGACGAGCGCGCCGCAGCACTCTGGAAAGAGAACCGCAAACGCTGCAACGAGATATATACGAAGCTCGTCGATCTCAATACAGTCTTTGAGATGCGCCGCTACGCCGCATGCCACAACAAGTATTTCTTCTATGTTGGCTGGGTGCTCGCACACGATTCAAAGGCGTTCGAGAAGAAAGCGGAGGCAATAGAGAATGTCGAAGTCGAGGAGAACGACCCCGACAAGAGCTCCGGAAAGACTCCGCCCGTGAAGCTCAGAAACCCCGCGATATTCAAGCCCTATGAATACTTCGTCGATATGTACGGTCTGCCGTCATATTCGGATATCGATGTCACGGGCTTTGTCGCGATAACTTATACACTGCTGTTCGGTATCATGTTCGGCGATCTCGGCCAGGGGCTTTGTGCTCTTCCTGCTCGGTATCCTCGGCTGGAAGATAAAGAAGATGCCCCTCGCGCGCATACTTATTCCGTGCGGCCTTTCGAGTGCGGTGTTCGGCTTCGTGTTCGGCTCGGTGTTCGGATATGAAGATATGCTCGACCCCGTTTATCATGCTCTGGGTATGGCGTCAAAGCCGCTGAGCGTTATGGATTCGATAAACACCGTTCTGATAGTTGCTATCGGCATAGGCGTCGTCCTTGTCGTGACTGCGATGCTCCTGAATGTAATATCCTGCCTCAAGCATAAAAAGATAGGCGAAGCGATATTCAGCAACAACGGACTTGTCGGCATACTGTTCTATCTCGCGGGCGTTGCGTTCTGCGTAGCGTTCATGAACGGTCCCCAGGTTCTCCCGAACAGCGTGCTGTTCAGCGTCATGGGAGTCTGCGCCGTGCTGCTCTATATCAAAGAGATACCGATCGGCATTATAGACAAGCATCCTGACTGGAAGCCCGACAGCATCGTTGACTTCCTGCTCCAGAACCTGTTCGAACTTATCGAATATGTCCTGTCCTATTTCAGCAACACCGTGTCCTTCCTTCGTGTCGGCGCGTTTGTTATAGTCCACGCCAGTATGATGATGGTCGTGTTCACCCTCGGCGGTGACGGCAGCAACATCCCCGTTATCATCATAGGCAACATTATCGTCATCGCCCTTGAAGGTCTGCTTTCGGGCATTCAGGGACTGCGTCTTGAGTTCTACGAGATGTTCAGCCGCTTCTATGAGGGCGGCGGCAGGGCGTTCACACCCGCCAAGCTCGAGCAGGCTCAGACGAATCTGAAAACTAAAATTGCCGGTAAAAAGGCCAAAAAGGCTTTAGCCAATAAAGACTAATCGGAGGTAAAGTAAAATGACAACTCTTTTTTATTCCGTTATGATCGTAGTTCCCGCGGCGGTGCTTCTCGCATCCGTTGTGTACACAATGAAGAAGCACTCTGAGGGTCAGAGCATCAAAAAGAGCCTTCGCATGAACGCGGCAACTTTCGCCGTCATGGTTCTGCTCGTCGCAGGCTGCGCTATGGGCGCTTTTGCAACCGGCAGCGAGGACACTACCGCAGCTCCGGCTGATACAACCGCCGCTCAGGCTTCCGACGCAGTCGCCGAGAGCGCAGAAGCGACAACCGTTAAAGATAACTCCAAGGGTCTCGGACTTCTTGCCGCAGGTCTTGTTACCGGTCTTGCCGGTATCGGCGGCGGTATCGCAGTTGCCGCCGGCGCTCCCGCAGCTATCGCCGCAACGAGCGAGGATCCCAAGGCATTCGGTAAAGCGCTTATCTTCGTCGCCCTCGGTGAGTCGATAGCCCTTTACGGTGTCGTTATCTCCATACTTATCCTCAACAAGGTCTGACGCCCTCAGGGCAGAAGAACGGCAGTGTAAAGCAATATAACTTTACGCTGCGTTGAAAGGAACGGAAGTTATGCGTTTTTATTTGATAAGCGACAATGCCGATACGCTTGTCGGAATGCGCCTTGCGGGTATCGACGGCGAGCTTGTGCACGACGCCCAGTCGGTCGAGGATGCGGTCAACCGCTGCCTCGCCGATGAAGAGGTCGGCATCATTCTCATCACGCGCCCGCTGTGTGAGCTGTGCGGCGATTTCATAACGCAGACAAAGCGCAGCTACGATAAGCCGCTGATAGTCGAGATCCCAGACCGCCACGGTTCGCAGGGGAGCGACTCCATCGCGCGCTATGTGCGCGACACTATCGGCATAAAGATTTGAGGTGTTTAACCAATGCTCAATCAGGAAGAAAGAGCCGCAAAGTTTTTTGACGCCATAACCAAGGACGCCGAGGAACGCCACGAGGAGATGACCCGCAAGACCCGCGAAACGGTCGAAAGCGGACTTGAAAAGGCAAAGACGAAGGCGCACTCCCAGGCTCAGGCTAAAATAGAGCGCGAGCGTATGCTCAAGGAGCAGGAGTTCAACCGCACCGTCGCCAATGAGAGAACTCAACAGCGCGCCCGCCTGACCGACAAGCGCGGCGCAATTACCGACGAGGTTTTTGGTGACGCGCGTGAAAAGCTCACTGCCTTTACAGAGTCGGACGGCTACGCGGATTTTCTCAAAAAGAGCGCGGTAGGTTTTGCGGCGGTTTTTCCGCAGGGGGATGTGACGGTCTATCTCCGTCCCGGCGATATGCGCTTTGCGGATGATATAAAGAAAGCTTTCGGCAGGGACTGCAAGGTCGAGAGCAGCGATGAAATAACCATTGGCGGATGCCGCGCCGGAGTCGTCGGCGGCAGCACCGTGGCTGACGATACGCTCGACACACGCCTTGAAGCGCAGCGCGAGTGGTTCCTCGAAAATTCGGGAATGTCAGTAATACTTTAACGGTCGGAGGTGAACGGCTTGTCCGAGAATAATGTTATATACGGAATAAACGGACCCGTCGTTACGATAAAGGGCGAGACGGGACTGAGCATGATGGAGATGGTCTACGTCGGCGAGAAGCGGCTTGTCGGCGAAGTCATACGCCTTGACAAGGATCTCACCACCATTCAGGTCTACGAGGAGACGACCGGGCTCAAGCCCGGCGAGCCGGTCTATGCTACCGGCGGCGCAATGTTCGCCACCCTCGGCCCCGGAATAATCAGAAATATATTTGACGGAATCGAGCGCCCGCTTTCGGCTATCGCCGAGCACAACGGCGCGTTCATATCAAAGGGCTGCGCCGAGAGCGCGCTCGACGAGGAGCGCGAGTGGCAGGTCAATATGCTCGTCAAGCCCGGCGATAAGCTCAAGGGCGGCGACATCTACGGCGAATGCCCGGAGACTCCCGTTGTCAAGCACAAATTCATGGTTCCGCCCGGACTTGAAGGCGAAGTTGTCGATGTCAAGCCCGACGGAAAATATAAGATAAACGATACTATCGTTACCCTCAGGGACAAGAAGGGGAAAGACCACGAGCTGACCCTCTGCCAGCGCTGGCCTATCCGTATCCCGCGTCCCGTCAACCGCAGACTGCCTGCGCAACGTCCGCTGATAACCGGTCAGCGTGTCATAGATACGCTCTTCCCGATAGCAAAGGGCGGCGCGGCGGCGATCCCCGGTGGATTCGGAACGGGCAAAACAATGACCCAGCATCAGCTTGCAAAGTGGTGCGACGCGGATATTATTATCTATGTCGGCTGCGGCGAGCGCGGCAATGAGATGACCCAGGCTCTTAAAGAGTTCGGCGAGATATCCGACCCGCGTACAGGCAAGCCCCTGACGGACAGAACGGTGCTCATAGCGAACACCTCGAATATGCCCGTCGCTGCGCGTGAAGCTTCAATATACACCGGCATCACCCTCGCCGAGTATTACCGCGATATGGGCTATCACACGGCTATCATGGCGGACTCCACCTCCCGTTGGGCAGAGGCTCTGCGTGAGATATCCGGACGCCTTGAAGAGATGCCCGCCGATGAGGGATTCCCGGCTTACCTGCCGTCGAGACTTTCCGAGTTCTATGAGCGCGCAGGCTATGTTAAGAACCTAAACGGCACCGAGGGCTCGATAACAATAATCGGCGCTGTTTCGCCGCAGGGCTCCGACTTCTCCGAGCCTGTTACCCAGAACGCGAAGCGTTTCACTCGCTGCTTCTGGGCGCTCGATAAGTCGCTCGCCTATTCGCGTCACTATCCTGCGATAAACTGGAATACGAGCTATTCCGAATATGTCAACGACCTGTCCGCATGGTACTATGACAACGCGGGTCCGGAGTTCATGAACTACCGCGATGAGCTGTGCTCCATTCTGCTCGAGGAGAACAGCCTTATGGAGATAGTCAAACTTATCGGCGCGGACGTTCTGCCCGACGATCAGAAGCTTGTCATTGAGATTGCAAGAGTTATAAGAGTCGGCTTCCTGCAGCAGAACGCCTTCCACAAGGAGGACACCTATGTTCCGCTCGCGAAGCAGATGAAGATGATGGAAATAATCCTCTATCTCTATCATCAGTGCCGCGAGGTCGTCGCAAAGCAGGTGCCGATCTCGAAGATAACAAAGCTCGGTCTGTTCGATAAGCTCGTCAAGATAAAATACGATGTGCCCAACGACAGACTCGATATGTTTGACGATTACCGCACTGAGATAGACAAGGCGCTCGCTCCGCTGCTGCGCTGAGTCCGCTTATTCTGAAGGCAAGGAAGGATTTAAACAGCTATGATTTTTGAACACATCGGTTTAAATCAGATAAACGGTTCGCTCGTTGTGCTTGACGGCGTCAAGGGCGCGAGCTACGAGGAAATGGTCGAACTCAGGCTTGAGGACGGCACCTCGCGCGCGGGCCGTATAGTCAAAATAGACGGCGAGCTTGTGGTCATTCAGGTCTTTGAGGGAACTCGCGGAATATCGATGAACAACAGCACCACCGTGCTCTCCGGCAGACCCATGGAGATGCCGCTGTCGCCCGAGATACTCGGCAGAGTGTTCGACGGTCTCGGCAGACCGATAGACGGTCTGGGTGAGATATATCCCGAATGCCGCCGCGATGTCAACGGTTCGCCCATTAACCCCGTTTCGCGTGTTTATCCGCGAAATTATATAAACACCGGCATATCTTCTATAGACGCGCTCGCAACGCTTATCAGAGGTCAGAAGCTCCCGATATTCTCGGGTTCCGGCATGAAGCATAACGAGCTCGCCGTTCAGATAGTGCGTCAGGCAAATGTTGCCGACGGCGACGATTTTGCAATCGTTTTCGCCGCCATGGGCGTCAAGAACGATGTCGCCGAATATTTCCGCACTTCGTTTGAAAACGCGAATGTTATGAACCGTGTTACGATGTTCATGAACCTCTCGAACGACCCGATAATCGAGCGTATCATCACGCCCCGCTGCGCGCTGACCGCCGCCGAATATCTCGCGTTCGATCTCGGCAAGCAGACGCTTGTTATCCTGACCGATATGACCTCGTATGCCGAGGCTCTTCGTGAGTTCAGCTCGTCAAAGGGCGAGATTCCCGGCAGAAAGGGCTTCCCCGGTTACCTCTATTCCGACCTCGCGTCTCTCTATGAGCGCGCCGGAATAGTCGAGGGCAAGAAGGGTTCGGTCACTCAGATACCGATTCTCACCATGCCCAACGACGATATAACGCACCCCATCCCTGACCTCACGGGCTATATAACCGAGGGTCAGATAGTGCTCGACAGAGGACTCGACTACAAGGGCATCTATCCGCCCGTCAGCGTCCTGCCGTCGCTGTCGCGTCTGATGAAAGACGGCATCGGCGAGGGTTACACTCGCTCCGACCACAGCATGCTCGCAAACCAGCTCTTCGCTTCCTACGCCAAGGTGCAGGATGCCAAGGCACTCGCGTCCGTTATAGGCGAGGATGAGCTTTCCGCATCGGATAAGCGCCTCATGGAGTTCGGCAGAGCGTTTGAAGAGAGATTCATCAACCAGGGCTATGACGAGAACAGGACGATAGACCAGACCCTCGATCTCGGCTGGGAGCTGCTCTCCATGCTGCCCGAATCCGAGCTCGACCGTGTTGATGAGGATGTTCTCAAGGAGCATTACAAGCCCGCACAGCAGTAAAGAAAGGGGGAGAGCGTCATGGCACAGGTATTCCCGACAAAAAGCAATCTGATGAGCACGAAGAAGTCGCTGGATCTCGCCAAGCTCGGCTATGATCTGCTCGACCGCAAAAGAAATATACTCGTGCATGAGATGATGCAGCTCATAGACAAGGCATCGAAGATACAGCAGGAAATAGATGAGACTTATTCAAAGGCTTATCTTGCGCTCCAGCGCGCGAACGTCACGCTCGGCATGTGCGCCGAGTTCGCGCAGGCGATACCGGTCGATGAGTCGCTCGATATAGATCTTCGCAGCGTCATGGGCGTTGAACTGCCGGTTGTGACTCTCGGCGATGAGAAGCTCGATATGTATTACGGACTCAACTCGACGAATTCACAGCTCGACGAGGCTTATCTGAGCTTCGTGCAGGTCAAGCACATGACCGCAGAGCTCGCGGAGATAGAGAACAGCGTATACCGCCTCGCCGATGCGATAAAGAAAACGCAGAAGCGAGCAAACGCGCTCGACAATATCATGATTCCGCAGTTCACCGCGACGATTAAATATATCACCGAAGCTCTTGAAGAAAAAGAACGCGAGGATTTCTCACGCCTGAAAGTCATCAAGAGACAGAAGGAAGAAAAAGAGTCGTAAAATCAAATCAGCCCTCCCGCTTGGGAGGGCTTTTGCATTTGTGTTGTTTTATTTTTTATTCCAACTCATCAGATAATCTTCTTCGCCGGTCTCTTCATCAATGCCGCGCGAGTCTATTGAAAACAGCTCGCGGAGGTAGAACTTCACGGCTCCGGAGTTTTTTATGTATACATTGAGCGTCAGCCGCGTGTGGTTAATTTTTGCAAAATTCAGCAGTTCTTTTCCGATGCCAAGATTCCGTGCGGCTCTGTCCACGAACAGCCCCTCAATGTGCCCGCCGTTGAGCCCGATGAAGCCGTCGGGTTCGGCTTCTGCGTTTTCGTGCACATAAATTTCGGCGCAGGGGAGCGCGGCTTTCACCGCTTCGAAATTTTCGTCCCAATAGCTTTCTTTTATGAATACGTGAGCCTCTTTGTTCGCGCTCAGCCATATCTGCATAATACGCGGCAGGTCGGATTCTTCCAATTTTCTTATCATAGCGATTCTCCGATTTCAATAAAACAGGCGCGGCAGTTTGTTTTGCTGCGCCTGTTGTTATGCTGATTTTATTTTATCAGATACACCGTCGCCGCCATGAGTATCTGACCGGTGTAATATGTCGCGAGCTCGATTGTAACGAGCGGGTTCTTTCTCTTTACGGGCGTGAAATAGACGAACGCGAGCACCGAGTCGCTGATTACGAACACAACCGAAGCAATGGTGGTTATAATGAATGTCAGCGAGCGCGTGAGATAGAGCATATAACCCGAGACGCAGGCGCAAAGCGCAATGACGAAGAAATAGAACACGCAGAGAATATACATCTTGCTGTCGAGCTTCATCTTGACCGCTTTCATGATAATGGCGATTATCGCAGTTATTACAAACGCCGCTATGTACGGGATTATTGAGAAAGTCGGCTCCGCTTTGTAAAAAGACGCAAGATAGAAGAAATGCCCTATCAGAAACGCGAGAGTGCCGAGCGCGATGAGCTTGTTCTTGTATTTCGGCGCGATCTCTTTTATGCCGAGCAGAACGTCGCCGCCGAGCCCGAACAGCAGTCCGAACGCCACGAGGCAGAAATAGAACGGGTGGACTAATTTATCCGCCTCTTCAATGCGGTAGCAGAAGCCGATAAACGCCATGGACATGAAGCCAAAGCTCGAGATGAACTTGCAGAGCATGCCCTCGAATGATTTTCCCTTGCGGCGCAGAAGAATCGTGAGCGTCGCAAATATCGCCGTCACAACGGAGAGAATGGGGATGAACATATACCAAATATCCTTTCTTTCTTGCCGCGTCGCGGCATAGTTTACTTTTGAGCTGCTTTCTTCACCTTTTCCCAATATTCCCCGGCGGTGCGTTCGGTGCGGTTGTCGCCGAACTCATAGTATACCGCGTCTTTTATCGCGTCCGGCAGATACTGCTGCGGCGCCCAGTGGTTGCGGTATGTGTGCGGATAGATATAGAACTGTCCTTTGTTCGGGTTATCCTCGCCGTCGCAGTGGACATTCTGTAATTGTCTCGGAACGGGTCCCGTGCGGCCTTTCTGCACATCGGCCATCGCGGCGTTTATCCCGTTGTAGGCGGAGTTTGATTTCGGGCTCGTCGCCACAAGCACAACCGCATCCGCGAGCGGTATCCGCGCCTCGGGCAGTCCGAGCATATTCGCCGCGTCAACGGCGGCTTTTACTATAGGTATTATCTGCGGATACGCAAGCCCGACATCCTCGCACGCGCAGACCATCAGCCTGCGGCACGCGCTGACAAGGTCGCCCGCCTCGAGCAGCCGCGCCAGATAGTGGAGCGCCGCGTTCGGGTCGGAGCCGCGCATCGATTTCTGATATGCGGAGATTATGTCGTAGTGCTCGTCGCCCTCGCGGTCGTATCGCATCGCGCTGTGCTGGGTCAGCTCCTGCGCGCGCTGAAGAGTTATCTTGCAAACGTCGCTTTCGTCGGCAGGGGAGGAGAGCACGCACAGCTCAACGGAGTTTATCGCCTTTCGCACATCGCCGCCGCAGGCGTTGGCAATGTGCTCAAACACTCCGTCCTCTATATCATATGTCTCGTGCCGCTCGGTGCCTATATAATCAAATGCACGCTTGACGGCGGGAATTACATCTTCAGCCGAGACAAATTTGAATTCAAACACGGTCGAGCGGCTGAGAATCGCGTTGTATATATAAAAATACGGGTTCTCGGTCGTCGACGCTATAAGCGTTATGTCGCCGTTTTCTATGTATTCGAGCAGCGTCTGCTGCTGCTTTTTATTAAAATACTGGATCTCGTCGAGATAGAGCAGAATGCCGTTTGGCGCGACAAATGTGTTGAGCTTCGCGACAACGTCCTTTATGTCGGCTGTCGAGGCGGTCGTGCCGTTTAATTTGACAAGGTGCCGGTCGGTCGTCTTTGCGATGATGCTCGCGAGCGTCGTTTTGCCGACCCCGGACGGACCGTAAAAGACCATGTTCGGCAATTCGCCCGAAAGTATTATATTTCTCAGCGGCTTGCCATCGCCGAGCAGATGCCTCTGACCGACGATATCGTCGATAGTCTGTGGGCGCATTCTCTGCGCCAGCGGTGCTGACATGATCTTCCTCCTCTCTGCTTGCTACAGTACCATATTATATTAAATTTTAACGATTTAGTCAACCTGATTTAAAAAGTGTGCGGATTTGATGAACGGCTTGTGAAAAAGGAATAAACAAATATATAATCTTTAGAGAAAATATTGACGGCGCAAAAAAATCTGTTATTATGAACTTGAAAGGAGAATATCGGTATGAAAAAGAAACGCACGAAAAAAGAGATAACCAACCGTGAGATGTGGCTGGGTATACTGATAGCGATTTTTGGCGCGGTCGTTGACTTCTGCTTTTTCGGCTTCAGCTATTCTGCCGACCCGCAGGGCGAGCATGGCGAGATAACCACCGCATCTATAGTACTCTCTGTTATATGGATAGCACTTTCGCTCGCGGGCGCGTTCTTAATGAGCTATTTCTTAAACGACAGAAGCTTCCTCTTCGGCTTCTCCGGCTATCTGATACTCTCGCTCGTTGTCGTCTATCCGCTGCTCTACGGCTACTGCGCGTCGCTCTATCCCGCGTATGGGCTGATAGCCGAAAAGCTATTCCGCAGCAAGACCATGCTCGAAAATATGCCAGATTCGTCTCTGATATTCGAGCCGATGCGCTTATTGCTTGTCTATATTTTATATTTTCTCGGACGGCGTCTTGCCAAAAAACACGCCGCCTGAACATAAAAAATACCGGCAGTTCTGCATGAAAACAGGACTGCCGGATTTTTTATTTTATCTTTAATTATTTGCCGAACAGCAGAAGCAGGAAACCGGCGGCAACAGCCGAGCCGATAACGCCCGCGACGTTCGGACCCATTGCGTGCATGAGCAGGAAGTTCGTCGGGTTTGCCTTGCGTCCCTCGACCTGCGAAACGCGCGCCGCCATGGGAACGGCGGAGACGCCTGCGGAGCCGATAAGGGGGTTGACCTTGCCCTTGGTGACAAGATACATGAGCTTGCCGAGAAGCACGCCGCCTGCGGTCGAGAAGCAGAATGCAGTCAGACCGAGGATGATAATGAATATGGTCTGCTTCGACAGGAAGGTCTGACCGTTCGCCGTTGCGCCGACGGTAACGCCGAGCAGGATGGTGACGATGTTGGTCAGTGCGTTCTGTGCGGTGTCGCTGAGTCTTTCAACAACGCCGCTCTCTCTGAACAAGTTGCCGAGCATGAACATGCCGATAAGCGGAGCGACGGAGGGAAGCATGAAAGCGCAGATGACAAGCACGACGACGGGGAAGATTATCTTCTCTGTCTTGCTGACGGTTCTGAGCTGCTTCATCTCGACCGAGCGCTCTTTCTTCGTGGTGAGCAGCTTCATGATCGGGGGCTGAATGATCGGGATAAGAGCCATATACGAATATGCCGCAACTGCTATCGGTGCGAGCAGGTGAGCCGCAAGCTTTGATGCAAGGAATATGGCGGTCGGACCGTCCGCGCCGCCGATGATGCCGATAGCGGCAGCCTCCTGCGGGGTGAAGCCGAGCAGGATAGCGATGGTGAACGCAACATAGATGCCGAGCTGAGCGGCAGCGCCGAGCAGCAGGCTCATCGGGTTTGCGAGCAGGGGACCAAAGTCCGTCATTGCGCCGACGCCCATAAAGATAAGGCACGGGAAGATACTGCTCTTGACGCCTGCGTAGATAAGACGCAGGATTCCGATGTCATACCAGTGCGCGCCCTCCCGTATCGTCGTACTCAGCGGGTCGATGATACCGGTCGGGTCATCCATAAGACCTGCGCCGGGCAGGTTCGCGAGCAGGATGCCGAACGCGATGGGAAGAAGCAGCAGCGGTTCGAATTTTTTAGCGATGGCCAGATAGAGCAGGACGAACGATACGAGGATCATTACGCCTTCTCTCCAGGTGAGCACGGCGAGACCCGAGCTCTCCCAGAAGCCTTTTAAGATTGCAAGTATGTCCATTTGCTATCCCCCTTAGCCGACTACGGCGAGCAGTGCGTCCGTAGCGACGGTCGAGCCCTTCTGGACGGCGAGCTGCTTTACGGTGCCGTCGCAGGGAGCGACTATTTCGTTTTCCATCTTCATAGCCTCAAGAATGAGGATGACTTCGCCCGCCTTGACGGCAGAGCCGACCGAGACATTGACGCTCAGTATCGTGCCGGGCATGGGCGAGAGAACTTTCTGACCGTCTGCGGCTGCTGCGGGAGCGGCGGCAGGAGCGGGAGCTGCTGCGGGGGCAGCGGGTGCGGCTGCAGCAACGGGAGCTGCGGGAGCGGCGTCGGTAACCGCGGTGATAACGGCGTCGGTCTCCTCGACCTCAACCTCATAGTTTTTGCCGTTTAATGTAACAACATATTTCATGATGATCGTTCCTTTCAGGTGTTGGCGGCGAGCCGCATCAGTCTTTCTTCTTTATGGATTTGAACAGCAGCCTGTTGAGCGGGATGCCGCTCTCGTCGCTGACTATAGCCATGATGACCGCGGCGGTCGGCTCGTCAACGCCGTCAAGTTCGAGCGTGCCCTGCGACTGAGTGCCGGGCAGAGGAGTTCCGGCAGCAGTGCTCTGCTGCACGGGTGCGGGTTCATCGGAAGCAGCATTCTTATTGCCCTTCTTGCCTGCAAGATTCTCGCCGAGTCTGACGACGCGGGAGATTATCATTATCAGCACGGCAAGGATAATGAGCAGCAGGAATACCATAAGTATTCCGAAGAGGGAGACCTGAAGAGCGAAAACAAGCTTTTCGCCCAGAGGCATACCCATGTCAAAATTATCAAACATTGATAAAACCTATCCTTTCTGCCGAGGCTCAGTCGAGTCTCTCTATCTTGTATGTGAAAGTGTTCTTCTTTCTCTCGTCGCGCTTGTCGAAGAATGCTTCCGCCTGAGTCGGGAAAGCGATATAGGAGAGAACATCCTCGTCGCAGGTCGCTCTGTCGCCGAGATACTCTCTTGCGGCGGGGAGACCGGGCTCAAGCAGGTCTGCGTAGCGGCAGGTTATCGGTTTCTCGTCGCCGAGAACTTTCTTCTGGAGCTCCTCGTTTATCTTGCCGGGAGCCTTGCCGTATTCGCCCTTGATATAGTTCTTGACTTCCTTGGAGATGTTCTTGTATCTCTCACCCGCGAGCACATTTGCGGTTGCCTGAACGCCGACCATCTGGCTCATCGGGGTGACGAGCGGAGGATAACCGAGGTCTTCGCGGACTCTCGGAGTCTCTGCGAGAACTTCGTCGAGCTTGTCGAGCTTGTTCTGAGCGGTGAGCTGAGCGACAAGGTTCGAAAGCATTCCGCCGGGGATCTGATAGTTGAGGCACTGGGTATCGGTAGACATGGAGATGGGATCCAGCGTGCCGCTCTTCAGGATCTCGTCATCGCCCGGCTCGGTGTGCAGGGTCACACCGCGGCGGCCAA
>ENA-ORRQ01000558-ORRQ01000558.1-human-gut-metagenome-genome-assembly--contig:-NODE-558-length-35076-cov-3.452843_pt1 | contig 35076 bp, 42 predicted proteins | sample MGYA00242177_ERZ509138 | MGnify/ENA primary metagenome ERZ509138 (study PRJEB26280, sample SAMEA2338628) | human gut metagenome | biome: human gut; feature: human-associated habitat; material: faeces... | reverse complement strand
TCGAATCGATACGAATCTAATCGTTAACCCACGAAAATAGAGCAGGTTTGGCATTCGCCTCACCATACTTGGGCACAAAGGTACAACAAAATCTTGGATTGACAAAAAAATAATCTCATTTTTCTTCCTTTTTCCTCTGCGTTTTCCAAATAAAAGTGTTTTTTTTTCTAATGAAATTTTATTTATGCTATTTAATTGTTAACACGTAGATCATCAGATGAGGGGGTAAATGAATAAAAAAATCGCCCTGAAAGGTGAAGCATTATTTATGCTTGTTCCTTTCAGGGCGATTAAAGTATGATCTTATTTTTAGCCTATATTACAAGATCTTGTGATACAAGGCGATGATATCCTCCTTAGAAACCTCGCGAGGATTACCTGGAGTACATACATCGGTGAATGCCTGCTCAGCAAGGGCAGGGATGTCAGCCTCTGTGATGCCCAATTCGCTGAGATGCTGTGGGATTCCTACCAACTTAGACAACTCCTCGATAGCATTGCATGCTGCCTCTGCTGCCTCCTGGTCGGTCATACCATCCTTGTAAACACCAACAACCTTGGCAATCTGTACATACTTAGGAACACTTACCTCCATATTGAAACGCATCACGGTAGGAAGCAGGATGGCACAAGCTACTCCATGAGGAACGTCATGAAGGGCACTCATTGGGTGAGCCATACCATGATCAACACCCAAACCAACATTAGAGAATGCCATACCGGCAATATACTGAGCTACGGCCATACCGTTGCGACCCTCTGGATTGGTAGGATCATTCACAGCGATAGGCAGGTACTTATGAATCATCTCGATAGCCTTGAGCTCGAACATATCACTCATCTCCCAAGCTGCCTTGGTAATCAAGCCCTCGATAGCGTGAGTCATCGCATCCATACCAGTAGCTGCAGTGAGACCCTTTGGCAAAGAGTACATCAGCTCTGCATCTACGATAGCAACGGCAGGAATATCGTTAGGATCCACGCATACCATCTTCTGCTGGCGCTTCTCGTCGATAATCACATAGTTGATGGTTGTCTCTGCTGCGGTACCAGCAGTAGTAGGAAGAGCTACGATAGGCAAGCACTTGTTCTTGGTAGGAGCAACACCCTCCAGAGAAACGATGTCGGCAAACTCTGGGTTGGTAACAACCACGCCGATACCCTTTGCTGTATCCATAGAACTGCCACCACCGATAGCGATGATGAAGTCTGCCTCAGCATTCTTGCAAGCCTCAATACCTGCAGTAACATTAGAAACAGTTGGGTTTGGCTTTACGTCATCAAATACCTCGTAAGCGATGTCAGCCCCGTCCAATACGTCGAGTACCATCTTGGCAACGCCAAATTTCATCAAGCCCTTGTCTGTTACAACCAAAGCTTTTTTCCAACCACGACTAGCGATTACTGCAGGAAGCTCCTTGCGGGCACCTGGACCGAAATAGGAAACTTCATTAAGAATGAATCTGTTTACCATAAATGTCTTTGTTTAAGATTGAATTTATTAATTAATAATATATTTAGTATATCTATATTGCCATTAGATTGTTTATATGCGACAAAGATACAGCTTTTCTGTGATTCCGCCAAGTTTTTCTTGCAAAAAATCATCGGGTAGGGCAAAGATTAAAGGCTTATCTCAAAAAATCGGGTATTTTCTCGCTTTTTCTCTTCTACTATTTTGCTCTTTCAAAATAAAAGCGTAACTTTGCAAAGAATATAATTAGAAACTATAACATCAACTTATGAAGAAAACTTATTTATTACTTTTAACCGGACTCATTTGCTCATCAGCATGGGCAGATGGCACTTTAGGAGGCTACTTCTACAATCAGCAGGCTGCGCCTACGGGGTGGGAGTGGCAAAGTCCTGATTCCGTAGCTGTCAACAAGCAGCAGCCACATGCTTGGTTCTTCTCGTTCCGCAATGTCGAAGAGGCGAGAAAGGTTTTACCAGAGAACAGTTCTTACTGGAAATCTCTCGATGGATTATGGAAGTTCCATTGGGCTCCAAATCCTGATAAGCGGCCTAAGGATTTCTACCGTACAGACTATGATGTCTCTCAGTGGGACGATATCAAGGTGCCTATGAACTGGAATTTGGCTGGACTGCAGAAAGATGGAAACAACAAGTATGGAGATCCGCTCTATTCTAACCAGCGTGTCATCTTCCAGCACTCCTGGCAACCGATGAACGACTGGAAGGGTGGAGTGATGCGTACACCTCCTGCCAACTGGATGACCTATCGCAACCGCAATGAGGTGGGTTCTTATCGCAGAACCTTCTCCGTACCTGCAGATTGGAAAGGTCAGCAGATCTATCTCAACTTTGATGGTGTAGATTCATTCTTCTACCTATATATAAATGGTAAGTATGTGGGATTCTCCAAGAACTCACGCAACCTGGCTGAATTCGACATTACACCTTATCTTAATAAGGAGGGTGAGGAGAATACGGTAGCAGTAGAGGTTTATCGCCATTCAGACGGTTCTTTCCTGGAGAGTCAGGATATGTTCCGCTTGCCTGGTATCTTCCGCACCGTGGCTTTGGTTGCCAAGCCACAGGTTCAGGTAAGAGACATCAAGGCTATTCCTGACTTGGATGAAACCTACAGCCATGCCACCTTGCATATCTCTGCCCAGTTGCAGAACCTTTCCAAGAAGGCCATCAAGGGTTATACCTTGCAGTATTCACTCTATGCCAACCGTCTCTATTCCGACGACAATGATCTGATGGAAGGCGTTACAGCTTCTACTCCTCTCGTAGGAAAACTGAATTCCAAGGGCGAAATTGTTCTGGAAACTACGCTCGATGCAGCCAACAAGGTGAAGCTCTGGAGTGCAGAAGCTCCTTACCGCTATACATTGGTAGGAGAATTGAAGGATGCCAAGGGCAGAACGGTTCAGACCTTCTCTACCATCGTTGGCTTCAGAAAGGTGGAAATCAAGGAGACTCCTGCCGAGAAGGATGAGTTCGGATTGGCTGGAAGATATTACTATCTCAACGGACAGCCTATCAAGCTGAAGGGTGTCAACCGTCATGAGAACAATACACTGTTAGGTCATACTGCTACCCGCGAGCAGATGGAGAACGAAATCTTCCTGATGAAGCGTGGCAATATCAACCATGTGCGCAACTGCCACTATCCTGATGCACCTTACTGGTATTATCTCTGCGATAAGTATGGTATCTATCTGGAGGATGAAGCTAACCTCGAGAGCCATGAGTACTACTATGGCAAGCAGAGTCTTTCTCATGTACCTGAGTTCCGCAACGCTCATATCGCCAGAAACATGGAGATGGTACACGCTACCGTGAATCATCCTTCTGTAGTAATCTGGAGTTTGGGTAACGAGGCTGGTCCTGGCAAGACTTTCGTAGATTGCTATAATGCCATCAAGGCTTATGATACCAGCCGCCCAGTTCAGTATGAGCGCAACAATGATATCGTGGATATGGGTTCTAACCAGTATCCTTCTATCGCCTGGGTTCAGGGAGCCGTACAGGGCAAGTACAAGCTGAAGTATCCGTTCCACATCTCTGAGTATGCTCACTCTATGGGTAATGCCTGCGGTAACCTGATAGATTACTGGGATGCCATCGAGAGCACCAACTTCTTCATGGGTGGAGCTATTTGGGACTGGGTTGATCAGGCTCTTAACAAGCAGGATCCTGTAACCGGACAGACCTACTGGGCATATGGTGGTGACTTCGGTAAGGACAACAAGCCAAACGATGGTATGTTCTGTATGAATGGTATCCTTCGCCCAGACTTCTCACCTAAGGCTCAGTACTATGAGGTAAAGAAGGTTTATCAGAATGTAGGCGTGAAGGCTGTAGATATGAAGCAGGGACAGATTGAAATCTTCAACAAGAACTACTTCGAGCCTCTCAGGAATTATCAGATTGTATGGTCTCTCTATAAGGATGGTGTCTGCATTTCTAAGAATCAGCCATTGCAGGGTGCCAAGAATATCGTGGGTCCTCGCGAGAAGGGCTTCTATACCTTGCCATACGATTATGCAAGCCTCGATCCAAAGAGCGAGTACTTCGTAACGGTTCAGTTCCTTCTGGGCAAGGATATGCCTTGGGCTGCCAAGGGTTATCCTCAGATGGAAGAGCAGTTGAGAGTGAAGGGCGCTGATGTTGCTGCTCCTTCTATCGCTACTGTTGCCAAGAACGGTAAGGCGATGAAGCTTTCGGTAGATAAGGCGGCTAAGCGTGCCAATATCAATGGTGGCAACTTCCAGGTGGCATTCGACCTGAATACCGGTGCTATCTATAGCCTGAAGTATGGCAGCCTGGATATCATCAAGGATGGCAATGGTCCTAAGCTCGATGCATATCGTGCTCCTACTGACAACGATGCCGGTATCGGATACCACAATGCATGGTTCAAGAATGGTCTGTACGACCTGCAGCATGTTGTGAAGAACTGGAACTATACAGCCAAGAAGGATGGTACTTACCAGCTCGACTTTACTGTAGAAAGTCAGGGTAAGGAGGGATGCGATGTGAATTACAGCAACCGCGACCGTGACCCAGAGTCTTGCTATAACTTCGAGAAGAACAAGCATGCCTTGACAGATACTGACCTGAAGTTCATTTCACGCCAGATTTATACTATCTATAAGGATGGTTCTATCGAGATGCAGAGTGCCATCGGTGCTAACCGTTCCAAGGTCATCTTGCCTCGTATCGGCTATTCCATGGTATTGCCAAGCGAGTTGAACCAGTATGATTATTATGGACGCGGGCCTGTCAATAACTACAACGACCGCAAGACCAGCCAGTTTATCGGTTGGTACCACAGTCCGGTAGCAGAGCAGGGCATCATGCTTCCTAAGCCTCAGGCACAGGGCAACCGCGAGGAGGTTCGTTGGTGTGCTGTTACCAACGACAGCCAGCAGGGTGTAGTATTCATCTCTGACAGTACTATGTCTGCCTCAGCATTGCCTTGGAGTCAGCAGGAGTTGACTTTGGCAGCACATCCATATCAGTTGCCAAAGAGCAGCGGTACTCACTTGCACCTCGATGCAAAGGTTACAGGATTGGGCGGTGCCAGCTGTGGGCAGGGTGGTCCTTTGACGCCAGATCAGGTACGCAGTACTCCTACCACATTCGGATTCATCATCCGTCCTGCGATGAAGTCAGAGCTTGGAAATATCGTGAAGGTTTCAGCTACCGGTCGTGAGATGGTGAAGGAGATGATGAAGAAGATGCAGCAGAATCAGCAGACATCCGGTCTTCAGATTGCCTTTGCTTCCAGCCAGGAGCCAGACGAGGGTGATGCAGCCTACTTGGTAGATGGCGATCCTTCTACATTCTGGCATACGATGTATTCCATTACATTGGCGAAGTATCCTCACTGGGTTGACTTCGATGCTGGCAAGCAGAAGGTCATCAAGGGCTTTACTTATCTGGCACGCCAGGATGGTTCTCTGAATGGTTGCATCAAGGATTATGAAATCTACGTCAGCAACGACAATAAGACTTGGGGTGAGCCAATCCTGAAGGGTCATTTTGAGAAGACTGCCAAGCTGCAGAAGGTGATGTTGAACAAGCCTGTCAAGGCTCGCTACTTCCGTCTGCGTGCCTTGAATGAGCAGAATGGTCAGGATTATGCTTCGGGGTCAGAGTTTACACTGATTACTGAATAATAAGTAGAAGATGATATTCATTCTTTTTGATGCATAAAAGAATGAGGAATACCGAATATTATGCGCTTTTCAATTCATAGAAGGTGAAAAGTTGCATAATATTCGGTTTTATTGTAAAAAAGATGCAGGAAAATTTGGTAGTTTCGCAAAAAAGTATTACCTTTGCACTCGCTAATGAAAAATAGCTGTGTTGGTTCCGTAGCTCAGTTGGATTAGAGCAACAGCCTTCTAAGCTGTGGGTCTTGGGTTCGAACCCCAACGGAATCACAAAAACGTTAAAGAACAACGAAAAAGAACAGAGAAAATCTGAAAGAGATACGGATGTAACTCGCTTATTCATAAGCAGTTATATCCGTATTTTTGGTTTTGGGTGTTACCTTTCACAAATGACTGATAACAAATATCGTTCGTTGACTGGTCTATGCTGAAAGATGGTGTAACACTCTAACAATCAGACCATTTGGCTATTTATAACATTTATGTGTAATTTGGGGTATGTTATCAATATGTTATCAGCCCCGTAAATTTATGTTATCAAAATGGCTGGAATTAATTTAAGTGTTATTCACAATCGGTTGAAGAGAGGAACCCCACAGAAGGAGGTTTCGGTGGAATTGTGCTTCAGTTACAAGGGGAAACGCAAGTACTTCTCTACTGGTATCAAGGTTACGCCAAACCAGTGGTCTGACAACACGAAGAAGGTTATCAAGCGTAAGGACTCCAATGAACTGAACGCTTTGCTGGAAGCTTACAGAAGCAGAGCGTGCGACATCATCGAAAAGTTAGTCAAGAAGGGGAATTGTGAACTTGATACCGCAATCTCCATGATGAAGGGCGAAGATGAGACGTGCGTTTCCTTCATCGAGTACTGCGAGAAGCGTAGAAACGAGCGCAAGGTGTGTGAGCATACTAAGAAACGCTATGATGTGTTTATCGGGTTCTTGAAGTCGTGGGGTAAGGTCAAGTCGTTTCAAGACTGCAATGTTTCTAAGATTAGAGCGATGGATGAGTTCCTTCACAAGCAGGGTAAGGCTCAGTGTACCATCTATGACTATCACAAGTATCTCAAGCTTTTCATCAACGATGCGGTCATTGATGGCTATTTGGAGCAGAATCCGTATAAGTTCCTTCCTTTTCAAATAGGAAAGGGAGAAAAGCAGTTTGTTGACTGCATCACGGAAGAGCAGTTCAATGCTATCAAGAAGCTTGATATTGCCACTCCTCATATTCAGCAGGCTAGAGATATGTTTCTCTTTCAATGCTACACCGGTCTGGCATACTCTGATCTTAGGTCTTTTGATTATGCCAACTGCGAGGAGATAGGAGGAAAGATGTTCTATCATGCAAAGAGAACGAAGACTGATACGGATTTTGTTTTCCAGCTTCTCACGCCTGCCGTTGACTTGATGAAGAAGTACGACTTCTGTCTGCCCAAGATTTCCAATCAGAAGTATAATGACTACTTGAAAGTGATAGGGCAGATGGTTGGGATTGCCCGCCTTCATACCCATATGGGAAGAGCCACTGCCGCCACTCTCTTCTTGTCTAAGGGTATGCCCATTAATATTGTGGCTAGGGTTCTAGGTCATACAAGCTTGCGTCAGACAACAAGATATGCCCGAACACTGAGCAAGGATGTGCAGTCTGCCTTCAATGAACTGGAGGGTAAAATGTAACGATAACAAAAAAGCAGAGCCTAATGCCCTGCTTTTTTCGTATCTATAGGTATCAGCCTACAAGACTCTTGCGGTCTTCGACTATCTTGCCGTTGTTCTTCTCCAGGAGCATATCACGAAGCTCCTTGGTGATGCCCTCTTGCACTAGCAGCTTGACCTTTGCTTCTGCCAGCTCCTTCAAGAGCGCTTCATCGGTTTGCTTGTCTTCCTCATAGAACATGGTTCCTTTGCCTCGTAGAAGCCAATCTGCCGACACATCTATGTATGTGGACAGAATCTTATCCACAAACTCTAATGACGGCTCCTTTGTACCATTCAAATAGTTGTTCGTAGCAGCTGGTTTTGCACCGATTGCTTCTGCAAACCCTCTGTTAGACAGTCTGTAATGGTCTCTTATCACATTGATTCTGTCTCTTAATCCTTCCATAGCTATATGTTTATAAATGTGTAAATAGATAAATTAAATATAAAATAACGCCTATATCCTTGGTTAATTGCCTATAAATGTATATCTTTGCATCCGTGATTCAGACAACGATTCATCGTTTCTTTATCATTTAATGTTTTACGTGTGCAAAGATAATAAAAAAGTATGGATAAAGTGGTATATAAACCGAAAATTTTGATAAGAAAATCAAAAATCGGAAAAATAGCTAAGTCAGTCGGCTGCTGCAATGCGGCAGTTTACGCTGCAATAGCATATAAGACTAATAGCGAGTTGGCGGCAAACATAAGAAACGTCGCCTGCAACAAGTATGGTGGAATCCTCGTCAAGAAGTTCCCCGAACTCGTAGAAGAAAAGTTATAAGCCGTTGGACTTTTAGATAAACTTTGTTTTTAAAAGTTGTGATTTAACGTTAGCACCCCCATCCTGCGTGAGCAGGGTGGAGGTTACTTGGAAGAAATGTTTATACATAATCTAAATAAATAACATCACGGTACTCTCGTTCGTGAGAATAGGAGTGCCAATCAGGCTTGAGCAAGTCTGCTCGGTAGTAGAGGAAGACCTTAGGAGCCAGTCAGCAATTTAGCAGGTTTTCTAGCAAGGGCGTTCGACTCGCCCCAAGCCCACACAAATTTTTGTGTTTTGTTATTATAAAAATGTGATGTAAGGTGATAAAAGAGCGGTATATGTCAAGTGGCAGATATTTCATTATTTGCGGGTCGAAACAAGATGCCACGAACCAGAAGGAAATAGCTTTGGCGGCTATTCTACCAACACCTTTCATTTTAATGACAATCGCAAAGCTATCCCATTGCCCCTTCGGTGGGCATACGATCATTGACTTATTGGAAAAATTAAGCTGAAGGATATTAAGTCTTTATATAGGGCAGGCAAGGATGAAAGAAAATAATAACTGATTGCTTGTTAGTATTACAAAAATCCTTCGCAAGCCCGAGCGGTGAGCATGGCTCTTAAATTCGTGGTAGCGCACGATGCCGCCTATTTGCAGAATAGCTCAGCTGGTTAGAGCTGCAGTGACTGTATCAGACTGTGCAAGTCGTGGGTTCGAGTCCCACTTCTGCAACTTTTCATATTTATGATAAATTAAAAAGCAATGCCCCCCCCTGTTGCAGCGGCAACATATTGGGCGGATTTTGAGATTTTTATAATGTCATGGTTCCTGCCAGTCCGTGAGGATAGGCAGGTTATTTTCAAACTTAAAAACAATAGCGTATGCTTCAATTATTCACGACTCGGTCCTATCAAGAGCGAGTGGACGATATATACAAACAGCTCGAAAGGAATCCGTGGTGTCCGCTGGATATTTTTGAGCTGAAAATCAGAAAGATTAATATGCTCAACTCACGTATCAAGAATCTCGCAGCAGATATGGGACGTGAAGAAGGCAAGTACAATACACTATAATATATAATAAGGTATGGTATTAAGAAGATACAAGCCCCTGAAAAGGACTCCGATAAAGAAAACCCCTTGGGATAAGACCAAGAAGGAGCAGGAAAAGAAGAAGGCTAAGGCAGGACTCAGCAAGCCAGCACTTATTAAAGAAGCGGACAAATGGTTTAGTTACTACATCCGTCTAAAATTCTCAGACAAGAATGGGTATTGTAGATGTATTTCTTGCGGAAAAGTATATTTTTGGAAGTATATCCAAAACGGGCATTACATGTCTAGGAGATATTTTTCAACAAGATACTCTGAAGATAACTGCCGTCCTCAGGGAGTTGAATGTAATATATTCAATCAAGGGGCTATACAGATGTATCGTCGTGCCTTGATCAAAGAAATCGGTGAGCAGAGAGTTGATTTAATCGAAGTTCGTGCTAGACAAGAACGAAAGAATTGGTCAATCTTTGAGTTGGAACAACTTATCGAGTACTACAAGAAAGAAGTAAAAAAACTTCTTACAGAAAAGAATTTATCGTTATGAAAGAGCTTTGGAAAGATATAGAAGGATTCGAGGGACTTTATCAGATTTCTAATTATGGTAGGGTTAAATCGTTGGAACGTGAGCGTCATTTTGGTAATAGAATCAGATTAATACCCGAAAGGATTTTAACTCCTGACAAAAAGAAAAGTGGGTATTTATTTTACCACTTATATCTTGGTGGTAGAAAGCAAAAAGATTTTCATGCTCATAGACTTGTTGCGCAAGCTTTCATTCCAAATCCTCTTGGGAAGAAAGATGTAAATCACAAAGATGGCAATAAAAGCAACAACTATGTAGAGAACCTAGAGTGGGCAACACGTTCGGAAAATATTCTTCATTCGTACCATGTCTTAAATAGAAAGGCTACAAAATTGTATGGTTCAGACAACAAAATGAGTATTCCGATAGTTCAACTTTCTATTAAAGGAGAGTTTATTAAAGAATGGGCAAACTCGAATGAGGTGCAAAGAGCTTGGGGCGTTTCAGAAGCTTCTATTAGAAAATGCTTGTATACGTCTATTGGTAAAAAGCAAAGGGCAAACTGTAATTCTTGTTGTGGCTACAAATGGATGTATGCCAAGGATTATTATGCAGGAAAGGTTTTCAAGGAAAGCCCTGAAAAAGTATGCAAACCATTGAGACAGATAGATATTGCTACTGGTAAAACTATAAATGTATTTTATAGCGCACAAGAAATGCAAAGAACTTTAGGTTTTGGAGCAAGGTATGTAGCAATGCGAATACACCATAAAGACTCTATTGCTTGCGGTTTTAAGTGGGCTTTTTGTTCTGTAGAAGAATATACAAAGGAGGTTGAGAAACTTAAAATAGAAAAGAACTATGACGAATGGAAGTGAAATCATTAAGAATGAAACAATGACCTCGCTAGAGATAGCCGATGTAACGGGTAGAAATCACAAGGATGTGATGCGTTCTATCAGAGAAATGGAAGAAGCATGGGTTAAAGTCAACGGGCGCAAGTTTGCGCTGGTTGAGTATAAGGATGCTAAAGGTGAAATGAGACCATGCTATTCTCTCAGCAAGACTGAATGTTTGTACATCGCTACCAAGTTTAACGATGAGGCAAGGGCAAAGCTGATCCTCCGATGGGAAGAGCTTGAAACCAAAGAAGCATCCCTCATCAAGGTACCTACAACATTCGCTGAAGCATTGAGACTGGCAGCAGACCAAGCAGAGAAACTTGAAGCACAAGAGAAAATGCTTGAAGCCAGTTCAAAGGAGATTGTTGAACTGAGTGGTACAATCGCTAACATGCAGCCAAAGGTTACCTATGTTGATAAGATTCTTTCCAGCAAGGAGACCGTAACAACAACTCAGATTGCCCAAGACTACGGGCAATCAGCAAAGTCTTTCAATATTCTTCTTAGAAACTTTGGAATTCAGCACAAAGTAGGCGGTCAGTGGATTCTCTATGCCAAGTATCTTCCCAATGGCTATGTTCAGTCAGACACCATTCCTATTGAACACAAAGATGGTTCATCCGGCTCCGTTATGCACACCAAGTGGACACAGAAAGGAAGACTCTCCCTATATGAAGAATTGAAAAAGCATAATGTGTTACCATTGATTGAGAAATAAAATTCAAACAGAATAGATTATATATGAGTAAATTCGGTACAAAGATTAAAGTAGAGTTAGTGACTCATGGTTGTTTCCCGACAAAGGCGTATGAGACGGATGCCGCTTACGACCTTCATGTAGCAAAGGATATGGAGGTAGCTCCTTACGCTCGCTATTACGTTCCGCTCGGGTTCAAGATTCAGCTTCCTTCCAATGTGAAGATGCTGATCCAGCCACGCAGCGGTATGTCGGGCAAAGGCATGCAGCTTGACGTGTACTTCCCTTCTTGGATGAAGGGCGGTCGCTTGGGCAAGGTAAGAGAGAACCTTGATGTGATTCTCGGCTTGATAGATTGCGGATATGGCGAAGAAGTCCACGTAATCGTGAAGTCGGGCAGATGGAAATGGAAGAATCGCATTTTGCGACTCCTCGGTTTCAAGTTCGTTCTCCCTTATAGCTGGCGCATTTGCCAGGGCGCCTTCACCTATGTTCCAGATGTAAACTTGGAGCTTGGCAAGGTAACCGGCACAAGAAAAGGGTTAGGTTCAACAGACAGTTAGTTAGTTGTTTTCATATATGCACTTTCCTGCCCATTTCTCGGGTAGCAACCGGGCGTGGGCAGGTTTTTAGAAAGGAAATCATGAGTAGAAAGAATATCAGACAAAATTACTTCAACCAAATCAGAAAGGTTACCGAGGAGGTTGACAAGGCAGGAGAACACGGCAAGCATTTCCGCTGCATCATCCTCATGGGTGATGCCAGCACAAAGCAGGGCTTCTCCTTTCTCCACGCATCAGATGGAGATTTACAGCAGCTACTTCTTCAAGCTATGCGCAACAGCAATGCGTTCACCTATACAGCCGCTTGCGCATTCGAAGCTTACGATAAGGAGCTGAGAGAGAAACAAGAACAGAATAAAGATAAGGAAGATGAAGAAACGAGCTAATAAAGGGGGCTATGATGGAAGAAGAGTGGAAGAACATTAAAGGGTACGAATGGTATCAAGTGAGCAATCTTGGAAGAGTAAGAAACGCTAATGGAAGGATACTTGCACCTCATGATGTAAACTCAGGCTATTTGGTGATCAATCTAAATAAATACCATAAAAGCAGAACAGTTCATCGTTTAGTTGCTGAAGCATTCATTCCAAATCCATACAGCAAAGAACAAGTCAATCACATTGACGGAAACAAACATAATAATTATGTCGGCAACTTAGAATGGTGTTCGCCATCTGAGAATATGAAGCATGCAAGAGAAGTTCTTGGATTTGTCTGCCAGAAAAACTTTCATGGTTTTCCTGTCGGCGAATTGAATCCTTCAAACAAACGCATCGTTCAATTGGATTTAAAAGGGAACTTAATTAAAGAATGGTGTTCAGCGACTGAGGCTGCAAGAGTTCTAAAAATCCCTCAACCTCCAATATCTAAGTGTGCTTTAACTTTAGGCAATCATAAACATCAAGGCAGAGAAATGCTTCAAAGCCGAGGGTTTAAGTGGATGTTCTTGGATGATTATAAGAATGGTGTGAAATATATTCCTAAGATTGATAAACGCAAAAAGAAAATTTACCAAATAGATATTAAAACAGGCTCGGTTGTATCTGTTTACGAAAGCGCTGCATGCGCAGCAAAAGCAGTAAAGGTTTCAAAAAACAGCATTGAGGCTTGCGCTCGCCACGTGTACAAATCTATTCATGGTTACAAATGGATTTATGAACAAGAATATTTAAAACATAATGAAGAAGATAATTTTTAAGTCTCTTTCTCTATTGAACTTCAAGGGGATAAGAAACCTGCATGTTTCCTTCGGTGAGAACTTAACTGTAATCTCCGGAAGGAACGCAGCAGGGAAGACAAGTATCGCAGATGCGATAATGTGGGTGTTGTTTGATGTTGGTTATGATGGCAACAAGTTGGAGCCAAAGACCTTCGACAAGAATCACGAGATTATCAAGGAGATTCCTCACGAAGCAGAACTCACCCTGCTTGTGGATGGCGATCAGATTGTATTGAAGCGAAGTCTTTCTGACGCTTGGAAAGGTGACAAGTGCACCAACACCTACAAGTACTATGTGGATGGCGATATTACCACGGCAGGAGATTTCAAGAAGATAGTAGAAGATATTTGTCCTGATTCCGTTTTCCGCCGCATATCTTCGGCAACGAATTTCTGCAGCCTTCCTTGGCAGAAGCAGCGTGAACTGTTGGAATCACTTGCAGACCAATATACTTCGCAGGATATTACGCAGGGCGATGAACGATTCGATTTCGTGGTAGAGGAACTCAAAAAGAAGACGATTGCCGACCTCATCCATCACATCAAATACAAGCGCAAGGAAGTACAGAAGCAGTTGGATGCCGTTCCAGTCCGCTTGGCAGAACTCAACAAGTCTCTGCCTGAAGCGCAGGATTGGGATGCCTTGTCTGCCGAGAAAACAAAGCTCAACGACAAGCTTGTGGAACTCGACAACAAGATGCAGGTTATCCGTATTGGCGGTGCCGACAAGGTAAGATACGATGGAATCCTAAAGAAGATTGAATTTTCCGAGAAGCGCAAGCGCAATATGGAGCAGGGTGCCATGAATCTTGCCACCGAGCAGGCTACCAAGCATCAGAGCGATGTGATTACTGCCAATATCGCAGTAAAGAAGGCGCAGAGTCTGGTTGATGATCTGAAAGCAACGATGAGGGGCTATACAGAATCGGAGATTCACGCCAAGGATAAGAAGGAGGAATGCGAGCGCAAGGTGGTGGACATCAACAACCGGCTTGATGAACTCTCCAAATCCCGATGGAGCTGGAATGCAGAGGATGGCATCTGTCCTCATTGCGGTCAGCCGCTTCCGGCAAAAGATGTTGAACGTATCAAGAAGGAATCCAAGGACCGCTTCAACGAACGCAAGTCTGACGCATCGAAGAAGATTCAGGAGGAGTTCAACGGCATTCAGCAGGAATATACCGATGCAAAGAATATCCTTGAGAAGCTTGACAACGACCGAATGGTTACAACCAACCAGCTGGTGAAGGCTAACAAGACCCTCAAGGAAGCTGAGTTCAAGAAGCTGGAGGTGGATGCCGAGAAGCCGAAGACCTACGAGCAGATTCTTGCCGAGAAGGAAGAGTATCAGCAGGTAGTGAAGGAGATTGCCGACTTGCAGGCAGAGCTTGATGATCCATCCGCCAGCTCAGACGAGAACGCAAAGATGCTCGTAGAACTGGAGAAGGATCGTGAACCTATCGGAATAAGATACAACGAGGTACTGGAACTCCTTGCCACCAAGGAGACCTATGACCGCATTTCCGAACTTATCGAAAAGGCAAAGCAGGACAAGGAATCATATCAGAATCAGATGGATGAACTTGATGAGCAACTCGACCTGGCAAATGAGTACAACAAGAAGTCGTGCCAGCTGCTCGAAGAGAATGTGAATGGACACTTCTCATACGTCAAGTGGTCGATGTTTACTCAGGATCTTGACGGCAATATGAAGCCATATTGTGAGTGCTATCACGATGGTGTGCCTTATAGCCGACTCAATGGAGCCGCCAAGGTGAATGCAGGAATCGACATCGCCAATACCTTCTCTAGATTCTATCAGGTGTCTGCACCGATGGTGCTCGATGAATGCGAGAGCGTGAACGACCCAATCTATTCGGGCGAACAGCAGCAGATTCGGTTGAAGGTAACAACAGATGATAAGTTGAAGTTTGAATATCCGTCCCTTGCGGTTATGGAGTAAAAAAGTAGAATTTATTAAAAATATAAATCATGGCAGAAACAGCAGTAGCAAAGCAGCCTTCACAGAAGGCTCTAGCAGTAAAGAACTTTCAGGCGGTAATGAACAATAGTTATTACCAGACCCTTTTGCAGAACACCTTGAAGGAGAATAAGGGAACCTTCACCACCAGTTTGATGGAGCTGGCTACGTCCGATGAAAAGCTTCTCCAGTGTGCACCGAATGCGTTGATGGCAGAGGCACTGAAGGCAGCATCCCTGCATCTTCCGCTCAACAAGCAGCTGGGGCAGTGTTATATCCTTCCTTTCAAGAACCATGGAGTGATGACTCCTACGCTGGTAGTGGGCACAAAGGGTTATCTCCAGTTGGCAATGCGTACCGGCAAGTACGAGACCATCAACTCTGATGTGGTGTATGAGGGAGAGCTGAAAGGCTACGACAAGGTGACCGGCAATCTCGACTTGTCGGGCGTCCGTACATCAAATGTTCCTATCGGCTACTTCGCCTACATGAAGATGAAGAACGGATTTTCCAAGCTTCTCTACATGTCGCTTGATGAAGTCTGTCTATATGCCAAGCAGTATAGCCCTACCGTCAAGTTCAGCGAAAAGGCTACACCGGCTACCTTGAAGGAACTGGCATTAAAGCAGGCTGCATCGGGAGTAAGCGATGGAGTGGGCTGGTATTCCAACTTCGAGAGTATGGCGCTGAAGACCGTTCTGAGAAGACTCCTCTCAAAATGGGGCGAGCTTTCCATCGAGAATAACGACATTCTCAACATAGATGAAGCCCCTTCTGCCGAGCAGCAGCGAGACGAGGAGTTTGCCGAGGCAAAGGAAGTAATCGAGGTTGATGCTGAGACTGGTGAAATCAAGCAGCCTGCTGGTGAGGATCCAGAGGCTCAGACCGAAATCAAGAAGTTTAAGCTGAGCTAATATGAAGCTGATTATTTCAGGCTCTTCCTCAAAAGGAAATTCGTATGCCCTTCAATCAGATTCGGGAGAAATCCTGCTGATTGAAGCAGGCATACACTTGCGAGAGGTGAAGAAGGCTATCGGGTATAAGACTAGCAAGGTAGTCGGGTGTATCGTGAGTCACGCCCATGGGGACCACTCAAAGTATATCCCCGAGTATCTAAAGGCAGGGATCAACGTTTCATCCAACGATGAAGTGGCAGAGAAATATCCGGGCGTAGATACCATGTCCGAGGGCATCACCTTTAGGTTCGGAAACTTCGGGGTTACTCCGTTCGAAGTGGAGCACGATGCCAAGAACTTCGGCTATCTGATTCACGAACCATCTTATGGTACCATCTTCTTTGCTACGGATTGCTACAACCTGCATTTCTATCTCAAAGGTTGCAAGACCTATCTTGCAGAGTGCAACTATTCTGATGCAATCCTAGACAAGGCGGTAGCAGATGGCAAGACATTACGCAGCCAGGCAGACCGAGTTCGATTGTCCCACATGAGTTTGGAGCACTCTATCGCTTGGCTAAAGGAATGCGATGCTGAACATTGCGCCAACCAGATCATCCTCATTCACGGTTCCGCCCGACACCTCAATCCAATCATAGCAGTAAACAAGTTCCAACAGGTAATAGGCGTACCAACGTACTATGCCAAGAGTGGAGAAATCATCAATCTTATTTGATATGGCAGTATTCAAGAATTTAAATGACCCTCGCAGCTATATGGCTGCATTGAAGGAGATAGAAAAGGCTAAGTCAGCAGGCTATAGCTTGGAAATCAAGAAGTTTCATCCTATAGCCACCGACCAGCAGAAGGCTTATCTCAACTTCATCATCACGTATCTATCGGGACAGATAGGGCAGACGTTCTACCAGACTCTCAGTGAGATTCAGAAGAATGTAGCCCCTCACATCTTCATGACTGGCGAGTATGATTCCAACGGCTATCCAAGATTCAAGCCCCTTGGCTTCCTTGATACCGCAGAAGCCTCTTCGGTAATCAGAAACGTTGCCGACTATGCCAACTGCATAGGCTTTCCGCTTCCAGAGCAGGATGATGAACTGGCAAAGAAGTATTGTCAGATGGATATAGACTCAAACAAGGGGTGGGTATAACTCATAAAAACTACAAGCTTATGAAAACATTAAAGGAAGTCTATGCCGAGGCAAACAGATATGCCCCAGACAACGAAGCCTTGCGTGACGCATTCGTAAATGGTGCAAGATTCATGGCATCCGGCAAGTATTACAAGGAGAAACCGATATTCCCGAAAGAAGAAGTAAAACCGGTAGAATTGCGATTACCGGTAACTTCTGATGGAAGTATCGTGATGCCGACCTTCCAAGACTTTTGGGATGCTTATGCGTATAAGAAAGGTCGCAAGAAAGCCGAAGAGAAGTGGAATAGGATGAAACCTCACGAACAGATACTTTGTATGAAAGCCGTTCCTGCTTATGTGGCGAACACGGTTATTCCAGGTTCCGTATCAGATGGTTCCAAAAAACAATATAGAATGCACCCTCTCACTTATCTGAATGGAGCAAGATGGGAGGATGAAATTTATCCAGTACAGAGCAATGAGCAACAGAGAGCAAACAATCTTGCAGCAAAGGCAGCAAGAATCCTTGGTTCCGATTATCAAGGATAAGCCGAACTATATTCGCCCTACTTCCTTCGCTGATGCCTGCACCAAGAGCAGCACCACTTTGCTTTCTGTCCGCATGCAGAGAGGATTGCCTAGTCTTTTAGGCTGGGTCAAGGGCAAGCTGATAGAACTCTTCACCTATCTCGGAGTCTTCGACATCGTTACGGAATATCAGGTTCAGATGCTTGCCGCAAGAATATGTGCCAAGTATCACTATTGGACCACCACCGAACTGGACTATGCCTTTGTTACCATCATGGATGGAAAGTACGGAAAGCTGTTCCAGCACAAGCATGATGATAACAACACGACCATCAATCCGCAGGATATTATCGAAGCGCTCAACAAATACGAGCAGGATATGCTGGCAGAGCGTGGAAGGCAGGACGATGAACGCAGAAGGGCAGAGGAAATCAGAAAAGCAGCCGAAGAAGCGAAGAAGCCTCTTGGCTTGGAAGGCTGGAAGGTCTATTGCGAGAAGAACGGTCTGGATCCTGCAACCCATCGCATTCAGTCGGTAGATATGAGTCAGCATGATGTTAATCAGGTGCTCTACAAGACCGAAGAAGAGAGAAAGATGGCAGAACGGAAGTTCTATCGCCAAGACAGACGTAAAGAACAGAAATAATTAAAACGTAACAAACTTATGAATACATTACAGACAGACATAGCTATCGTAACAGCTATCTTATGGTTGATGGCTATCGCAGTCGTAGCCTACGACCGCATCAAATATCGCAAGTACTACGCCTCAAAAAGCAAGCTGGTAGTGCTTCGCATCAACAATGCCGCAGTCAGAGAGGCGTTATCACAGAATGGAATCAAGCTTTGCCAGTGTGCCTATTACAACACGAACCGCTATCTCTACACCATAGAGGGCGATCACATTTGTGGCTTCACCGAATCATGCACACATCTGATAGAAGATGCCGTCAAGCACCACCAGGAAGTGATAGATTGCGACATCAACGTCAATCTTTTCGTAAGTGAAATCAAGAAATTGCAGGAAGATTATGAAAGAAAAGATTAATATAGCGGAAATCCTAAAGGACAAGAAGGAGGGTATAAGATTATACTCACCTATATTTGGTGAGTGCGCATTTTGTTATGTACGTGAAGACACAAATGACATCTGTGTAAAGAAACGCAATGGCGTAGTAGAGTATTTTAACTATGAAGGCTTATACTTTGCTCTCGGAGAAGTAATGCTATTTCCTTCAAGAGAAATGCATGATTGGTTTAAGTTAGATTGGAAGAGAGGAGATGCATTGTCTTGCGGAGTTAACAACCTCTGTATCTTCGAGAAGTGGGCAAATAAAGAGTACACTGAGTTTTATGCAAAGTTTGTAACTCCTAATTATAGTGGTAATACCTTCAAAACGGAGAAATGGTCTAAGGAGACAAACGAGGCAGTCATTAAGCAATATATCTCCAATATTGAGGAGTTCAAAGGAGGTAAGCTAAACCTCACCACATTGGAGATTGAGAAGACTCAGCCAGAGTTCAAGGATGGAGATGTTGTAGTAGTGGATGAAATTCCTTTTGATCTTTATTCAAAATGTATTTTCATATTAAAAGAGAATTTAAATACAGGTGAAATTAAAGCAAGAGCTTATGTTCTTTACAATGTAAATAAGGATAGTATTTTTTTCGATACACCGGTTACGAAACTAATAGAACGCAATATTCGCCTTGCCACGGAAGAAGATAAAAAACAACTCTTCTCAGCTCTCGCAAAGAAAGGCAAGGCTTGGGATAGTGAGCATAAAATGATTGTGGACTTGAAGCCAAAGTTTGATGAGCTGAAACCATTTGATAAGGTTGTAGTAAGATGTAGCGAAGCAGATAGATGGTCTATAGATTTCTTTAGTTATAAAGTACATAACGGATATATATGTACAGGAGACGCTTGGTTTGGATATTGTCTTCCTTACAATGATGAGACTGCACATCTACTAGGAACGACTGATGATTGGAAAGGAGGTGAGGGATGAAAATATCAGAACTTATAAAGCTTCTTGAAGCTCGTAAGAAGCAGTTTGGTAATATAGATGTTGTTGATGACTTAGGATATATCACAAATGATGTTATCTATAACGAAGATGATAATTCTTTGATGATAGTTACAGACACATTCAGAAAAGTAAGAAGAAATGGTAAAGATTGAGATAAGAATACAAGGTGCTGTACGTGATAACATAGTCTGCAAGTGGGTAACAGAAGAACAGTTATCATACTTGCGCACATTGGAAGATGATAACTGGGCGTTCAAAGGAGAACGTCCAAATCTTAAAATAACAATAATAGACAATAAATATGATAGACGATAAGAAAATAGAAGAAGCAGCAAGATATTATTGCAACAATAGATACCCTGCTTCACAGGATGCTCCGTTTATAGCAGAGTGGTTTATTTTACCAACAAAAACGGTAAGGTAAGGGCTTTTCATGAAGAATATGACCCTGCAACAAAAATTACAAGAACAAAGGTAGTAGAAACCTCATGTAATGAAGATTAGGTTATGCTAGATAGAATATTTAATACCCTAGCCAAGTTTGGTATCAGTGTGCTTTTCTTATCTGTAATACTTCAAATGTTTGAGATTAAAGAAAGAAGTATTACTGCAGTTATTCTTACTATTGGTGTCTGGCACTTTGTTGAATGGGCTATTGATAATTACAATAAGTAAGCAACCAACAATCCCCACCTAGCTTCACAGCCGGGTGGGGATTTTTAGCTAAATAAACAACGTCTAACCTATAAAAACAAAAACCTAAAATTATACCTAAATCAACTTATCTATGAACTTATCCAAATCCTTTTCATACCAAACAAGTTCGGTCCAGCCCTTGCGCTTCTTACCCTTCGGGAGCCTGCCTTCTTTCACCAGCCGGTCAAAGGTAGCCCTGGAAACTTTGACGTATCCGCACGCTTCCGCTTTACTGATTGGCTCATCCTTGTTGGCAATCTGATGCAGGAAATTCAGCATCATCGTGTTCTGCTGCTTATTCGTCAAACATCTTCCCGACTGAATCCGCTCATGAAATTCCATCAAGAGTGAATCAATCATCTGTAGTTCTTCGCTAATCTTTCCCATAAGCTAGCACTTTTTATTGTGATACCAGAAGGCAAAGCCGATGGAACATACAGCCAACAGGAAAAGAAATCCGATATAGCATCTTCCCAGTGTCATTAATCTCTTCTCACTTTTAGTAAGCTGCCTCTCAACTGGTACTGGCACGGAAACAGAATCACGCTTGAAGATGGTATCAAGCTTCACCTTATATATATTGCGGTATCGGTCCCGATAGGCAATCTTGCTTATCACTACGGTATCACCCTTCTGATACACATACACCGAATCCTTCACATACACACTATCCATTTTGGAGATAGTATCACTTCTCACAATATACTCAGTATGATACTCGGGAACCTTCACATACTCATTGGTCTTGCAGCCAGCGAATGCCAGCAGGATAATTCCAACCACTAAACCGATGCAAACCCATTTCCAAAATCTTATGTCATACCACTTCATACGCTATAGATTTTTATATTCCTCTTTCGCATTAAAACAAGGGCACATCTTCTTCCATTTCGACTTGTCTGCCCCCCAAATATCACGATGCCCCATAATCGCCGCATTCGGATATTTCTTTTTCAGCTGTTTAAGCAGGGTAACCAGTGCATCCTTCTGCTCCTTGGTTCTGTTATCTACAGCCTTTCCCTTCGAGTCGATACCGCCTACATAGGCAATATTGATGGCAGTAGAATTATATCCCTTCACACCGTTGCTAACCATTTCTATCGGTAACATCTGATGTATGCCACCATCCTTGGTAATCACATAATGATAGCCGGGATTCTTCCAGCCCTTGCGCTTAAACTCATCCCAAAGTTCCTTCACGCCCCATTTCTGAGAAGAGGCAGTACAGTGAACGAAAATTCTTTCAATCAGTCTCATACCTTACCCTCCTTCTCCTTTTCCTGTTCCTTCATAATCTCGGCAAAAGCCCTAGCAAGGTCCTCTTTGTTCTCCAGAAGAATGCTTACCGTCTTCTCCTGCTTCCGTATCTCAGCCTTCTGCCAGCTCTTCTCCCTTACGCTTACAAATTCACAGAACACGCAATAGCCTGCCCATATCATAGAGAAGACAGGGAATGGGAGAACCGTACATGCTATCAGGTCTATACAGACCGTCACCATGAAGGGAGAGAAGTATTTCCTCGCCTTGTCGCAAGTCTTCTTGAATCCTGTACTTGTCGTAGCCAGTCCGTTCTCCTTCGCTTTCTTGATGCCAAAGAACAGGTCCACGCCCATAGAAATGATAAGAGCACCCATGCAGATGGCAATAACCAATGCCGATCTGTACAGGTGCTCTTGCAAAAATGTATGAATAATCTCTGTCATATATACCATTAATATTGATTAATGGCGCAAAGATAAAGGGTTTTCAGATAGCTTTTTCCGTGTTTCCGTCTAACTGTTCATGTTACACCAAATTTTATCGGTTGGGTGATTTGTTGACTCGTCGCAGAGGAAACTCACTGATAGTTCGGAGATTCTCTTCTTCAAGGTCTCCTTGCTTCTCGACCATTTCCCAATCACATCAATGTTTTCAGCAAACATCTTGTTCATGGTCACGGCAAAATCCCACATCGTGTAGTCGGGAATCATCCAAGCCTGCTTGTCGTACTCCTCCTTCATTTCCTCGTAACCGAAGAATGGAGCATACTCCTTGGTCACATCATCCTTGAAATAGTAGATGTTGGCGATGCAGGCTCTTCCCAGCTTCTCATCAAAGTGATGTCTTCTTTCCATCCAGTACAGAAGGTTTCTCTGTACGATTCTCTCTTCTTCTTCCGAAAAACCGCATTCTCCATTCTGAAACATCTGGAATGCGGCATTTGCTACGTGTGATAGCGATCTTGATAAATCCATAGGCATATAATATTAATGTAAAAATGATAAATACATGGTGCATCTCCAACTGCTCAGGAGTGATGAGCCAGTGCTGATAATACAATCTGATAGCGTTTATACCGAAAAAATAAAGGAAAGGAATACGGAATATCCAGCAGTATCTGAAGAAGAAACTCACCGGTATCATGCAGAGTGGCATATAAATGTATGCCATGAAGTAAATCCAGATGATACAGTTTCCGTTATCATTCGTATCAAGTATGGTAGGTCTAGTACAATGCCCATAGTCCCATACACCATACCAGTGCCACAACATCAGTGGTATCGGTGCCCATTTTGCCAGGAGTTCATAGAACCTCCAAATCTTACGGCTCAGCAAACCTTGCAGAACCATCCTTTGCTCCTCTTCCGAGAGAGCGTTATTAATACTCTTTTTCATCTTGTTTCATTTTTAAGTAAATTCAGTTGATTCAGTTGCTGTTTCTCAGAAAACGGTAGCTAAATGTTTTAGTCGGTGCAAAGATAAAAAGATTTATGCACAAAACCATGAAAAGTGAGCAAAATATTAAAATATATTATTTATTTGGACGTATTCTAGATTATTTGTACCTTTGTAGCACGATTTAACGAGTAAAGCGTATGACGAAAACCAATTATAGCTTGACGGAAAAGCAACGGGAAGACCTGATGAAGACTTATCGCGAGGTAGCACCCACCTGCCACACCGCAAAGGAGGCATGGGTAAAGATAGTATCTCATCCCGCACCGAGATATTACGTGAATCCCAAACAGGCATTCGAGAAGCTCAGAAAGATGGTGGTAGGCGATTTCTCTGAGGTGGATGCCATGACGGAACCGAGAAGGAGAATGTACTATTCTCTGTTCGATAGATTGAACGCAGTATCTCAGAAGAAAGAGTTTATCGGGCAGTCGCTCCATTTCATCTGCCAGTTTCTGGTAGGAGAGCCAGCCCCAGAGTTCTTTCTGTCTCCTCGATCAGCCGAGGATATTTTCTATAATTGCAAGCGATATGGGAAAGGTTACAGGGATGGTAAGCATGAATAGTTTCAGATTGAAGGCGTTTCTGTCGCTCATCTGCATCGTTCTTTGCACTTGGCACATCGGATTCTATCACGGATGCCCATGTGAGAATCATCTACTATACAGCTTCTTCCACGTCAATGGCTTTCATCTTGCCATCAATCTGCTGGTACTCTGGCAGATCAAGGGCAGAATTTCCCCTGTCAAGGCTTTTGCGGTAGCCGTAGCAGCCAGTTATCTGCCGATGTTCGTCACCGAGCCAACGATGGGTTTGTCTGGGTTCCTCTTCTCCGTCTTCGGTGTGATGTGGGGCAGGACAGGACGATGGAAAGATGCAATCAGAAAGGCTGGACCCTTCATCCTCTTCACGATGCTGTTGAATAACGTGAACGGATGCCTCCACCTTTATTGCTTCTCCTTAGGTTATTTGATGGAATGGTTCATAATCTACATAGAACGGAGACGTTCAGCATAAGTTTGTTAGTGTTTTAATGTCGAAGGCGACTGCTCATCACGAGTAGTCGCCTTCTTGATGTTATCAAACTTATGGAAGGATTTATCTTATATTGTCTTCCCTTCTGCTCTGAGTCTCTATGATGGACCCGGCAAAGGAATCGCTTGCCTTGAAGTTCTTGAAAGAATACTCCAGCTTGAAGTACTTCCAGGGCTTGCCGAAGAGGCTCTTTAGCTTCACCCAGTCCTTGCCGTTGTTGGAGCCATAGACCGTTACGCTTACCGTGCCGGCATCAGAATCGAAAAGATGCTTCAAGCCCCTCAATGATTTCAGAATGGTAGAGCCGCCCAGTTTCAAAGGTCGGGTAGTCATTACGCAGTCATAGTCGTTGGTATCATCCTCTGCCAATGGAATGTTGGTAAGGGAGTAAACGCTACTGTCATCAAACTGCACAAGATTGTCGGGATAGTTGTTGGCTACCGTTCTACAGAAAATCTTGCTGCTGGTATAGTTGTGGGAGATAGAGAAAATCTTATCCACCATATTATATACATAGTGATAGCTGGTCTTCTTGTTGAATATTCTCAGCAGCGAAGCCTTGTAGTCATAGGCTATCAGGCAGTTCTCCAAAAAAGTCTTGAAAGGTAGAAAGTCGCTTGGCAATCCTCTGTTCTTTCCACCGCTCAACTGCCCCGATACGCAAATCGCCTCGCCGCCCGATGTTGCCATCAATCCCTTTTCTGACGTGAAGTAAACCACCTTGTCGGTAGGAGTAATGGAATCGGCATTGTTGCATACCTCTCTGGATATAGGGTGTATGCTGGAGTAAAGTCCCTCTGCATTCACGCTCATGGCATAGATGCCTTCATCGGTAAAGACGAGCAGAGGGTATTGACCGAACTGTCCCTGACTTACTGCCTCCGTATTAGCCACGATACCGAGAATCTTACCAGTACCCACGGTGTTATCGCCAGATGCCTCAAACACAAACGGATTGTTCACTACCGAAGTGAAAATCTGGGAATCAAGGGTTTCACAAGCGTTAGTATCAACCGATGGTGCTGCTTCATCATCCGAAATTTCTTCATTGGTAGGAAGCGACACAAAAGCGTATGATCCATTCAGCATAGGATGCTGGGATAGCTTGACACGGATTCCTGCCAAATTAGAAGTAGTCCTCCTAATAATCATTTCCGTAGCGTGAGGGTCTGGATAATAGAGCCAGCCCGGTATGGTTCCTTCATAAACACTAATCTCGTCTGATTTTACCCAGGCATCCATTGTGTCACTTACGATATGGGTATAAAATGTAAAACCTTCGCCGCTCGATTTATCTACAGCAGTAAAAAGATTAAAACCACGGAACGGATAACGTTTAATACCCAGCATGTTTATCCTGTTATTGTACACATACAAATTGTCTGTTACTGTCTTGGTCCATCCATAATAATCATCCTTTGGCAGCTGCTCTTGTGTTGTCAGGTTTTCTACAGTATGGTCTCTTATCACATACTTCGCATCATAGCTTTTCCCATCCATATATTCGCTGCCAATTTTCATTGAGAACAGTTTGTAAAACTGGCTTTTCTTCGTTAATTCGTCTATGATTTCTTCATCTGTCTTGTAGCTTTTGGGTTCAATGAAGTTACGTGGGAACACATGATAAAAATCATCAAAATCAGAGTCGGTAATAGACTTGAAGTAATAACCAATCTTCTTATATACGCTGAATGTAATACCATCATATCTGATACTATCAACGCTGTCTGGCTCTCTGAAAACCCAATCATCATCAATATTAAACTGAGGAACTCCTGTTGTAGCGAAAACCACAAGCTCTTTTATAATATCATCCCATTCTCCTATGCTTTGATTATTTGCTTCAAAATGCAGTTTTCCATAGTAAGGAACATATTGAATATAAACATAATTCGGTTTTCCCGTATAATTATCCAGCACTAAAAAGTTTCCACTTCTTCGTGCGGTAGGATAGCAGATGATGGGATTTGAAATCTTAGCATAGGTTCCGTCATATAGCTTCCAGGCAAATCGCATGAAAAAAGGATAGATAAAATAGTTATTCTGCTTCACTATACTGATTGCCTGTGCAGCAGTTCCTTTGATTGACGTTTGCAAATTATCATACTTGTCGATATCTGTAGGCATTTTGAGCTTGTCGTAAAACCAGTCAGAACCATTGTAATTGATGGTTCCGTCACTATTAAGTGAAAAATTTACACGGTCAGTCTTATCTACAAAAGAGACAATGTTATTCTTTACCGTTTTCGGAAGTGCTTTGTTGCTTACAGAGAACATTGGTCTAAACTTCGGCTCAGGAATATCCATTCCTAAATCCTTGTATTTTTCGCCAACTTTTCTTATATATCTCAACCCTTTGTCTGTAGCCAGCACCAGCGTACTCCCTACCGCTTGTGCATCCTTCACTTCTCCGTCACCCTCAAATGAACCTATCGCCGTTTTGAGGTCGCTCTTCTTGTAGCATCTGATGGTATATGTATTCGTTCCGTGGTCTCTGTCATAGGTAATGACATTTTCGAAGTCTGCCATTTTATGCACAAACAAAATCGTGCCGCCCACCGTGCCGAAAGGCTCCATCCTCTGAATCGGAACCATTTCACCATTCCTATATATGATGTTTTGAGAATAGGCAAGCTCGCTATCTTCACTCAGCAAGTCACTCGGTACGTTTGTCATACCCTTGCTGAAACTTAAAGTCTTTCTGTCCAAGTTTCTCTCCATAATAATTCAACATTTAACATTCAACACTCAACATTTCCCTAGATTTTCGCAGCAGAGTGAACGCCGTCGCCACCACTGCTAGTTCTTTCCTTTTGTTTCCATTTCGGCTTCTCCATATCTTTGGCGCTTACCCACAAGCCGATGGCAGTACTCATCAGTACATCATCATGGTTTCCGTTGCCCACGATATTGCCAAGTCTTCCATCATCATGCCGCTCGTAGATTCTCAGCTCATGATACATTTCCCTATCTGGCTCATCCCAGAGCATATCATCCACAAACTGTTGCAGATTATCAATCACCCAACCCTTCGTCAGCTTATTGGTCTGGAATCCATACTTGGCAAGCACATCATCACTCACGTCCTCAGGACTTGTAGTGCGCTGATACAGATTATCGTAATAGTCGGCAATCTCGTCCAAGATACTTCCGAAGTGGTCGCCTTCCGTATTGTTGTTCTTCTCTCTATCTGCCGTGTTGCTCTCGATTACCAGCAAGGCATCATCATAGTAATGCGCCAATGCTGCCGCCATCCACGCCAGCTTGTCGTGTCTTACGTGTCCTCTCCATCTTGCCACCACCTTCGGCTTGCCCTTGATGGTAGGCATCATCCCGAATCTGTCTATCACCGTCATCACGGTATAGTCGGAAGTCGATGATTTACCGTCAATATCCACACTCACCAAGTATCTGTTCTCCACTTTTAGACAGTTCGGTACTTCCCAGATCTTCAAGTCTCCATCACCATCTGTTCGGATGCTGATCTTCGACTTTTCGATGGAAGACTCATTTTTGTTACCGTCAATGATGATGTCGGCGGTATAGATTGGCTCACGCTTGTACTTCTTCTGCAAATCATCAATAGAGTAGGGGTTGAAGACTAGATTACCAGAGTTGCGGAAAGCGTCTTCCTCATCCACTGGAGCCTCGGTAGCACAGAAGGAATGGGTGGTAAATTTATTGCGGAAGTTTCTATACCACTCGATAGCTTGGAAGCAGGCTCCCTTCTCCCACATTCGCCAGAAGAACTTTCCTGTTTCTCGGTAGCCCTTCGGATTGGTACTCTTATCCTTGTTTTCCAAAAGCCATTTGGCAAAGGCTCGTTCGCTCTTCACTTCCTCCATATCGTGCTCGATGAAGAAGCAAGGGATGAATAGGAAGGAATAGGCATCGTTGTTCTTCGGGTCCATCGCCAACTGGCATTTCTCATAGAAGAAGCCAGAGTTACCTTTGCCGGTACTCTCGAACACCTCCAAGTTATCCTCTTGGTTTCTGATACCACCCGAGATAGAGGAAATCACACCCTCAGGATCATGCTCTGGGGTCTTCTTCCAATAGGCAACCTCAGAATAGTGGGCACAGTGGAAGTTGCTACCACGAACGGAATCGAAGTTCTCGAAGGATGCCACGGTCAGTGTACTTCTTCTTACAGCCCTCATTCCGTCTGTCACCTGGAAATCATCAGGCGAGTTCTCGTAAGGAGAGAATTGAAGCTTGGCTCCCGGTCTTCCGATGGTCCAGCCTGGCTGATTCTCAAGCGCCTTTCTGTACATCGCCTTGATTTTCTTTGCCGTATTTTTCTGCTGGGCTAGTACGATGGCGTTCCATCCGTCCTTGCGGAAATCCTGCAACCATTTGATGTAAAGCTGGGTGAGGGTAGAACCGCCCCATTGTCGGGCTTTCAGGATAACTACACGGATAGCCCTTCCGCTGGTTCTCAAATCCTCAAATATCTTCAAGAGTTTTCGCTGAGGATAGTTCAGCTTGAAAGGAATCATGTCACCGCTTACCTTATCCTCAATCTTGTCGGTAGCATATAGGGCAAATTCAGGGTCTTCTCTGAATCTGACTTTCATGATTTCGAAGGTGAGCACCATTTTAAGCTGTCTTGTGTAATAGCTTTTCTCTTCATACTGCTTACCCCATGCCTCGATGATATATTTCTTCATGCTGCCAAGCTGTTTCAGCCCCCTATATAATAAGGTTCGCATACATTCTTTGGGGACCCACATCTTCGGAATCATGAAGTCGGGAAGTTCCAGAAGTTCACGATGCTCGAAATCATAGCAGCCTTCACCCGTCCAAGGGTTGTAGGTTCCGTAAATCTCATCGTATCGCCGCTTGTTTTCGGCTACGAGTTCATCAATATCTACTTCTCTAACTAATGCCATCGCCCAAATCCTTTATCTCCTCAAAATCTGCATCCTGTATCTGTGGCACCTGAGTCACGTCCAAGGCGTTATTGTCGGTCTTGGTCTGTGCCAGTGCTGCCAACTGCTTGAAGTCTTCATCCAATCCATGGGTCACGCTCACCTCGCTCTGCTTTGGTATCATGTGCTTGGTCAGGTTGGCATAGATGGTAACGTATGTTTTCGGGTCGTACTCTGCCAACTGGTTCATACAATCCTCAAACTTATCCTGATGTCGGGCTAGGAAGTCACGGATAAATTCTTTCTGTGCGCTCTTGCTCACTGGCAGAATCTTCTTTGCCTTCTCACGTTTCTCCTGCATGATTTCTCTTACCGACTTAATATCATCAAACTCTCCCATAAGCTTCTCCTTCCTTTTTATCCAAATGGCTTCAGCGGATGAACCAGCATTCCTGCTTTGCTGGCACTCGCTGCATCCAGTATTTCCAGTTCTTCATCGTTCATTTCCTCCTGCTTCGAGACGGTAAGCGGGTCCTTGGTGGTAAGCGTAAGCAGGAAATATTCGTAGAGAGCACCAGCCACGATGTAGCTGTGGATATGTTTTACCAGCTCGTCATACCGTGTATCATCCCAGTAGTCGGGCATGTTCAGCCATATCTCCTTCTCATCCCATTCCTTCAGGGCATTGTCTCTTACCACGCCCTGCGGCTTCATCACGTAGGCAGAGAGGATTCCTTCTGCCTTTTTCAGATACTTGTCAAACCAGCGGTAGAAGAGCGGTCTTTCCTTGTCGTTCTCACTGGTTGGGATGATGTCTTCCTGATTCGTCTGATTGCCTCGTCTTGCCCTACCCACCACGTTTGTAGCTGCATCAATATCATACCAGAGTTGGTTGGCATAGATGAAGATGTGCTTGCTGTAGTACTTGTGTGCCGGACGAGGAGGCTTCGGAAGGAAAGGATTCGGCTCGGGCTTCCATCCTCTTTCACGGATAAAATGTGTAGGGTGTAATGCGTTGAACTCCATCTTACACCTCCTTTGCTACGGTTACTTCTACCTCAGTCTTCAAGTTGTCGCTGTGTCGGGAGAAGAGGGTAACGGTTGCCACACCGGTATTCCTTGGCTTCAGGGCGAAGGTATAAGGGTCTGGGCTGCGCTGAATCTCAACGATTCTAGGGTCGCTGCTTCTAGCCTCAATATCATCAATGGCTCCATCGTCAATAGAGTAGGAGATATTCACGTCATCTTCCTCCAGGGCAATCGTTATAGCGCCATCACCACTGCTTCCGTCCACCTTGGCGGTAAGATGCTGGGTGTAAGGAACTGTTGGAACCACTGGACCGCTCAGTACGAAACATCTGCGGATGCTCTGTTCATCTATACTGAGTGAAACCTGATAAGGCTCTGCCTGTTTCAAGTTGGTAGTCTTCAACCACCACTGGAAAATCACGTAGTCTTCCACATACTTTGATACCAGTCGGGCAAGTGTATCGGTCAAGGTTCCGTTGCATCTTCTGGAGGCATTGATGATAAACTCTACCACATCATCCGTCTTGGAGTCGTAGTATATAATGTTGTCACCGATGGTCTGCGCATTCGGTACCAGATACTCGGCAAGAAGTGTCTTCACAATCTCCAGCGCCGTATCAAAATCATGGGTGAGCGTTGCTTCGTGAACCTCATCATCACCAGCAGCCTCATTGAAGCCCACTTTGATAGCCTTCTCGTCAACCGCACTATCCACCTTTGCCTTCAGATAGGTGGCTCTCTTCACAGCTCCAATCACCACCGACTTTACAATTTGAAATTTTATAATCATAGCTTTATCTTTTTAGTTCAAAATTACTTCTCCTGTCATATCCGTCAGGTTTCCGCTTACAGATGCCGGCGCATCCTTCTGGAAGATCAGCTTCAATGCAGAGACCACATGATTCGTCATATCGTCTGCATACTTCCTTGCAGAATCGGCATAGGTCATGGATAGCACAGAATAGGCTACGTAATCTACCACATAGCTCTTGAAGAGACTACAGAATGCGTTTGCCTTGCCATCGCTCACTCTGTTCCGCTGATAGGTGAATACCACATCATCGGTGTTGTCCGTATAGCCGGCTATCAGTGGAGAGAAGCTGCTCACGAATGTCTCCGCCGCATCCTTCACATACTGCTTCAAGATGTCTTCCTCGGTCGAGGATAGGGTAACACCGGTAAATAGAATATTCACCTGCTTGTCGGAAAGCCTTTTTCCGATGATGGAGAAATGCTTCTTCACCTTGCTCTTGATGTCGGCATACCCTATTGTTATTGTCTGTTCTGTTACTGCCATACCTTATGCTGTTTGATAATACTGATTGTTCATGCTCATTGCCTGAGCCACTGCGTTCTGGTCTGCACCCTGTACGATGCCGTTCTCTACCTGTCCGACGCCCTGCTTCTGAGCCATCGCCTGTTGCTGCTGGTACATCTGTTCCAACTGTGCCTGCTGTTCCTGAACGCTGGCAAGAAGCTTGTCTGCAAATGGTGCATTCAGGTTCTGCAAGTACTGTACTACGTTGATGGCTCCCTTGTCAAGAAGCTTGTCGAGTGTATCGTTCTGCATCGTGTTGTAGGTTGCCGTAGCTGCCGCATTCTTGATACTGATCTTGAAGTGAATATCTCGGGCAGAAAGGCGGTCGTACATATAGACTTGGGTGAAGTTTCGGTCATAGACCTTTCTTCCGTCTTCGTAGTACTGCTGGATAGTCATACACTTCTTGGTTGCCAGCTTCTCCGTAAACACGTCCATATCCGATAGGATGGTATAGAGTGAAGTGGTAGCGTTCTGGCTCTCCTGCGCATATCTTGCAGCCGATGTTCCTGCCGAAGGAGTCTTGCCCTGCAAGGCTCCGCTCACGTTGGTAACCTCTCGTATCAGGTTCAACTCTATCTGCAAGAGTTCGTTGGTTCCGATATTTACCGCATTCGATGTGATAATCTCTGGCTTCACCTGCGGCATCGTGCGCTTTGGTGTATAGAATATCCATCCATCGTATTCTATCGCATCTTCCATAAACTGTTCTTTGGTCTTGCCGTTCAGTACGGTTGTCGGAATCATCTTGAATCCCTTGAAGCTACTTCTGATAGCCATGTCGTTCATCACAATCAGTCGGTTGATGTATCTCTGCTGATCTATTACGTTCGCCATAAAAGGATGAATCTCTCCGTTGATGTACGGATAGAGCTTCATCGTAAACGGATGGCTCTTGTAGTCGTAAGGGGTTTCGCCCTGGCAGAGGATTGTTCCGTCTGGTGCCATATAAGTGAAGTACCAGTACTTATCGGCGATTTCCTTGCTGGTAATGTAGGCTCTGTCTTCTTCTGCCACGCCCATTTCGTCATACTGCTGTTTTCGCTTGATATTGTCCTTGCGTAACTTCTCTATCATGGCGGTATCTTCCATATCCACCCGAAAGTAAGCGCTGGTTCCTGTGGTAGCGATAGGGTCGTAGCATTGAAGCCTATGCTTGGTCTCCGTGGTCCATACTTCTATCACCCTCACGTAGTGCTTGCCCTTGTTGCTGTAGTCGAAGCTGAGATTCTCCAGAGCCTTCTCCTCATTGAACTCGTAGCCGTAGCCGCTGTCATCCATATCCTGAATATCGAAGATGGTATCTAAGTCTTTTTCCGTCAAACCGTATTCCTGTCTCGCGAATTTCTGATAGAGGTCTTCCTTGCTTACATCGTGCAGCACACCAATAAGACTTACGTCATTATGGCGTGGGTCGCTTCCGCATTCAAAGAACATGTGGTCTGCTTCCATCGCATCTGTCCACGAATCGGGCATTTCAAGGTCTCTGTCTTCCCAGCACTCTCTTACGAACATCTGACCGCCTATCAGATAGTCCTTGATAGCGTGGTTCAGCACGTCCTGCATATAGGTGTTCTGCCAGTTGCACTGCATCGTGGCGCTCATCATATCGCTCAGTTGTCGGGAATTGCTGTCCCTTGCAAAGCATACTGGCTCCGTACCCTGCTTGGCATAGAGTCCTGCGATGGATTCCAAGATACTTACCATGATATTGTTGCTCATAGGGGTCTGGTTGCGCCGTTCCATATAGGTGCGCTCTGTCATTTCCTCCCAGTAGCCATGATGATATACCCTGATGATGTCGCTCCATTGGTCTCCGTGGCAGTATCTCATCGTTCTTGCTCGGGTCTCCCTCACGCCGCTCAGATTGTTCCAGGCATTCTTGCATCGGGTCAGCAGTTCCCAGTCCTTTCCGTGCTCCTGCCGCTTCTTTCGAGCTTTCACAGAATCGTATCTGTTGCGCTGAGGCATCACCTTGCTAAGTGTTAATAATTTCGCCTTAACCATATTTGTTTACACATTATTAATTTATAGGCGCAAAAATAGTCTTAAATCCCTTTTTCTTTGCCGTGTTTCCGTGCGTTTGCCTATTGTCACGGAAACACGGAAATATAATTGCATTTTCTTTGCATCTTTGCGGAAACGTTTCAAACAGTTTAAGATATGACAAAGGAAGAATTAGAACAGATGAATGCAGGTGGAGAATCTGAACAGCAGGTTCCTTCACCCGAACAGGCTGCGGAAGAGACTCCCCCAGTAGAGGATCGCCCTAACCGCAAGGCTTTCTCCGACCGATTCAAGAAGCGCCATGCCGACATTGATTTCGAGGACAAGGAAGCTCGTTATGCGGCTATGAACGATGATGCTGATACACTCGAACGATACGAGGAGAGCGGAAAGGCGTTGTCTAAGGTGTTCGATAAGCATAAGTGGCTTGCTGCCTTGGCGATGGATATGGAGAAGAATCCAGAAGATAACCCGTTCGATGCGATGGCTCGCTTGGGTATCGACATCAAGGCTCTGCTCGAAGACCCAGAGGGCGGCAAGAAACTCGCCGAGATTCTTGCAAAACACAATGAGGAAGTTGCTGAGCAGAACGAAGCTACCGAAAGGGTTACGGAAAACATGCGCAAGTCTATCGAGCGCTTGGTTAAGCTCTACCCAGACGATGCACACGATATGTGGAAGCAGATTTACGAGATCCACGATAAAGTGGAGAGTGGTGACATCCCAGATGATGTTTGGAAGATGCTCCACAATGCCAACAACTACGATTCTGATATTTCCTCTGCCCGAGACGAGGCGGCTATGCAGGCAAGAAACGAGAAGATTCAGAATAAGGTCCGCTCCTCCGCAAGCGAGGGCATTCCTCCTTCACTTTCTAGTTCGGGTGCAGGAAATAAGCCGGCAAAGAAAGAGAAGAAACCAAAGAGCGGATTCTTCGAAGGTATCACTTATTAATATTAATCCATAAATATATGTATAAAATGAAGAAAATTTCAAATTATTTTTCAAGCGGTCAGTTCATCTTCAAGATGATTCTGATGCTTCTTGCCGTGGTAACTGGCGGCGGCGTTCTCGCTATGGCAGATACGGCTGAACCGACTACAAAGATTGGTGACGAGGGTCATGAGCCTTCATCCAAGGAAGATGCTGCTACCGAGCCTGTTGATCCGAACGTATCAGACCGATTGGCGCCCGGCGGTAAAGTTGAAGGTCAGGACTTGACAGGTACACAGGGTTCTGCTACCCAGATTCGCAAGGGTGGTCTTGCCGAAGAGGATTGGGATAGTGAGGTAGAGAAGTATCGCCCTTTCCGCACTCCTTTGTTGCAGATTATCCGCAAGGTTACCAAGAGTGTTCCTTGTAACAGCTACGAGAAGAAGCACGCTCGTGTCGGTGGTGATACTCTTGATGGTATAACTACCAAGGCGATTGATGCAGCTGCGGCTGGTGGCACAATCAAGCTTACCAAGGCTAACTTCTCCGGTTCACTTCTTCCTCTCTACAAGGGTAGCACCGTTATCGTTCCTTCTGTCCCTGGTTACGAGCGTGGCTCAAAGACAAAGGTGAATGGTCGCTTGAATCTCCTGGTTGTTGAGAAGACAAAGGACGAAGTTACTTTGCAGGCGCTCAATGGTCCAGCTGAGACGGAGGGCACTATTGGCGAAACGCTCGATACGATGGGTTGCCCGGCTATCCCTGCCAACAGTCGTATTCTCTGTGCTTCCACCA
>ENA-ORRQ01000549-ORRQ01000549.1-human-gut-metagenome-genome-assembly--contig:-NODE-549-length-35457-cov-4.217248_pt1 | contig 35457 bp, 23 predicted proteins | sample MGYA00242177_ERZ509138 | MGnify/ENA primary metagenome ERZ509138 (study PRJEB26280, sample SAMEA2338628) | human gut metagenome | biome: human gut; feature: human-associated habitat; material: faeces... | reverse complement strand
ATGCCGCCACGAGCCACATTCCTGTCATCTTGCTCACAGCGCGGAGCTCAGAGCAGCAACACATCGAGGGGTTGCACACCGGTGCCGATGTCTACATGACGAAACCCTTCAGTGCCGACTTGCTGCTTGCCAATATCGCCTCGTTGCTTGAGAACCGTCAGCGTCTGCGCCGGTTGTTTGCCAACAACCATGAGGCTGAAACGTCAGAAGAGCCAGAGGCAGAAAACACGATAGGGAAAGCGGCAACGCCCGAGCGACGCTTCCTCGACCAGTTTGTCTCGGCCATGAACAAGCATCTTGCCGACACGCAGCTGAAGGTCGATGACCTCGGTGCGGAGATGGGCTTGTCAAGGGTGCAGCTCTACCGCAAGGTGAAGGCTCTTACAGGCTTGTCGCCTGTGGAGATTTTACGCGAGACCCGCTTGAAGAAAGCACATCATCTGCTTCTCACCACCGACAATACCATCTCTGAGGTGGCTTACAGCGTGGGGTTCGCTACACCAGCCTATTTCTCGTCATGTTTTAAGAAGCAATATGGCAAGTACCCCACCGAGCTAAGGGACGAACATAACAAGTTGTAACATTTTTTTTAGAAACACATTTTATATTAAAGTGCAAAGGCTGTGTCTGCAAGCCTTTGCACTTTTTTCTTCCTAACATTATGGACATTCCACCTAACAATTGTTACATGTCAAAAAAGTTACATTTAATGAATTATTCTTAGAATGGGCCTGTCGTTTTGCTGACTAACTTTGCAAGCGTAACAACAAAACAAAACTTAAACCAAATAAAAACAGCAAAACTTATGAAAAAAGCTAAAGTTGCTTTAGTAAGCATGCTCATGCTCGCCAGTTGCGGCTTATACGCCCAAACCGACGGCATAGGTGGCAAAGTGACCGACCATAATGGTGAGCCTATTATAGGTGCTACCATTAAAGTGAAAGGCTCCAATGTGGGAGCTGTTACTAACATCGACGGCGATTTCACCATCAACGCGAAGCCCGGCGAAACTCTCGTTATCTCCTATATAGGTTACGAGAACAAGGAGGTGGCAGCAGGCAGCGCACTCAACATCGTGCTTGACGACTCGTCAGAGACCCTTAACGAGGTGGTGGTGACAGGTTATCAGGTGCAACGCAAAGCCGACCTCACAGGATCGGTGTCAGTGGTGAGCACAAAAGACCTCAAGTCGTCATCAGATACCGACCCCATGCGATCTCTGCAGGGCAAGGTACCGGGCATGACCATATCGACAGATGGCTCGCCTATAGGCACAGGCACGGTGCGCATTCGCGGTATCGGCTCTTTCAACTCGTCACAAGATCCTCTCTTCGTCATTGACGGCGTGCCTACAACCACAACCCTCAACTCGCTCAACATGAACGACATTGAGAGCATGCAGGTGCTCAAAGATGCTGCTTCGGCTTCTATCTACGGTTCGCGTGCCGCCAACGGCGTGATTATTATCACCACCAAGCACGGCAAGAAGGGCGACAAGCTGAATGTGGACTTCTCGGCTAACGTCACGGCACAGTTTTACAACTCACAGTCGATGATGAAACTCTGCAACACCGCCGAATATGCTACGGCAATGGCACAGGCAGCCCTCAACGACGGTCTTGACCCTGTGACCTATGCACGCAACTATGGTCTCGACCTCAACGCAGCCACAGGCACATCGATACGCGCCTATGACCCCGCCACAGGTGGCTATAACTCCTACACCGTGAACGGTGCCTACGATGGCTACATCAACTCAAAGAAGACCATGCGCTTCTCTGACACCGACTGGCTCGATGCCATTTCTCGCACAGGCTTCATGCGCAACTATGACCTGTCGCTCTCTGGAGCTACCGACAAGTTTACCGGACTCTTCTCTCTGGGCTACAAGAAAAACGACGGTATCCTGAAATACAGCAATTTTGAGAATTTCTCTGCACGCTTCAATTCTACCTACCAGGTAAACAAGATTGTGAGCGTGGGCGAGAACGCAACCATCACATATTCGAAACAGTGTGACTCTGCACCTATGGAGAACGCTCTGAAGATGGCCCCCACCGTGCCTGTGTATGAGGAAGACGGCGAGACCTTCGGCGGACCGGTAGGAGGTATGAGTGACCGTCAGAACCCGTTGCGCGAGATGTATCAGAACCGCGACAACGCGCTGAAGATATGGCGAGTGTTTGGCAATGCCTTCGTCGATGTCAAGCCGTTGAAGGGACTGGTGCTTCGCTCAAATTTCGGTCTCGACTACTATCACTCGTTTATCCACTCTATGACGCACACTTTCAAGTCGGATATCGTCAACAACGACATCCCCAGCACAACCCTGGGCACAAACGATGATGTGCGTTGGACCTGGAGCAACACAGCCAACTATAATTTTGACATTGCCACCGACCACCATTTTACCGTGCTCGCCGGCATGGAGCTTCACAAGCAGACAAAGGAAGAGTCGAGCGCTTATGCTCAGAGCTTTGACCTTGAAGACAAAGACTATATGTGGCCTGATGCCGCCACAGGCATACGCCGCTCATCGGGCATTGGCTCGGGTTACACGTTGGCATCGTTCTTTGGAAAAGTCGACTACAACTGGCAGGACCTGCTGCTCGCTTCGTTCACAATACGCCGAGACGGCTCGTCGCGCTTCGGCAAGAACAACCGTTATGGCAGCTTCCCTGCTGCAACGCTTGGCTACCGCCTGTCAAAGAACCTTAAGGCCAACTGGCTTGATGACCTCAAGATACGCGCATCATGGGGTAAGACAGGTAACCAGGAGATTGCCAACAACGCACGCTACGGACTGTATGTTGCCGACTACGGACAAGACCGCGTGACCTCTACTGCCTATGACCTCTACCGTCAGGGCACAGGCGTGTTCCCCTCAGGTTTCCGTGCCACACAGACGGCTAACGAAAACCTTAAATGGGAGACAACAATACAATATAATGTGGGTGTCGATTTCTCAATGTTCAACCAGGCTCTCTATGGCACCGTCGACGGCTACATCAAGGATGTTAAGGACATGCTCATATCGCCTGCTTTCCTCGGAGCCATGGGCGAAGGCGGCAACATGTGGTCAAACGGTCCTTCGCTTCGTAACATAGGTATGGAGGCCAGCGTGGGATACCGTCACACCACAAGCTACGGACTGCGCTATGATGTGAACGCAAATGTCGATTTCTTCCGTAACCACGTCACCTATCTGCCTTCTACAACCACAGGTGCCTATGAGCACACCATGAAGCAAAACCTCGTAGAGGCAAAGAAGCCTTACGGCTCAATGGTGGGATATGTGGTGGATGGCCTCTTCCAGACAAAGGAGGAAGCTGCTGCATCGGGGCAGCCAAACGCACGAGTGGGCGGACTGAAATATGCTGATCTCGACAACAACGGGTCTATTGATGCCAACGACCAGACATGGATCTACAACCCTGTACCCGACTTCAACTGGGGACTCAACGTACAGCTTAGCTACAAGAACTTTGATCTCTCAATGTTCTTCCAGGGTGTGTGTGGAGTGGATGTCTACAATAACCAGAAATTCCAAACCGATTTCTGGAGTCTCACCGACTCGGGCAGCAACAAGGGCAACCGCCTGCTTGGAGCGTGGACACAGGACAACACCTCGTCAACGATTCCTGCCCTCACCACCAACAACACAGGCGATGAAGGTCGACGCTCGTCTTACTTCGTGGAGCACGGTAGCTGGATGAAGCTGCGCACGCTGCAGATTGGTTACAACTTCGAACAGTCGCTGCTTAAGAAGCTTCACATGACCTCTGCCCGCGTGTATGTGTCAGGACAGAACATCTTCACGCTGAAGAGCAACAGCTTCACCATCTCAGATCCCGAGAACCCCAATTGGGCTTATCCCCATTCTTCTTCGGTGTCGTTGGGTCTGCAACTCTCATTCTAAACAAGGGCAACATCATTATCTTCAGGCATAAAACAAAAAACATGCAAGAACCTTTATAATGTTGCATAGAGAAAAATGTTGCATAGAGAAAGGCAAAACAAAATAAACCACTCATTAAGACAAAACAACAATGAAAAAGTTTTTTAGATATATATTCGTAGGCGTGATGGCTCTGACAGCTACATCATGTAACGATTTTCTCAGTGAAGACCCTAAGGGTGTCATTGATCAAGACAAGGCTTTCAGCCGCTGCGATGCCATGGTAACATCGGCTTATGCCATGCTCGGCGACTGCTGGTACAGCTATCCGTTCAACCTCTGGCCATACGGCGACCTCGCGTCAGACGACTGCTTGAAAGGTGGCTCGGGAACAACCGACACAGGCTACCACGCAATGGAGATTTGGTCTACGCTCACCTCTACTCAAGGAGAGTTTGACGAGCTGTGGTATCGTCTCTATTGTGCCATTAGCCGCTGTAACCGTGCCCTCCTGTCGCTTGAGGAATATGGCCAAAGCAACATTGGCGACGAGAAGGCCAAACAGCGCATTGCAGAGGTGAAATTCCTACGCGCACATTTCTATTTCAAGCTCATAACGATGTTCCGTCAGGTGCCTTGGATTGATGAAAATGTGACAAAGAACAATCTTCAGGAGAAAACCTCAAACACAGAGTTTACATACGAGCAGCTGTTTCAGAAGATTATAGCCGATTTTGAGGAGGCTTACAACACGCTGCCCAGCACGCAGAGCGACCCCAATCGCGTCAACAAGATTGCTGCTGCCTCTTACCTCGCCAAGTGTTATCTCACACTCGCTTATGGCGACGGATATGAGAAGACCAATGGCTACGACCACATAAACAAGGCATATATGCAGAAGGTGCTCGACTATACCGATGTGGTGAAAAATGACCCCAACTATGGTTTCCTTGAAGACTATGGCGACATCTTCCTGCCTGAAACAGCCAACAGCAAAGAGAGCATTTTCGCTGTGCAATGTTCCGACTATAAGGCTGACAACACCACTTACGGACGCGCCAACTGGAGCAACATGCTCAACGGCGCATGGAAGATGTGGTCATGCGGATGGGACTTTCACAAGCCTTCGCAGGATCTTGTCAATGCGTTCAAGACGCGTAACGGCCTGCCCGAGTTTGACGACTACAATCAGACAAACAGCTATCCTGTGAACGGTCAGCCCACAGCACAGAAGTGGGATCCGCGTCTCTTCCACACCGTGGCCATGCCGTCTTTCCCATATAAGTATGAGACAGACAACATCATGACAAAGGAGAACAGCCGCAACCCCGACACCTATGGCTATTATTCTTCGCTCAAAGAGGTGCCGCAACGTTCAAAAGGCGAGACCTATAACGGCTCATGGCAAGCATTCGCAATGAACGATTATGTGTTCCGTTATACCGATGTCATGCTCATGCGGGCAGAGGCGCTCATCGAAACCGACCATCTGGCTGAGGCACGCATCATCATCAATGACATTCGTCAGCGTGCGAAAAACTCTGTTGCAAAGCACATCAGCTACGCACAAGACCAGTGTGAAATTGCTCTCTATCCAGAGTCTTATTTCCAGGATAAGGAGACAGCACGCAAGTGTCTGCGTTGGGAACGCCGACTGGAGATGGGTATGGAGAGCAGCCGCTATTTCGACTTGCGTCGTTGGGGACTGGCTTCGAAGACGCTCAATGCATACTTTGCTAAAGAGAAGAACGACTCGTATGACGGTAAACGTTATGCCGACTATCTGAAAGATGCCCATTACACAGCCGATAAGAACGAGTTCTTCCCCATTCCCTATAACCAGCTCTTCTATATTCCTGGCTTATACACCCAAAACAAAGGCTATTAATGGGGCTACCCTCTGCTGAGCTTCATAAATAGAGCAAGAGCCTATGGCAAAATCTCCTCATGGATATTTGTCATAGGCTTTTTCGTTTTATGGTTTTCAAAAGAAGCGTGTGGCAATGCAGGACATAAAACTGCCGACCATTTTGCTGACGTAAGCAAAATGGTCGAACTTGGCTCAGGTGCTGAGCGTCAAGTGGATGACATCATGCTTACCCGTTACGCTTGCTATCTTGTGGCACAAAATGGTGACCCTCGCAAACAGCAAATTGCGTTTGCGCAGACTTACTTTGCAGTACAGACACGCAGAGCGGAAATGTTGAAAAGACGTATGGGAGTTCCCGAAAAACGTCCGTTAGACGATTTCTTGCCAACGATTAGCATCAAAGCAAAAGACTTTGCTGCAGAAATGACAAGTGTAAACGTTCAAGCTAAGGATTTGCATGGTGAGCCGCAGATTAGGCCATCGGTTTTTATTTATCTGACTCTAACCTAATCCTCGTTATCTTAAATTTTAATAAAAACATTTTTTCTTTCGTTGTTTTACTCATTTTTTTATAAATTCGCTTTTATATTTAATAAATTGGAAACAAGGGTAAATCTAAATCGAATAAAAGTAGTTCTTGTTGAGCAAGGCAAATCTGGGAAATGGTTAGCTGAACAGCTTAATAAGTCAACTTGTACGGTGAGCAAATGGTGCACAAATACCGCGCAGCCTTATTTGCAAACCCTGGACCAGATTGCAAAAATACTTAAGGTGGATATTAAGACTCTGCTTTACGACACAAAATTCAATGAGAATATATAATATGGAAACTTCTATACAACAATATAAACAGGCGGTAAGCGTTATTAAAGAAGCAATTTTGCATAGCCAATACATGGCTGCAAAATTGGTTACAGGTGAAGAATTATCACTTAACTTTGGTATTGGTGCTTACGTGTCACACCTCTCGCGTCAAGAAAAATGGGGGACGTCCATTATTGAGAGCATAAGCGAACAATTGCGCCGTGAGCTTCCTGGTTTACGTGGATTTTCGGCAAGAAGTATTCGTAATATGCGAACTTTTTATGAGTATTGGACACAATATTTAATTTTGCAGCCATCGGCTGCCAAATTGCAACTATCTATAAATCAAGACACTATAGATATAAAATGCTTCTCTCTTTAAAAATGCTCGCCCATGGCGAGCGAAATCAATCGTGAGGAACTAAGAAATGCTTTGCCTGATATGGACGAGATGCGAAAGTTGCTCATTAATGAAAGTAATACTGATAATTAAATAAATTTAAATTCTAACAAAACAGAACGCTGAACATGAATAAATATGAACTTGCGAAAAAAATAACGCAGCTCGATGGCTTGACAAACGAAGAGAAGGCTTCGCTTGTTGAGCTTCTTCGTTCTCAGAAAAAGTATGGCTTGGTGTGGGAGGACAAGCCGGAAGAAATAGAAACACGTCTTGTGGACGAACTGCCGGTTCTCACGGAGGTGTCGGAGCGTGCCATCGTGAGTGAGTCTCCCGATGCGCCTAACCATATCCTTATCGAAGGTGACAACCTCGAAGCGCTCACTGCTCTCGCTTATACTCACGAGGGCAAGATTGACGTGATATATATAGATCCGCCATACAATACAGGCAATAAGGATTTTGTCTACAACGATTCTTTTGTAGACCGTGAGGACGGCTATCGTCATTCAAAGTGGCTGTCGTTTATGAACAAAAGACTTCAGATTGCGAAGTCTTTACTTTCTTCGGGGGGGGTAATTTTCATCTCTATAGATGAAAATGAAGAAGCACAACTAAAATTGTTGTGTGACACTTTATTTGGTAATAACAATTATATTGGTACTTTAACATGGGAATCTACGACTCAGCCTATAAATGCAGGCAAAGCAAAATTCCAACTCCAACAAAAAACAGAATGGATATTAGCTTACACTAATAATAAATCTTTAAAGCCCAATTTTATTTTAAAAGAAAAAGAATCTAAAACTAAAAAATATCCATTTAAAGGAAAATTGGGATTATGTAGATTGGAAATAATCGAAAAATCTGATGCTGGACAATATAACAGAGAAACCATGAAATTTCCCATATTAGGACATTATCCAAGACAGGGAAAACGTTGGCAAATCGGAGAAGAAACAGCAAATTTTTTAATTGAAAACAATAGAATAGAAATTGAAGATGGAATTGTAAAGAAAGCTATATATCCCGAGGATGAAAAAGATTCCATTAAATACATTCCATTTTGGTCTTTTTTTAGCGCAAATGAGGTTGGTTCAGCGTTAAAGGGTAAAGAAGAGCTAAATAATATAATGGGCTATGACGTAGGTTTTGATACTGTAAAGCCTTCTAAATTAATCAAAGAGCTGATATTACATTTTAATAATGACTCAACAATACTTGACTTCTTTGCTGGTTCAGGAACAACACTGCATGCCATAATGCAGCTTAATCATGAAGATGGTGGAAGGCGCAAATGCATTCTTGTTAACAATAACGAGAATAGTATTTGTGAAAAAATTACATATGGACGTAACAAACGTGTAATAAATGGTTACACATCTTCTGAAGACAAAAATGTTGAAGGACTTCACGATAACAACCTTCGCTACTACCGCACTACGCTCCTCTCTCGCGACAAGAGCGTAAAGAACATGCGCCAGCTCGTTCGTCTTGCTACCGACATGCTTTGCATAAAGAACGATGTTTACACAGAAGCACCATTCTGCGGAAAGAAAATCAATCCTAACATTGCCCGCTATTTTGATAACGGACAAGGAAACCGTATGCTTGTCATTTACGAGGAGCGTGCCATACAGCTGTTGGTGCAGCTCATGGCACAAACCGATGACGACGGCATCAAAACTATGGTATATGTGTTCTCGCCAGGCGCCGACCCATACACCGACGATTTTGAAGATGTAGCCGAGCGTGTAAAGTTATGCGCCCTGCCATCTGCCATCTATGAGGCATACAAGCGAGTGCTGCCCAAGCGTAAACCAAAATTCCTTGACGAAGCGTTGCAGGAAATGAAGACACAGGCAGAAGCCGAAGCAAACGCACAACAGACACTCGACTTTGGAGATAACAACAACATGAATGAGGAAGGAGGCGAAGCATGAAAGTATTGAAATATCAGCAGAAGGCTGTTCAAGAATTGGTTGATAAGTCTATCGACTTGCTGTCACTTGCCGGACAGCGACACACCCTTGTGTTTGAAGCACCTACAGGTGCCGGTAAGACCATCATGGCATCCGAGATGCTTATGCGCCTCTGCACCGAACTGACAGAGCGTGCCGACGCACCATGCTCTGAAGTGGCGTTCATGTGGATAGCCCCAAACAAGCTGCACGAGCAAAGCTACTTCAAGATGAAGACGTTCTTCACCGAAACACGCGAACTTCATCCCGTTGTCTATGATGATATGGATCATTCTGCCAACGGATATATACATCCAGGCGAAATCCTGTTTGTCAACTGGGAGAGCATCAACAAGGACAATGCGCTTATGATTCGCGACACCGAACAGAGTGCATCGCTCTACGACCTTACCCGTCGCACCCAGATAGAACAAGAAATACCGCTCATCGTCATCATCGACGAGGAACACATGTTTGCAGGAAAAAATGCTAAGAAGTCGGAAAAGGTGTTGCAGAATATCATGCCGAAGCTGGAGATACGCATCTCTGCCACACCTATCACGGCGCATCCTGAGGAGAAGGTTAAGGTGCATCGCCAGCATGTTATCGAAGAGCAGATGATAAAAGAAGGAGTGGTCATCAATCCGGCACTCGACTTCTCGACTCCTGAAATGTCGCTCACACAACATCTTGTCAGCCTGGCGCTGAAGAAACGCAAAGAACTTGCAGAAGCATACAAGCGACTGGGAGTCAACATAAATCCGTTGTTGCTTATCCAGCTGCCTAACGACGGCTCTGAATCTATGAGTACAGAAGACACAAGCATTAAGGACGAAGTGACCCTGTATCTCGACACGATTCACGGCATTAACACTACCAACAATCGCCTTGCGGTATGGCTGAGCGGCGAAAAGATGAATGTGGACGGACTGGAGCAAAACGACAACATGACAGAAGCCCTGCTTTTCAAACAAGCCATCGCGCTCGGTTGGGACTGTCCTCGTGCTGCCGTATTGCTTATCTTCCGCAAGATAGAAAGCTTCACTTTCGGCGCACAGACGGTAGGACGCATTCTGCGTATGCCAGAACAGAAGTTCTATCAGGACGACCGTCTGAATAAGGGCTATGTCTATACCAACATCAGCCAAAACCTGGTAAAGATAGAACCTGACGATATGGATTATCTCTCTACAATTCATACTATAAGAAGAGAGAATCTATGCAACGTTTTGTTGCAGTCGGAATATTGTGAACGCCCTGCCATAGGCCGTAAACGTCTTGGCAGCGATTTCCTGCCGTTGCTCATTAAGGTGTTTGAGGAGCTGTTGCAAATTAAAAACAGACAGCTTTCGCTCTTCACCGAGGAGGAGTTGTATGGCGACGAGCCTCTTCCTGAGGAGGACGGATCTGAACACGAGAGCCAAATATCAAAGAATCGCCGTGCGGTGATGGACAAGATAGAGTTTAAAGTGCAGAGTATCGGCGTGGAGATTATTGAGGACTTGAACATTACGGGAGAGATAGGACAGACTCTTGCTGCCAACAAGGCTAAGTATATACGTACCATGCAGGAGCTTAACGCTACCTTCAATGTGTTCTGTGCCCGTCTCATTGGTGCCCAGTTTGAGAAAGTGAGCATTCCTACGCTCGGCATGGCACTAAAGGAAGCAATGGAACAACTCTTCGGCCTGTTTGAGACGGATGCGGTGAAGGTGATACTTTATCACAAAAACCGCCCCCGTTTTGAAGACATCGTTTCGCGTGCGCTTAATCGTTATCTCAATATTCTTACCCAGAGACAGAAGGAGAAATCAGAGAAGTCGTTTGTGAAGTATGAATGGGAAGTGCCGGCTGACCGTCTCTATAAAGAGGATAACAACGTCGTTGTTGAAGATGTGAAGAACCATGCGCTTATGCCATTTGTGCAGCTGCGCAATGCTTCTTCTCCTGAACGTATGTTCGAGGCTTACCTTGAAGCTAACTCAGAATATATTGATTGGTGGTATAAGAACGGTGACAGCGGAAAACAACATTATGCCGTAAGCTATATTGATGGAACAGGAACAAAGGCGTTGTTCTATGTTGACTTTGTTATCCGTATGAAGAATGGACAGATATTCCTCTTCGACACAAAGAGTGTTGGCAGCGATGGGGACGCTCCTGCAAAGCACAATGCTCTTATTGACTATATGGCAAGCGAGGAAAACCAAGACAAACACCTCAAGGGAGGGGTCATCATTGCTGATGGAAGCAACTGGAAATACTCACCACTGAAGATAGAAAACACTACCGACATCATAAATTGGGACTGCTTCTATCCTTCCGACTATAAAGAATAACAGCACACTATGGGAAAGGGACTTGATGGAAAGTTTATCAACTATGGCATCCGACAGGACGACTTGATGCTTATCAGCACTTTGTGCGAAAAGCATCAAGTGGACTTCGAGTGGTTGAAAGAAGAAATATTGCGCAAGTTTCATGCTGCGCGAGTGGACAAAATTGAAATGAGCGATGCCGACACGCAAACTATCATTGCAGAGGCTATTGCTCTGATAAAGTAAAGGAGGACAGCTGATGATTATACGTCGAATCAAGATAAGCAACTATAAGACTTATCTGTCACTCGATCTTGACCTCACCGTGCGTCCGGATCAGCCGATCATCCTCATAGGAGGTATGAACGGTGGCGGTAAGACAACATTGTTTGAAGCTATTTGTGGCGCACTCTATGGATTGAAGATTAAGGACAAAGCTCATTTCATGGAGTTGCTTAATAATGGTGCCGTTGGCAAAGTCACTCCGCAAATAATGCTTGAACTGGCTTTCGATGGCGTTGTATTGGGGCAGACGCAAAAATATATGCTACGACGCACATACGCTCTCAACCCAAGTGACAAGCCCGTGGAAAGCGTAACACTGAATATGAATGGCAACACGTTCGTATATGGCACAGCCATGCCTTTGCAGCAGCGTGCCATGGCTGAACAGCAAGTGAACAAAATCATAAAGGCCAACCTACCTCAGGAGTTGTCGCAATATTTCTTGTTTGATGCTATGCAGTCGAGCGAGTTGCTGAAGGAAAACGTGTTCGCCCAGATCATCAAGGATAATATACAGAACGTGATGGGCTTCAACAAATACATCCTGTTGAAAAATGCTGCCGAACACTTGCAGCAGGAATGGGCAGCAAGACGACTTGAAGCGCAAAAGGAGGCTGAAGAATATAACGGTCTTTGCGAGCAGCGCAACAAGATGATGGAGGAACAAAACCGAAATATTGAAGAGCAGGATAAGATATACAAATACCTGACTTCAATACAAGAGGAGTATGATGCTGCAAAGGAGGGAGCTAAGAGTTCTGCTGAAATAACAAGGAAGATAGAGGCACTGGAGACTGACATTAGGCAGACACACGACATGGCGCAACGATACAATGACCAGCTAAAACAGGTGGTTGACACATTGGAGATAAACGTGTTCTTCCCTAAGCTGGCGCTGGGCATAAGCAATGAGGTAAATGATATTATCCGTCAGAAAGATGCTTTGAAGCTTGAACGACAAGGCGTCCTGTCGTTAGAGCAGATGCGCGACGTTACAGCAAAGATCATATCGTTCCTTAAGGCTAAGGCTTTATGCGCACCTAATGTTGATAATGAAACGGTGGTGTCGTTCCTTATTAACCAGCAGGAAAGCCTCAATAGAAAAGACGAATATGCCTTTCTCGATGATACAGAGTTTGAAGCCCTTAAGAATCTCTTGAACGCTAACTCTGTAAATGAGTTCTTGCAGCTGAATGATCTGCATTATGACTTGGAGAAGAGAATCGAGAACTATGACAATCAGCAGAAGCAGATTGACATTCTCCGTCGTAGTCTCGTAAGTGGCAACGGAGAGATTATCAAGGCTTATGAGGATAACAGCCGTCAGCTTGAATCTTTGAAGAAAGAACAAGATGACAGAAAACTTGCTATCGAGAAGCTGGAACGTCGCATACATCAGTATGATGTGCAGATACAACAGGAACCGGATGTGAAGTTTGATACTCTTGTCAAGCTGAAACCTCTCTTTGAGGATGTAGCAGACTCTCTGCTTAAGCGCAAGAAGATGAAGATAGAAGAGGATATGAAAGAACAGCTTAACAAGCTGCTCATTTCATACAAAGGCTGCATTGCTAAGGTGGAGCTGAGCGACTCGATGGAGAACTTCACCATACGTTTGTTTCACAAAGCTGGAAACGAAATATCGCTTAATCAGCTTAACGCTGCATCAAAGCAGATTTTCATTCAGGTGCTACTGAAGGTGCTGCGTAATTTGGGCGACTATAATCCTCCTGTGATGATAGACACGGTGATGGGTGTGCTTGATGAAGAAAGTCGCGATGTCTTGATGGAAGAGTATTTCCCAGGACTGGCTGACCAGACCATCCTGCTCTGCACAACCTCGGAGATAAGAAAAGATAAGGATTACCCTAAGCTTGAGCCTTTCGTGTCGCGCACATACACTCTTGTGCGTGATGTTGAATTGCAGAGTACTCATGTGGAAGAGGGGTATTTCGGTACTCCACTTAACAATTAAAGAAGATTGATGATATGGAAGTAGCTTTTGAAAACATACGACAGGCAGAAAGAATCACGGAAGACATTCTGCCCTTGAAAGAGCTGATGGAACATCGCTTCAACCTTTCACGACAAGTGAACGGTGGTAAACAGCTTGTGTTCACCTTAAACAAGGTAATGCGAGTTTGTCTGATTGCAAGTCTTAGCTTGTCTGATAAAAGGAACGTTGACGATTTGAAAGATATTCAAATGTCAAAAACGAGTGTGCGTATAATGCCGAGTTTTTTTACCAAGGACAACAACAAGTCGCTTTTCTCTGCACTACTGAAACTGCGCTATAAAGACTGCGACATAGATTGGCAGGATTCTTCTATTGTAGGTAGAATAGTGGCAAAGGAAATGTACCGAGGCATGAAATACCTTATGGATGAGGACAATTTGAACTCGTTCCTTTTTGTTCAGAATGGACGCCGTCGCTCATCAAACAGCATACCGCCACTTGAACTTCTTATAGGTGAATATGGCGATGACATGGAAGCGACTCTTAATATTAACGGTCGCTCGATTGCCAATGCGCAAGTGCTTGTGGCAGGTACTACTGGTTCGGGTAAGACCAATCTCCTTTCTGTCCTTATACAACAGATGCGATCGTTGTCTACAGACACACCATATCCAGTGAATTTCCTCCTGTTTGACTACAAAGGCGAGTTCTCTGATCCTGCTAACAACAGTTGGCTGGCTCTGTTTGACGTTGACCGTTCATGCATACTCGACCCAGTGCAACAGCCATTGCCTTTCTCTCCATTCAAGGATTTCAGCGGAAGGAGTATAAACGAAATTAATCTGTATTCTACAGAAATGGCAAATGCGCTCTGTGCAATCGAAAGAACAAGTATTAGTGCTAACATGAGCAATCGCCTTAGTGAAGCTATCGTTGACGCATACAAGAAAACGAATGGTAAGCCCGTGACGTTTGGACTGATATTGCAACATTACCAGGGCAAAATGGCTAATCCAGACAAGGATGATAGCGTGACGTCTGTTTTGAAGCAGTTGGTTCGCAACCATCTTTTTGCTGATACTGACAGCGTAAATCTTACAGAAGAATGTTTCATCATAAAGATGGATGCTTTTCCGAAAGACGGTCCTATTGCTAAGGCTATTGTGTATTTTGTTATATCGAAGCTGAATAACATCTATGAGCAGTTGCCTAAACAGGCTGTGAATGACGATTATGTTCAGATTCGTCATTTCACTATCATTGACGAAGCTCATTATATGTTGGACTTCGACAATCAGCCGTTGCGCAATCTTATTGCTGTTGGAAGAAACAAGGGATTAAGTATTATTCTTGCCACCCAAAACATGGATAGCTTCAAGAGTAAATACTTTGATTTCTTGGCTAATGCCCAATATCCGTTGATCATGAAGCAACAGAGCATTTCTGATAGTATAATAAAAGACCTCTTCGGTGTCATCGGGCGAGAGTTCCAGGAAATAAAATCAGAAATTGCAGGGCTGCAGAAGGGTGAGCTTATCATCAAAGATACAATGATGGCTATGTTAGGTTTGGGTGGAAAAATGTATAAGAAGATAAAGGTAACTCACTTAATTTAATTCAAAAGGGTGGAGGTGTTTGCTGGAACAGTCTCTTCCCCAATAACAACATACCTCACGTCTGCGCCCATGCCGCACCAGTATCCCATGGCCCCTTTTACGTTAGAGCGGATATTGTGTGTTGGAGCCATAAACATATTGTCGGAGAGTGTTAGGTTACGCGAGTAGTCGCTCCAGAAGTTGTACGAGTTGGCATCGATATGTGCAAGCTTTATTGCAAGCGTGTCGTGCTGGCAGAAGTAAGGAGTGTACTTCTTGCCAGTAGCCAGTCGATGACTGCGATATACGGGTATATCAATGCCTTTCTTCAACGATTTCCCGTCAATGCTGCCAAGATATGAAGCCACAAACAGGCAGTTGTCCTTGCCCTCGCAGGTGAACAACTGATAGTAGGCACCATTAGCCCTCTCCGTATCAATGTTTATTTTGACTTGATACAGCGTGTCCGAATCGGCGCAAGGCTTAATAGTTAGATTCTCTATTCTGTGCGTTTCGGGTATTGTTGTGGTAGCAGTGGCATGAAAGTCGCGATACTCAACATCTAGCGTATACGTCTTGCCTGCCTCTCCCCGCATATTGCCTGTTGTATATACATAGGGTGGAAAGTAGCGCGAGTCGAACTTTCCGGTAAGTACAACCGTTCTTTCTCCATCCGATACCGACACCTTAGCCCAGCGTATGAGGTATTGCGACAGCGAGTCGGCCTGCTGATATTTGTCGCTAATGGTCAAGCTCTTGGTAAGGATAACAACCGGATAGCCTCCCTCGTCAATCCATCCCTCCACCACCAATTCACTTTTGGCTTCAGTTGTATAGTTGGCGTCGCAAGCCACAAGCATAGCTGTCATAGCCAGAAGAATTGTATAGAGAGTTGTTTTCATAATTGCAGCGTTTTTTAGAATTTACAATAATAGCTCACCGATGGCAGCACATCCACCATAAATGTGATAGGGCGCAGGGCGAACGAGCCATCCTTCTTTGTTCGTATGCGGTAGAACAGGTCGTTGCGGTGAGCCGTTGCGTTGTATATCGAGAGGTTCAGTCCTTGTTCCTTGATGTGTCTTGACTTCCATTTATAGTTCACCGAAAGGTCAAGTCTGCCATATCCCCCCAGTCGGTTGGCGTTGTGTTTGCCATAGTTGGCTATAACGTTACCGTTCAGGATGCTTGCCGATACTGGTGCCGTGAATGGTGTGCCCGACGCATATACCAATGTAGCACCAATGGTCCAGTGGCTTCCCGGCGACCATGCCACAACGGTGTTAAGCTCGTGTGGACGCTCATGGTTGGCAGGGTAGATAGTGTTGTTGCCATCCTCGTTGAATGTTCGTCTTGCCCTTGTGTAGGTATAGGATATCCATCCGGTGATGTCTCCGGCACATTTTTGTAGCATTAAGTTGAAGCCGATGTTCTTGCCGTTGCCGTGAAGCAGATAATTGTTAAGGTCGTACGACGAATTAAGGCAGTCGAGCAAACTGCCGCTGTATTCTATCTGATTGTACATACGGCGGTAGAAGACGTCTGCAGACACTCGCCACATACGTCTGCCCAAGTCGATGGAAGCTCCAGCCGACACACCGCTGCAATACTGCGGACTGTTTTTGGCATCTGTCGACATCCAAAACTCGGTAGGCAGTCCGGCATCCGAGAAGCCTGTTTGAAACATATACTGATGTCGCATAAACCACCCTGCCGACATCTTCAGTCCCTGGTTGTTGTCGTATTGTAGTGTAATGGAAGGGTCTACCGACTTAAAGTTGTTGTTGTCGATATGCCATAGCGTTAGTCTTGCGCCGCCATTTACAGCCAACGATGCTGTAAGAGGCTGTCTCCAGTCGGCATATACCGACGCCTCAATAGCCTTCTGCGTGTGTGGTATGGATGTAATGTCGCTATAATAGTTGTCTGCCTGTATAGTTTGTGGCTTGATGATATGAGCCACAGCATTGCCTCCGAACGACAGTTGGTGCCATCTGGATGCCGAGCTAAATCCTAAGTCGGTGATTTTGGATGGCATACGTCCTTGTGCTTCCTCCATTTGCAGGCTGAAGCGGTTGCGGTAAGCCGACACGTATAGCGTGTTGTGCGTATTCCATTCAGAATCATTGTGCAGCCAGTGTATAGCGCCCATAGTGTTTCCCCATGTGGCTTTGACGTTGGCTTGATAGTGCGACTCGTCGAATTTGGCATTGTCGATGCCGCAATAGAAGTCGGCAAGCAATCTGTCGTGCTCGCCCAGCTCGTGTACCACCGACACGTTGGCATCGCCAAATGTATAAGATACCTGTGTGTTGTCTGTCTTGAGCCATTTGCCGTACAACATATTGATGTACGAGCCGCGCAGCGACACCGTAGCCGATGTGCGTTTGCCAAGCGGCAAGCGCATTGTGCCTTGCGACGAAACAAGACCTACGGAGAATTCGCCCTCCACCGAGTCTGCCTTGTTCTGGAATGGCACCATGTCGAGAGTGCCTCCTATACGGTTGGGATAGGCGCCGTTGGTAGCAGCCCTTCTGATGTTCATCGATTTGAAGTGCGGTCCGTTGAAGATAGAGAAGAAGCCTAAGAGATGTCCTACATTGTATACAGGCACGCCCGATAGCGTAACGGCATTGTGCGAGTTGTCGCATCCGTCTATGTTTATACCGCTGCGATACTCCGAGTTGGTCTGTATGCCAGGCAGCATCTGTGCATAGTGTACAGGGTCGGCATTGCCCATAATTTTAGGCAGAAAGTCGAGCTGCTGCATATTCCAGTTGTAGCTTCCGGGCATAGATTGCTTTAGGGCAGCGGTATGGCGTCTTGCGCTCACCACAACGCTGTCAAGCAAAACACTCTGCCTTCTCTCCCCATTAGCCTGTGCTCGACAGGCCAATGTGGAGAGAAGGCAGAGTGTAATAGTTGTTGTTATCGTTTTATTTGATAAGATCTTCATATTTGTCGATAAGCGCCTCAAAAGCATTTATGGTGTTCTTGAAGTCGGTGTCGTTGAAGAATACGTCGAACATACTGCTTGAAGAGCCGTCGAAGAACACGAGTACCGGTTCCATTTCCCAATACTTATAGCCGCCCCATTCTGTTTCGGCAAATGCCTCAAGCTGTACGGCAGCCTGCTTAACCGATGAGTTGTCGTAGAAGAGGTTGATGTCTATCTGCTCGTTGGCAGAGTTCATCCACTGCTTAAACTTGTTCTCGTCTTCATCGTTGTCGTTAGCCTTGTCGATGTAATCGGCAAACTTGCGTGCGTCCTTCAGTGTGCCCTGGAGCTGCAACTTGCCCATGATGTCGATCTTCACAAAAGCGTTCTTTCCGTTGATGTTGTCGGTATTGATGTCGAAGTCGTCCCTTGAGAAAGCTTCAACATTGCACGAAGGTATGCCGCTGAGGTCAGAAGCTACAGATACGCTGGCAAGCTGTGTGCCGCCCTTGCTCATGCTGTACACTACCGAACACTTCTGGTTGCCCGTGTAAGCCACCTGCGAAACATTGAATTTGTAGCCGTTGCTCAACTCTACAAGTGTCGATGCGGTAAAGCTGTTCTTGCTGATGTCGAAGTTTTCGCCCGACAAGCTTGCAAGGTCAATCTTCACTGTAGTCTTAACAAGCTCGGTGCCGTTCTGTGTCAGGGTTACCACGATGTTCTCAGGAACGCCAATGGTACACTTTGTACGGTCGTAGTAATCGGTGTACTTGTTAGAGGTATTATCGTAGTCGTAATCGTCCCAATCGGTGATGTTGGCAGCATATACCTTTTTCACGTTGCCGCTTGTCTCAAGCCTCAGCACGCATTTCTTAGCGTTTTGGTCGGTAAATGTAAACTGCAGGTCGTCAGCCTTGCCGCTTTCCTTTACCCATTTGCCGTTGTTGGCAGTAAAGTGGCCGGTGAAGTTGGATGTCAGCAGCAGTGCGCTATAGTCGGTATACACGTAGTTGTTGCCCCATTCGTCCTTTCCCTCTGTCTTTCCTGTCTCTTTTCGTGCCGACTCCCAGCAATTTCTTGCCCAATCGCCCACTTCGTCCCAGTTGTAGTCGCTGTATGTGTCGTACATATAGTTGCCAAGATCCGAGTACGACTTGAAGTCAGAGGCAGGTGTCATATTCATAAATGCCTGTGCAATGGCGTCCATACGCTCCTTCTGCTCGGTAGGCGACATAGCCTGTCCAGTTGATGGCTGGTCTGGAGTGATAGGCTGGTCTGGCTGTTCCGGAGTATCAGGTTTGTTAGGTCCGTCATTATCATCGCCACATGCCGATAACGAGAGTGTGCCGGCAAGCATCATAGCCAGCATACAGTTGTAGAAATTAAACTTTTTCATAATCGTTGGTTTGTGTTGTAAGTTAGTTGTTTTTTATACTTTGTGTTTTTTATTAAAGAATTCTACCTCTAATCGACAGCTTCAACACTGGATAAACCTGTAGATAGTCCATAAACTTAGAGATGTCGTCCTGTGTGTCCTGGTCCATGTTCTTCAAGACGTCGCCAACACCGTCGGCATAAACAACAGGCTTGCCCTGGAACTGTGCTCCAAGCTCAAAGCGTATGCCCAAACGGTTCTTCGGGATAAGTCTACCAAAGCCGAGACCGAGGTAAGGACGGAAGTTCTTAACCTTTACGCCACCGTTTACATTACCATTCTCGTCTACCGGAATCTGGTAGTCGCCAATCTCTATGCCATATTCCTTACCCTGAGCAGCAAGGTTCTTCAGCTCGTCGCTGTGTCCCGAAATCTTTAAAAGCTTGTCGCCGCCGATAGAGAAGCCGGCTGTAACGAAGAACGAGCTTGCATTGGCAAAGGGATAGCAGTCGAACTTAACGTCGAATGTTGTACGCGAGAACTTGCCCGTAACGTCCATCTCATACGAATCATCGCCAGTGTAGCTGTTGCCCTCATTGATGTTAGTAACGTCTACAGATGTGTCGATATTGATTTTCGGAATGACGTTAAGTCCAACACGTGCCTGTACATATTTGGTAAGAGGTACAGCAACGTCAAAACCTATACCCTCGGTGCCGACGCCTACACCCACGCCCACGCGGTTTGCCATACCAAAGATGTTCTCCTTCTGTGCCGAAGCACTTACGGTACCGGCCTACAGCATCAAGCCGATGGCCATACTCTTAAATAATCCCAATTTATTCATATCTATTTCGTTTTATGTTTATTATTTGCAAATTTAGTAAATAAAATGTAATAAAGCAAGAAATATCTACGAAAAAAGCGTTATATTTACTATTACTACAATTTACCGTAGGTTTTTATTTGTTGCGGTAGGCAAGCGTTACACTCTTCAGCCTTGTAGCGGAAGTCTTATATGAATTTTTTTTTCTTCAAAATAATATCACTATTGTCACCACTCAAGACAGCTATCTGATAATCAGCTGTTTACGGGTGACAATAGAGGCTTTTTCTATTGTCACCTAATGTCACCTAATGTCACCCATGCCACCCGATGCCACGCTACGGCAAAAAGACGGATTTGGAGGTTTTTGAACCAACGATGTGGGACAAGGAGGCACGACATATCTGATGGTCAGGAAATAAATTCAGCCACCTCATTCATTGCATAAATATGCACTTCGGGCCGTATATTTATTCAGTTTCTCATTAAGCCCATTTGACAAAATGAAAGTGCCTTTATTGCGTTGTCAAAGAGGCTCTTTGAGGAGCTCATTAAGCCTCTATGACGAGCTCAAAGAGGCTTAATGACAAAAGAAGGGTGTATTTAAGAACCGTTAACAATTCGTGATTAAGTTTTAACTATAATTTTGTGCATTTTGAAAGAACATAGCTTTGTTTGCTATCTTTCTGTCATTCTGCATATTTATGCAAAACAGGGGTAAATTTATCTCTTGTTTTACCTGTTTTCTATCTCTGCCGGCCACGCTTGCCTTTAGTGTTTTGCCATGGGGAAGACGCGGTCAGCCTTCTCAATCTTTATTCCCACATCACTTACACCAGGCAGAATCTCGCGTTTCATGTCGTGGCGCACGCTTATCTGTAGCGAGTCGCCGGGGACGAGCGTCATGGTGTTTATGGGGAAACAATATTGGTGGTAGCTTATGCCCTGACCGCTGAAGTTGCCTTTCTGGTCGATGAGTCTACATTTCAGCGTGTCTGTTTTCACATCCATGCCGGGTATGACCTTCTGCTCCACGATGAGCGTTACGCTCATGAACGGGAAATCTTCGTTTATGCGCAGCATCAGTTCTGACGAATAAATAGCTGCTTCCGTCATCCTTGGCACGCTGAAGGTGAGCGTGTCGTTCTTCTCCCATCCTGTTATCGGGGTGTGGTTATACTGGTCGTAAACTTTGTTGCCGTTACAGGATGTGGTCGTTGAGACCACAATAAAGAATGCTGCCATCGCGAGGATGGCAGCCAGAGAGGTTCTTTTCATTGTAACCAATCGTTAAACGTTATTGCTGTGGAGCCTGCGGCTTAGGCTGCGCCTGTGGAGCCTGCTGCTTAGGCTGAGCTTGTGGCTGGGCTTGCTGCTTAGGCTGAGCGCCGTTGCCATCCTTTGGCTGCTGGCGGTTCTTGTTGCGCTGCTGGTTGTTGTGTCTGTTGTTGCGGTCTTGACGTCTGGGTTGTCTTCCCTCGTTGGGTTGTCTTCCCTCACCGTTGCGCTTGTTGCCGTCGTCTTGTTTTGCGGTTTTGCCCTCTTCGTTCAGCTGTGCCTCGTTGTTGTTGGCATCGGCAGGACGGTTCTCACGGCTGTTCTTGTTCTTGTTTTTGTTCTTGTTCTTTTTCTTCTTCGACTTGTCGAAGCGACTGATGTCGGCATCTGCCAACAGGTCGGTGTGCTTGTTGTCTTCCTTCACGTTGCCGTTGACAGAGAGCGTCTCGGGCTTCTCGCCGCGTTTGTTGAGTTCAATAATCTCTTTGGCGCGCTCTGCCGTTATGGTCTCAAGGTTTGTGGCCATGCCCTTCTGTGTGCTGTAAGACACGAGTCCGGCGAGAATATCGGTCTTGAAGAGGAAATATTCGTTGTCTTGTGTGAACAAGGTCACCTCTTTGTTTGGCATCTTGCGGCTTGCCTCCACATAGTCGTCGACCTCATAGTTGAGACAACATTTGAGCTTGGCACACAAGCCGGCAAGCTTCTGCGGGTTGAGCGAGATGTCCTGATAGCGGGCGGCGTTGGTGCTCACGCTCACAAAGTTTTTCATCCATGTGGCGCAGCACAGTTCGCGGCCGCAGGGTCCTGTGCCACCAATGCGTCCTGCCTCCTGTCGTGCTCCGATCTGCTTCATCTCGATGCGCACATGGAACGTGTCGGCAAGCACCTTGATGAGCTGACGGAAGTCGACGCGCTCATCGGCGATATAATAGAAGATGGCCTTGTTGCCATCGCCTTGATATTCGACATCGCCGATCTTCATCTGCAGACCCAGCTCCTTGGCTATCTGTCGGCTCTGAATCATCGTGTCGTGTTCGCGGCTCTTTGCCTCGTGATATTTTTCCATGTCGACGGGCTTGGCAATGCGGTATACGCGCTTTATGTCGTCTGCCGACTTAAGGTTGGCTTTCTTTATTTGCAGCTTGACGAGACGTCCTGTCATGGTGACCACGCCGATGTCGTGGCCCGGACTTGCCTCCACCGCCACGATGTCGCCCTTCTTCAGGTCAATGTTGTTGACATTGTGGTAGTAGCCCTTGCGGGTGTTCTTAAACTGTACCTCCACGAGATCTGTGCTCTCCTCGTTGCCTGGCACGTCGGCCAGCCAGTCGTAGGCGTTGAGCTGCTTGTCCTGTCGTCCGCATCCACGGTGGCAGAAGCCTCTGTCGCAGTCGCGTGTTATCTTGAATTTCATGTCCTTGAAATCTGTCATGATGATTGTGAAAGTGGTGTTGTGCGGACGTTGTGGCCCGCTGGTGAATATATATGTTGTTGCGCGGCAGCTTAAGCCGCGTAGTGTATGCTATGGTTTGCGTATGAGCGACACGATGAGCTTGAGGGCCATGTCGTACATCACGATCTTGCTGTTGGCGTTCTGGCTTATGTCGCGCAAAGCCCTTGCGAAGAGGTCGTTGATTTCGATGACGTTGGCCTCGTTGATGAAGGGTGAGAAGCGAGTGGCAAACTTTTGCTCTTCGGTGGTCATGTAGACAAGCTCTGGCTGGTGGAAGTTGAACATGAAGTTTTCTCTCACCATACGCATGAAATAGAGCAGCATGCGTTTCTGCTTCTCACGTCCGAACGACGCTGCCGTGTCGCTCCATTTCTTTATCTCTTTCACCTTGCGCGAGTAGGCCATGCGCATGAGCATGGTGAAGAGCTCGAAGAACATGTTGTTCTCGTTGCCTGCGCTGAGCGTGTCGATGGCTTTGTTCCAGTTGCCGTTTGCCACACGCGCAATGTTGTGTGCAGTCTCGGCATCGATGCCTCGTTTTGTTATGAGCGTCTGCTCAATGTCGGCTGTGTCGATGCCTTTCATCGTGAACCGTTGCGTGCGGCTCCGTATGGTCTCCAGAAGCTTCTCCGGCTCTTCGCTCACCATCAGGAACACGGTGTTCTGCGGCGGCTCCTCCAAGATTTTCAGGATCTTGTTTGCGCTTGCCAGGTTCATGCGTTCAGGCAGCCATATTATGCTAACCTTGTAGCCGCCTTGGCTTGCCTTGAGGTTGAGGTCGTGAGAAATGGCATCGCTCTCGGCACCAGTAATGATGGCTTGCTGGTTCTCGGCCCCCATCTCGTCCATCCATTGTTCCATGGTGAAGTAGGGCCCGTTGTTGAGCATGTTGAGCCATTCTTGCGTATAGTCGGCGCTCACGGGTTGGTGCTCCGACCCCATGCTTGGCTTCTTTATGGTGGGGTAGGAGAAGTGGAGGTCTGGGTGGTTCCAGTTTTTCAGTAACTGACTGTTGCCGAGCAGATGAGACGCGAAGGCAATGGCCATAGCCATCTTGCCACAGCCTGCGGGACCACAAAACAGCATGGCGTGCGGTATGCGGTCTTCTTTCTCCATAAGCATGAGCCGTTGCCATGCTTCACGTTGTCCTACTACTTCTTCTATTGACATGGGTTAGGGTTTATCTTTGCTCTTAAGCTTTTTGTCTTGTTGCTCGTTTTGTTTTTGGTGATAGCCGTTGCTTGTCTCTCGTTTTCAACAAGAATCTACAGCAGTCGTTTGGCCACCTCACACACCGAGCCGACAGCCGAGACGGTGTAGAAATGAATGTTTTTGACGCCGGCATCGTAAAGCTCCTTACATTGTGCCGTTGTCCACTCCACGCCAAGCGCCTTTGCGTCGTCATCGGTCTTACATTTCACCGCCTCTACTGCAAGCTCCTGCGGCAGGTCACAGTGGAACGTGCGCGGCACAACGGTGAGCTGTGACAGCTTGGCGAAGGGTTTGATGCCCGGAATGATGGGTATGGTTATTCCCATGGCGCGTGCCTTATCCACAAACTCGAAATATTTCCTGTTGTCGTAGAACAGCTGTGTCACCGCATACTCGGCACCAAGGTCTTGCTTCATCTTGAGATACGCCATGTCCATCTCCAGGTTGGGTGCCTCCTCGTGTTTCTCGGGGTAGGCAGCCACGCCAAAATGGAACGGCTTGCCGGGGTGCTTGATGGGCGTGCCGTCTATGAACAGACCGTTGTTAAACTGGTTGACCTGCTCTATGAGCTGTGTGGTGTGCTCATGGCCGCCAGGCGTTGCCTTGAACATGCTGTCTTCTTTGGCCTTGTCGCCACGGAGCAGCAGCAGGTTCTCTATGCCGAGAAACTGCAAATCGAGCAACTCATACTCGATATCTTCTTTTGTCGCACCGCTACAGATGATGTGTGGAATGACCGGAATGTTATATTTGTTCTGAATGGCAGCGGCTATGGCTATCGTTCCTGGGCGGCGGCGAATGCGCAAGCGCTCAAACTGTCCGTTCTCAAGCTCGCGGTACACATACTCGCTGTGGTGAGTCGTTATGTTGATATACAGCGGGTTAAAGTCCTTAAGCTTGTCTATTGTTGAGAACAGAAAACCTGTGCCGTTGCCTTTGAGCGGCGGCAACACTTCGAATGAGAAGTGGCGTGAGGTGTTGTTGTCGTTTATGAGAGTGCTTATGTCCATGCGCTTATTTGCTTCGTTTGTCTTCTTTAAAACGGTTCGTTTTCTTTGAAATGTAACAAGTTTATGCAAAGTTACTTAAAGTCTTGCACAAAATGGCATGATTGTTCGTTTTTTTTGTCATTTTGAAATGATGTGTGCCTCTATGTGGCTTTTGTTTAGCTCTTTTGCTTAATTTGTCAGCTTCTTGGTTAACTGAACTTCCGCAAGTGCATAATAAACACATTTTTAATTGATTATCATCTCAGGAAAGCGTCGCTGCGCTCGACTTTGTCGCTAGCCAGAGCAAGCCTCTCACCGTCAAAGGCAGCGGTGCCGCTACCTCGGCAGAGAAGGGCGACTTTATCTATCTGGTTCGCGACATCACCAAGATGCCCAACTGCCACAAAGGCACAGGCCAGATCGTCATCTCTTGTCAGGAGACCAACGATGCCACCCCGCTTCATAACCTCTGCTACACGCTGAAGGAGTCGGGCAAGTATGTTATCGACCAGGTCTGGTTCGTTGACCATGTAACGGGCTTTTTGCTAAAAAATGATAATAGAAGAAAGCATCTTTATGTTTTTTGTTCCTGTCTCCGTTTTTTTTTATAAATTTGTAGACGAAACCGAAAAAAACAATTAATTGCGTTTAAAACATCATATCGGCAACGTCAAGATTGTGCACCACATACGCGCACATCAAGATAGAGCTTTGCGCATGTCAATCGAGAAGGAGCGTTGCGCAACCTTTAGAAAGAGCGTTGCTCAACCTTGAGAAGTAGCGTTGCGCAACCTTAAGATGAAAACGATGTCTAAACCCAAATAGCAAAAATAAAAAAAATAAATACTAATAATTTAACATTTAAACAAGCAATGATCCAATCTGCAAAAATCCTTTCAGGTGCTGCCATGATGCTGGCACTTGCCGCTGGCCAGGCCAATGCTGCTGCGCCTGTGGTTAACCTTACGACCGCCAGTGCTGTGGTGGCCGACAACACCAAGTATGTAACCAAGCGTCCTGCCGAGGCAGACCGTCTGTTCGTGTCAGACGCTGTGGAAAAGAAAATAAAAGAGGTGAAGAAGCTTCTCAAGGACAATGCTTATCTGGCATGGATGTTTGAGAACTGCTTCCCCAACACCATCGACACCACCGCCCATTTTGACGGCAAAGACGACACCTTCGTCTACACTGGCGACATCCACGCCATGTGGCTCCGCGACAGCGGCGCTCAGGTTTGGCCATATGTGCAGTATTGCAACAAAGACGCTAAGCTTAAGAAGATGGTGCGCGGTGTTATCCTGCGTCAGCTCAAGTGCATCAACATCGACCCCTATGCCAACGCCTTCAACATGGGGCCCGTAGAGGACAACGAGTGGGCAAGCGACGGCACCGACATGAAGCCTGAGCTGCATGAGCGCAAGTATGAGATCGACTCGCTGTGCTATCCCATCCGTCTCGCCTTCCACTACTGGCAGGTAACGGGCGACACCTCTGTGTTTGGTCCCGAATGGCAAGAGGCTGTGAAGAGGGTTCTCAAAACTTTCCACGAGCAGCAGCGCAAGGAGAACAAGGGCCCTTATACCTTCCTTCGCAAGACCGACCGTCAGCTCGACACCGTCTGCAACTCGGGCTATGGCAACCCTGTGAACCCCGTAGGTCTCATCGCCTCTGTGTTCCGTCCCTCTGACGATGCTACCACGTTCCTGTTCCTTGTGCCATCCAACTTCATGGCTGTCTCTTCTCTGCGCAAGGCCGCTGAGATCCTGACCAAGGTCAACAACGACGCCGCCACAGCAGCCCAGTGTACAGCTCTCGCCGACGAGGTGTCTGCCGCTTTGCAGAAATATGCTGTTGTCAACCACCCCAAGTATGGCAAGATCTACGCTTACGAGGTTGACGGCTTCGGCAACCATTTCCTCATGGACGATGCCAACGTTCCGTCGTTGCTCGCTATGCCTTACCTCGGCGATGTCGACATCAACGACCCCATCTACCAGAACACCCGCCGCTTTGTGTGGAGCAAGGACAATCCTTACTTCTTCAAAGGCAAGGACGGCGAAGGCATTGGTGGCCCCCATGTAGGCTACGACATGGCTTGGCCTATGTCTATCATGATGAAGGCGTTCACCTCTCAGGACGATGCCGAGATCAAGCAGTGCATAGAGATGCTCATGCGCACCGATGCCGACACGGGCTTCATGCATGAGACCTTCAACGTCAACAACTCGCAGAAGTTTAGCCGTCCTTGGTTCGCATGGGCCAACACCCTGTTTGGTGAGCTCATCGTGAAGCTCGTTGACGAAGGCAAGGTAGACCTGCTGAAGAGCTGCAAGCGATAAACTTAACAAAGCATAAGTGGACAAGTATATAAGCCGAACGCCATGTCTTCATGACAGGCCTTCTGCTTTTATACTTGTCTTCTTTTTTAAAACAGACGTCATTAAGGTCAGCTATCATTAAGGTCAGCTGTCATAAAAACAGCTGTCATAAAAACAGCTGTCATCAAAAAATTTTATTTGTCATTACAAAAATGAACATTCGTCATTACATCCTTTTGGTTCTTCTCATGTTTGCTTGCTGTGGAAAGATCGCAGCAAACGATGAGTATAAGTTTGCATCGTTCATGACAACCGACGGTTTGAGCGACAACACCGTGCTGTGTGGTCTCTGCGACCGTTATGGCTTCATGTGGCTCGGCACGAGCAACGGACTGAACTGCTTTGATGGAAGACGAAATGTTGTGTATCGCAATTTTCCCACCAATGGAGTGGGGCTGTATAGCAGCGATGTCGTTCTGTCGCTTTTGGAGAACGGCGACGATATATGGCTTGGATGTAATGACGGCTTAAAACTGTACCATCGTGCTACCGGCCTGTTTGAGCCGTTCCGCAAGGCTACCCGTTATGGTGTGGTTGTGAGCAGCATGGTGCAGACCATCTTTAAGGCCCGTAACGGGCAGGTGTGGATAGGCACGCTCGGACAAGGCGTGTTCATTTATAACGCGCAGACCGACCGGCTTGAGCAAGACTCGCGTCATGGCGGGTTCGTGAGCAGCATCTGTCAGACAGCCGATGGAAGCGTGTGCCTGGCCACTCTTGACGGAACCGTTAACGTGTTTTCGCCCTATGGCAAGTTTATCCGTTCTTATAAGATACCCAATTATAAGTATGATAAGACCCAAATTTCTTTGTTGGCATATCGCAACAACGTGTGGGTGGGCACCGATGCCGGATTGTACAACATAAACCTCGCAACCAATAAGTTGACGACTTTCAAGTCGCCGTTTTATGTCGGTTCCATCACATCTATAGCTTTGCGCGATGCCCACACCCTGACGCTCGGCACGCGCCATGGCCTCTTTACGTTTACGCCCCACACAGGATCGTTTGTGCGTGTCGATGGCCCGGGAGGCATACAAGGACTTACCGACCAGAGCGTTAACCAGGTCATGTATGACCCTGACGGCACGATGTGGGTGTTTACCTCGCAAGGAGGAGTTAACTATCTGCCTCGTTATGAGTTGCTTTTCCGTTTTAAGCCGTTGCCCGATGCAGGCGAAGGTGACCGGCAGATGGTTTATGCGTTTGCCCAAGCCGATAACGGCAACATGTGGGTGGGCGCAACCAACGGACTTTATCTTTACAACAACGGCACCGATGCCTTGGTGCCTTATCGTCGTGACCTCATCCACACCGCTGTGCGCACCCTTCTGCGCGACGGCAACCATCTGTTTATAGGCACCGTCATGGATGGCTTGAAGGTGCTTGACCTTTCAACAGGCGAACTCAAACATTATTATTATTCGGAGCAGAAACCTTACACGCTTCCGAGCAACGACATCAACGACATCTACAAGTCGCAGCGTGGCGTGGTCTATGTTGCCACCAGCTGGGGGCTCTGCACCTTCGATGTCAAGACGGAACGTTTCTTGCCCATTGCCTCCTTGCCCAGCACCACCGAGTTTGTCAACATCTGTGGCGACCATGAAGGCAACGTGTGGACAGCAACCAAGAGTTGCGGCCTTTATCGTTACACCGCCAGCACCAACGGTTGGGGCTTTTTCTCTTATAAGGAGCACGACAGCCAAAATTCGTTGCCTGTAAACACGCTGACCTCTGTGTTGTGTGACAGCAAGGGCCGTGTGTGGGTAGCCACCCGTGGTGGCGGCTTGTGCCAGTATGATCCTTCCACCTCCCGCTTCAACCGCTGTTCAGGCGTCAGCGCTATCATCAACTTTATGTGCGAGGACAGCGAGCACAACCTGTGGGTAGCCACGGAGCGAACACTCATGAAGATTGGTGAGGGCGACAATCCTGTTGCCGTTCAGGTCAACAGTCCTTCGGAGATGTGGCGCGGCTTGTCCATGCAGCGTGCCGTCAGCTATTCTTCTTCTTCAAACATAATGTTCATTGGCAACGCCAACGGGTTCTACACCTTCCAACCGCTGCATGTTAAGAACGTGCAGAAACGTCCGGTCTATGTAACGTCAATCTCGTTGCCTTATGCTAGCAACCCAGAGAAAGAGCTTGGCGACCTCGGCCTCGGCTACAACCTTTATGTTAACAACCGTGTGGAGCTACCTTATGCCGACAACAGCTTCACCTTACATTTCTCGTCTCCCCGCTTCTCTTCAGCCCAGAGCGTGCTGTTCGACTACATGCTCAAGGGTGTTGACAAGCAGTGGGCTCATAACGTCAGCGTGGCAGAGGTGACCTATGCCAACCTGTCGCCTGGTACCTATGAGTTTCTTCTGCGCGAGGCTGGTGTCGACGGTCCCGTTTCTCGTGTCTTCATAACGGTTCTTCCGCCTTGGTACCTCACCTGGTGGGCATACCTTATATATATAGTGGCGTTGGCGCTTTGTGCCTATCTGGTCTGGCGTTACGTCAAGCGCACCGTGCGACGTCGTTACGATGTACGTCTTGAACATTTCCGTGTGGAGCAGGAGAAGCTGATGTATCAGTCGAAAATCAATTTCTTCGTCAATCTTGTCCATGAGATACGCACCCCGTTGAGCCTCATTGTCCTTCCGCTCGAACGCCTGAACAAGCGTCTGCGCGAAGCCGAAGACAGCACCCTTCTTGCAGCAATAGGCAAGAATGTCGACTATCTGCTCAACATCACGAACCAGCTGCTCGACTTCCAGAAAGTAGAGAACGGCAAGTTTGTGGTTCATCGCGAAAACATGTCGTTGACGAAGATGGTGGACAACGTGTACAACCAGTTTGCGTCCTACTGTGAGGTGGACGGCAAAACCCTGATAAAGCAGCTGCCCGACAAGGACATCGTGACCGCTATCGATGTTAGCGGCGTGAACAAGATAATGATGAACCTCATGAGCAATGCGCTCAAATATGCCAACACCATCATCACCGTTGCCCTTGAACCGTCAAGCACAGGCATGGTGTGTCTGAGCGTCAGCGACGACGGGCCCGGCGTGCCCGACAATGAGAAGAATCGCATCTTCGAGTCGTTCTACCAGGTTGGCAACGACAAGATCGCGCAGGCGTTTGGCACAGGCATAGGCTTGTCCTTCGCCAAAGCCTTGGCCAAGGCCCATGGCGGCGACCTGCTTGTTGATGATGCTGTTGGCGGCGGCACACGCTTCTCGCTGTTGCTGCCTGTCATGTCTGGTGCCGATAAAGACAATGGCGCGGCTGCCACGCCTCATGTTGAGGGCATCGTGTCTCTGCCTGTTGAGGCTGCCGACGAGGTTGCCACGTCAAAGAAAGAGTTTACGGTCTTGCTTGTTGAGGATAACCAGCAATTGCTGGACATGACAAGCACCATGCTGCGCGACTGGTATCGTGTGCTCCGTGCCAAGAATGGCGCTGTTGCTCTTGAGGTGATGAACCGTGAGCAGGTCGATGTTGTTGTGAGTGATGTGATGATGCCTGTTATGGACGGCATAGAGCTGTGCGCCAAGGTTAAGGGCGACATCAACTATTCGCATATTCCGCTAATCTTGCTCACCGCCAAGACCACAATAGAGGCCAAGGTTGAGGGCATGAAGAGTGGTGCCGACGTGTATCTGGAAAAGCCGTTCGCCATTGAGCAGCTGCACATGCAGATCGAGAATCTGCTCCGTCTGCGTCAGCTCTTCTACAAGCACATGAGCAAGGCCGACGGGCTGGTCGACGAGAAGGCAGGTTCCGATTTTGGCATAAACCAGCAGAACATGAGCTTCTTGAAGAAGGTTCAAGAGGCGTTTAACGAGAACATGTACAAAGAAGACTATTCCATTGACGAGCTTGCCTCTGCCCTTAACATGAGTCGTTCAACTTTCTATCGTAAGCTAAGGTCGCTCACAGGCATGTCGCCAATGGATTTCATGCGTTCGCAGCGCTTGAAGCGTGCTGCCTTGTTGCTGCTTGAAGACGAGAGTGTGAGCATTGCCGACATTGCCGTGAAGGTTGGCTTCAACTCGGCCTCTTATTTCACAAAATGTTTTAAGCAGGTTTATGGAGTGTTGCCAAAAGACTATGCTGCAAGCAAGAAGGAGCAATAGTTGCGCCCTTGCTGATGTTCTTTCTGTAACAATGAGTTATCGGTCCTTGAACATTGGCAGACCGTCATCACCCATCTTGATGTTCTTCAGGCGTATCTGCTTAACATAATGGCCGTCGGCCTTGTTATAATATTTTGCTTCGAAGAGCAGGAACGGATTGCCACCGTTCTTGTTTTCCACGACACAGATGTCGGTGAGCCCTTTCAGCGAGTCGTTCTCATTGCTGATCATCACAGGCTCCTTGGCCTTATGCCATGATGTGCTGTCGAGAAGGTTGGCGTTGGTGTTGGCATAAACAGCTCCCAGACGCGAGTAGACGGTCCAGCATCCGCTTGCCGAATAGTAAATGGCAACCTTCTTGCCGTCTTTGCTCACTATGGGTTGCGGGTTCTCGTTCACATAAATGGGGTATGCTGACCGTGTGCCGTCGGGGTTTATCCATTGGCGTTCCCACTCGTATGTGGGTGTGGAGATCTTTACGCGTCGTGTGTTTACCGTCCACGGATTTTTCATCCCGGCGATATAGATACATTGTGTCTCTGTCTCGGATCGGCGTTTGGGCCATCCAGACCACACCAGATATTGGCGTTTGCCAACCACAAAGGTTGATGGATGTATGCCGTAGTTCCACTCTTCATTTGTCTTGAGCACGCCCTTCAGCTTAAACTGTCCTTGCATGGGGTCGTCCGACGGGTTCTCCAACACATAGAGCTGGTGGTTGTCGGTGTTGCCGTCGTCGGCCTCGAAGTAGATGTACCATTTGTTGCCTATTCTGTGCAACTCGGGTGACCAGATATTTTTATTTGCCTTCTGGTCCTCTGTCGGCATCCACACCGTTTTTGTTGTTCCCTTCTCCACATCTCTTATGTCGTCTGTGCACAGCAGGTCTATGCGAGTGGTGTTGTCTGTCTGTCGCAAGACATAATATTTCCCGTTATGCAGCACCGCATAGGGGTAACATGACGGGCTGAAGAGCACCTCGCTGTTGTCGCTCTCTCCCGATCCACATGCCGATATAATGATGCTTGCTAAGAGGGCAAGCACCATGCAGGTCTTCTTTATATGTTTTTTCGTCACGTTCATTTTTTTATAGCGGTAATTGCCGATATGCTGCTTGGCTTTTGTTGAATATGCTGCCTGGCTTTTGCCGAGATGCAGCTTCGCTTGAGCCGAGATGCAGCTTAGCTTCTGCAAAGATAGCTTAAAAAATCTCTTTTTCCAACCTTTTCCTTGCTTTTTCCCATAATATCTCTTTTTGCTGCCTCGCTTAAGTGCCATAGTTGCGCTTCCTAATTGCCATAGTTACGCCTTCTAAGTGCCATAGTTACGTCTCCTAATTGCCATAGTTACGTCTCCTAATTGCCATAGTTACGCCTCTCTACCGTCATTGGTTTATAATCAAACCGTTATTTTTTGTTCAAAAAAGGTAATTGCCGTTCACAAAATATAACCAGAGGTTCAAATAACCTATCTGTTCACAACATGAACAGGAGGTTTTATTCTTTTTGAAATGTTTTTTGCAATTTTGCAGCTGATTTTAAGTCTATATAAAGAAAAGGAAGCGCGTGAGCGTTTTTTTGAATGAATGTTTTTTTAAGTTTAAGAAAAAGAAAGATGGTCGTATTTGACCTATTTATTCTACATTACCTTAACATAATAAAATGGTTAGTTTTACAAAATTTATGGTTTTGGATTTTTACATGCTGTAAGTATCAGTTTTTTTTTGAGACAAAAGATTGTTGTTCAGGTTTAACATTTTGACAGATGTCTCACATATATAAGAAAGAGAAATGCAGAAGCATGAAAAGAGAAATGCAGAAGCATGAAAAGAAAAATGCAGAAGCATGAAAAGAGAAATGCAGAAGCATGAAAACGAAAAATGTAAAAGGCAGGTCAATCTTATTGGAAGAGCAAAATTTGGAAACGATATAAAACAAAAGTCAACAACATGTGGTGTGTATCGGCTGTTTGTCCGACGACAACACGACGGTTAATCACCACTCCCGACTCTTAACCAAACATTACAAGAAAATAATAACTTAAAACAAGCAAAATGAAAAAATTAGCAATCTCAATTGCTGTGCTTGCAGCTTCGCTCTCGGCCATGGCCCAGACCCCCGAGACGTTCAAGCCTTACAAGAGTACCAGTTTGCGACTGCCGTCAGTGCCTTTGTTTGTGTCAGACCCTTACTTCTCGGTATGGTCTCCCTACGACAAGCTGACCGACGGCGACACACGCCACTGGACCCATGACGAGAAACCCTTCGAGGGTTTGCTCCGTGTCGATGGACAGGTTTACCGCTTCATGGGAGCCAAGGAGCGCACCTTGCTTGAGACCCTTGTGCCCATGGCATCGGAAGAAGCTTGGAAGGGTCTCTACACACGCCAGAATCCCGGTGCTGGATGGGAGAAGCCCAATTTCACACCTCAGGGTTGGAAAGAAGGACGCGCAGCATGGGGTAGCGACGGCCTTAGCCATGTCAACACCCACTGGAGCGACCTGAACAGCGACCTCTATGTGCGTCGCGATGTCGAGTTGAGCGCCAACGACCTGAACAACGACCTCTATCTCATCTATTCGCACGACGACGTGTTCGAGATCTACATCAACGGCACAAAGGTTGCCGACACCGGCGAGACATGGCGCGATGGTGTGAAGCTGCATCTCGACGGCGAGCTCAAGAAGCTCCTCAAGCCTGGCAAAAACGTCATTGCCGCCCATTGTCACAACACCACAGGCGGTGCTTATACCGACTTCGGACTGTTCAAGAACGTTGCTCTCAAGAACGACCGCGTCTTGACCGCCGAGCAGAAGAGCGTGAGCGTGCTTGCCACCAACACCTATTATACCTTCAGCTGCGGTCCCGTGGAGCTTGATGTGGTGTTCACCGCCCCCATGCTCATCAACGATTATGACCTGCTGTCGTCACCGGTCAACTACATCTCTTATCAGGTTCGCTCAAACGACAGCAAACCCCACGACGTGCAGTTCTATCTTGGCGCAAGCACGCTGATAGGTGTCAACAAGTCGAGCCAGCCCACCGTGTCGTCAACTGTTGTCAACAAGGGCATCAAATATGTGAAGACAGGTACCATAGAGCAGCCCATCCTCGCCAAGACCGGCGATGGCATCTGCATCGACTGGGGCTATTTCTACATGCCCAACATCAACGGCGACGTGGCTCTCGGTTCCGACAACGACATCAAGACAGCCTTCTTTGCCAACGGCTCTCTGCCCGAAAGCAAGAACGAGATCGTGAGCCGCAAGCCTTCTACCGCTCCCACGCTGGCTTATGTCCACAACTTCGGCAAGGTGTCACAGGCATCGAGCTACGCCCTGGTGGGCTACGACGAGGTTGAGGACATCGAATATTTCTACAACCGTTATAAAGGCTATTGGGCCCACAACGGCAACGTGACCATCTTCGACCAGTTTGAGAAGCAGAGCAACGCTTATGGCAACATCATGGAGCGTTGCCGCGCCTTCGACAAGCAGATCTATGACGATGGCGTTGCTGCCGGAAGTGTGAAATATGCCGAGATCCTCTCGGGCTCTTACCGTCATGTCATAGCAGCCCACAAGCTGTTCCAGGACAAGGACGGCAACCTGCTGTTCTTCTCAAAGGAGAACAACTCTAACGGTTGTGTCAACACCGTGGACCTGACATATCCCGAGGCACCGCTCTTCCTCGCTTACAACCCCGAGCTCCAGAAGGCCATGATGACCTCCATCTTCGACTACAGTCTGTCTGGCCGTTGGACCAAGCCCTTCGCTGCCCATGAC
>ENA-ORRQ01000539-ORRQ01000539.1-human-gut-metagenome-genome-assembly--contig:-NODE-539-length-35758-cov-6.293673_pt1 | contig 35758 bp, 29 predicted proteins | sample MGYA00242177_ERZ509138 | MGnify/ENA primary metagenome ERZ509138 (study PRJEB26280, sample SAMEA2338628) | human gut metagenome | biome: human gut; feature: human-associated habitat; material: faeces... | reverse complement strand
TCAACTTAGTCAGGAATTAATCTTCAAACTGACAACTATTTTCAGTACACTTCAGGGCTTTTTCAGGACGCTAAAAAACGCAAGTGCGTTTGCTCTAAAACGCAAGTACGTTTTGATTGAAACGCAAGGACGTTTTACCTAAAACGCAAGTGCGTTTTAATCCAAACGCTTTGGCGTTTTCCTTTAAACGCAAGTGCGTTTTTTTCAGGTTAGTTTTATCCATTGTTCCGGTATTCTAACGGACTCATTCCTACATAACGTTTGAAGTATTTCCCGAAGAACGATACATTGGCAAAATTCAGTGAGTCGGAGATGTTCTGGATGGAAAGCTGGGAAGACTTCAATTGCGATTTGGCATCCATGATGACCATGGACGAAATGATGTCCACACAGGTTTTTCCCGTAATCTGCTTCACGGTAGTGCAAAGATGCGCATGCGTAATCTGTAGCTTTTCGGCATACCAGGCTACGTTTCGTGTCTGGTTGTAATGCTGCATGACCAGCTGGGCAAAGTTACGGCAAATCAGTTCACTTTTTGATAACGGATGCACTTCGTCAGTCTTGTTCCGGTAAAGCATGGATATACCTTTATGTATGTCGGCATACAGATTGGTCGCGATTTCCGGTCTGATTTTCTCCGGAAGGAATTCATACATTTTGATAAGCAGCTGCATGTATTCCTCCATCATTTTGGCACCTTCCGGCTTTAGATTGATAACGGGACGCCCCAGTGTGATGTACATCGTATCCAGAAAGGAATGCGACTGAAGATTGTGCTCCATAAACTGAGAAGAGAATCCTCCGAAGTAGATGTTCAGGTCTCCTTTGATGTCGTTTATCTGAAAAATACTTCCTGGGGTAAGTACGATAAAGTCGTTGGGCTCTACTGTTATCTTGTTGAGATTGACCGAGGCTTCTACTTCTCCGGAAGTGCAAAGTACGAAAATCTCGCATTTCAGGCGCACCGGATAGTTTCTATATAACCCTAACAATTCCTTACTGATACCGGTGCCTACCAGCCACTCTTCGGGCAGGTCTATTTTAGGTAATTCTTTTTCCATTTTATTCTGTTTTTGACAAAGATAACCAAAAACGCAATAAAAGCGAATGTACGTCCGATGAATTCTTATACCTCCATCTGCTGTATAACATACTATCTTAAAAATTGACTATTTATTCATGCGTAAATAGGTGGGTTTGCTTTAATTATCAGGGGTATTAGGGCATTTCCTTGAGCAGGTACTAAAAAATCAGCCAAAAATAAAATAAATAGACCTTGTGAGGATTTGGGAATTGGTGTTACTTTGCACACGGAAAATAGATTTCTTTTCGTAGAAATTTGGAAAAATGAAAAAGGTATATTATGGATTGTTGTCCTTATTGTGTGCGGGACTGGTATCGTGTGCGAAAGACGAAGCCCAAAGTTCACTTAAAGGACGCATTGATGTGAGAGTTAATACTGACCAGAGTCTGTCGGACGATGTGTCGCGGGCTGCCGGAGAAGTAACGGAGCCTGACCTTAACGATTTTGCACTGACTATAGCGTCGGCAGATGGAGAGGTCTCTAATTCATGGGATAGTTTTGAAAAATTTGAGCCGGTATTTGTGGAAGTGGGCACTTATACCGTTACAGCTTCGTATGGTGAGGCGGAAAGTGAAGGGTTTGATGCGTTGAGTTACTTAGGTAGCACTAATGTAGAGGTGCGTAAGGACGAGACGGCTGAAGCTGCAGTGACATGTACCATTAACAAAGCCAAGGTATCTGTGGCTTATACGGATGATTTTAAAAAATATTTTTCTTCCTATAGTGCGTATGTCAGTTCTTCAAAAGGAAATAAAGTGACCTATACAGCCGACGAGACACGCGGTGCGTATTTTGTTCCGGGTGACTTAAGCTTGTTTCTGGAACTGACCCGTCAGGGGATTTCTCAAAAAATAACTTTAAATCCGAAAAACTTTACGGCCGAAGTGAAGCATGAATATCGCTTGACGATGGATGTGGATGCCTCTACGGCTTCTTTGAATATTATATTTAACGACAATCCGGCTTCGGAAGAGAATGTGAGTATCAATATTTCAGATGAAGCATTGAATGCGGCTCCTCCGGTTTTCACGCCTTATGGATTCAAATCGGGTGAAACACTGGAAGTGTTGGAAGGAGACACTGTGTCGTCTGAGAAGCTGGAGGCTTACTTGAATGCGCCTGCCGGACTTTCTAAATGTGAACTGACTACGGTTTCAGAGGCATTAAAAGCGCAGGGATGGCCGGAAAAAGTGGATTTAATGAAGCTTACTGAAGAGCAGTCTCAGAAACTCACGGAACTGGGATTGTCAACAAGGGGACTGGGGGCTAATCATGATAAGATTGCCTTGATTGACTTCCGGAATGTGCTTTCTCATTTGTATTGTGTGGCAGACGGAAATGATACTCATGTCTTCACACTGAAGGCAACGGACGCGCTGACTAAGGTGTCGGATGATTTGGTGTTGAACGTAACTACTCGCAATAACGGTTTTGCCATTACTTTGCCAGAATCTGTTCCTTACGGAGTCAATACGATGACTGTTTCCTTAAATCTGGAAGGCGACCCTTCTCAGGTGACATTCTGGTATATGTTCATGAACGCATGGCAGGAGTTTACTGCAGAACAGGTGAATATACAACCTAGAGCAGAAGCCAATAAATATGCGGTGACGCTAACCTATCCTATGCCATTGAATTATACGGAAACCAATGTGAAGTTTAAGGCAGAGTATAGAAACAAACGTTTTGAAGGAGAAGTTCGTGTGGATGATCCGGAACTGACATTGTCTTTAAAGAATGGTGATGCGGATGTGTGGGCTACTAAAGCTTATTTGCAGGTAACGGCTTCAGCCAAGTCGCGTGCATCGCGTACTATTTCTTCTTCTACAGTAGAAATTCAGTATTATAAAGAGGGAGAGGACTGGAAAGCATGGCCTCACCAGTCTTATGATGCTGAAACCGGATTGTTCTTATTGACAGGTCTGGGAGAAGGGGCAACTGAAATTGAGGGCGTTCCTTATACTTTGCGTGCTGTGTATAAGCGTGGGGGAGAAGTCGTTGCTACTTCTGGAGAAATTAGTGTGACAACTGAACCTAAAGTGCAGGTTGGAAATGCGGGGTTTGAAGAATGGAGTTCAGCAAAGGTTTGGGAAAAATTAGGTGCTTTATCTACTTGTCGGACTTCTATATATTCATTTTATCCATATCTTTCATCCTCTTCTGATAAATGGTGGAGCACCACTAATGCTTTGACTACACAAGCTAAAGGAGATTATTCTTGGTATTATGCTGCTTATGCAGGTGTTATACCTACAAATGCTACAGAAACTCATACTGCAAGTTGGCATGTGAAACAATATGGTAATGCTTCTGATTTTGGAGTAAGTGAAATCACCGAAGGTATGCTTGATAAGCCCAATTCGGGGAATACGGCTATGGAAATTTCAACTGTTGGATGGGGTAAGAATAATTGGACAGGCCAGAATCAAGCTCAAAGTAATTGTCAGACAAGAAGTGCAGGATGTTTGTTTATTGGAACTTATGATATAAATAGCGGTATGAATTTAGGACATTCTTTTAATAGTAGGCCTTCTGGATTTACATTTGCATATAAGTTTTATCCTTATGCATCTGAAGCAGCAAAGGCTTATATTAAAGTATATAATGGAGATACGGAAATCGGGAGTGGAGAGTTTATTATTACTCAAGCTGCTGCAACCTTTGTGAATCCTGATGATAATAATGTGAAGATTGAATATAATGATTTAACAAAGAGTGCAACTAAAATTGCGATAGTATTTATTTCGTCAATATCGGAATCTCCACAAACTTTAGCTATAGGTGGTAGCGAAATTGCATGGTGGGGATATGGTGACTCCCGTCACATAGGAAGTATTCTTACGGTTGATGATGTGAAATTAATTTACGAATAAATAAAAGCCTACACAATATGAAGAAATATTTTTTAATCTGTTTGACCCTGCTTGCGGGTATGTTAGCTTTCACGGCTTGTCATAGTGAAGTCATGGAAGGACAATCCACTGGAAAAGGAGAACTGAATTTAGCTTCCATGACAGCAGAAGTAAATATGGAAGTGGAAACTGTGTATTTAGGTTCACGTGCAGAATCAGGCACAGATTTCAGTAACTATATAGTGACGGTTTATGATGCTCAGTCACAAAAGATAAACCAATGGAAATACAGCGAAATGCCTGAAATCGTTTCTTTGGCGGTAGGAACCTGTACGGTAGAGGTAACTTCGGCTGAAGCACCAGCCAACGGCTTTGATATACCTTATTATAAAGGTTCTACTACTTGTGAAATTAAGGAAAATGAAATAGTGGATGTACCTGCAATTACCTGTAAACTCGCTAATATGATGTTTTCGGTGGAATACGATGAAGAATTCAAGAGCAAGATGAGTGAGGATGTGGTGACAACAATTACTGTTGGAGACAATTCTTTGGAAATTCCGGGTTCGGAAACACGTAAGGCGTATTTGGTTGCTCCTGGAGGGGAGACCACTTCTGTGACGGTTACTTTAAAGGGTACAATTGATGGAGAAGTGATAGAGTATAGTGAGCGGTTTGATGTAAAAACGGGTGTACATAATGTCATCAAATATGACTTTGTTCCGGTAAGCGATGGTACTGGAGATAGTAGCACATTGAAAGTGGCTATTAATGTAGACTCTTCGCTGACTGGCTCGGATGAAGTGATTGGTGTGAATCCGGGTGAAGAACCGGGAATTGATGATTTTCCTGAAGGTGGAGGTGAAGAACCAGGAGGCGGAGATGGTGAAACTGGTGAAGATGCTATTCGTATTACAGGGAAGGATTTAGGAGGAAGCACTTTTGATATAGATCAGACACAGACTGTGACTGGAGAGATTTCTCTGATTGTGAGAATTGAAGCATCGGCTGGAATTCAGAGTTTGAAAGTGAAGATAACTTCTACTAATGAAGATTTTAATGGAATAGGCGAGAGCCTTGGAGAATTTGATTTGGCACATTCCAATACAATGGAGCCTGAGACTAAAGACATGCTTGCAGGTTTAGGACTTCCTCTTGATGAGAAAGTATTGAATCAAGTGGCCTTGGATTTTGATATTAGTGGTTTTACGAAATTACTGTTAGGATTTGATGGTACGCATACTTTTAAAATATCTGTAACAGATAACCAGGGTAACCAGTTGTCGAAATCATTAATTGTAAATGTTCCAGAACAAAATTGAAATGTATAGGAAAATTTTAATCATACAATTGTGTATCTTCATTGTAGCATTGGTATCCTGCAAAGAAGATACGAGTATTGCTGAAACTGAAGGAATCTTGAAATTATCCGTTGGGGTATCGGATAAGGTGGAAGTGGTTTCCCGGAGTCTGGCAGAAGAAGAGCAGAGTGTGCTGGAGAAAAATTGCAAGGTTCGTATTTATAGCGGAGAAACCTTGGTGCAAAAGTATCAGGGGATAGAAAATTTGCCAGCGGAAATAGCCTTGGCTAATGGAACTTATTCGGTACGAGTTACTGCGGGGGATTCTGTGGCAGCTTCGTTCGAACAGCGTTTCTTTGAAGGAATCAAGGAATTTGCTATTGCGAAAGGAGAGACCAGTACAGTGGAAGTGAATTGTGGTATTGCCAATACGGTGGTTGCTATTGCCTGGGACCAGTCGTTGCAGCAAGTATTTAAGGACGATTGTCAGGTAACAATTACTTCTGCTACAGGAGAGTTGGTATATTCATCTGCAAATGCTGATGTAAAAGGATATTTCAGTTTGCCGGAAGATAACCGGAAACTTACTTGTAAGTTCAGTGCTACGACCCTGGGAGGCGAGGAATATGTCAGAACTACAGAATTATCGGATGTGAAAGATGCTACACTTTATAATCTGACCTATAGTTATTCATCTGTAGAACAAGGCCCTACTGGTGGAGCGGCATTGCAGATTCAGATAGATGAAACTCCATTAGTTGAAGAAGAGCATGTCATTACAATTAAGCAGCGTCCGGTCATTACTTGTAAAGATGGAGAAGAAACGGCCTATGACCTTGATCAGCCTATGTATCTGGAGCTGAATGCCCAGAAGGATTTTTATGTGCGGGTGGCTACGTCTTCCACATTGAAAAGTCTGATAATTCATAATGAACATTTTCAGGAGTGGGGATTTTGGAATCAGTTTGATATGTTGTATCTGGAAGGGCAGGACGAAAAGTTGAAGGAGTTTGGTATTTCGGTTTCTGATAAAAAGCAGACTTTGTCTGGAGATGTGTGGACGATACAGTTTGCAAAAGAGTTGATTGCCAAGATGACAGCGAATGAAGGTAGTGTCTCTACCACAATTGAAGCTGTAGATGCCGAAGGAAAAAGCCGCAAAGTGGTATGGAATATTGTGGCTTCCAGCGCCACGGTGGTGACGGATGAAATTATTCCTTATGAGGTATGGACTTCAAAAGCCACTTTACGTGGAACGGTAACTACTGCATTGGAATCTGTTCCTAAAATCCGTTATCGCGCTAAAAATACGGCAGATTGGACAACTGTGGAGGCTACACGGGTAGAAAAAGCTTTTAGTAAGGAGATTACAGGACTGACACCTGGTACTACTTACGAATATCAGGCTATGGATGGTGAAAAGGCTTCATCTGTGACTTGTGAGTTTACTACTGACATTGAATTCCAGCCGGAGAATGCGGGGTTTGAGTATACATCTGGAAGTGTGCCAACTCTTATTTATGGAGAAGGACAGTCGATATGGTGGGATACTGGAAACCATGGTTCTGCAACAATGGGTTCAATGGGAGGTAAGGATGTGACTACTTCTGATACTTCGGTGAAACATAGTGGTAAGTCTATAAAGCTTTCTTCTCAGCTTGCTGGATTGTCTGGTATTTATGAAAAATTTGCAGCAGGGAACCTCTTTGCCGGGCAGTATCTGAAAACTGACGGTACGGATGGAGTATTGGGTTGGGGACGTCCATGTACAAGCCGGCCTACAGCTTTAAAAGTTTGGGTGCGTTACACTCCGGGTAGTGTTACGACAAAAGGCAGTCATATAGAAAATGGTTCAACGGATAGAGGAATAATCTATGTGGCAGTGGGAGATTGGAAGTCAAATGATACTGAATACGGTGCGGAGTGGCCGGTAGTGGTACGTACAAAAGGCCCTTCTCTGTTTAATCCAAAAGATGTCGGTACCATTGGATATGGAGAGCATATTTTTACCGAAAATTATGGTACGGACACAGAAACCAGTATGAAGGAAATAACCATTCCATTGGATTATGAAGGATATGGAGGGTATGACCGCAAGCCTAAGTCTATTATCATTGTGGCTTCTGCGAGTCAATATGGTGATTATTTTGAAGGAAGTACTTCCAGTGTCATGTGGCTTGATGATATGGAGCTGATTTATGAATAAGAAAATAACTTGATATAATTTGTGAAGAAACTGTTATGTATAATATGCCTTGCGTGTATTGCCTTTGGGGGGTATGCGCAAGCTGGTCAAAAGAAACTTCCGCCAAAAGTCTTTGTCCCGAAAGGACAATGGATTGCCGGAAGTTCAGTGTCGTATTCAGAACATACGGAAAATAACTATGATTTTCTGGTGGTAGAAAAAATTAATTCGGACGGGTATTCATTTAAATTGAGTCCGATGTTTGCCTATGCTTTGAAAGATAATATGGCGTTGGGAGGACGCTTTAAATATGGGCGTACGTTGGTACGTATGGATGAAACCCAACTGAATTTGGATGATGAGACGTCATTTGACATCAATAATATTTATCAGTTGAAACATTCTTATTCTGCTATGGCTATTTTTCGAAACTATATTCCTTTAGGGGATAGCAAGCGTTTTGCGGTGTTTAGCGAGACACAGTTGGAAGTCGGTGGAAGTCAGTCGAAGGTCTCAAATGGAAAAGGTGAAGCGCTTACCGGTACTTACTCCAAGTCGACCGACCTTGGGTTTGGAGTTTCTCCGGGAATGGTAGCTTTTATCAATAACTATACGGCAGTGGAAGTCAGTATCGGTGTGTTAGGAGTTAATTTGAGCAAGACAAGGCAGGTTACAAATCAGGTGGAGACAGGAGAGCAATCGTCTACCTCCGCGAACTTTAAGATTAATATATTCTCAATCGGTTTGGGAATTGCATTTTATTTGTAAGCATGATGAAGATGAAATTGTATATAATGTGGTGTTTGTTCTTCTGTATGGGATGTTTACAGATGAAAGCTCAGGCGGTGGACTCAGTATCGGTGACTCGTGGAGATTCATTGGTGAAATACAAACTGGTGGTAGTGCATGACACGGTGTATGTACCGATACCGGAAGCAAAGATGCCGGTAGATTCTTCGCGGATTATTTATACCAAGCCTGTGGGACGTTATGACCGTGGAATTACCAATTATCGTTTTATCCCGAAAAATAAATGGATTGGCGGGGTGACTGTATCTGTATTCAATTTTGAAAGTGACAACAGCAGATTGTTGTTTTCGTTGCTGAAGGATATTGATTTGAATTTGCGTACCCTGTCGGTAAAACCTTTTGTCGGTTATGCGATAAAGGATAACACGGTGGTCGGTTTGAAATTTGGATATTCTCGTATTTCAGGAGGTATAGATAACTTGGCATTGAACATAGAAGACCTGGATATTGCCTTGAAAGATATTAAATACACGGACGATTCTTATTCTTTCAGCTTGTTCCATCGTTCTTATATCGGTCTGGACCCCAAAGGCTTGTTTGGACTTTTTAATGAAACGACCTTGGGATATAGTACGGGCTCTACCCGTTTTTCACGAGGGGCAGATGAAACGCTAAAATATACGGATACGTCCATCAATCAGTTGAAGGTAGGTATTAATCCGGGTATTGCTATTTTCATCATGCCTAATGTGGGGGCTGAAGTCTCTTTTGGAGTGGCTGGCTTTACTTATAACTGGGAAAAACAGAAAAAAAGTTCGGGTGAAACCGGAAAGCGTACGAACAGTGGAGCAAATTTTAAAATCAACTTGTTTAATATTAATATTGGTTTAACGGTGTGTATCTGATGAAGACAATGATGACAATAGATAGAATGAGAAGACTGATGCTTTGTCTGTCCGTTTGTTTGCTGGCAGCTTGTATTCAGAATGATTTGCCTTATCCCACCGTGAAGCTTTATATTACGGGAATGACCGTAGAAGGCCAGGTGGGAAGTGCTGTGATTTCGAATGAGGAACGGAAAGTGACTCTGGAACTTGAAGAGACTGTGAATCCTCATCAGGTGAAGGTACAGACGTTGGAAATGACGGAGGGAGGTACGGCAACTATCGGTCCGGATTCGATTGTGGATTTGACAAAACCTTTGCAGGTTACTCTTTCCTTATATCAGGATTATGTGTGGACTATAGAGGCTAATCAGACGATTGCACGTACGTTTACTGTAACAGGTCAGGTGGGGCAAGCTAAATTTTATCCGGACGTGCGTGAGGCATCTGTCAATATTCCAAGGGAGAAGGGATTGGGAATGATAGAAGTTACGGATTTGAAATTGGGTCCGGAAGGTTCGACTCAGAATGGAGTGACAGGAGTACCTGCACTTCAGTGGGAGAAGAAAGGAGGCTTTGCCACAGCAAAGGTACAGGTGAAATACAATGATTTCATAGATGAAGAATGGACATTGTATGTCAATCTTTCAGATATAACAGTAGGAGTCAACAGTGTGGATGCCTGGACGAATGTAGCTTGGGTACATGGATTTGGCCATGATGGGGGTGACAATGGCTGTGAATACAAGAAGGAAGGAGATACAGACTGGACACGAGTCGATGCGTCAGAATTGACTCATGAAGGAGGTAACTTTACGGCTCGTATTATCCATTTGCAGGCAAATACTACCTACGTATGTCGTCCTTATTCGGGAGAAGAGTATGGAGCAGAAATGAACTTTACCACAGGAGATGCGATCACAATCCCCAATATGGGATTTGAGGATTGGCATCAGGAAGAAAAAGTTATCTGTCCTTGGGCTGAAACAGATTCTCCTTATTGGGGGACGGGTAATAAAGGGAGTTCTACTTTGAATAAGAATATAACTCAACCTACGGATGATGTTTGGCCTGGGGCAACTTCCGGAAGTAAAGCTGCTATATTGTCTTCTCAGTTTGTAGGATTGGGAGTCGCTGGCAAGTTTGCTGCAGGAAATTTATTTGTAGGAGAATATAGGGCTACAGATGGTATGAATGGTATTTTGGGATTTGGTCGTGAGTTTTCTGTTAGACCTACTAAATTGAAAGGGCATTTTAAATATACTGTAGCTAATATTGATTATGCGGATGATGCGCATAAAGATTTGATGGGAAAACCAGATACTTGTATTGTCTGGATTGCTTTGGGAGATTGGAATGAACCGGTAGAGATACGTACAAATCCGAAAAATTCGAAGTATTTTGATAAGAATGATCCCAATATCATCGCGTATGGTGAAATGAATTGTGGGGAAACTGTATCTGCCTATAAGGACTTTGAAATAGAACTGGATTATCGTTCTACCAGCCGTGTTCCGAAATATTTGCTGATAGTATGTTCGGCCAGCAAATATGGAGATTATTTTACGGGAGGAGCAGGTTCTACCATGTGGGTAGATGATTTCAGCTTTGAATATGATTATTAGGTACTTCTACTAATTAGTCATCCGAAATATAAGTTCATGGTAAACAAGTCTATTATTCTATTTGTTAGTAATAGATAAAGATAAACTTGTTTACCATGAATTTTATTATACGCAATCTACTTCTATTCACAGTTTTATTATGTACTGTAGCTTGTTCTTTGGATGAGAATTTCGACCGGTCTTCTTGGAAAAATATAGATTTTAGAGTCTCTGTGTCGGGGCAGTCGCGTGTGGCGATACAGAAAGACGGGAGTGGAGACTTTCAGGCGGGAGACGAGGTGGCCTTGCGAGTGTATGAAGCGCAGCTGGATAAGCTTCAGGATAAAACGCTGCTACTTTGCGAAGGAAAACGGTGGACTTCTTCTTTATATTGGAAAGACTGGGAAGGGACTCCTCATTTTTATGCGGTCTGGCCTTCTGTTACTCAGATTGAGCTGTGGGAGGGCACCTGCTGGTATGTGCATCGGGTGAATCAGAACCAGTCGTCAGAGAAGGATTTTTTATCTTCTGATTTATTGGTAGCTGAATGCGAATCGTAGTTATGTGGAACGTTATCTGGAATACAAACGTCGTCTGAACCCGGATTTCTCGATTCCTTCGGCTTATCCGGATTCAAAGCATAGTGAGATTTATCAAGGGTTTAAGAACCGTTTTGGTAATAAGTCGGGGTATATCGTATCGGGTGTAAACTGGTTCTTATCGGGAATTTGCAATCGGGTGTATAATGAAAACTTGAAAGTCAAAATTATGGATTTGGTACTGTTGGATAAAGGTACTTCTTATTGGGAGTCATTCTTTAAAAACAAAATCGGGTGAAACTTGAAAGTTCAAGTCCCACCCGGATTTATAAATTTAGAATAAAGTTTTATACGATTCCTTGAGCCATCATAGCGTTAGCTACTTTCATGAATCCGGCTACGTTAGCACCCTTCACATAGTTGATATAACCATCGGGTTCTGTACCGTATTTCACGCAAGCTTCGTGGATGTTCTTCATGATGCTCTTCAGTTTTTCGTCTACTTCTTCCTGACTCCAGCTCAGCTTGATAGAGTTCTGAGTCATTTCCAGGCCTGATACAGATACACCACCTGCATTGGCTGCCTTACCCGGAGCGTAAAGAATCTTCGCATCCTGGAATACGCGGATTGCTTCTGGAGTAGAAGGCATGTTAGCTCCTTCTGATACAGCAAATACACCGTTTGCTACCAGTGCTTTCGCATCATCACCGTTGATTTCATTCTGAGTGGCAGAAGGAAGAGCGATGTCTGCTTTTTCATTCCATGGACGAGCACCTGCTACATACTTGCAACCGTATTTTTCTGCATATTCACGGATACGTCCGCGATAGAGGTTCTTCAATTCCATGATGTAATCCAGTTTTTCGCGGTCGATACCATCCGGATCATAGATGTAACCGTCAGAGTCGGACATGGTAACCACTTTAGCACCCAACTGAATCAGTTTTTCTACAGTATACTGTGCTACGTTTCCTGAACCGGATACCAAACAAGTCTTACCCTTGATGTCAATGTTACGAGTTTTCAGCATTTCCAGCAAGAAATAGATGTTACCGTAACCTGTAGCTTCCGGACGAATCAGTGAACCACCAAATTCACGGCCTTTACCGGTCAACACACCGCTGAATTCGCGAGTCAGTTTTTTGTACATACCGAACATGTAACCTACTTCACGGCCGCCTACACCTATATCACCGGCAGGAACGTCAGTTTCAGGACCGATGTGGCGCCACAATTCCAGCATGAATGACTGGCAGAAACGCATTACTTCTGCGTTTGACTTGCCGCGTGGAGAGAAGTCAGATCCACCTTTACCACCACCCATCGGAAGAGTAGTCAGTGAGTTCTTGAAGGTCTGTTCGAATGCCAGGAACTTCAAAATTCCCAGGTTTACAGAGCTGTGGAAACGGATACCGCCTTTGTACGGGCCGATAGCGTTGTTGTGTTGTACACGGTAACCCATGTTGGTCTGGATGTTACCTTTGTCGTCCATCCAAGTGACGCGGAACTGGTATACGCGATCTGGAATACACAGACGTTCAATCAAGTTTACTTTGTCGAATTCAGGGTGTTTGTTGTATTCCTCTTCGATAGTTCCTAACACTTCTTCTACTGCCTGATGATACTCAGGTTCATTGGGGAATCTTCTTTTCAGATCTTCCAGAACTTTAGCTGCATTCATAATTAAAAAAGATTATCTGTCTTATTTATTGGTTTTGAAAAATCACAGTAATATGTTTCTTCTTGTTTGATGTGCCAAAAATATAGATAAAAATTTATTTATGCAACAATAAATCAAGAAAAGTGAGAAAAAAGCGTCAAAAATCCTTTTTTATCTATTTATTCGTGTTTATTTGTCTCTGTTCTTAAGTGATTTGATAACAGGAATAAACACCAAAGCTCCTGATATGAGAATCATAATGACAAGCGGACCGTCAATTTTGGGGGTAGAGGTGAGTACTAAAAAGCAAAGTGCGGCCCAGCATAAAGTAAGTACGACACATTGTGTATGATTGAGTGGTTTTCTCATGGCTTTTAGAAAAATAATACACGGAGGAACGGTGGCAAGGGTGAATGTTTTGGCTTGCGGCTGCTCCTCCGTGTAGGGTGAAATAAATCAGTAATGTTTATTGTGCTTTCTTCTTCTTGTCGACAATGGCATCAATGCAGGCGATAGCTGTGATATTGACAATATCGCGCACGGAGCTTTCAATGTCGGTGAAGTGAATTGGTTTGTTCAATCCCATCTGAATCGGGCCGATGACTTCTGTTTCACTCATGCTTTGGATGAGCTGATAGGTAGCATTGGCTGAACTCAGGTTAGGGAATATCAAGGTGTTGACTTCCTTGCCTTTCAGGCGGGTGAACGGATATTTCTCATCACGAAGGGCATTGTTCAAGGCAAATTTCACTTGCATTTCACCGTCAATGGCCAAATCCGGATATTCCTGGTGCAGCTGGTTGATGGCTTCGTGTACCTTTGCCGGACTTCCTTCTGCATCAGAACCGAAGTTAGAGTAAGACAGCATGGCCATTACCGGTTCCTGGTTGAAGAAACGTACAGCCTTGGCCGACAGTTTGGCAATGTCTATCAAAGTGTCTGTGTCTGGGTGACGGTTAATCAATGTATCGGCAATGAAATAAGTTCCTTTCTTGGAGTTCAGGATGTGCATGGTTCCGAAATGCTTGTATCCCGGTTGGATGCCGATAACTTCCTTGGCGACCTTGATTGTGTTGGAATATTTGGTGTACAATCCGGTTACAAAGGCATCTGCTTCGCCGGTTTCCACCATCATCATACCAAAGTAGTTGCGTTCGAACATCTTATCGTTTGCTTCCTGGAAGTTGGCTCCTTCGCGGGCGCGTTTTTCGCAAAGGATGCGTGCATAGCGTTCGCGACGTTCTGATTCGCGGTCGTGGCGCAGGTTGACTATTTCAATGCCTTCCAGGCTCAGGTCAAGTTCCTTGGCCAGCTTTTCGATACGTTCTTCATTACCCAGAAGGATAGGATGGCAGATGCCTTCTGCCTTGGCTTCTACGGCAGCCTTTAACATGTTGGGATGGATGCCTTCTGCGAAAACCACACGCTGCGGGTTGCTGCGGGCCGTTTCATACAGCTGGCGGGTCAGTTTGTTTTCCTGTCCCATCAGTTCTCTCAAGTGATTCTTGTATTCATCCCAGTCGGTAATCTGCTTGCGGGCCACTCCCGATTCCATGGCAGCCTTTGCTACGGCCATGGACACTTCGGTAATCAGACGCGGGTCGACCGGTTTCGGGATGAAGTATTCGGGGCCGAAACTCAGGTTGTTTACGTGGTAGGCTTCATTGACTACATCGGGCACCGGTTTCTTTGCCAGGTTGGCGATGGCGTGTACGGCAGCCAGTTTCATTTCTTCGTTGATGGCTGTAGCGCGTGTGTCGAGTGCTCCACGGAAGATATACGGGAATCCGATGACATTGTTTATCTGGTTGGGATAGTCGGAACGTCCGGTCGACATCAGGACATCCGGACGGGAAGCCATGGCGTCTTCGTATGAGATTTCCGGAGTAGGGTTGGCCAGTGCGAAGACAATCGGGTGGGAAGCCATGCTGCGTACCATATCCTGGCTCAGGACATTTCCTCTTGACAAGCCAAGGAACACGTCGGCTCCCTTGATGGCTTCTGCCAGTGTGTGGATGTCGGTACGGTCTGTCGCAAAATATTTTTTCTGCTCGTTAAGGTCTGTACGTTCTTTGGAAATCACTCCTTTACTGTCGAGCATGACAATGTTTTCCAGACGGGCACCGAGCGCCACATATAATTTGGTACAAGATACGGCAGATGCACCGGCACCGTTGACCACGATTTTCACCTCTTCTATTTTCTTTCCGGCCACTTCCAGTGCGTTCAGCAGTCCGGCACTTGAGATGATGGCCGTACCGTGCTGGTCGTCGTGCATTACTGGAATGTCCAGTTCCTCCTTCAGTCTCTGTTCTATTTTGAAGCATTCAGGAGCTTTGATGTCTTCCAGATTGATACCTCCGAAGGTAGGAGCAATGGCTTTTACCGCTTCGATAAATTTATCCGGGTCTTTTTCATTTACTTCGATGTCGAATACATCAATGCCCGCATAAATTTTGAACAACAGTCCTTTTCCTTCCATTACGGGTTTTCCGCTCATGGCACCTATATCTCCTAAACCTAATACAGCTGTTCCGTTAGAGATAACGGCTACCAAGTTACCTTTGTCGGTATAGTCGTATGCGGTATCCGGATTCTTCTGGATTTCCAGACAAGGTTCAGCCACTCCGGGTGAGTAGGCCAGTGATAAATCCCGTTGTGTTTGGTAAGGTTTGGTAGGAACAACTTCTATTTTCCCCGGTTTGCCTTGTGAGTGATAGAGCAAGGCTGCTTCTTTCGTTATTTTTGTCATATTTCTTCGCTTTTTAGTTGTTTCAAAGAATAATCTATCGCGCAAATGTAGGAATAAAATGACAAATGGACTGTTTTTTTATGAAAAAAACTATAAAATGAACAGAAGGTTGTGAGGTGTATGTTTTTTTTGTCGATATTTTTTGTCGATTGGTCTGATATTCTCGGCTATATGTAATGATATTAGGGCATTATGGTTATTCTTAGTTAAAGCCCCTTTCCAGGGCTTGATTTTTTTCCTATATTTGCACGATAAAAAACTAAAGGAGGCCGTAAAGTTTTCAGTGGGAAACTTTAGAAATAGGATTAACGAGAATAAAAACCAAATTTTATATATGAGTATAAGTATGAGCACAAAAAGAAACAGAAGTTTTTCTTCTAGCCGAGTGGCATTCTATGCATTGACTCTTTCGATGCTGACTGCTTGCGGCGGTCAAAGCGGTAAAATGGGTGATGACGAATTCACAGTGCAGGAAGTGGTCTCTACTTCCAGCAACCAGGTGACAAAGTACCCGGCAACTATCAAAGGTTTGCAGGATATTGAAATTCGTCCTCAAGTATCAGGATTCATTGTGAAATTGTGCGTAGACGAAGGTGCTACTGTACATAAGGGACAGGCATTGTTCCAGATTGACCCTACTCAGTATCAGGCGGCATTCGATCAGGCCAAAGCGGGAGTTGAGTCTGCAAAAGCAAATTTGAAGACAGTGACTGAAACGGAAGCCAACAAGAAAATGCTTCACGAACAGAAAATCATCAGTGATTTCGAATACCAGACGGCTGTCAATAATCTGTTGACGGCAAAAGCGAACCTGGCGCAGGCTGAGGCTTCGTATACGGCTGCCAAGCAGAATCTGGGATTCTGTACGGTGACAAGTCCTTCTGACGGTGTGATCGGTACGTTCCCTTACCGTATCGGTGCGTTGGTAAGTGCGTCGATTTCAGAACCGTTGACTACGGTATCTCAAATCGGTGACATGTACGTGTACTTCTCGCTGACAGAGAAAGAACTGCTGGCATTGACCAAAGCAGGAGGAACACTGAAAGAGCAATTGGAAAAGATGCCGGAAGTTCAACTGGAACTTTCAGATGGCAGTATCTACGCTGAGAAAGGTAAGATTGACGCCGTGAGCGGGGTTATTGACCAGACCACAGGCTCGGTGAGCATGCGTGCCACTTTCCCGAACAAGCAGAACATCCTGCGAAGCGGAGGTATGGCAAATGTCATCTTCCCTTACACGATGGAAAACGTGTTGCTGGTTCCGCAGTCGGCTACAGTAGATATTCAGGACAAGAAGTTCGTGTATGTGCTGCAACCGGACAGTACCGTAAAATATACTGAAATCCAAATCTCAAACCTGAATGACGGAAAGAACTATATCGTGCTTGACGGCCTGAAGTCAGGTGACAAGATTGCCGTAGAAGGCGTAACCCGTTTGAACGACGGTATGAAGATTACTCCGATTACTGCGGCACAGAAGGAAGCCAAATACCAGCAGGCTCTGAAAGACCAGCGCGAAGGCAACATAGCCAGTGCATTTAATTGATAAACGTGAATCGTTATATATAATAAGGTATATATAGAATGAGACTAGATAAATTTATTAACCGTCCGGTATTATCAACCGTAATCTCCATTTTGTTGGTAATCTTGGGTTTCATCGGGCTTGCCACACTGCCTATTACCCAGTATCCGGACATCGCACCTCCTACCGTTTCGGTGAGTGCGACTTATACGGGTGCCAATGCGCAGGCCGTATTGAACTCTGTGATTTCTCCGTTGGAGGACCAGATTAACGGTGTGGAAAACATGATGTACATGCAGTCTACCGCTACCAACAACGGTTCGGCACGTATCACGGTGTACTTTAATCAAGGAACTGACCCGGATATGGCGCAGGTCAACGTACAGAACCGTGTGACTCAGGCTCAAGGTCTGTTGCCTGCTGAAGTAACACAGGTCGGTGTGACCACCATGAAGCGTCAGACCTCTATGTTGATGATTTTCTCTATCTATGATAAGGAAGACAAATACAACATCGAGTTCCTCGAAAACTACGCAAGTATCAACTTGATTCCGGAAATCAAGCGTGTAAGCGGTGTGGGTGATGCCAATGTGATGGGTACCGACTACTCTATGCGTATTTGGTTGAAACCGGATGTGATGGCGCAGTATAAATTGGTGCCGAGCGACATTACAGGAGTATTGGCAGAACAGAACGTGGAAGCCGCTCCGGGTCAGTTCGGTGAACGTGGTAACCAGTCGTTCCAATATACCATCCGTTATAAAGGACGTTTGTCGAGCGAAACAGAATTCGGCGATATTGTCATCAAGTCTTTGCCGAACGGTGAATTGCTTCGCTTGAAAGATGTAGCCGAAATGGAATTGGGCCGTTTGACCTATAACTTCAACAATACGGTAAACGGGCATAAGGCGGTTTCTTGTATTATTTACCAGATGGCAGGAACCAATGCGACGGAAACTATCGCCAACCTGGAGAAGGTGCTTGCCGAATATGAAAAGAATCTTCCGGAAGGATTGGGTATCAACATCGCGCAGAGTGCCAACGACTTCTTGTTCGCTTCTATCCATGAGGTTGTCAAGACCTTGATTGAAGCTTTCATCCTGGTGTTCATCGTGGTATATATCTTCTTGCAGGATATGCGTTCTACGCTGATTCCGGCGATTGCTATTCCGGTAGCGTTGATTGCTACCTTCTTCGCCTTGAAGTTAATCGGCTTTAGTATCAACTTGCTGACCCTGTCTGCAATGGTGCTTGCGATTGCCATAGTCGTCGACGATGCCATAGTCGTCGTCGAGGGTGTCCATGCCAAGCTGGACCAAGGGTATAAGTCGACCCGTGAGGCTTCCATTGATGCCATGAGCGAACTGGGCAGTGCCATCGTTTCCATTACGTTGGTGATGATGTCCGTGTTTATCCCGGTAAGTTTCATGAGCGGTACGGCAGGTACGTTCTACCAGCAGTTCGGTTTGACCATGGCGATTGCCATCGGTTTCTCAGCTCTGAACGCCTTGACGCTTTCTCCGGCGTTGTGTGCCTTGTTCCTGAAGCCGCACAATTCAGAGGCTACACTGAAAGAACGCATGGGCACAGCCTATAAGGAATCGCGCAAGATTATGGTGGCACGCTATACCGATGCGCTTGGCAAGTGGATGAACCCGAAGATTGTCATTCTTTTCACGGTAGTTGCTATTCTGGGTATGATTTTCGGTTTCTTCAGTTTCGAAGAACATCCGGTGATTTGTGTGCTGATGATTATTATCAGTATCCTGGCTTTTGCCGGTATGACGACTGATAAGTTTAAAGCTTCATTCAACAGATCATACAATTCCTTGTTGGGCAGATATAAAAAACAAGTTGTATTCTTTATCCACAAACGTTGGCTTTCTATGGGACTGGTCGGCGGTACGATTGCGTTACTGATTGCCTTTATGAGCATTACGCCGACCGGTATGATTCCGAACGAAGATACGGGTACGATTATGGGTTCGGTAACTTTGCCTCCCGGAACTTCTCAGGAACGTGCACGTGAAGTGTTGGCACAGGTAGACAGCCTGATTGCAGCCGAACCTGCCGTTCAGTCACGTACGGTGATTTCGGGTTTCAGCTTCATCGGTAGCGGTCAGGGACCATCTTACGGTTCTATCATCATTAAGCTGAAAGACTGGGAAGAACGAACCACGCAGCAGAGTTCGGATATTGTGGTCGCTACGTTGTTCATGCGTTCACAGAAACTCTTCAAGGATGCGCAGGTATTGTTCTTCGCCCCTCCGATGATTCCGGGATATTCTATTTCAACCGACATCGAGTTGAACATGCAGGATAAGACCGGTGGTAGCCTGGATCACTTCTTCCAGGTGGTGAATGATTACATTGCCGCTTTGCAGAAGCGTCCGGAAATCAATTCGGCTTCGACCAACTTCAACCCGAGCTTCCCGCAATATCAGTTGGATATCGATGCGGCTGCTTGTAAGAAAGCGGGTATCAGTCCGAGCGACATCTTGACCACGATGCAAGGTTACTTCGGCGGTATTTACGCTTCCAACTTCAACAGCTTCGGTAAGATGTACCGTGTCATGATTCAGGCAGAACCCGATGCTACGAAGAACCTGGAATCGTTGAACGGCATCAAGGTGCGTGGCAGCGACGGCGAAATGGCGCCGATTACACAGTTTGTATCACTGAAGAAGATTTACGGCCCGGATGTCATCAGCCGTTTCAACCTTTACACAGCTATTCAGGTGATGGTTTCTCCGGCTGCCGGTTATTCTTCCGGTCAGGCTTTGCAGGCGATTGCCGAAGTGGCTAACGATAACCTGCCTGCCGGTTTCGGTTACGAGTTGGGAGGTATGGCACGTGAAGAGGCTCAGACAACCAATACAACCGGAATCATCTTCGTGCTCTGCTTGGTATTCGTTTATCTGTTGCTGAGTGCGCAATACGAAAGCTACCTGTTGCCGTTGGCTGTATTGCTCTCTATTCCTTGCGGTCTGTTGGGTAGCTTCCTGTTCGTCAACGGATTCTCGGCATTGGGCAGCATCCCGGCATTGAAGATGGTATTGGGAACCATGTCGAACGACATCTATATGCAGATTGCGTTGATTATGTTGATGGGTCTGTTGGCTAAGAATGCCATCTTGATTGTAGAGTTTGCGCTCGACCGTCGTAAGCAGGGTATGAGTATATCTTGGGCAGCTGTGCTGGGTGCTTCTGCCCGTCTGCGACCGATTTTGATGACCTCTCTGGCAATGATTATCGGTTTGCTTCCGTTGATGTTTGCCTTTGGTGTAGGTGCTCACGGTAACCGTACATTGGGTGCTTCCGCTATCGGTGGTATGTTGATTGGTATGATTTTCCAGATTTTCATCGTTCCGATTCTGTTCGTGGTGTTCCAGTGGTTGCAAGAAAAAGTGAAACCGATGGAATGGGATAGCCTGGACGAAAGTGAAGTGGAATCAGAAATTGAACAGTATACTCCTACTAAATGATAAGATGATAATGAAGAAACAAATAATAGGAATTGTGTGTGTAGCTGCTATGATGAGCAGCTGCCACATCTATAAATCGTATGACCGTCCGGAAACGATAGATGCTTCAGGCATCTATCGTGACCCGGCTTCGCCTACGGATACGTTGGCTGTTTCCGATACGGCGAACATGGGAAACTTGCCTTGGCGGGAGGTGTTCCGCGATGCCAAGTTGCAGGCACTGATTGAAGAAGGACTGGCTAACAATGTAGATATGCAGGCTGCCGCTCTCCGTGTACAGGAAGCGAAAGTAATGCTGACTGCCGCCAAATTGTCTTATTTGCCTTCCATTAATCTGGCTCCACAAGGTACTACGACCAGTATGGGAGGTGGAAACTATGTAAAGGCATACCAGCTTCCGGTTGCAGCCAGTTGGGAAATTGACTTGTTTGGAAAGATTCTGAACACCAAACGTGGTCAGAAAGTAGCCTACGAACAGAGTCAGTATGCAGAACAGGCTATACGTTCACAGATTATTTGTGGTATAGCTAACGTGTACTATTCTTTGCTGATGCTCGACCGTCAGGTAGAAATTACGACCGAAACGGCTGCTATCTATAAAGAAAACGTACGAGTAATGGAAGCCATGAAAATTGCCGGTATGACCACTGAAGCTGCCGTAGCACAGATGCGTGCTGCCAGCCATCAGGTAGAGGCTTCATTGATGGATTTGAAACGTCAGGTGCGTGAAACAGAAAATTCACTTGCTGTACTGCTGGCTAAGGCTCCTCAGACCATTGAACGCAGTACATTGGACGAACAGATTATGCCGGAGGAACTGGCAGCGGGTGTACCGATGCAGTTATTGGAAAACCGTCCGGACGTGAAGATGGCTGAAATGACGCTTGCGGCTGCTTATTATACAACTAATTCCGCACGTGCAGCTTTCTACCCGGGCTTGAACATTACAGGTATGGCAGGATGGACTAATGGATCAGGTATTACTGTGTCTAATCCGGGCGAATTTATGCTGCAGGCTTTGGCTTCATTGGCTCAGCCTATTTTCAATAACGGTAAGCTGATTGCCAACCTGAAGGTTTCAAAGGCAGAAGAAAAGATTGCTCAGATGAATTATCAGCAGACTATTCTGGAAGCAGGAAAGGAAGTGAGCGATGCTCTGTATCTGTTCGATACACAGAATAAGAAACTGGTGGAAGACCGTGGACAGGTAGAGCAGTTGGATAAGGCAGTGACTTATACCAAGGCCTTGTTCCAGAGCGGAGATGCCACTTATCTGGAAATCCTGACCGCACAGCAGAATCTGCTGAGTGCACAGTTGTCAGAGGTAGCTGATAATTTCCAGCGTATGCAAGCTGTCATCAACTTGTACAGTGCGTTGGGAGGAGGAAGAAATTGATTAACCTTAAAATGAGAAAACTATGATAAGTCCTTTAGCTTATGTAGATCCGTCAGCCAAATTGGGTAAGAACGTGACGGTTCATCCATTTGCCTATATCGACAAGAATGTAGAGATAGGCGATGACAACGTGATTATGCCCTATGCCAGTCTGATGAGCGGCACACGTATGGGAAATGGAAATACAGTTTATCAGGGAGCTGTTGTGGCAGCAGTACCCCAGGATTTTGCCTTTACAGGTGAAGAAACACTGGCTATTATCGGCAATAATAATGTGATTCGTGAAAATGCCGTGATTATTCGCGGTACACATGCTTCACATGCTACGAAAGTAGGTGATGGCAACTTCATCATGAGTGGAGCCCGTCTTTCTCATGACGTGGAAGTGGGTAACCGTTGCATTATCGGTAACGGTTCACAGGTTTCGGGCAACTGTATTATCTATGACAATGCTATCCTTACTTCCAATGTGTTGATGCAGGGAAATACACGTCTGGGAAGCTACTCAGTAGTGCAAGGCGGATGCCGTTTCATCAAGGACATTCCTCCATATATTGTAGCAGCCCATGAACCGATTGCATTCTATAGCATCAATACAAAGGTGCTGGAGCATACCGGTTTTTCTGAAACCATTATCAAACACATTGCACAGGCATATCGTATCCTTTATAAGGCAAATACTTCATTGCATGATGCATTGGGACGTATTCGTGAACAGATTCCTAACGGACCGGAAATTGAAAACATTATCCAGTTTGTGGAAACTTCAAAATTAGGAATTATTCATTGATGTAGATAATGGCAGGGCGAAGAAAGGAAAACGACCGTGAAGAGTTAAAGTTGCGTGTGGTGGAAACAGCCTCCAAATCTTTTATGACTTTGGGGATTAAGGCTGTCCACATGGACGATATAGCAAGTTCGCTTTCTATATCCAAGCGTACGCTTTATGAACTGTTTGGAGATAAAGAAGAACTTCTGCTGGAAGTTTTCCGTTTTTATCGTCATTGTATGAATGAGTATATGCAAGAGATTGCTTCCAGCGCGAATAATGTGCTGGAAGTAATCCTTACATTTTATGAGCGTAAGTTCAATGAGTTGTGTTCGGTAAACCCTCTGTTCTTTCGTGACTTGCGCAAGTATTCCAAGGTGTTGGACTATATACACGATGACCGTCGCAGGGGAGATGCTGATGCACTGGCCTATTTTCAAAAGGGGGTAGAGCAAGGTATTTTTCGCAGCGACATCAATTTCCAGATTATTAATCAGGCCATGGCCATGCAGATGGACTTGTTGATTTATTCAGACATTACCGACCATTATCCGCTGGCCGAAATCTATAGTGAAATCACTATTCTACACATGCGGGGGATTACCACGGAAAAAGGTTACCGCATGGTCGATGATTTCTTGAAGAATATTCGAGAGAAACATACCAGATAATTTTGTACTTAAACTCCTCTATCTTTGATTTCTCGAAGATAGGATGCGGTTCGGCAATACTTGCGCTCAAAACCGAGCTTTTGGCTTGGTATTGTCTCACCTTTCGCTATCTTTGATTTCTCGAAGATAGGATGCGGTTCGGCAATACTTGCGCTCAAAAGCGAGCTTTTGGCTTGGTATTGCTCTCACCTTTCACTATATTTGTTGTAATCAGGTAGGTTTTATTTGACTATCAACAGATTGGATAAAACTCGCACGAGAACGGGCAATGGATAAGAAAAAGCCGGACTGTTCCGAACCGCCATATTTCTCATGCTTTCAAATAACTCTTTATCTCACCTGCAAAGATAACATTTCTTTCTGAAAAGGCCATATAAACGGCTGCAATCTTACGGAATAAAAACATATCGGGAAAAACAAGCATACCGTAGCCGAGTCCCCATAACCACAGGCAAAGGTAATTCGTGTTCTTCCCGTACAAGCAAGGCCAAGCCCTTCGGGTTCGTGGAAAAAATCATCCTCGCCCCGGAGGGCTTGCGGTATTTTTTCCCGAAGCCTTGCATGTACGGAACACGACCTTTTTAAGCCTGTAGTTATGGGAACTCCGGCCCCAGAAGCCGGACTAACAAAAAATCAAATGTTATGTTACAGGCAACAAAGAACAAGTACACGGTGGAAACACTCAAACCACTGAACATTCTGTACGATCATGAACACCGGCTGACACAGCAGGACGTGGATATGGCCAACGGTTATGTGGAACTGATAGAAAGGACACGCTCTGAAAAGATTCCACAGGTCGGTGACAGACTCATCTATGTGGACAGATACGGGAAATATTACGGCAACGCCCTCATCGAGAAACGCAAAAATACGGACGGACTGATTTCCATCTGTGAAATCCCCTATATCCCTTTCATATGGGAAGAGTATGACGGTATCGGTTTAAGTGTCAGCGGAGGATCCTTCCACCATATTGACCCCCTCCAGTTGAAGTTCGTCAGATGGACGGAAGGGATATTCCAAGACTGGGGCAACTGCGGTGCGTGCGCCAACGGTGCCGTCGCATTCACGGCAAAAGTGCCGTTATGGTCCTATTCCGAACCTGACCCTCTCTACGGCGATTTCACCACTGAGACATGGAGACAGTATTATCTGACAAAAAACACGGGTCCGGACGCACGTAACCTGTACCAAGGCTTCGACAAGGCTTTCAGGACCGAAGAGGACTTCCTACAGTTCCTGAAGGACTATGAAGGGACCGTGTTCAAGGGCAACCAGGAAAACCATATCGTTCTCTGGTGTTTCCGTCATGAGAACCGGTTCCTGCCGCAGCACGAGTGGGACAAAATAGATGTCCAGGCCGTGGAACGGCGTCTCAACTTTTATCCCGAACAGGTCAAGCTGGTCAAGGACATGGACAGCCGCATCACCTACTGTTACCGTATCAAACCCGAAATTGACAATCTCTAAAACAATACAGTTATGCAGACAACAGCAACAAGAACAGCAGGCAGCCACACTGACCTGCTCACAGGTATCCTGAACGTGCAAGTAAGGAACGAGGACAAGATTACAGAACAGGACAGGCAGTATTGCCAGCTCCAGCAGGACCAGCTCTACAAGACGCTTGACCGTATCGACCGTTGGTATGCCATCTTCAAGGAAGAAGCGGAACGGTACCGGGAAATCAAGAGCTTCAAGTATGAGGATAACGGTAAGGTCTCCATACGGAATTTCTATTTCAACAACAGCGGGGAGGATGACTATACCCACAACGAATTCAAACCGTTTGACCTCATCAACGAGCTTGCGGACAACAACTGCAATGCCAACGCGAATTTCGCGAATCGCATCATTTCCTATTTCAACAGGACCTACAATGTAGACGTACCCATTCCTGTAATCGACGAGAAGGCCATGCGCATGGGATTCCGTCCGGTCTACCAGACTTACGTGGACATGGTCATTGAACACCTCGGCGGAAAAAGTTTCCGTGAGACCGCAGAGGAAGAACTGCTGGCCCGTTTCCTGAAAACGGTACAGCCTTCCCGCTGGAGCAAGGTGAAGCCCGAACTGAAAAAGGACAAGATAACTTTCCCTGACATCGTGTCCTGGGACAGCATCCATCTGGAATACCACCGGGAATATGAGTTCTCGTATGACTGCGGAAGGAAAGTGGACATTTTCTGCGAAGGTATCGCATACGGGGCAGATGACGTGATAAACGGTTCAAGCGGTATGGTCATCGGCCTTGACAGACGCGATGTGGATATAACCGAATGGTACAACCTCACCCTGAGCAACGCAGAACAGATCAAGTTCTACAAGAACGGACGCATCGACGTACGCTTCAAGGACAGCCAGGCCGCAGAGAACTGCTACAGAAGGCTGCGGCTGGATGAAATCACACTCAGAGAAGAGTGATTCATGAAATACTTATTCAGACACCCCGTAAGACATCCTTGCGGGGTGTCTTCGTTTCCAACCATTAAAAAAGAAAAGACATGTATGCCATCATACCCCAACAGATTCCTCAGGACAGGCGTGCCGAGATCAACGAGAAAATCCTTTTCGCCATAGACTCCGGCAAGGACCTCGTTCCGAAGGAAAGCATCTACAACTGCTACACGGGAACCGGAGGACTGCACAACCTCAGACAGTCGGATTTCACCAGCTACCATGAATACGCCGAGGCCAAGAAGGAATTCGAGATGGGACAGTTCTTCACCCCGCACGACATATGCCGGAGCATGGTGGAGACCCTTTCTCCGACATCGGCGGAAATGGTGCTTGACATGTGCTGCGGCATGGGCAACTTCTTCAACCATCTGCCCAACCTGCACAATGCCTACGGATTCGACATAGACGGCAAGGCGGTGGCCGTTGCCAGATACCTCTACCCGGAAGCTCATATCGAGAAATGCGACATACAGCTGTACAATCCCGAACAGCGCTTCGACATCATTGTCGGAAATCCGCCCTTCAACCTGAAATTTGATTACAGGCTGTCGCAGGAATTCTACATGGACAAGGCCTATGACGTGCTCAACCCTGCCGGAATCCTGATGGTCATCGTCCCTCTCTCCTTCATGCAGAACGAGTTCTGGGAAAAGACACGCGTGGCGAAAATCAACTCGAATTTCTCCTTCATCGGCCAGACCAGGCTGGAACATTCAGCCTTCTCTACGGTGGGCGTGCAGAATTTCGCAACAAAAATCATGGTATTCCTCCGCCGTTCCCTCCATATTGAAATGCAGCCCTACAACGCGGAAGAGTTTGTCAGCATGGATGAGCTGAAGAAACGCATAGCCGAAGTGCGGAAAATGAAACACCGGCTGCGCCTCCAGCTGATGCGGGAGTGCAACCATATAGACAAAGAAGAGCTGGAACAGTTCGAGTACAGGCTCGCCAAATACATGTACGAGCTGAAAGCCCATGCCGTGCTGAACAGGCATGTCGAAAAGGCGGAGGCGCTGGTGTCCAAATTCCGCAACCAGAAACCGCCGGAAAATGCCACCCGGGAACAGATAAAGGAATGGGAACGCAAGAAGCTGACCACCGGCAAGGTTCTCGGCATCATCCGCAGGTACATCACCTCGCAGAACGTGGTGCAGCGCAAGGAAGTGGCATTGGTGAAGACATCCTACGGCTTCAAGCTGAAGCAATATGCCCCGCGTCTGCTTGACAAGGTCACGCACAAGGCCGCAGGCATCAACGACATCATACTCGGAAGGGCCGAACTCCCGATGCCGGAAAACGTCACAGAAAAGAACATGCGACAGATCCGTGCCGCCAGTAAACTGATACGGCGCAAACAGAGGCAATACGAGACCCAGAATCTCCAGTTTGCGGAAATGCGGGAAGATGCCGGCCTGAAGGAATACCTGAACCGCACCACATTCATCAACAAGGACGGTGAAGTCTGCGAATTCACGGACTTGCAGAAACACGACCTGAACCTCGTGCTGCAGAAACGCTACGCCCTGCTGAACTGGCAGCAGGGTTCAGGCAAGACCGCCGCCGTCTATCACAGGGCGAAATACCTGCTCAAGTTCAGAAAGGCAAGGAACGTCATCATACTTGCCCCGGCCATCGCCACCAACATGACCTGGATACCGTTCCTTACCATAAACAAGGAACGCTTCCGTACAATACAGACCGCCGGCGACATCGACAACGTACCGGAAGGGACATTCCTTGTCGTCTCCACCTCCATGCTCCGGAAACTGAAAAGAGGACTGATGCGTTTCGTGAAACGCACTTCCGGCAAGCTGTGCCTTGTCTTCGACGAGTCGGACGAAATCACCAATCCCACATCGCAGCGTACAAGAAACATCCTGTGCATATTCAGGAGGCTCAGGTACAAGATCCTCGACACGGGAACAACCACCCGCAACAACATCGCGGAACTGTACAGCCAGTTCGAACTACTCTACAACAACTCCGTAAACATGATATGTTGGAGCCCGCAGGTCTACCACGAAAACAGGGACCGCGAAATAGAGGAAGAGAACAACCCGGATTACGGGACACCGTTCCCCGCCTTCAGGGGACACGTCCTTTTCCGTGCCTGCCACTGTCCGGGGAAAGCCACCGTATTCGGCATAGAGAAACAGAACCAGGACGTGTACAACAAGAACGAACTCTCCGAACTCATAGGCAAGACGGTCATCACCCGTAAATTCAGGGACTTCGCGGGAGAGAAATACCGGATACGGACACATACCGTCCGTCCCTCGGAAGGGGAACACGAGGTGTACCGTGTCATCATCGAGGAATTCTGCCGCATCTGTGAGCTGTACTACAACAGCACGGGAGACACGAAAAAGGATGCAGGGCTGAGACTCATGAGGCAGATCAAGCTGCTTATCAAGGCCTGTTCGGTACCTCACCTGATAGAGGGATACTACGGTGACAGTTATCCTTCCAAGACCCGCTATATTGAAAGGCTCATAAGGACAATACCGGGTAAGGTTGCCATCGGATGTACCACATTGGCGGCCTTCGACCTCTACGAGAGCTATATCCGGGCACATTTCCCCGACAGGCCGGTATTCGTGGTCAAGGGAGACGTGGCCTTCAGGAAACGTCAGAAAATCGTGACGGAGTTCGATTCCACCATCAACGGTATCCTGATATGCACGCAGCAGAGCCTGAGCAGCTCGGTGAACATACCTACCTGCAACGACGTGATACTGGAATCCCTGCAGTGGAACATCCCCCGTATGGAACAGTTCTACTTCCGTTTCATCCGTCTCGATTCCAAAGAAATGAAGGATGTCCACTACGTCACCTACGAAGATTCGGTCGAACAGAACCTGATGGCACTGGTACTGACCAAGGAGCGTCTGAACGAATTCATCAAGACCGGTGAGGTCAAAGAACAGTCAGAAATCTTCGAGGAGTTCGACATCACAATGTCTGTCATCGACAGCCTGCTCATCCGCACGCAGGACAGTGAAGGCAAAATACACATCAGCTGGGGAAGCCAGCGCATAACAGAATAAATATGAACCGTATGAAGAAGACCGGGAGTTCCATTCCCACCGACAAAGGTAAGCCGCGTCCCCATCGGCTGAGCAAGGTCAGGCCGCAGGCGGTTTTCAGGAAAATCATCCTCGCGGAGCTGCGGTATTTTCCCGAAAAACCCTGCACAGCCGGGACACGGCACCTTGTCGAGGTCGGTGGAATGGAATCCCCGGCATCCACATACATAAAAGACAAGTAATATGGATCTGAACAATGCAGAGATTGCCGTGACCACACAGCATCTCATTGACATAAAGGATTACAGGGACTACTGGCTGCACCTGTCCGACTACAGCGACATGGGCGAGTTCCTGAGTGCCTGTTCCGACCTGTTTCCCGGGGAAAAGGAACCGGAATACCGGTATCCGAAATGGGAAAACATTCCGGACACACTGATCAGCCGTGAATGGCTCTGTCCCAACTTCTTCGAGATCAGGGATGCCCTTGAAAGGCTCGAAGAGGAAGAAACGGAGTTTTTCATAAGCTGGAGCAGAAGTTACGGATATGACATCACCACGGATGACCCGCACATGATGGTATCACACTACCATGACCTGTACGGGGATACCGTCACGGAAACGGAAGAAGACGCGGACACGGGAGAAGATGCCCTGATATACACGGGCGTATCAAGCTACTACTGCGACATGCTTACATTCCGTTACGAAATATTTGATGACAATTATGACTAAAAGACAAAAGATATGGAAATCAACTTCAAAGGACCTGTAATGCCTATCGACCCATACTCGCAGCTGGCATTCGTGGAAATACTGAACATACTACTGACGGCGGGACACATCGTGGACGTGAACCGCTTCCTCATAAGCAGGAATGTCAATCCGCAGTTCGGCTCACTGTCAGGCTATTTCAGATGGTCGTTCGCCGGAGACCATTTTACCCTCTGGCAACGCACGGACTACAATTCAACGCTATGTTTTAACCACAGGATACTCGATCTGCCTTTCGGTGTCCTGGCAGCAAAAGACAGCGGGAAAGACAAGGAAACGGCAAACTGAAAATGAAACGATATGGAAACTACGGTAAAAATACCCAACCGGGAAATCGCGCTCGCGGCATTTGACAGGCTCCGCCGGGAAAAAAGGAAGGATGCCGCACTGAGGCTGGCCGGGTGTATGCTCAGAGGGACATACATATCCCTCGGCATCGGTGATACCGACTGGGAAATAGACACCGCACTGCACAAATGCGGCGGTGAGCCTAAAACCGGATACGGTCATATGGCACATTTCCACTTCGACGGCGAGACGGAAATGGAAACAGAGAAATATGAAAGGCTCAAGGAAGAGTACGAATGACAAGGGAGCGGCCGAAAGGTCGCTCTTCTCATTTATAAACGACATGTACGGGAAACAGAATCCTGCCGTACACAGGTAACAGAAATGGAAGAACAGGAAAGACTGACAATGGAATTCGTGAAATCGCTCATGGACAAGTCCTACACGCTGGTATGGGTGGACTACAACGACAATCTCGGCAACTGCCGTGACACCATCCAGAAGTGTCTGGAAGAAAGGAGCTGTGAAAGTCTGTGGGAGAAAGTGGACGAATGGTACGGTGACGCCGAATGGAAAGCTGTCCGTGAAATCGTCTCAAAGCTGAAGGATGAATGTATCCGTTTCCATGATTTCGGGGAAGAGGAAGTGGACAAGTTCTTTCAAGAACACGAAGACGAAATCAGGGAAGAAATCTATGACAGAAACGACTCTGACACGCTGAAAGAACTTCTCAAAAACACGGATGACATCCCCGTGCGTGTCGAGATGCTGTCAAACTACGACTGCATCAATTCCAACTGGCTGGAATCGCAGGAAGGATACCGGTACAAGGAATCCTATTTCGGGGATATGATAGACGCGCTGAACCTCAATCCAGCCAAAGTGAAGAAAATGCTGGTGGAGAAAGGCTACACGGTATATGGCCGGTTCCCCGACAAAAAATACAGGGACGGCAAGGAACAGGTATCCTATGAACAGTTCTACCATGAACTCATCAACTCCTGCTGCGGTGCCAACCTGCTGACCTATATCGGCAAGGTAAGCCTGCAGGAACTTTATGATGCCGGATTCTCGCTTGGAGAAGTCATTATTCCCAAAGGCAACTGCTGCGGCATCTTCAGCTCCATGTACGGCGGTGGAAGCCTCCTGGAAATGGAACTCCTGAAAGATGTCAGACTGAAACTGGAAGTCAGGGACTATCACGGATTCCGCTTCCGCCTTGACAACGAGAACTCAAAATATGAATGCTCCATCAAGCATGTGTACGGGGTATGCGATTCCTTCTTCGGAGAAAAGATAGGTCTTGTCGCTTCATAAATCAAGTATGGTCACTTAAAGATATCAAATCATGGAAAAGAAATATGCAATCATCCTATTCAAGGGAAAAGAATACCTGTGCGGACACGAAGACGGCTGCCATTACGATGTGTCCTGCCCGGTGAGGACATTCACTGAAGGAGAAGACGACTTCAAAATTCAGGAATCCGGGAAAAACCGGTCTGAAAGGACATTCCGGTACCATGGAAAGGAATTCAGGCTTGTCACCGGCTTCTACCCGAACGGATGGCCGGTTCTGAGTCTGGAATCACCGGACAACGGGGAACTATACACGGTACTTACCGTCAATCTGGAAGACTCCCCGGCATTCGGGATTCCCGACAAGGCATTCATTGACATAAACAACAATCCGGAAGCGATGGAATTCCTCATAAGGAACAGCCTTGCCGAAGATACGGGATACAGACGCAAAAGCGGATGGGTGGAATACCCGATGGCTAAACTGAACCTGGCTGAACTGTACCGGTTGTCACCGGAATCATTCGAGAATCAAGAATAAGAATCAACAATAGAAATCATTAACCAAATCATAGGAATTATGGCAAAGTACGATGTAAGAGTAAGGTACACCTTCGAGGGTACCTACAAGGTCGTGGCGGAAGACCGCGACGAGGCGGAAAGAATTGTAACGGAAGACTGCGGTCTGGTATTGGGCGGAAACATCCACACTACCTGCGATGATGACGAGGTGACAGACTGGAGATTCGGCAGTCACCCCGACATGCAGATCCTTTCTTTCAGGGAACGGGGTGGCAAAGGCAAGGTCAGATACACGTCCATGTGTTTCAGCGACAGGATTGAAGAACTGAGAAAGGACATAATCGAAGCCATCAGGGAGCTGCTTGATGCGCAGGGACTGAAAGAAATCACGTTTACCGACAACGAAGAAGACCCCGTATGGATTATCTGGTTTGACGATAATGGAGACCCATACGAGTGTTATGTTACAGGAATTGAGGTTACTGACAAGTTCATTACCGTGTTGGCAACAATAAAGGACAGTATGGAAGAGGTTTTCTGTCAGAGTCCTTTCGAACTTGGAGCCAGCAACATTGATTGGCTCAATCAAATGTACGAAGCAGTCAGGCTTCAACTTGAAAATACAAACGGGAACTCTTAAAACGAAAGACAATATGGCAACAAAAGTCAATATGGACAGACACGTCCGGGAGGGATGGACTGTCGGAGCGTTCATCAGGGAGCTGGCCCCGCAGGTGGAAATGATCATGAGCGGGCAAAGCTGGAGGGAACCTTTCAGAAACAAACAGGAACTGGCGGACTGGTGCAGGGACAACCAACCCTATTACAAGAAAAGGATTCCTGAAGTGAACAGCCATTTTGCAAAAATGTATAACCTCAAATAGAAACAACAGTATGAAATATCAAGCGGAAAATGCAGTGTCCAGCTACTTCTACTACATGTGGAATACCTGGTGCGAGGAAGAGTGCAAGACAGTCTTCAAGGAAATGTACCCACATTTTTGGGAAAAATGGAGTCTGATGACGGACAAGGGTGTATTCGGAGCCTCCGAACGGTTCTATGCGGAACTGACGGACCGCTACAGGGAAAAACTGGTGGAACGGGCCGTCAGCCTGTATGACGGCAAGGCCAGGCGCAAACACCCGGACGATTCCAAAATCAAAGTGTGCAGTGACTGCGGTTCAACAGAGATTGAGATTCAGGCATGGGTGGATGTAAACACGAACGAATACCACAGTGACGTGGACGATGACATCTGGTGTTCCCAGTGCGAGGACAATGTGGAGACCTGCTCCAAGCAATCCTTTCTGGAAAAGATGCAGGAATGGTGGAAATCCAACAATACCGATAACCTTGAATACCTGACCGGATTCAAGACATCCGATTTCCCTTCAGCCAATTCCGGGCAAACATTCTCCGAGGCCGCCGACGAATGGTGGAACGGCAAAAACTATGACGAGAAGAGGAACATATACCTGACAAACAATTAAAGACAACAGATATGGCACGGAATATCATTGACCTGATCTGCAACTCATGCAGTTGCGGCAAGGAAGAGGCACAGGAATACCTGGACGACGAGATAAGAAACCTGCAGGAACTTCAGGAGGACAACGACCTGAGAAGCGAAGACTTCGAAATCGCGTGCAGCAACCTCGGGCTTGACCTGGACTGGCAGATATATTTCATCAACCGTCTCGCGGGACTTTAACGGATACAGACATGACTTATTTTCAAAACATACACTCTCTGGCGGACCTGAAAAAGGAATACCGCCGTCTGGCAATGCTTCACCACCCGGACAAGGGTGGTGACACTGCCCTCATGCAGCAGGTGAACACCGAATTCGGAAAATTGTTCGAGGTCTGGAAAGACAAGCCCTGCGTTTCCACAGCTCCAACAGGCTACGAACACGACTTTCAGGGTGCCACCGCAAAGGAATACACCGAATATGTGTACAATGAATACCGCTGGAAAGGACACAACTATACCGGACAGTCCGCACCGGAGATCACGGAACTGGTCAGGGCATGGCTCAAGGAAACCTACCCGAGATATACCTTCTCGGTCCGCAGGGACGGATACAATTCAATCCTTATCCGGCTGATGAAAGCAGACTTCGAGGCTTTCACCAAAGAGTCAGGAAAAATACAGGGAGACATCAACCACTACAACATCCAGACATCAGACAGTCTGACCGACCGGGCCAAGGACGTGATGACAAACGTCAGGGATTTTGTGATGTCATACAATTTCGATGAAAGCGACCCCATGACCGACTATTTCCACACCAACTTCTATCTCACGCTCGGAATCGGCAGCTACAGACAGCCGTACCGGATGGAACTGCCGAAAATTACGGGAAAAGACAATCCTGAAGCTTTCAGACATCCCGAAGGAGCGGCACACAAGGCTATACGTCAGGCACTGGGCAAGGCCCGGTTCGGCTTCATCGAGAACCGAAGACATATCGGGGAAATGATACTTGGAGAGGACTTTTACGGCTCACAGGGCGAACATTATTTCTGGCCCAAGGAATATTCGAGTGCGAAGACGGCACAGAAACGCATCGGGAAACTGGAGGCAGCCGGAATGCGCTGCGAACTGACAGGCTGCAACGGCGGATACATACGCCTGCTCGGATATACCCCGGAAACGGAAAGCAATCTGGAACGGGAAAGGCAGGAATATGCCACTGCATACCGCACATGGCAATCAAGGCGGAATTTTAAAACAACTTAAATCAAAATTTATGGATACGGAAAATTTGAACAAATGGTGGTACTCGTTGCCGGAAGAAATCAGAAAAAAGCTATATGTACAGGAAAATATCAATGTATGGAAAGACCTTGACATGTCGACACGGGTTGCCATGTTCCGGTATTGCCGGATGAAAATATTCGGGATAGGGAAAAACGGGGATATGGAACGGTCGCTGCTTATCGAAACGGTATGCGGACTGGCGGATATCGCCCTCGTGAAAAGAAGCGGCATTGCGCTTGAAGATATGTGCGATGACGAAGGAAATTTTCTTGAAGAATATCAGAAGCAGTTCAACACGGTTTATGACCGTTATGAGGCGGTGCTGGCAAACATGGACTGGACGAACTGTTGTACAGACATGGAAATATCCGTCCGGGAAATAATTGAGCACCTGGAAAAAACAGGCTACAGCCGGGTGGACATTGATACGGACAGAAGAACCGCAAAGACATTCTACACCTACCGTGGCGGGCTTCATATCAACGGTACGGGAAACCTGTCATTCCATATCCTACCTCCACAGGACAGTCTCGGACTGGGACGGTTTGCAATATGCGCCACCCGGAACGGGGAAAGCTCACAGCTGGGGACAGACCAAGCCCCGTTCTTTTTCGGGCGGCTGCTTGCCTTCCTCAAAGGTGAGAGAAAAGAGAATGAGATAATAGATGAAATATCTACCGACAGAAAAACAGAATAGAAACATGAAAGCAAAAGTATTGAAATACAAGTTTGACGGCAACACCATCGTTGCCCCATACATGGAACTTGAGCCGTATGCGGAGAATGTATTCATCTCGCTGGCAAGAAAAAACGAATACGGAAACGAAAGTGAAGACAGTTTCCATATAATCTGCAAGATAGGTGATGTCCATTTTTCCTGTGGACAGTATTCACGCAGAATACTTGACAAGGAGGGGCACCGGGAAGAAGCGGCGACCTATTGCAAGAACTGGATTGAAAACACCCTGAAGGATGTAGAGGATGGAAAAATCATTCCCCTCTTGTCTGTCCATGTATTCAATGCACTCGGTCTTGACTCCACCCCTTTGGTACAGGCCCGTGAGGAATATGCAAAAAAGCAGGAAGAAAAGCGACTGGAACGGAAAAGAAAACCTAAAATCCGCAACTATCATCCAATACACGATTAAGGGTAGATTTATGAGTCGT
>ENA-ORRQ01000535-ORRQ01000535.1-human-gut-metagenome-genome-assembly--contig:-NODE-535-length-35931-cov-5.142909_pt1 | contig 35931 bp, 21 predicted proteins | sample MGYA00242177_ERZ509138 | MGnify/ENA primary metagenome ERZ509138 (study PRJEB26280, sample SAMEA2338628) | human gut metagenome | biome: human gut; feature: human-associated habitat; material: faeces... | reverse complement strand
CCGCCGCCGATGGTCAGGGGGAGCTGGCCGCTAAGCAGCAGCTTGTGGAAGGGCAGCGCACTGCGCTCCTCGCAGCCGCGCTTTTTCAGCTGATAGCGCATAGAATCCTCGTCTACGCGGATGCCCATGGAGGAAATCTCAAAGCTGCGCTGAAGCACATCGTTCCACATGAGAATGTCGCCGTTCAGAGCCCAGTCGTCATAGTCGGGAGCGCGGCCATCGTGGGGCTTGCCGGAGCGCTTAAGATTGTCGCCGATCTGCATGAGGAAAACGGTGTGATGCTCCCGGCAAATGGCGTCCTCCCGCTCCTTGGGAGTCTTATCGGGCCAGCGGTCCTCCAGGTCCTGGGTGGTGACGAAATAAACCTCCCGGTCCAGCTTGGTGTGCAGGCTGGGGAAGGCGATCTGCAGGGCGTCGTTGGTCTCACACACGGCACCTACGATAGCGCGTACGGTCTGACGCAGATAATCCTCGGTACGGTCCTCCCGGGAGATGACCTTTTCCCAGTCCCACTGGTCCACATAGATGGAGTGGGTGTTGTCCACCTCTTCGTCACGGCGGATGGCGTTCATATCCGTGAACAGGCCCTTGCCCACATTGAACTCATATTTCTTCAGCGCCAGACGCTTCCACTTGGCCAGGGAATGTACCACCTGGGCCGTGGTGCCCACATCGGGAATATCGAAGGAAACGGGGCGCTCCACACCATTGAGGTTATCGTTCAGACCCGAATTCTCATCGACGAACAGAGGGGCGGACACTCGGCGCAGATTCAATGCCTGACCGAGGTTGACCTGGAAATTGCTCTTGATGAACTCGATAGCGCGCTGCATTTCATACACGGACAGCGGTGTTTTGTACCCTTCGGGAATAACGATTTTGCTCATGTTGGTTATCACCTTTCTATAAAAATAACTGATTAATTATAATATGTACCGCCGGGAAAAGCAAGAAAAAACTGCCCAAATTCGTGCCGAAATCGCAGAATGCGGGCAGTTTTTTCCTATTCGTTTTAACAGTAGGCCTTTATCATGGCCCGGAAGGCCGGGAGGGAGCGGCGAATCATATCATTGGAGACGCAGTAGCTCAGGCGGAAATAACCCGGGCAGCCGAAGCCGTCGGCGGGAACCACCAGGAGATTATGCTCCCGCTTGGCTTTTTCGGAGAAGGCATTGGCGTCGCCGCCGGGAGCCTTGACAAACAGGTAAAAGGCACCGTCGGGCTTGGCACATTCGTAACCCATTTCCCGGAGGCTGTTATACAGCAGGGTGCGGTTTTCATCGTAGGCCTGCAGGTCGGGCTGCTCCCGGGCGCACAGGCCCACAACCTTCTGCATCAGCGTGGGCGGGCATACATGGCCTATGGCCCGGGCGGCACCGGAGACGGTGGCGTAAACGGCAGCGCTGTCCTCGGCGAAGGAGGGAACATAGACATAGCCGATGCGCTCACCGGGGAGGGACAGAGACTTGGAGTAAGAATAGCAGACAATGGTATTTTTATACAGATTGGGGATAAAGGGCACCTTTACACCACCGTAGACCAGCTCACGGTAGGGCTCATCGGCGATGATGTAGATGGGGTGGCCGTATTGACTGCTCTTGCGCTCTAAGAGGGCGGCCAGACCCCGGAGAGTCTCCTCGGTATAGACCACGCCGGAGGGATTATTCGGGGAGTTGACAATGATGGCCTGGGTGTGGGGGGTGATGCGCTGCTCCACCTGGTCCAAATGTACCTGGAAAGCTTCGGTGTCCGCCGGGACCATCACCATCTTACCGCCGTTGGCGGCGATGAAGGGAGCGTACTCCGGGAAAAACGGGGCGATAACCATGATCTCGCTGTCACCGTCCACCACCAGGGCCTTGATGACGGAAATGAGGGCCGGAGCTGCACCGCAGGTGAGAAAGAGTTCACTGGCCTTTACAGGCAGACCGAAGCGATGGGAGAGATCGTCGGCGATGGCCTGGCGGGGCTCCTCAAAGCCGGGGGCCATGGAGTAGCCGTGGAGATGGATGGAATCGGTCTCGTCCACGATTTTGTGGATGGATGCGTTGACCTTCTTCGGGGCGGGGATACTGGGGTTTCCCAGGGAATAATCGAAAACATTCTCGGGGCCCACCAGCTTTGCCTGCTCCAGGCCGTAGGCGAAGAGCTGACGGATCACAGAGGGAGCTGTGCCCAAGTTATAAAAGGTTTGATTGACCATGTGAATTCTCCTTTTTCAAAATTAAGCCAGGTGCATCCGCTGAGCCAGCACACTGCCGGCGGCGATGGAGGCCAGCTTGGACTCAGCACTGTCGCTGCGGGAGACCAGAACGATGGGGACCTTCGCACCCAGGATGATGCCTGCGTTCTTGGCGCCGCCGAAGAGAGAGGCGGCCTTGCCGATGCCGTTGCCCACCTCATAGTTGGGAACCAGGAGGATGTCGGCATCGCCTGCGCCGGGGGCTGTAAAGTGCTTATGCTTGCAGGCCTCCTTGCTTACGGCCAGGTCCAAGGCCACAGGGCCGCAGACCTGCATATTGTACTTGGCCCAGCGGTCCGTCATTTTGGACAGGGCATCGGCATCCACGGTGGACTGGACCCTGGGATTCACCTGCTCCGCCCCGCAGATGCAGGCGGCGTTGATGGAAGTATAGCCCAGGGCCTGAAGCACAGCGGCGGCATTTTCCAGAATCTCCGCTTTTTTCTCCAGGTCGGGGAAGGTGTTCACGCCACCGTCAGTGAGAATGAGCATCTTGCCCAGGGCGGGAATTTCATAGAACATACAGTGGGTGGTTAGGTGGGAGGTACGCAGGCCATGTTCCTTATTGAATACGGCGCGCATCAGGTCCGCTGTGCCCAGGATGCCCTTCATCAGGAAGTTAGCTTTGCCTTGGGCGCAGAGAGACACGGCCTGTGCGGCGCAGTCGGTATCCGAGTCGGCAGGAACGATCTGATAGGCATCGGGTTCCTCGTGCTGCTCCCGGAGCATACGGCGAATCTCGTCAGCATGGCCCACCAAAATGGGAGTGGCGATGCCCTCCCGGCGGGCGGCAACCACGGCCTCGATGACGGGCTCATCGTGGGCAGCCGCTACGGCGATGACACCGCTGGCACCGCCTTTGGCGGCGTCTACGATGCCCTGAATGGTGTTAATCATGAAAATCAGCCTCCTTATCAAGGCGATTATATAGTATTTCAGGGACGGCGTCAATAAATTTTACCGAATGATTTGGTAAAAAAAATGTCAAGAAAGTGTCGGGGCAGGTGGGTTGACGAGAGAGAAATGCTTTGTTATAATATACAATGCCTGTTAAAATTTGTTTAAGGAGCAGAGAGATGAAGAAAATAAAAATCATCCCGCTGGCCACGGCCTATGCGGGATGTTTCTTGGGGGCCGGGTTCGTGTCCGGCCAGGAGTTATGGCAGTTTTTCGGCGAATTCGGTGTGAAGGGATATGTGGGGCTGCTGATAGCCTGCGGGCTGCTGGTGGCTTTCGGCATTGTGATGATGCGGCTTTTGCAGCTTTCGGGGCTGGAAAATGTGGAGGAGGTCATGATTCCGTGGAATGTGCCGATTCTGCGGCGGCTCTCCGGGGTAATTCTGAATGTATTCCTCCTGGGTGTGGTCATCATTATGACCGCCGGGGTAGGCGCGGCCATGGAGCAGCTTTTGTCCGTGCCGTCGGCTTTGGCGTCGGCTGTGTTCGTGGTACTGCTGGGCGTGGTGGCCCTGCTGGGCGTTTCGGGCATGATGAAGGTGTTTTCCGCCCTGGTGCCCATTATCGTCATTGCCACCCTGGGCTTCGCGGTGATGAGCTGGGTGGAGTTCGGCACGGAGGGGATATTGACCCTGCTGGAGCAGGCGCATAATAACCCCTTGATGCCCACCTGGTTCGTGGCGGCGCTGACCTATGTGGCCTATAATCTGCTGGGGGCCATCGGCATTATGGCACCCCTGGGAAAGTATCTGAAGGGACGAAAGACCGCAATTTTCGGCATTGCCCTGGGCGGGCTGCTGCTGGCGGTGGTGGCCGGGAGCGTGCTGACATCGCTCTCGGGCTATTTGGACGCCACGGCGGCCCAGATGCCCATGGTGGCCCTGGCCTCCCGGCTGAACCCGGCCCTGGGCATCGTGTACGGGATGCTGCTGCTATTCGGAATGTTCAGCAATGCGCTGGCGTCGTTGGTGGCCTTTATGGAGTACATGAACAGCAACATTCGTGTGCTGAATACACACCGAAAGAGCACCATGGCGGTGCTGATGGTGCTGGTGTGGGCGGCCAGTCTAGCAGGCTTCGGCAACCTGGTGGGAACGGTGTTCCCGGTGTTCGGCTACATCGGCATCGGCATTATCGTGTGTATCTGCATCCACTATGCACAGTGCTTGCGGCGGAAAAAGGTTGTAAAAGTAAAGAACATTACAGAGACTGATAGACCTCAATAAATTTCCTTGTAATCCGGGCGGTCAAGCCCCAGAGAGGATAGGGGAGGCCCCGGTATACGGGCACCTCCATGCTGCCGGGGGCCCAGGCGTAGTCTGCCGGGGTGTGTACCGCATCGTAGGGAAAATCCGTCCCGACCTCCGGGCGGAGCGGATAGCGGAAAAGCTGAGGGGGATTTTCCAGGAGCCAGGCGACGGGCACGGTGAAAACCGTGCTGACCTCCGGAGGATTCAGGGTCAGATTTTCCTCGCACCGGGGAGGAAGCAGACCCACCACCGGGTACATGAGGGCCTCGGAGCGCAGGTAGAGAAAGTCCGCCGGGCCAAAAAGCTGTATACGGTGCGGCGGGATGCCCAGCTCCTCGCTGGTTTCCCGCAGGGCGCACTGGGCGGGCGTTTCTCCCGGCTCCATATGTCCGCCGGGGAAGCAGACCTCACTGCGGTGATGGTGCAGGGAGGAAGCGCGGACCTCGTAGAGCAGGTGAAGCCCATCCTCCTTCTCCAGCAGGGGAACAAGTACGGCGTAGGCGCCGGAGGCATCCTGCAGGGTAGGGGTATGATGGCTGTAATAGGATTTGAGTGTGTGTATGTCCATAGGCGAGCCCTCCATTTTCTGAAAGTATAGCATATTTTGCACGGACTTAAAAGAAAGAAATCCCCTCACCCGTAACGGATGAGGGGATAATTCAGCTATTGAGCTATTTAGCTGTGGAGTTTCGCCGGTCAGCAGCCGCAGCCGCAGCCGTTCTGGTTGTTGTTGCAGCCGCAGCCGCAGCCGTTGCCGCAGAACAGGAACAGGATGATGACGCAGATGATGATCCAGCAGCTATTCCCCTGATTGCACATAATGTGACCTCCCTATGAAATTTACGGCCATGTCGCTGGCCTCAATCCATAGTATGCACGGCGGGAGGAAAGGTGCGTCAGGGCCGGGAAATACGATAGCTTAGGGTCAGGAGCGTGTCCACAAAGTGAACATCCTCGAAGAAAACATCGGGCTTATCCGTGCTCAGCTCCACATTGGTGAAGTTCCAAAAGCCCTTGATACCCAGGTCGATAAGGCGGCTGGCCATGGGCTGGGCCACATGCTGGGGAACGGTAAGCACCGCCACATCGGGCCGATAGTCGGCAATATACTGCTCCAGCTCGTCCATGGAGCGGATGGTGACAGCATGGATGCTGGTGCCGATGAGGTCGGGGGAGACATCAAAGGCGGTGTCTACATGGAAGCCGACCTTTTCAAAGTCGAAGTTCTGCAGCAGAGCGTGGCCCAAATGGCCTACGCCGATGATGATAAGGCGGTGGCCCTTGTCGATGCCCAGGATATGCCCGATCTCGGAGCGAAGCTCGGCCACATTGTAGCCATAGCCCTGCTGACCGAACTCACCGAAGCAGCTCAAATCCTGGCGGATCTGGGAGGCGGTGATATCCATTTTGCTGCCCAGGGAGTTGGAGGAGATGCGTACAACGCCCTTGTTATACAGGTCATCTAGATAGCGGTAGTAACGGGGGAGACGGTGGATGACAGCGTCGGAGACTTTTTGCTTTTTCATGTATAGGATCGGTCCTTTTCATTGACGTTAATTTCAGAAAATATTTTACCGCAGAAAACATGAGTTGTCAACTTTTTTAACAATGTTTTTTAAAAAACTTTAAGATTATATAAAATAAGTGTGCTGGGTGTGCATTAGGACCGGGAATGGCCAGTCTCATTTTAGTGCAGCCGTCGCTCAGTGCATGGGACAGCCGTAGTGCCGGGGGCCGTCTTTTTCCCGGCGCAGAGCACGCTCATAGATCATTTCGCCGGCGATGGAGACGGCGATCTCCTCCGGGGTGACGGCCTTGATGGCTACACCCACGGGGGTGTGAACACTGGCTATGGCGGTCTCCTGGACTCCGGCAGCCCGGAGGCGGGCATTGACGGAGGCGGTTTTAGCCCGGGAGCCGATGACGCCCACATAGGCGAAGTCTCGGCGGAGAATCTGCTCCTGGACGATAAAATCATGGGTGTGGCCGCTGGTCATCACCACGATATAGTCATCGGCGCTGCAGCTCAGGTAGCGGTCTATGTGGCTGAAATCGCCGCAGATCAGGCGCTCGGCGGCAGGGAAACGCTCTGGGGTGATCAGTTCGGGCCGGTCATCAAACACCGTGACGCGGAAGCCCACGGAACGCAGCACCGGGGTCAGGGCCAGGGAACAGTGACCCGCACCAAAAAGTATAGCCCGCTCGCCTATGGAAAGAGGCATGGTGAAGGAGCCTTCCTTTTCCGGATCGTCCGTAAGAAAGCCAACCGTGCCATCCAAGGGCAGAGCCAGATAACCGGGTTGGCGGTCCGCAATATGCTGCAGCAGGTCGGCGGCCAGGGCGGCCCAGGCGGCGTCCGTGCCGGGAATGAAGGTGAATAGGGCTGTGACATCCCCACCGCAGACCATGCCGATGTCCTCGGCATCGCTGCGATGGAGCGGGTATTCATGGAGGTCACTGCAGCGTTGGGCGATTAGATCCCGGGCGTGAAGAATGGACAGATTTTCCACATTCCCGCCGCCTATGGTGCCGCTCAGAGGACCCTGGGCCCCTACCAGCATCTGGGCGCCCTCTCCCCGAGGGGTGGAGCCGGACTCGCGGATGATGGTGACCAGGACGGTGTCGTGACGCTTTTCTATTTCGTAGAGGAGCTTGGCAAAGATAGATTGCATGGTCGATTCTCCTTTGCATGTTTTTGAGAAATCTATTTTGCTTCATTTTACGCCGTTATTCTGAAAAATGCAATACGAAGCTCTGTGAGCTGCGGAGGAAATAGGAAAAAAGTATTATTCTGCTGCGATAGGGAACAAAGCATTGACAGAGGGATGGAAATATGTTACAATTTGCAAGCAAAAACGAATTACCATAGCCGGAGCCGACCCGGGGGGCGAGCGTACGGGGTGATTCAACTGAATGATTTAGGCAAAACCGTCGTGAGGCGGTGACGCAAAGCTATCGGGACTTTTTTCGGAAAGTCAGCCACGCTGCAATATCCTGGATATTGCGGCGTTTTGTCTTTTACAGGGAAACCGATGCGGCCTACGGAGAAAGGAGGGACGCCTGTGTCAAAGAAAACATCGGCCTTTGTGGGCCTGCTGCTGGCAGCGGCCATGATCGCCTTTGCCATTTTCGCAGCCAGTGTCGGCTTTAGCTGGTTTACAAACAGCGTTGGGGCGTCTGCCACCGGCATGAGCGTGTCGGCCAAGGGAAGCCTGGAGATACGAGCCGTCAGAGACGGGGCGAATATCGCCGTGATGCAGCCTTCCGCCGATATGAAGCACTTTGGCGTGGACCTGACAGGCATTCGGCCCGGAGAATCCGGGAGATTCACCTTTTATGTGTACAATCCGAACAGGGCGGGCTTTTCCTTTTCCTATGTGCTGTCGGTGACGAACAACGAATTCTTTCCGGGCGATACGAACAAAGGGTTCTACGCCGACACGACGGAGGATATGCGGGAGAAGGCCTTGCAGCACATCAACGCACATCTGCTGTTCTTCCGGGAGAAAAATGCGGACGGTACTTACTCCGGGTGGATACCCGGTGGGCAGTCGGAGCAGGTGAAAGCCACTGCGCAGGAGCAGGCGGTGACGGTGTACTGGGTGTGGGTGCCCTGGTACAGCGACATTTTTGAGAGCGGCGCGCTCATTGCCGAGAAAGACCGGGCGGATATTGTAGAATATTACGGCAGCGAGGAACACCTGTCAGAGATGTTTGAAAGCGGCGAAAAGTCCGGGGACGGCTACAACAAGGCCGACTACATCATCGGCACCACGCTGCGGCATATGTGCTTTGACCTGACCGTGCAGGAGGAGTAAAAGACGATGCAAGCCGGGAAACGGAAAATTTCACAGAAAATGCTACTGATCTTGGTGATGGCGGGGGTGCTGATGATCTCCGCCGTTGCCTGGTTTGCGCTGGCCAACCGAAGCCGGTCTGGGGACTTGGAAATTGAAATGCCACCCATCATTTACATCAAGGACGACAATCTGCGGGAGATGACCTCCTTCGATCTGGACGGCCTGCAGATCAACAAGACCTATAACGCCCTGTTCTGCGTGGCTCCGGCCTATGAGGGTACGGTGAAGGACTTTGATTTGGGTGTGATCTACACGGAGAACATCGGCATGGTCATTAATCTGTACCCGGTGCAGAACATCACCGCTGCGGCCACAGGCAGCGAGTACGAGGTGCGGACTTTGGAAGGGCAGGACTGCTATTTTAACTATACCACTTCGGATGCGAGCTGGAAAGCAACGGTTAGCTATACCAAGGAGAGAAATCCTGATGCAACTTATCAGCAGACGCACCTGAACCGGGGCGTATATAAGACATACAGCGACGAGTTTAAGGATTATACTGCCGAGGGAAGAGACATCTATGCCAAGCTCAACGACACGGAGGCCTACCGCTTTTATGTGCTGCAGGTGACCTGGAAGGAGAATATCTCCGAGGCGGAGCTGGAGAAAGAGACGGATGTGGTGTATATCGTGACCCAGGGCGGCACCAAGAGGGGGGCGTGACGGCATGAGACTAAGAAAAAAGAAGCTCCCTGCGGCCCTATGGGCGGTGCTGGTGCTGGCATTGTCGGCCACGCTGGTGCTGGCAGCCTACTATGGCAAGGGCAACTTTAAGGATGTGTTCGTGAATCGGAAGCACTCCTTTTCCAGCGATGTGCTCAGCAGCGTTTCCAGGTTTGAGGAGGCGGATAAAAATGTGGTGCGGCCCCAGGGTATGGCGGCCAAGAGCATCAGCTTTTATAACTATGACCGCTCTACGGGGGAGTACAACGACTTTGATGTGACCTTCTCCGTGTATGCCTGGCTGGACAAGGGCGATACCGGGCGGGCCTATACCATTTCCTATGGCACTACGACGGATGAGACGGTGACGGTGAATGGTACGGCCCATGATACACCGATATTTACTGCCACGCTCAAGGGGAAAAAGGCCTCAGAGCTGGCCATAACGGTGTGGTTTAACGCCAATGAAAAGGACGACCTGACTACCTTCCCCAATTTGCTGATGGTGGCTGTGCCCGATACGCCCCGATATATGGCCAGCCGGATGCTGGGGGCGTGCATCGTGCCGTCCCGGTCGGAGGGCTTCCATGTGGACTGCGGGTTTGAAAAAACCGACGGAAAGGTGGATATAGAGGACTACGCAGCGTTTATCTATGGAATCTCCATGGTAGGTGAGCCGCCGGAGAAAGGTGTTTTGCGGGTGCTGTGGCGGTCGGACCGGCTGACGCTGATGAAGCATAATAATTTCAAGGCACAGGATGTGGAAAAATCAACGGACGGATTCGACAAATATATCGATATTCCCCAGGAGACGGACTACTATGGACGGCTCTCCTTCATGCGGGTGCAGGGGATAGAAGATGAGAAGAACAATCCCTGGAAGAACAATAGCTATAACTGGACGAATCTGGAGAGCTTTGTAAAGTGGCAGCAGCTGTCGTAAGGGCGCACATACAGACAACAGGTGAATGTGTATGAAAAGTAGATTGCAAACAAATAAAAAGGGGAGAGCGGGCGTACTGTCGGTGCGGTCCGCCGTATGCCTTTTCACAGCTTTGGCGGCGGTGGTGGTGATCGCTTTGACTTGGTGGAGCCGGGCCTATGCGGCGGAGATACCGGACGGATATGCTCTGGATGCGAGCACAATTTTGAACCTTGATGTTAACGACTCCTATGAGGGTATTACCCGCAATGGGGATAAGGAATTCGGCATTACCGGGGCTCAGGGCTTCGTTACGCTGGCCAGGGTGTCTCAGTCAAATAGCCTGGAGGGATATACCTTCAAAATCTCAGCAAGTGATACTTGGGAATTGACGGTAGATGCGGGGGATTTGGAGAAAAGTTTTTACGGTATCGGCAACGACGAACATCCCTTTAAGGGCAAAATTTATATGGCCAAAGTGCCCGGATCGACCTTCCTGAAGATTAGTGGGTGGAATGTGCTGTTTAACAATCTGTCCAATGAGGCGTCTATTACTAAAGAAACTGATAAAATTGACTTGTGTGCGGATATTAATGCGCCCTTTGCTTTGTGCGATACGCTCACCATTACAAAGGATAGCCCCCTGGATATCAGCGCATTCCGCTTTGCGGCCAGAGAGGAGCAGGACGGAAGCGTAAAGGGTGTAGTGAAAGGGAATAAGACGGCGGGCCTGGTGGCGGGTAAGGTCACGGGCAGTGGCACTTGCGCCGTGGATCTGAGTCCCTGCTTCAAGGACGGAGCCCAGTACGCCTTGGAGACGGCCGGCGGCAGCGCAGGCGGTCTGTTTGGCGTGATTGAGAAAGATGCGTCGGTTTCCGTGACCACAGGGAACCTGAATATCCTGGTTTCCAGTGCCGGTGCGGGTAATGTCGGTCTGCTGGTGGGCGAAAACAAGGGCACTTTCACCGTGAGCAGCGAAAGCACCTATACCGGCAGCGCCACGGCGGCGACTGACTACGCCGCAGGCCTGGTGGGCGTGAACGCGAATACGGGAACAGTTAATTTTGCTAATAGTGTAACAGTGAACGCCTTTACAGCTACGGGCGCGTATGCAGGTGGCGTAGCGGGCAAATCCAACGGCGAGATCACCGTGGCAGCGAGGAAAACCTGCACCGTTTCAGGCAGCACCTTTACTTCGGCGGCTACCCTGCCGATGCTGGGGGGCGCGGTGGGACAGGCCACGGCGGCTCCGGTGGGCAGCTTTACGCTTGAGAATAATATATTTGAAAAAAGCGGCAATGTAGGCGGCTTTATAGGCAGCTTTACCGCCGAGAAAGCGGCGAACTTCACCAATGTGACCGTGACCGGCGCCACCTTCAACGGAACCGGCGCGGCAGACCACAGTGTGGGCGGCTATTTCGGCCTGATTTCGGGTAAAAATGCTGTGACGCTTACAAGCAACAAGGCTTCTGCCTTTACATTTAATTCCCTGACGGCAGGAAGCTATGGCGGCGTTATCGGCACGGTGAAGGCTAACTCCGTTGTGACGGTAGGCGGGGGCATGACGGTGACGAATACCTTTGCGAGCGGCGGCTTCTCCGGCTCCCTGGGCGGCGCTGTGGGCTGCGTGGGGCAGGGGGCTTACTGCAAGCTGGACAACCTCACGCTGAATAACACCATGAACGCCGCTTTGCAGGCGGGTGTCGGCGACCTGGTGGGGCAGGCTGCGGCTAAAGCGCTTGTGGATGTAGGCCGTGTCACATATACGAATAATGGGCAGGCGTCGGTGCTGGTCTCCGCTACCGGGGGTGGAACGGTGCTGCGCCTGGCCGGGGCTATCACGGACAATTCCAACAGCTCCGGACACATCGTGCGCACCCAGACCAATTCGCTGCTCTATGCGGACGCGGGCTACTCCTTTGCCCGCAAAGGGACACTTACCAGCAACGATGTGGGCAACTACGGGCAGATTTTGCGCAATGATAAGCTGTATATTCTCGCCTTTGATGCCGCAAGTCATACAGTGTCTGTGCAGAATCCTTTGACTTCTTCGACCAATATTACCTTGAGTTCGGCGGCGGACGCGGCCAAGCTGGCCCTGACGCTGCACACCCACGGCGCGGCCAGCGGTGTAAACGGCATTACGGGCAATCAATATAACAAGCTGCTTTCTGCTTCTGCCACCATTACCCTGACAGGGAATGTTGACCTGCGGGGCAGCGGCGTGGAGCAGTTTACGCCAGCCAGTGAACGCGAAGTATTTTTCAAAGGAAAGATACTTGGAAATGACAATATTTTGACTTTGGCCATTGGTGAAAGCTCCCGAACCAAAGAGGGCGAAGATGCCAATGTAGGTATTCTCAATGACGGCGTGAATATGCGCTATTTTATGGGAGCTTTTTCTGGCTTATCCGGGGCAACTGTGGAGAATGTTACAGTGGCCGGAGATTTGAAGCACTACGCGGATGCGCCGATAGGCTTTTTCTTCGGCGGTTTGGCGGGGTATGCAAAACATACATCTATCACTATCAAAAATTGTACCTCGAATGTAAATATTACCCTTGCTAAGGGAACTGCTAAGGCTAGTATTTATGTGGGCGGATTTTTGGGCAGTATTCAGGAAAATACTGTTGTTAGCATCACGGGAAGCACGACTAATGCTGCGATCAACCTGAGGAGCGGCTATGGCATTCAGGCCGTTTATCTTGGAGGCGTAGTGGGCCGTGTAACGATCAAAACCAAAGAGGAAGTTGCTTTTACAAACAATACCATCAGCGCGTCTATTACCCAAAATGTGAACGCGACCAACGCCCATGTGGGTGGATGCTTTGGCGACCTGCTATGCAATAATTACATCAATGTAGACATGACCGGTACCAAGGCGGTAAATGCGTCTGTGGCCTCTGCGTCCAGCGCCTCTGCCGGGGGTCTGATCGGCCACACGGTGCAGAAGTGCAAGCTGGTGCTGGATGGGGCCTGGCAGGGTACGGTCAGCAGCGGCAATGCGTCCGTGGGCGGACTTATTTACGACCTGGACGGCAAGCTGACGGTAAATACCGGCTTCTCTGTAAATGGCTCTATATTTACATCCAACAATGCCACGAAGGGCATTTTGGTGGGAGATGGCACCAATGCGTTTGTGGTTGTGAACTGCGCCCCCTCGGGGTTTGATAATGTAACAGCCGATAATGGGTTTGACCTGTTCGTGGGCAAGAATATTGCTTCCCGTGCGTCTGTGGGCGTTGCTGCCATCGGCGGACTGGTTTCGGTGGAGACGGGCGCAAATATCGGCCAGATTCCCGAAAAAAGCGGCTGGTATAGCATGATCTCCGCCCGGCAAAGGCAAAACAGCAATACAAGATATTATTTCAACATCGCCAAGCTGGATTATACAGACGGAGATTATACGCCCAGCACAACAGCTAAGACTCCGGCGGATGTGATCTACTGGCATGTGTACGACTATGTGCAGGGGGCGCTGCCGGACTATGTGCTGGAGAAGAGCTTCTACACGGCCATCACGGACATCACCGGGGCCGGCGCGGACATCGACATGACCAATTACTCCTTCTATCCCACGAAGAAGGAAGGGGTGACCTTTGACTTCAGCGAGCACAAGCTGACCTTTGGCTATGCGGTGGCGGACCTGCCCCGGACGGGACAGATGTTTGGCATTCAGAGCGGTATTTTGTCCGATGTGATCGCCACAAACGAAAGTGTCACCGCTTCGCTTACGAATATTACCTTGGCTGGGACCGTATACCCGGTGAATGGCAGCTCCGGCGCGTTTATCTGCGGTAAGGTGGTGGGCAATCGCACGGCCACTGTGACGGCGGACGCCAATTTCAGGGTGGAAAAGGTGTTCTTTGACGGGCTGACGGTGGACGGCGCGGCCACGCCGCTGCTGATAGATAACATTGGCAGCAATGTCACCGGAGCCCTGACCTCCGTTTCTCAGTACACACAGGGCACTTATGAGGAGGTCAATAAGACGACCGCTTACACGGCTAAGGCGGCCAGTGCGCTGATCGGCAAGGGCGGCGTAGCAAACGAAAACGGCAGTACGGCCTCCTCCAACATCTCCGTGACTTTCAAAAACATCGTTTTTGCGGCGGAGGAAGGGAACTCCATCTTCACCAAGGCCAGCTACTTTGAGGCCATCAACTGCGTGAACGGCACGGGCGCATACATCTATAACTTCAACCTGGCGGAGGACTGGGACGGCGGACACAAGAACGCCGTGACCTACGGTACGGAAATTTCTACCAACCCCAAGCAATACGAGTATTACGACCAGGAGATATTGGTGGACCCCACCAGCGCGGGTAATACCCAAAAACCAAACACAGCATTTTCTACCGGGTATATGCCCTATGTGCTTACCACCATGGACGGCGGCACCAGCCTGCGGGTAAACCGCAAGAGTGTGAATTTCGACATTGGTTGGGGCACATACGAGCATCCTTATATCATCGAAAGAGCCGCACAGCTGGAGGAACTGACGAAGCTGGTGAGTATGAGCGGCTTGTACTCGTTCCAGTCGGATTGGGTCATCAACTATCCCAAGGCCAGCGGCACCACCTTGGACTATATCGACTGTGATGTGTACACCGCATCGGCCTCGGGCACGCTGATGAGCGGGACGAAGACCCTGAAGGCGGAGACGCTGCGGGAGTATCTGCGGGGAGCGTATTACAAGATCTCTGCGCCTATGGAGCTTTCAAGAGAGTTTACAGGCATCGGAACGGAGCAATATCCTTTCCATGGAGTCATCGTGGGCAGCGGGACCGTTATCACCATGCCGGATAACACGAATGTGGGTAACACGGGCTACTGCGGATTTATCAATGTGGCCAACGGCTGCGCGGTGTACGGACTGGAGCTGAAGTATGAAAATGTCGGACTTTCGGGGAGCTTTAGCAGTTGGGACAGCCCGACCAGCCGAGCCTTTTCGACTAAGCGGGCTGCCACGAGTGTGGCGCATTTTGGCGGCGCTATCGGCTGGATCGTCGGCGGAGACAATGTGCTGGACCATGTGACCGTCCGTGTGAATTCCCTGGCGGCGGGGCATAAGACCTCGGTTTTTGGCGGCTATGTGGGCCTGATTTCCGGCGGCGGCGTCACGGTGCGGAGCCTGGGCCCGGGCGTTGACAAGGACGAGACTGCGGAGAATTCCCAGTATTTTTACTATGCGCCCTATGTGGGCAAGGCGTTCTGCGGCTATGCTATCTCGGATGACCAGGAATACAAAAATACAGAGAAGTATGCCTCCATCGCCTATATTGCGGCGAAGCAGACCACCGGGACATTCACAGCGCAGGGAGATCAGGGCGGCGCGTTCACGCTGGATAATGCGGCGGACCTGATGATGCTGGGGTACTCCATGTACAGCGGGGCCCTGTCGGACGAGGCGAACTCGCTGTCGTACGGCGCAGATGTTTTATCCCGCAGTGGTAATTATGCGTATGTGGGTGAGACGAACCACCCGAATGTGACCATTACCGCCGGGCGCTATGCCGAGGATGCGCGGGCGGACGGGGATAACCTGATTCGAAGGTATTTCGGTATTCCGGCGGGAACCGGGATAAGCATAAAAGGGAAAATTACCGCGACCCTGACAGGCGCAGAATATGATATGAGCAAGTTCGGCAATGCCTTTCGTGGACTTGGCAGCCCCTATTTAGGTGCGGAGTGCTACAATGTGCTGGAGGTACATGGAGCAGCCACTAGGACTTTGGTCAAACTCAATGCGTCCTTGAAACAGTATTGCTATCAGGCGAGCAGCAAATATGAGCCCGACTCTGTTCACAATATGGCCTTGGTGATGGAGCCCACCGGCGGTGGACCGGTCTTGATCTCTAATATAACTGTGAGCGGCACAATTTCCCTTTCTGCATATGACATTGCCAATAACACAGAGCTGACGAAGAAAATGAGCCACTGGTTGAAGCTGGATGGAAGCAATAATAAGGAAACGCTGTTCTGCTTGGGCGGCTTTTTGGGCTATTCCGGTGGAGCAAAATTCATGGATGTGGCGCTGAAAGATTTGACTATCCACTCTCCCGGTTGGGCCGGTGGTCTTGTCGCCAGTGAGCACAATCAAAATGGTTCTTCTGTAAATGGATGTGTTATAGACAGTGTGAAGCTGGAAGGCTTGCAGAGCACCGGAGCGGTGTACGCTTTTCTTCGGGCGGGCAGCAACACGCAGCTTTCCAATGTGAAAGTGACGAATGCACAGGTCCAGACAAAGGTTTCTGAATTCTCTGACGCAAACAACGATACTTACAATGCGGCTACGGGTGGATTGATCGGCTGTATTATGAACGGGACTATTTCGGTTACAGATTCGTCGGTCAGCGGCTCGAGCGTGCAGTTTGTATCAAAAAAAACGACGAGCTCTTCGTATAACGGAAACGCCGGCGGCTTTATTGGGACAAGCAGGGCCAGCGTGACCTTTAGCAATTGCACCCTGGACGGGGCGGAGGTGGTGGCTTGTGCCGGATATACTGCCAACGCGCCTTATCCCGCGGAGTATACGAATTCGACTGTGAAAGTGAGCGGCATCCCTGAGGGAACAAATAATGCCATAGCCTATGCCCTCAGCAGCGATGCATCGGCTGCCGGAAATGCGGGCGGATTTGTGGGCGTAACCGCACAGGCTAATACATACACGAATTGTGTGGTAAAGTCCGACACGGAACCCACAGCGATATTGGGCTACAACAATGGCGGCGGCGTTGTGGGCGAGGGTAAGAGCGGGGCTAATTACAGCTTTACGGGCCTCAGCGTTCAGGTAACGAATCATCCTCTTTACATCATGGGCCGCTCCTGCTCGGCGGGACTGATCCCGTGGCATGAGCAAGGCGACAGCGCAAATGCTGTCGTTGCAAAGAGGGTAAAGGTGTCCGGCAGTGCGTCTGCTCCGGTGTATATTTTGGCGACCAAGAATTCAGGCGGCGATGTGTTTGCCAGCGGACTTTTGGGGCATGTGAACCAGATTTCCGTGGATGTGACAGACGCAGAGGTGTCCAACTGCGTCATTGCGGGGAGTAGGGCGGCCGGTGTTCTTCGGGGCTTTAATGGCGCATCCACTTCCCTGCAGAACATAAAGGTATTCGGCAATTACATACAATCGACGAATAGCTCGCTGGCCGGAATCTTCAACACGGTCGGGAAGCCTGTGTCGCTGGATGGCCTGTATTTTGCGGACAATATGCTCCGCAGCGGGTTTAAAGACAAAAAAGAGGCAGGCGGCATTACGGATACCATCAGCGAAAAAGGAGTTCTGAACGGCTGTAATATATTGATGAAGAACAATGACATGGCCTTTACCGGTTCTGCGAAATCGATTGCCGATATATTGAAGATGGAGACCACGAAGCCATCCAATGTGACCGGGACGGATTACGAGAGAGTCGGATTGATTGGCTACGAGAACAAGGGTACGGCCAATATTCTGGCTCTGAGCGTCGAAGAAGATGACAATGTTGCCAAACAGAAGCGGTTTAGGTCTGAGAGCAGTAGTAGCAGTAGCACGGTGATCTTCGCCGGGTACGGTGCGCCGTCGGTGTTCGAGACGGAGTATTTCGGCAAAAAAAACACGGCTTACACCCCGGCGCAGGCGCTGGCGGACCATGGCGTTACACCTGTGACGACGGACAAGCTCAACGGCGACGCAGTAACCACAACGCAGGGCAGAGCCACACCGGACTATCTCAACGCCAATCTGGAAAAATGGGCAGCCTGGAAGGATAATAAGGGCGTAAAGCTGACGGACACGGGTATAAAAACCCTGTCTGACCTGACAGCGGATAAGCTGAGAATCACGCAGAATACAGACCTCCCCGTGCTTTCCATCAACGGGGCTACCCAGCAGACCATGTCCTCTTTCCTGAATCTGCTTACAGGCGGCGGGTTCGGCGCTATGGGAAGCGCCTATACGCTTACGGTTCAGGCGGACCGCTATACCCTCGAAAGCGACGGTACCCTGACCCTGCAAGCGGCGGGGCAGGGGAGCGTGCTGTATGACGGGCAGAAGTTTACCGCCGGTAAGTACGATGATCTGGAGTCGGAGAATAAGTCCCTGACGGTGCTGACACTGACTTTCCGCTCCAGTGCCGTCCCCACACAGACCTACTCCATGAATGTGGTGGTATATTACCCGCAGATTTTGGAATACAAGTCCTATATATCCGCTTTGGAGGGCGAGGTATACCAGATCAGCTCTTTCCTGACGGCTCCGAAGACCTCCATTGATGTGTCTGCCGGCAGTAAATACTCCCTGTATGTGGAGTATGCGTATAATGACACGGCTAAGAAGATCGAGAACTTCAATTTTGACAAGCGGATCGAGTCCGGAACCCCGGATGGCAGCTCCGGCGGCACGAAGAACGCCTTTACCGCCGGGACCAAATTCGTGCTGGTGGATCTGAACAGCCCCGGGGCCTATGGCTACAAGAGCTATTACTATACCGCCCCAGAGGACACCTATACACTGAACTTCAGCAGCTTTCAGAGTGAGGCAGGTAAAACGTTTACCGTGAAGCTCTTGCCGGAGGTGGTGCAGAATCTGCTTGTAAACAAAGACCACCTGTGCAAGGATGCAAACTACGGCCATGTGGAGCGGTATCTCCTGATGGTGATTCCCCAGACGGCAGAGCAGCTGCTGCAGTACACGCTGCGCGCTACGGTGGCGGAAAATGACAGGAACATCATTGTTCGAGATCATAAGGAAAAATGCTCCGTGAATGTGTGGGGCAAGGCCACAGGCAAAATGGATCTGACCACGCCTGCCACGACCTTTTCCAATGTGGTTGGTAAGGAGTTGGTGGTGAATGCCCATGTGCAGGTAAATTTCCCCAGCAACTATATCTCTGCCATGCATGACCGGGACATCTACGGGACCCATGTGTTTAAGATCATGGATGCGAGCAATAAGGCTGTTTCTCTGCCTGCCGGGACAAAGGCGCTCCTGACGGACAAGGACGGCAAGACTTTGCTGACTACCCGCGTCACAACGCCTACCTCTACGGTGCGCTATGAGCTGGATAACATAGTGTCCTTGGCCCCAGGCGACAGCCTGACGGATGATTTTGTGTTTACGCTGGACTTCTCGGAGGTGTCGCCTGCGGATTTCAGCGGGGTATTTACCGACGGTGGCGCTTATAAGCTGCAGGATGAATTCTACATCTCCAGCGACCGGGCGCACTACACCAACGGCAGCAAAATAGAGGGGAGTACGATCAGTTTTACGGCAAAAACGGCTGTGCCGGTGAAGCTGACGGTGATTCCGGTGGACCGTAAAAGCCAGGCTATCAACATGGGCGGCGTGAAAGACAGCACCGACAGCGGTAAAATTCTGTTTAATCTGGTGGCGGATTTCAGCGCCGTGCCGGTGAAGGATCGGGGGAATATTAAGTCGGCCAAGGTGGAGTTTTTCCTCTACCAGAAGCAGTATGATGCCGATTCCGGTAAGCATGTTTACAGCGAAAAAAATCTGCTGGGGACCCTCGGAACGGTGGATGCCGACGGAAAAACCGTGCTGCCTCTGACGGACTGGAAGGCAACGGGGCAGTACACGCTGTCTGTAAATCTGGACTATGTGCTGAAACAAATGAAAACGGACTACCAGAGTATCCTGTCCAATTATCGCCTTATGGCGAAGGTGACGGGCCTGGACGCTAACGGTAGGCCCGTGGCGTATTCGGCGGAGAGCTACTTCGTTTTCCTGCTGTGCGACATTGATAACCAGATCGGCGCATAAAGGCATAGGCACAGAGCGTCCCTAAATAGACAGGGGAAAAATACCTTCTGCACCCCAATGTAAAAGTGTCGTCTCGGGATCACTCCCGAGACGGCGCTTTTTTGCGTCATGCCGATGGCGCGGCAATGGATCCGGGCGGAACACCGGGACGCAAAGGTGCGTATATTGCAGTAGAGGAGGGTTATTATGAGACGGTGGAATTGCGGGCGGGGCGTGGGCATTTGTGCGCTGGCCCTGGGTGTGGGCATCCTCATTGCCGCCATTTTTCCGGTGGGATGCCTGATGTTTATTGTGGCATTTTTGTTGATCGCCTGCGGGCTGTGCTGCCTGCGGCAGTGAAGGGAGGGAAGAAAATGCGCATCATCGTTTGGAAAGCGCCGGCATTTTTGCGGGGCATTCTGCGCTGCTTATTCTGCGGAAAGGAATAGAGGAAACCGCCCTCTCATAGAATGCTTACAGGACACAATATGAGAGGGTGATTGAAGTGGACACGGAACTGAATTTTGAGCAGATCTCTTGCTATGACTTACTGGCCAAGGCGGTAACGACCCACGAGGAGACAACGGAGACAACTCTGCCTGACTACTGCGCCACAGCGTCAAGGATACTGGAGGCTGCGGGACAACTCTTGGTGCGGGAAAAGCAGGCATCGGAGGGAATCGTCCGGGGCGAAGCCCGAGTAACGGTGCTTTATCTCTCTGAGGAGACGGAGGGGCTGCAAAGCGTGACGGTGGCGGTACCCTTTACCTGTGAGCTCAGCGACCCCAAGCTGCGGGAGTGCCAAATGCTGCAGGTACATAGCCGGCTGCTTTTATGTGAGGCGAAACCCATCACCGGACGAAGGCTCTACCTGCGTGTGATCCCGGAGCTGACGGTCCTGGGCTTCGGGCAGAAGCAGCTCCGATTCTGCTGCGAGGCCCGGGGAAAAGGCTTGCAGGTGCGAAAAAGAGGGCAGGAGCTTTGCCTGCTGGCGGCGGCGGAGGAAAGAAGCTGCACCGCGGCCCAGGAATTTGACGGCGGGGCAGACCAGGCAGAGGAAATTCTTCTGAGCCGGATGGTTCCTAGCATCACCGGCTGCCAGCAGATCGGCAGTAAGCTGGCGGTGAAGGGGGAGCTGTGCGTGTCGGCTATGCTGCGCCTGGCGGACAGAAAGCTCCGGGAAACGGTGCAGACGGTGCCATTTTCCCAAATATTGGATGGCTTTACCGCAGTGGAGAACGGCACCTGGCAGGTGGAGGCAGAGACGGCAGAGTGGGACCTGCGGCTGGTGCGCAGCGAGGGCGGCTGCCGCATGGGTCTAACGGCACGGATCACCTTCCGGGTGTTTGCCTACCAGAAGCGGGAAATTTCCTATGTAACGGACCTGTACAGCACCTGTCAGGCTCTGACAGCGGAGACGGAGACGGTACGCTTTAGCCGGCGCTGCAGCCCGGTGTGTGCCCGGGAATGGGCGGAGGAGCTTCTTGAATCCGGAGGGGGGACACTGTTTGCCTATGTGACGGCCTTTGACTGCGGCGGAGTCATTGCCCGGTGTGACGGGGGGCGAACAGAGCTTTCCACTACCGTGCGAATGCGAATTCTCTACCAGGACGAAAGCGGCGCACCGGTTACGGCAGAGCGGAGCCGGGAATTGAGTACTACAGTGGAGGCTACCCCGGATGCGGCATGGCTTTCCTGCGGCATTGCAGAGCTGCGGGGAAGCGCGGGGACCTGCCAGGTGCGTGTGCCGGTATGCTTTTACGGCCTGACCGGGGAAGAAACAGAGCTGCGAACCGTGACGGCGGTGAAGGAGTCCGAGGAAAGCCAAGAGACAAGGCCTTCGCTGGTGCTGCGGCGGGCAAAGTGCGGTGAATGTCTGTGGGACATGGCCAAGCAGCACGGCAGCAGTGAAGAAGCCATACGGCAATACAATCACATGGAGGATGACAGCTTGCCGGAGGGAATGCTGCTGATTCCGGTGCTGCGGAAGTAGGAATTGATTACATATTAGGACGGGCGGGGTGGACTCCGCCCGTTTTTGCGTGTGAGGGAAATGGGGGGTGGAGTGCATGACGCGGAGAGGACCCTTCCGGCATCGCACCTTACGCAGGGGAGGCTTTTGAGGACGGGGGTCGCGGATTGCGAGACCCGTTTGCGAACTGGTCTCACAATGACACCTTTTATAAGGAGTGCGGTACAATTCCGGGCGGCGGGGTAAGGGCACCCCGCCCTACGGTTGGTTAAAAAAAGGCCCACGCCCGGCGGGGATTTCTGCCAGGCGTGGGGTATGGAAAAAAGAAGATAGAATGAATCAGTTTTGGGCAAAGCGGGAGAGAAATTGACGGGTGCGCTCCTCCTTGGGGTTGGAGATGACCTCCTTGGGGTCGCCCTGCTCCACGATGACGCCGCCGTCCATGAAGATGACGCGGTCTGCCACATCCCGAGCAAAGCTCATTTCGTGGGTGACGATAACCATGGTCATGTGCTCCTCGGCCAACTGGCGTATGACCTTGAGAATCTCGCCAGTCAGCTCCGGGTCCAAGGCGGAGGTGGGCTCATCGAAGAAGAGAATTTCCGGCTCCATAGCCAGGGCTCGGGCAATGGCCACCCGCTGCTGCTGACCACCGGAGAGCTGACAGGGATAGGCATCGGCCTTATCCGCCAGGCCCATCTTTTCCAGCAAAGCCATGGCTTTCTTTTCCGCCTCCTCTTTACTGCGGCCCAGCACCTGAATGGGCGCATCCGTGAGATTCTTCAGTACGGAGAAGTGGGGGAAGAGGTTGAAGTTTTGAAAAACCAAGCCAAAGCGGCTGCGGATTTTTTTGAGCTGCTGCTTGTCGGCATAGACGGACACGCCCTGCTCATTGGTTTTGGCGGCATAGTCTCCGGAATAGAGCAGGTCGCCGCTGTCCATCTTCGTAAGCAGGGTGGCGCAGCGCAGGAGGGTGGACTTTCCGCTGCCGGAGGGGCCGATGATGGCCACCACCTCGCCCTGGGCTACGGTGAGACTGATGTCCTTGAGGACATGGAGCGTGGAGTCGTTAAAGCTCTTTTTTACATTTTTGATTTCCAAAATATTCATATCCACGCCCCCTTATTGATAATAATCCATGCGTTTTTCGATGCGGCCCATGACCACATCCACGATGCCGTTGAACAGGAAGTAGAACACACCTGCGATAAGGAAGGGCATGAAGCTGGTCTGGGAGTTGGCGATCTGCTTGCCGATGGTGAACAGCTCCTCGTAGGACACGCAGAAGGCAATAGAGGTATCCTTCACCAGGGTGACCACCTCATTGGTGATGCTGGGCATAATGCGCTTGACCACTTGGGGCAAAATGATACGCATAAAGGTCTGAACCTTGGTATAGCCCAGGACTCCGGCGGCCTCGTACTGCCCCACGGGCATGGACTCGATGCCGCCGCGGTAAATTTCCGCGAAGTAGGCGGCGTAGTTAATGGCAAAGGCGATGACCACGGGAATGAGCTTATTTCGGGCCACGCCCATGTCCGGAAACAGATAGTGCGGGCCATAGGTGACCGCCAAAAGCTGGAGCATCAGGGGCGTTCCGCGCAGAACGGAGATGATAAAACGCATCACAGAGGACACGGCCTTGCTCTTACTCATGCGCAGAAGGGCGAAAATCATGCCCAGGGGCAGGGAAAACAGCAGGGTCAGAAAGAAAATGGCACAGGTATTGCCGAGACCCTCGCTCATTTTCAGGATCATGGTGGATAATGTCATTGGTTTCTCCTCATTTTTTTTAGGCGCAGTCTCCCGGAGACCCATGGGAGCCTCCGGGAGGTGCGTAGATTTTACTTTTTCAAGGGGATGGACCCTATTAGTTCAGGAACAGCAGGTTGTTGACGATGTCGGGATACTTCTCGGCGATCTTGGCATAGGTGCCGTTATCCACCAGGGTCTTGACGGCACCCTCGATGGAGGAGCACAGCTCCTTATCATCGGCGCGGAAGGCGATACCGTACTGCTCGGCGCCCAGCTCCTCGGAGAGGATGGTGAAGCCGGCGTTCTTATCGGCATAGGCGGTAGCAACAGGCTTATCCACGATGACGGCATCCACGGCGCCGCCGCTCAGCTCAGTGAAGCACTTGAGGAAGCTGTCGCTGCGGATCAGGGACTTAAAGGTGGCGGTCAGGGACTCCAGATCGCCGCCCTCGCTGAGCAGGGTGTCACCGGAGGTGCCCAGCTGCACGGCTACGACCTTACCGGCCAGATCGGCAGAGGATTTGATGTCGCTGCCTTCCTTGACCATGATGACCTGGGTGTTGTCATAGTAGGGGGCGGAGAGGGTGTAGCCGGCTTCCTTCATGCTGTCGAGGATGGTCATGCCGGACCAGATGCAATCGCACTCTTTAGCATCCAGCTGCGTCAGCTTCTGATCCCAGTTGACGGGGAAGACCTTCATCTCCCAGCCCAGCAGGTCGCAGGCGGCCTGGGCTACCTCAATGTCGAAGCCGGTGTAGCTACCGTCATCGCCCAGATAGCTGAAGGGGGGATACTCGGCGTCGATGCCAACGGTAAAGACTTTCTTGCCGTCGGCGTTGTCATCGTTCTTCTTGCCGCAGGCGGCCAGGAGGGAAACGGTCATCAGCACTGCCAGCAGCAGGCACAGAGCTTTCTTCAGGTTTTTCATTGATTCGTTCTCCTTTTTTCTTTTTATGGGGCCGGTGCATCCGACCGATTTCTTATTGCACTATCATACTACCACTTTAGCGCGATAATGTAAAGAAGTAAAAATTACAAATCATGCACAAATTTAGGAAATTGGATTGTAAGATATGCACAAGGAATACGCAAGATAGGTAGACTGACAACAAAATGCGCATCCAGTAACAGCGGGAAGGAAGCGCATCTGCTCCTGTCAACCGATGGTGCAGTAAAAAAGCAATCGACTGCAGTTTAAGCAGCCGATTGCATATTGAGTGAGCAGGTCTATAAGCCGGGTTCTGTTGTCATACGGTCATCTATCTACGCGCACCGTTGCCGGTGCGCTCCAGCCACCTCGGGAGCAGCCGGGCCGGCCTATTGCTCCCATACCGGTGTTGCTCCGAATAGAGTTTACAGCGGCGGACGCTTTCACACGCCGCCGGGTGAGCTCTTACCTCGCCTTTCCACCCTTACCTCGAAAACGAGGCGGTATATCTCTGTTGCACTTTTCCTGAAGTCGCCTTCGGCGGGCGTTACCCGTTATTCTTGCCCTGCGGAGCCCGGACTTTCCTCATGGACAGGCTTTCGCCTTTGTCCCCGCGACCGTCCGACCTACTCACACAATATAATATAGTATTCTGCGGGGGAAGTCAACGGGGACGGGAAGATTTCATTGGAAAAAAGAATTGAACTGGGGCATAATATGGGATATAATGAGCCTATCGATAAAAATGTCGTGGAGGCTGAAGATATGACACTGAGGGAGTATTTGGATTCGCTGAAAGATAAGACGGTGGCCGTCATCGGCATTGGGGTGAGCAACACACCGCTGCTGCGGCTTCTGCTGCGGGAAAAGATCCGGGTCACGGCCTGTGACAAGCGGGATCGGGACGCCCTGGGGGCGCTGGCGGAGGAGCTGGAAAAGGATGGCTGCCGTTTGCAGTTGGGGGAGGACTATCTCCGGGGCTTGGACCAGGATGTGATCTTTCGCACGCCGGGGCTGCGACCCGATGTGCCGGAGCTGCTGGCAGCTGCGGAGCGGGGCAGTGAGATTACCTCGGAGATGGAGGTATTTTTCAAGGTGTGCCCCTGTACACTGATTGCGGTGACGGGGTCCGACGGTAAGACCACCACCACAACCATCATCGCGGAGCTCCTGAAGGCCGCCGGGAACACCGTTCATGTGGGCGGGAATATCGGCAATCCTCTGCTGTGTCAGGCAGACGAAATGCAGGCAGGGGACTATGCGGTGCTGGAGCTCTCCAGCTTCCAGCTTATGACCATGCAGCAGAGCCCCCATATTGCGGTGGTGACGAATCTGGCCCCTAACCATCTGGATATACACAAGAGTATGGAGGAATATGTGGCGGCCAAGGAGAATCTTTTCCGCTACCAATCCGCCGGGGATGTGGCCGTATTTAACCTGGACAATGATATCACCCGGGAGCAGGGGGGCAGAGCTCCGGGGCAAGTACGGTATTTCAGCCGCCGGGAGGAGCCTGGAGAGGGTGTTTTCCTCCGGGGGCAGGATATTATAAGCCGCATGGACGGCCGGGAAAGGGTCATTATGACCACGGAGGACATTCGGCTGCCGGGGCTGCACAATGTGGAAAACTACATGGCCGCCATCGCTGCGGTGGACGGCTTGGTGCCGGACGAGATCATTAAGAAATTCGCCCGGGAATTTAACGGTGTGGAGCATCGCATCGAATTGGTGCGGACCTATCACGGGGCGCGGTTTTACAACGACTCCATTGCCAGCAGTCCCTCCCGGACCATTGCGGGGCTGCGATCCTTTAAGGAGAAGGTCATCCTCATTGCCGGGGGATACGACAAGCATATTCCTTTCGATGTGCTGGGCCCAGAGGTGGTAGCGCATGTGAAGCTGCTGGTGCTTTGCGGCGCCACAGCGGGGAAGATACGCGCTGCGGTGGAGGCTGCACCGGGTTATCGGGTGGGCTGCCCTGAAATCGTTGAGGTGACGCCCTTTGAAAAAGCGGTGGAGTTTGCCCGAGACCGGGCCCAAAGCGGCGATGTGGTGACCCTTTCTCCGGCCTGCGCGGCTTTTGACCAGTTTAAAAACTTCATGGAACGGGGCAAAACTTTTAAGTCAATCGTAAACGGCTGGGAGGAATAACACGGACACGCACCGCCTGCGCGCACCGCGCATACACTGGTATGAAGGGGGTGTGTGCTGTGGGCAGGCTTCGTTATATTCGGCTGACGGGCAGGCAAAAGGCTGTAATATGGGTGAGCATCATCCTGATCCTACTGCTGGCGGTTGCGGCGGTGCTCGTGGTACGTATACGGCCCATTGTAACAAGGCTTACGGAGTCCCGCACCACCAACCGGGTCAACCGCATCGTGGCCGATGCTGTCAGCGATGCGGTAGCCAGCGGACAGGTGGATTGCTCGTCGCTGATTCTGTTTGAAAAGGACAGCAGCGGGCAGGTGACGGCCCTTCGCAGCAACATGACGGAGTTTAACCGGCTGCAATCCCTGATTTCGGATACGGTGCTGGCGAGACTGTCGCAGATGACATCCTCGGATCTGGCCATCCCCCTGGGGACTCTGACGGGTTCAAACCTGCTGGCAGGCCGAGGGCCGTACATTCATGTGCGAACCCAGTCAGTGGGCTCGGCCACGGCCAAGCTGCGAAATGCGCTGACGGCGGCGGGTATCAATCAGACCAAGCACCAGGTTTTGCTGGATGTGGAGGTATATGTGACGGTTCTGCTGCCGGGCTTTGCCACTTCGGTGCAGGTGAACAATGAGCTGTGCGTGGCGGAGACGGTGATCGTGGGCACTGTGCCGGACACCTATACCTATTTTAGTACCGCCGATGATGAGATCGGGGATTATGCCAGCGAATACATTATGAACAACGGATAAAAGGGAGCGCAACTATGGACTATCGCGGAGAAATCAAGGAGCTGCGGGAAAAACTCAATGAGAATGCCCGGCTTTACTATACCCTGGACGCATCTACCATGTCCGACTATGAGTATGACAGGCTGTACCGCCGGCTGCAGGAGCTGGAGGCAGCCCACCCGGAGGAGATCACTCCCGACTCACCTACCCAGCGGGTGGGAGACGCTGTGCTCAACGACTTTGCCGAGGTAAGACATCCGGTGCCCTTGGAGAGCCTGGAGGATGTATTCGACGGGGACGAGGTGAAGGGCTTTTTGTCCAAGGTGCTGGAGACGCTGCCTCGGGCAGAATACAGCGTGGAGCCTAAGGTGGACGGCCTGTCTGTTGCTTTGGAGTATCGGGACGGGCGGTTTTACCAGGGAGCCACTCGCGGCGATGGCCGGGTGGGAGAGGATGTAACGGGGAATCTGCGCACGGTCCGCTCTATCCCAAAGAACCTGCCGGAGAAGCTGCCCAGGCTCATTGTACGGGGAGAGGTGTACATGGCTCGATCCGTATTTGATAGGATCAATGAAGAGCTGGAGCTGGAGGGGAAACCCTTGCTGGCTAATCCCCGAAATGCGGCGGCGGGCTCCCTGCGGCAGAAGGATCCTAAGGTGTGTGCCAAGCGGCAGCTGGACATTGCGGTGTTCAACCTGCAGCTGGTGGAGGGACGGTCATTTGCCACCCACTCCGAGACGCTGGACTACCTGCGGGAGCAGGGATTCCCGGTGATTCCCCACACGGTGCTGCGTGACCCGGAGGAAATCTTGGAGCAGATTCAAAAGCTGGGCGATAACCGCATGGATTTCCCCTACGATATTGATGGCGCGGTTGTAAAGCTGAATGACTTGTCAGACCGTTCTATCCTTGGCAGTACGGCCAAATGCCCCAAGTGGGCGGTGGCGTATAAGTACCCCCCGGAGCAGAAGGAGTCCCGGGTGGCAGACATTGTGGTGCAGGTGGGGCGCACGGGAGTGCTGACCCCCAAGGCTGTGCTGGAGCCGGTGCGCTTAGCAGGCACCACCGTTACCAATGCCACCTTGCACAACCAGGATTATATCACGGAAAAAGATATTCGAATCGGCGACACGGTGGTGGTGCAGAAGGCGGGAGAAATCATCCCGGAGATCGTGTCGGTGGTGAAGGAAAAGAGACCGGAGGGTACGAAGCCCTATCATCTGCCGGATAAGTGTCCGGTGTGCGGGGCGGCGGTGCTGCGTGACCCGGACGGTGCAGCTGTTCGCTGCACCGGGGCGGAGTGTCCGGCCCAGCTTCTGCGCAACATGATACACTTTGCCTCCCGGGACGCCATGGACATTGACGGTGTGGGCCCGGCGGTGCTGCAGCAGCTTATAGAGAGCGGGCTGGTGTCAAATCCGGCAGATCTATATGACCTCCGAGCAGAGCAGCTGAAGGGACTGGACCGCATGGGGAAAAAGTCCGCTCAAAACGCAGTAGATGCCATTGCCAGGTCCAAGGAAAACGATCTGTGGCGGCTGATCTTCGCCTTGGGTATCCGGCAGGTGGGAGCCAAGGCAGCTAAGATACTGGCGACCCATTTCGGGAGCATGGATGGACTCCGCCGGGCCACGGCAGAGGAGCTGACGGAGATTGACGATGTGGGCGCAGTGACGGCGGACTACATCACCCGCTGGATGCAGAGCGACCAGACGGCGGATCTGCTGGCGCGGCTGCAGAAGGCCGGTGTAAACATGGAGTGTCACCAGGAGCTGGTGGACCGACGCTTTGCGGGAATGACATTCGTGCTCACCGGAGCCTTGACTCGATTTACCCGGGAAGAGGCCGGAGAGATGATTGAGCTGCGGGGCGGCAAGGTGTCCTCCTCGGTGTCGAAAAAAACCACCTATGTGGTAGCCGGAGAGAATGCCGGATCGAAGCTGAAAAAGGCCGGGGAGCTGGGGGTTTCGGTGCTGAGTGAGGAGGAATTTTTAGCACTAATATAATTTGTTATAGTCAACAATTACCGTGCCGTTTTGGTACGGTAATTTTATAGTTTTTTTCAACAAAAATGAGAGGCGATGTTATGAATAGTTCCAAATTTTATGGCTTCACATTGACGCAGAGAAAGAAAGTGCTAAAATATAAATTGTATTGTTGCGAAACAGATTAGGAGTATGGGCTGATCAAGCCTGCAAGCAAAAAAGCGCAATGAGGAGGAAATATAATGAGTAAGATCATGAAGATCTGCGACGGTAACGAAGCCGCGGCATATGTGGCGTATGCCTTTTCCGAGGTGGCGGCGATTTACCCCATCACCCCGTCTTCTCCTATGGCGGAGCACACGGATGAGTGGTCCGCAAAGGGAAGAAAGAACATCTTTAATCAGCCTGTCCGCCTGGTGGAGATGCAGTCGGAGGCCGGCGCCTGCGGCGCCTGCCACGGTGCATTGGAGGCCGGCGCATTGGCCACCAGCTTCACCGCCTCTCAGGGCCTGATGCTGATGATCCCCACCATGCATCGTATCTCCGGTGAGCGTCTGCCCGGCGTACTGCATGTGGCTTCCCGTACGGTGGGTACCCACGCATTTTCTATTTTCGGCGATCACTCTGATGTGATGAACTGCCGCCAGACCGGCTTTGCTATGCTCAACTCCGGCAGCGTGCAGGAGATTATGGATCTGGCCGGTGTGGCACATCTGTCCGCTATCAAGGCCCGCATCCCGTTCCTGCATTTCTTTGACGGCTTCCGCACCAGCCATGAGATTCAGAAGGTGGAGGCTTTGGAGTACAGCGACCTGGCCAAGCTGGTGGACTATGACGCACTGGCCCGGTTCCGCGCCAATGCGCTGAATCCCGAGGATCCCCGGATGCGTTCTCTGGTGGATAACCCCGACATTTATTTCCAGCTTCGCGAGGCCAACAACAGCGACTATAACAAGCTCCCCGACATCGTTGAGGACTATATGGCCGAAATCAGCAAGCTGACGGGCCGGGAGTATCACCTCTTTAATTATTATGGTGCTCCCGACGCAGAGCGGGTCATCGTGGCCATGGGCTCTGTTACCGGCTGCATTCAGGAGACGGTGAAGTACCTGAATGACCGGGGCGAGAAGGTGGGCTTCCTGCAGGTACACCTGTTCCGTCCCTTCTCGGCCAAGCACCTGCTGGCGGCTATGCCTAAGACCGTGAAAAAGGTGGCTGTCCTGGACCGCGTGAAGGAGATCGGCTCCATCGGTGAGCCCCTGTATGAGGACATCTGCGCCGCTTACATCAATGATAAGAACCGTCCCGAGATCTTTGCCGGCCGTTACGGCCTGTCCAGCAAGGACACTACTCCCGCCCAAATCAAGGCGGTGTACGATAATCTGCTGCTGGCCGAGCCTAAGAATCACTTCACCATCGGCATCGTGGATGATGTGACGAATCTGTCTCTGCCCATGGGTCCTGCCCTGAACTGCGAGCCCGAGGGCACCATCTCCTGCAAGTTCTGGGGCCTGGGCTCCGACGGTACCGTGGGCGCCAACAAAAACTCCATTAAGATCATCGGCGAGACCACCGATATGTATTGCCAGGCGTACTTTGAGTACGACACCAAGAAGTCCTTCGGCATCACCAAGAGCCACCTGCGCTTCGGCAAGAAGCCCATCAGCTCCACCTATTATGTGAGCCATGCCGACTTTGTGGCCTGCCACAACCAGACCTATCTGACCAAGTACGACATCATCTCCGAGCTGAAGCCCCACGGCAGCTTCCTGCTCAACTGCGAGTGGAGCGAGGATGAGCTGGAGCAGAAGATGCCCGGCGACATCCTGAAGTACATCGCGGAAAATGATATCAAGTTCTATATCATCGACGCCAATAAGGAATCCCAGTCCCTGGGCCTGGGTAACCGCTCCAACATGGTGCTGCAGGCTGCCTTCTTCAAGCTGGCCAAGGTCATCCCCGTGGAGGATGCCGTGGAGCATATGAAGTCTGCGGTGAAAAAGACCTACGGACTCAAGGGTGAGAAGATCGTGAATATGAATATTGCCGCCGTGGATGCAGGCATCAACGCGGTGAAGCAGGTGCAGGTGAAGGAGAGCTGGAAGAATCTCTCCGGCGCCGCCATCCAGCCCGCTGCGGACAATGTTCCCGACATCATTAAGAACATCCTGGTGCCCATCAACGCCCAGAAGGGCGACCTGCTGCCGGTTTCTGCCTTCAAGGGAATGGAGGACGGCACCATGCCGTTGGGTACCTCTCAGTATGAAAAGCGCGGCATCGCCACGCATCTGCCCGTGTGGAATCAAGACGAGTGCATCCAGTGCAATATGTGCTCCTTCGTGTGCCCCCACGCCGTGATTCGGCCCTATCTGCTGGACGAGAAGGAAGCGGCCAATGCCCCTGCCGGGATGATCCTGGTGGATGCGAAGGGCCCCAAGATGGAAGGCCTGAAGTACACCATGGGCGTGTCTACCCTGGACTGCACCAGCTGCGGCAGCTGTGTTTCCTCCTGCCCCAAGAGTGGTAAGGCCTTGAAGATGGTTCCTACCCACGAGGTATCTCTGGATCAGACAAACTGGAAGTACCTGCAGACGCTGCCTGAGAAGAACGACCGCATCGACAAGTTCACCCTCAAGGGCAGCCAGCTTCGCCAGCCCCTGGTGGAATTTAACGGCGCTTGTGCCGGCTGCGGCGAGACGCCCTATATCAAGCTCCTGACCCAGCTTTACGGAGACAAGATGTACCTGGCCAACGCTACCGGCTGCACCCAGGCCTGGGGCGCGGCCATGCCCTGCGTGCCGTACTGCAAGAACGCCGAGGGCAAGGGCGTGGCATGGTCTAACTCCCTGTTTGAGAACAACGCCGAGTTCTCCTACGGTATGTGTCTGGCTGTCAAGCAGCTGCGCGAGTGCGTCACCGGCTACGTCAAGGAGCTGGATGCGCTGACCAAGGATGAGACCGTCAAGGCCGCCATTGCCAAGTGGCTGGAGACCTACGAGGATCTGGACGCCTCCACTCCCGCTACCGAGGCGCTGGTGGCGCTGCTGGAGAATGGCAAGTTCTCTGCCGAGGAGCAGGCCATCGTGGACGAGATCCTCAAGCGCAAGAAGGATATGTCCAAGAAGACCATGTGGATGTACGGCGGCGACGGCTGGGCCTACGACATCGGCTACGGCGGCCTCGACCACGTCTTCGCCATGGGCGAGGATGTCAACGTGCTGCTGGTGGACACCGAGGTGTACTCCAATACCGGCGGACAGTCCTCCAAGGCCACGCCCATCGGCGCGGTGGCGCAGTTCCAGTCCAGCGGCAAGAAGACCAAGAAGAAAGACCTTGGTATGCTGATGATGACCTACGACAATGTGTATGTGGCACAGTGCTCCATGGGTGCCAATCCCAACCAGCTCATCAAGGCCATCAAGGAGGCCGAGGCTCATAAGGGCCCGTCCATCGTCATCTGCTACGCGCCCTGCATCAACCACGGTATCAAGAAGGGTATGAACAACGTCCAGCAGGAGATGAAGGACGCTGTCAACTCCGGTTACTGGAACCTGTACCGGTACAGCCCGGAGACCAAGACCTTCACGCTGGACAGTAAGGAACCCACCATGCCGCTGTATGACTTCATGAAGGGCGAGGTGCGCTATGCCTCTCTGGAGCTGAGCTTCCCCGAAAATGCCAAGGTGCTGTTCGCCGAGGCAGAGGAGGCCGCCAAGGAGAAGTACGACGCCTACAAGCGCCGTGCGGAGAAGTGAGGAAGTTTCTCCGCGGTAAACTTCTTCGTGAATTTGTGACAAAATAAGATAGAGCCGCCCCAAGGGCGGCTCTATCTTATTTTTCTTTTGTTTCGGCGCAGATTATTTTTTATTGCGGTGATAAATATCCGTTAATTTGTTGACATACAGCAGGGAGAGTGATAAAATTAACAAAGTAAAAAAATCCTACTTCATGAGGGGAAAGGGAGAACAGTATGGCAGTACCGTTTGACTACACAGCAGAATACCGGCGCAAACTCTGCACACCGGATGAGGCGGCTAAGGTCGTCAAGAGCGGCGACTGGATCGACATCGCTATGGGCGCGGGCTTCCCCTCGCTGATGGATGCCGCCGTGGCCCGCCGTAAGGAAGAGCTGCGGGACGTGAAGATCCGCGGCTACCTGATTTTTGATCCGATTCAGATGGTGGAGTGCGACCCTACCCGCCAGCACTTCGTCTACAACAGCTGGCACATGTCCGGCTACGAACGCAAGCTCTGCGACAAGGGTCTGTGCAATTTCAACCCCATGGTGTTCCGTAACCTGGGTTGGTACTATACCCAATTCTTGACGGTGAACGTGGCCATGATGTGCGTTACCCCCATGAACGAGCACGGCTACTTCAACTTTGCCGCCTCCACCGCCTCCGCCCGTGCCACGCTGGACAAGGCGGACATCGTGATCCTGGAGGTCAACGAGAACCTGCCTTGGGTCTACGGCGGCCTGGACGAGTGCATCCACATCAGCGACGTGGACATGATCGTGGAGGGCCCCCACGGCAAGCTGCCCAGCGTCAAGTCCCCCGCGGCCTCCGAGGCGGAGATGAAGATCGCCGAGTACGTGGTACAGAATATGGTGGACGGCTCCACGCTGCAGCTGGGAATCGGTTCGCTGCCTAATGCCGTGGGACAGATGATCGCCAAGAGCGACCTGAAGGGCCTGGGCATCCACACGGAGATGCTGTGCGACAGCTACCTGGACATGTATAAGGCCGGCAAGATTACCAATACTCACAAGAAGCTGGACCGCTACAAGAGCATTTTCGGCCTGGCGCTGGGCTCACCGGACCTGTATGACTGGATTCGCGAGAACCCGGGTGTGGTCACGTACCCCATCAGCTATTGCAACGATCCCGCTAATGTGGGTAAGCAGGACAATTTCGTGTCCATCAACAACTGTATCTCCGTGGACCTGTACGGCCAGATCTGCGCCGAGAGCTCCGGCACCCGCCAGATCAGCGGCACCGGCGGCCAGCTGGACTTCCTGGAAGGCGCGGCTCTGTCCAACGGCGGCAAGGCATTCATCTGTCTGACCTCATCCTTCACGGATAAGCAGGGCAACGTAAAGTCCCGCATCAACCCGCTGCTGACCCCCGGAGACATCGTCACCGATCCCCGCAGCCAGGCGTATTACATCGTCACAGAGTACGGCGGCGTGAACCTGGTGGGTTGCTCCACCTGGGAGCGAGCGGAGAAGTTAGTGAGCATTGCCCACCCCATGTTCCGCGATGACCTCATCGCCAACGCGGAAAAGCAGGGCATCTGGATACGCTCCAACAAGCGATAAGTACATACGGCAGGGGGCGGCAGTGCCGCCCCCTGTTTTTTGCGGAGAAACCATTCGCACGGAACGGAGAAAATACCTGAAAAGAACCACCTTGACATTTTTTCACGGATATAGTATACTCCCACCATACGAAAACAGCGATGATGAGAAGCAGTAAGTGGTCAGCGGAAGCCAAGAGAGGGCGCGGCAGGTGTAAGCGCCCGTGACGCGCCGCCCAAGTCGTCTCGGAGCTTCGGGCTGAACGGAAGTAGGCTGCGACGGGAGTCCCCCGTTATCGGGACAGGGTGTAGCTGCACCCATGAGTGCGGGAGATCTCCCGAATACAGGTGGTACCACGGACTGGATGTTCGCCCTGTTTTGCCATGGCAAAACGGAGCGGACTTTTTGTTTTGCCAAATACTCAAAAAGGAGAAAGCATATGAAAGAACTGCCGAAGGTGTATGATCCGCGGGACGTGGAATCCCGCATCTACCAGATGTGGATGGACGGCGGCTGCTTCAAGGCGGAGCCCGACCCCAATAAGAAGCCGTTTTCCATCGTCATGCCGCCCCCCAATGTCACCGGCCAGCTCCACATGGGCCACGCACTGGACTGTACGCTGCAGGACATCCTGACCCGCTTCAAGCGCATGCAGGGCTACGATGCCCTGTGGCTCCCCGGCACGGACCACGCCGGCATTGCCACCCAGATCAAGGTGGAGGAGGAACTGCGCACCAAGGAGGGCATGACCCGCTATGACCTGGGCCGCGAGAAGTTCCTGGAGCGCGTCTGGGCCTGGAAGGAGAAGTACGGCGACCGCATCGTCCAGCAGCAGAAAAAGATGGGCGCGTCCTGCGACTGGGACCGCAGCCGCTTCACCATGGACGAGGGCTGCTCGAAGGCCGTGCGTGAGACGTTTTGCGAGCTGTATGAAAAGGGCCTGATCTACAAGGGCAACCGCATCATCAACTGGTGCCCGCACTGCCGCACCGCCCTGTCTGACGCCGAGGTCGAATACAAGGACATGCCCGGCGCGTTCTGGTATATCCGCTACCCGCTCAAGGACAGCGACGACTATCTCACCATTGCCACCACCCGTCCGGAGACCATGCTCGGCGACACCGGCATTGCGGTCAACCCGGCGGACGAGCGCTACCAGCACCTCGTCGGCAAGACGGCGATCCTGCCGCTCGTGGGCCGCGAGCTGCCCATCGTGGCCGACGATTACGTCGAGCTCGATTTCGGCACCGGCTGCGTCAAGATGACGCCCTGCCACGACCCGAACGACTATGAGGTCGGTCTGCGCCACAACCTCGAGCAGATCCTTATCTTCGACGAGGACGCCCGCGTCATCAACGGCGGCAAGTACAACGGCCTCGACCGTTATGAGGCGCGCAAGGCCATCGTGGCCGATCTCGAGGAGCAGGGCTACCTCATCAAGACCGAGCCCTATAACCACAACGTCGGCACG
>ENA-ORRQ01000534-ORRQ01000534.1-human-gut-metagenome-genome-assembly--contig:-NODE-534-length-35942-cov-6.220748_pt1 | contig 35942 bp, 19 predicted proteins | sample MGYA00242177_ERZ509138 | MGnify/ENA primary metagenome ERZ509138 (study PRJEB26280, sample SAMEA2338628) | human gut metagenome | biome: human gut; feature: human-associated habitat; material: faeces... | reverse complement strand
TCCAGTTATTGGATACGCATAATAAAATCCTGAAAACTTGGAATGTGCAGGTGCCAACAAAAGTTACTGGTGGAAGTGCGGGAAATAATATTGCGGCTGGCATTACTGCAACATGGGCTGACGATACTGATTTGATTTACAACATCTATCGTAACCACCTCTATAGCCTTGGTATGAAGACTAACGATATTGAAGGTGGTGGAGAACCGGGTACTACTGATCCGGATCCGAAACCGCAACCTGATCCAGATCCGAAGCCAGAAGACCAACCGGAAGATTTGAGCAAAGGTCAGGACCTGTTGATCAATGTAAACGACAACTGGGAAATTATTCACAACATGGTAATCGACTAATCACAGTTGATACATACTATTTATCACCGCCCCTCAGACCGGGGGCGGTGATATTCACCCGATTTTCAAGACAGATACAATCAATCCAAACAAAATAAACGTAAAACGGTGATGATGAGAAGACAAATCAAACTGATGGGATGGCTGTTCGTTTCGGCACTTGCCGCATGTACATCCGAAACTCCCAATCCGGCTGATGGTGGAAACGCTGCCGATGAAACTCAGAAACTGGTAATCAACTTGTCCGATGGAGGCGACAGATTGACTACCCGTGCCGGCAGACCCCTGCATAGTTCGGAACCGGGACAGTGGGTACAGCATGTCACGCTTTACGTGACCAATGAAAAGGGTATTGTCCTGCAAAAGGAAATTGATGAATATGTCTGGGCCAATGCCGTGGACTATTCCAACGGCAAGCAGCTGGAAGTCACTTTCCGTGCCACGGAAGGCGAGCAGTTGCCCGATGGCGATTACACGGTGTATGCCGTGGCTTTCTCCAAGAAAACGGACTACAGCATTACTCCTGAACCGAATTCCAATCCGGAAATCAATGCTATCAGTAATGGCATTATAGACGATGAAAAAGTTAAGCCTTTTGATTTTTCAAGCAAGTTCTCCGCCGTGCTGAACAGCGGAGTTGCCGATGCCGAAGAAATCTTTGCCGGTGTGGCAAAGGTGACGGCCACTACTGTCGGAGAAAATAACTGTCTGGTACCTACACAAGAGGTGCAAGAGGGAGAAACAGCCGTTTATGAAAAGAAGGAAGTCCCCTTTATTACGCTGAACCGCCAGGTGGCAGGTACCATCGGCTATTTCACCAATATCCCGGCTACGGTAAACGGGGTTTCTCCTACTAAAATCCGTCTGGTGGCAGCGAACAAGAATAATACGGTGAATTTCATTAATATGGTTTCCGGAGAGACGGTCACCTCATCTGGCAATCAGGCTGCCACGTATGTGGTGAACGGTTCTATGACGGCAGGAGGTGCGAGTTACACTCAGGTTGGTTTCTGCAATACTCCGGATAACAAGGGATATGTGGCGTATGAAATTGAGCTGAAAGATTTTTTCCCTTACATGGAAGGAGAAGGCAGGACTTTTGCTGACTGCGATCTCGATAAGGATGGGTATGTGGGCTATATAGACATCAGCCAGCTTGGCAGTATTTCATTGGGTGACTATTGGAAGAACCCAAACAATACCAGTGAGCATCCGCAGTCGCTTGTAAAAGGTTCGGTGTATGGCAGCAGTTTCCTGATTCCTTTCCGTTGGAAGGAAATGTACAATACCTTCGAACTGCAGCTGTTAGGTGTTGATGCGGCCGGTGATGAGGTGTTCCTGAAAGCATGGAATGTCAAAGTAAGTGAGAATCAGTTGAAAACTGACCAAATACCATCCGTCTCTACGGGAGTCATTGTTACCGTAGAGGGCGACAAGTCCCAGTCGTGCTTTAATGTGTATCGCAATCACATGTACACCTTGGGGGGAAAAGATGCGGATGGGGATGGCAGCGATTATGATGCTCCCAATATTACAGACAAACCGGAGGATTTGAGCACTGAAATCGAGTTGCTTATTACTGTCAACACGCAGTGGGAGCATAATGAAACAATGACGATTAAATGAAAAAAAGATAGAGGTATCACATAAAGCCGATGACTATGAGACAAATTTTTAAATATCTGACTTTTTCTTTGTTGCTGGTCTTGACATCCTGTCGGGATGAACTTGTTGGAATACAGACCATGCAGCTGGACGGGACTCGTGTGGTTACGCAGGTGGAAGCGAGTGACAATACCGGACTGTTACTGATGAGTGACAATACCTGGAAAGCTACCCGCAGGGTTCCGCTTACGGGAGTAGGGCGTGTGATTGGCAACATGAGCCCGGGGCTGGTATCTGCTTTGGGCGGTCAGAACCAACTGGATGCCATTCTGGATCATGATATTGAGAATTCAGCTTCCTTGGCTGGTCTGGCTACGGTGGATGCAATCTATTCTCAGAAAATAAGTGTAAAGGATATGTACCGTACATATAGTGGAGGGCAGAAAGCCGGTTTTGTGTACGATGTAACAAATTCTAGTCTGTTGAGCCTGGATGTACTTAAATTGTTTACCATTACGCTGTATAATGACGGTGAGGATGTTGGAACATATAATGTGTCCGAAAGTGCGGATGTATTAGGACTGGACCTGATAAATATACAGAAAGTAGATGGTGTGCCACAGCAGGTGGTGGCTGTTGATGTGCCGGAAGGAATCACATTTGATGAAATCGCTTTTGGTTATGGGGGAGTGGAAGCGAAAGTGTTTCAGTCTATGCATATTTATTATGCCTTTGTGGGAGAAACACCGATGCGGACTACAGTGAAAAACACTAGTTTTGACACAAATCATTATCAAAATGCAAATATTTACCGGGAAGGTTTAGATTCTTATCATTGGACTAATTGGGCTGAAGCTGACGAATTGATAAACAGTATTGAAAGCGATGGCCCTCTTATTGAAGTTGTTGGAGGGGCTTTAAACTGGATTGTGGGTGGATATAAGGCAACTGTTGATTTTGGGGAAAAGGTAGAGGATGGTTCTGAAGTAGGATTTGTGTACACTTCTGGTTCTGTGTTAAGCGTGGGACTATTGAGTAAGATGGAATTGTCTACTTATAATGAAGAGCCAAAATATAGCATTTTGAGTGGCGACAATGCGGTTGAGGAGTTTGATACTGGTGGCTTGCTCGGAGTTAGTGCCATCGGTGGTGGAAAAGGTACATACAGTTTTATTGCAACTAAGGAGTTTCAGTATGTACGTTTACTCGTGTCCACGTTTTCAGTTGATTTAGGAACCACAAGATTCCATTATGCATACACCCGTGCAAAAACAGTAGAAGACATCACTTCCTACTTCAATTTCCCGGAGAGAGTAACGCTCACGACCAGCAGTTTTCATGTCCTCCAGCCTGAAGAAGGAACCCTAGGAGTGACGATTTCCGGTCAACCTAAAGACTCAAATCCGCAATGGTCGCCTGAACAGTCACGCATTACGGGGATGACTGAACCTGGTGAGTATGAGGTGACCTTTACTTATACCAAGGACGGAAACACTTTTACGCAAAAAACGGTGTTTGTAAAGGACGAGAATCCAACGCAAGACATCGCTTGTAACCAGTGGATTACGGCAACACAGCATCAAGCTGAGATTAAAGATTCTGATGATAGCTGGGGGATTTCCATTTTTTCTCCAGCTGCTCAGGACGCAGAAAATCTTTTGGATGGAAACCCCAATACTTACATGACCCATTACGGGTTGATAGAACTGGTGGCAAAGAAGACTATCGTAGCAGTAGATAACATTACGTTTGGAGATGATGACCAGTCTTCTTTGAGGACGAATGGATATCGTGCCGGCTTTGTCATGCAGGTGAGCAAGGAGCTGCTGAGCCTGAATGCCCTGAATTTCCTGTATGTGGATTTATACAATAATGGACGGAAGCTGGAGCGTACGGTGTCGGGCACACGTCCTACGGTAGATTTGGGATTGATAAACGGTGACCAGGGAAAGGTGCGCATCGGGGTGGAAATGGAGAAAGGAAGTGAAATCTTTGATGAAATACGTTTGTACAATGGAGGTGTCGCAGCCCTGAACTTCAACAGCATCAAGGTGTATGGGGTGTTCTATGAACCCGCCAACCTGATTTGCGCAAGCAATGGCGTGTCAGAGTCCTGCATGGAGATGGTGACGCCTTACACTTACGGGGCGTACATCAATTACGATGAAACCAAATATAAAAACGTAGCCGGAGTGGCAAACGGAATGTATTCATTGGACAATGTGCTGGATGATGACAAGAATACCTATTCCACGATAGCTACTACCAACGTAATAGGGGAAACCGTGCTGGCGGTGAAGTTCAATAAGATGAATGCCGGACAATGGATTGGTGCCATGATACGCGACGTGAACGGGGTGGCCGACGTGAAACTGCTGGATGCGCTTACTTTCGAGGTGTATAATGATGGCGTACTGGTGGCAGATTATGATAATTACAAGGATTTGCTGGATGTGTCATTAATCGGCTATGAGGATAAGGTTTATCTTGAACTGCAGCCTGACAGGGATTTCAATGAGGTGCGCATCAGTGCCAAGGCTGTGGCGGGTGTGCTGGAACAGTTGATGGTGTATGGCATTTATACGCGTATGGATGCGGATGGTGACGGTATTCCCGATTGCGGTGAAGAGGATAATCCGGATGGGGGCACCGATAAGATATATCCTACTGTGACTGACCTGCATGTTTGTGGGGATGCCACAAGTGAAAATCCGGTGACGGTGAACATTCCGGTGGTAGGAGGTAAGCAGGGGTATAGTTATAAGCTCGTTATCCAGCAATATAAGGACGAAGACTTGGGGGATCAGATGGGTTCTTCATCTTCGCAAACGATTACATACACCGGCAATGGAAAGCTTTCATTCCCATTGGAGGCTACCGGAGTCTATAAAGTGGATATAAAGAGTGGGGACGATTCTGAAACCTATTGTAACGGCATGAAAGTTACCTTACATCCCACGAAAACCACCTGGAAGGGAACGACCAGCGGGAAGGAAACAAGATGGGATTTGTGGTCGAACTGGAGCCAGGGCACTCCGTGGGGATGTACCGATGTGGTTATTCCTGCCGGATTGGAGAATTATCCCGTTCTGGAAGCAGGAAGAGAGTATAACTGTGCCCGTATCCAGTTTGCAGCCGGAGAAGGTGGCGAGGTTGGTAAAGTGTTTCACACGCAGCATCTGGTTTACGACCAGGCATGGGTGGATTACCAGTTAAAGGCCGGACAGTATTATTGGCTCTCAGCACCGTTGAAAGATACCTATACGGGCGATGTGTTCGGAAAGGAAGAACAGCTTGTCGGAGTAGATGCAGGGAGTGGTGACTATGACTATGCTCAGGCATGGAAACTGTTCAATGCGGTGTCGGATTTGGCACCTGATTTCCGTTTCACTCCACGGGTATATCAGTATGGTTTTGGCGGACTAATCAACAACCAGACCGGAAGCGGTACGGAACAGTTGCAGCCCGGTGATGACAACTGGACTCCTCCGTTTAATCTGGTTGCACAGAAATACGAGGCAGGCAAGGCTTTCCAGATAAGGATGGGAGAGGATGGCACAGACAACGGAACTTATATGCTGCGTTGGCCCAAACGTTACACTTCTTATGGTTATTACGACCTGGATAAACAGGCTATGATAGCGGGACGCAGTGAATACGTGAGCAGGACTTATGCGGGAAGGTTTATTTATGAGGACAGTAAGGGAGGTTCCAGCTTCCCGCTCCATGTGAAACTGGAGAATGACCGTCCGGGAGCGATTTATCTGGCAGGCAATCCGTTCATGGCAGACATTGCGGTCGGTGAGTTCTTTGCGGCAAATGCCGGTGTGGGAGAAATCCGTTTGTGGAGAGGGGGAAAAACCATTAGTATTTCACGGGATTTGTCTTCTACAACGCGTATTCAACCGATGGAAGGCTTCTTGATTGTATTGCGCTCTCCCTATTCGGAGACCAACCGATATAGTTATTACGTGAACTTTACAGATGGAATGTTGAAATAATAATTAGAGTAACATGAAAAATATTATAACCATATTGTCAATCCTGCTGACGGTGTTTTGCACATCGTGTAAGAAAGATAATATTTCAGCCGGAGAAGATGAACAGTCAGACGGAGGAATAGAGTTGGCCATTTCCCTGGCTGGAGAATTTGAAATGGGCAGCCGTTCCGCACTGACCAGTTCGGAGCCGATGCATCACATTGAACACATGTATGCGTATGTGTTTGCAGTGGGGGGAGAAACTGGCATAACTGTTGACGATGCGAAGTGTGTTTATGAAGAGAAACTTCCCTGGACTGCTACCGCAGAGGGAGCAACCGTGTTCCGTTGCAGAATGAAGCCGGGAGATGATTTCTTTAAGGATAAAAACAAGGAATACCTGGTGATGGTAGTGGCTACAGACAATAACAAGGATACTTATACGTTCCCATGGTCTGACGACAGTAGTAATGCTGACATACATCTTGGAATGACCGGCAGAAAACTGTCTGATGTCAAGATGGCTCTGGCTACAAGTGTAGAACCGGAGCAGATGGCCTATACGGAGGTGTTTGCGGGATTCCGCAAGTTTACTACGAGTGAATCTCTTATTAATGTCAAACTGACGCGCCGTGTGGCGGGAGTTATTTGCTACCTGACGGATATTCCGGCAGTGATAAATGATTATCATATCATAGGTGCCGAGCTTCACTGGAGTGGCGGATTGAATAAATCTGGTGTTTTGAAGCCTGGTAATTTAGAGAATGATGAAGAAAGTTTTGCCGGTTTGGATTCTGATGTTAAAGTAGAATCGGGAACTACATTATTGGCAAAAATAAACCTGAAAGAGATGGGAGCTGAAGCAGATGCATCGGGTAAGTTGCTGTATATTCCTGCCATCAATCAGGAAGGTGTGTTAAAGACATTGCCAAATACGGCTTTTATGGGTGCCTATATGTTGCCTGTTCAAACAGGAGGACAATTCATAATTAAGCTGGTAGGTGAGAAGCGTGTTGCAGATGGTAATGTGGAAGAAGATGAAGATGAATATGTTTTTAAAAATACAGATACTGATGGTTATTATACTGTTAATAACAGTAGTAGTGAAAATTCTTATACTATTTCTGCAGACTATATCTACAATATAGGATATAAGCCATATACTACTGATACCGATTACGATGCTCCGCTGAGTTTGAAAGGAGACGATATTAAGGTGACACCTTCAGATTGGCATCCGATAACAGTAGATGTAGGTTTTTCTGATGTGCAGATGGGACTGGTGTTCGATACCGGCAAGACAGCCAATTTCAAATACGATTGTATTGAAACTACGGATGTACTAAAGGTTACATCTACAAGCACTGACGGAAGCGATGACACTAAAACATGGAAACTTGCTATTGTCTATCCGGCGGGTACTGAAACAGACGATGAGTGGCTGCATTTTGAAGGTAATAAAACTGAGCTTACGGGAACTGGTCCCCAGGATGTAACTATATATCTGAAAGATTATGTGGATTCTAACTCTTCCAATAAGGACAATCCGGATGAAGATTATAGAACTGTTTCTATTGTATTTACTGTAGATGAGACTCAATTATCTACAACTTCTTATATCAGGCAGTGGAATGCATTGATTGTGGATGATGAAGAGTTGAAAGTGGATGGTAAGCAAGTGGTTGCATTTAGAAGGTTAGATTTAGGTTATAAGTTTGATAAGGATGGAAATGTAGTTCCAGAAGATGGTTTGGCACAAACATATCAATGGGGGTTTGATGGAAAATCAAGGAATGATATTTATGGCTATGATGATCTTGCTAATATAGCTAATATTGGGCTTTCTGGTTTGAAAAATGCGGGATATATAATGAATACGCATGGTCAGACTTCTGAAGAATGGACAAATTCTGCTGTAGGGAAAGCTTATATACAGACTTCTGCCCATACTTGGTATTTGCCTGCCCGAGTAGAAATTAATGCATTGATGAATGCATGTTTTGGGAAAGAAGATGTAACAGGGCAATATGTATCTCTTTATTCTTCTATGAATTTGCCAACTGATGGGGAATGGTGGTCTTCTACGGTACCTGGATATATTGATGGCTCTAATAGTTATTATAGTGATTGTACAGTAACTGGAAATAAGTGGAGTGATTCAAAGATAGAAAAGAGTAGAAATTCAACTCTCCGTATTCGCCAAGCATGCAGACCTTAAAAAATAATCGAGATATGATAAAGAAATGCTATATATTCATAACCATCTTGTCAGTCATTCTGATGGGATGTACAGACAAGTTAGGAGAGGGGACTTCCTCTTCTTCGAGAGACGGGAATGTACAGATAACCATCTCCACGTCGGATATGCCGGAGATTGTGACCCGCTCAAGTGAGGATGCGAATAATACGGTGATAGAAAGCGTGGTGCTCTTTGCTTTTAAGAAAGACGACGGTACGTTGGTTAAAAAGATGTATCGGTATTTTGACAGCGACGAGCTTTCGCTGAATCTTTTTCTGTCTGCTGGTGGTTATAGATTCTGTGCGGTATGCAACCTGCCTGAACCGGAACAGGTGTATGAGGCAGTGAATGACTATCAAGACTTGCAGGAACAGTCTGTACTCCTGGAGAATGCCGGCGATGCCTTTCGTGGTAAGTTTGTGATGTATGGTGAAGAGGAGAAGAGCCTTTCTGGTTCAAGTGTAAGTATTGGAATAAAGGTAGACCGTCTGGCTTCCTTCCATGATTTTACCATACAGTTTGATCCGGACGACACGAATGATGAGCTGGAAATTACGGAAGTGAGGATACATAATATTCCGAAAGGAAGCTGGATTGTCCCTCAAACGAAGGCATCATCGTATGTAGAGGGAGAGCTGGGAGACTGGGTTTACCGTGCGCAGGCGGGCGACATGGAGACTTACTATTTTACCGACGACCGTATGGACTTTGAAGAGGTTGCGTCAACTGAAGGAGAGGATTTGAAATGGAAATATACGGCTACGTATGCGTTATTTGAAAACCGTCGTGGAGGGTTGGAGGTTACAAATTCAGATGCCGGAAAAGAATCTCAATACAATGATGCGTACTGGCCGGGTTCGTCAGTCCTGGCTTCTTCTAATAATCTTGACAGGCTAGATGCTCTTCGTCAGTATTACAAGAAACATTGGGCAGACAATGCAAAGGATGGAGAAAATCTGAAATTTGCGTATGCCAGCTACCTGACCATTAATGGTATTTACTTGGTGGGTGAAGCAAAAGACCCTTATAAGGTGACCTATTATGTTTATTTGGGAGAAGATAATTTTAAGGATTATAATGTAAAGCGTAATACGAAATACACGACTACCATTACGGTTTTGTCTATGAATACCATAGACAGCCGTGTGGAAGAACAGTCGCTCAGGGAAATGACTTTGTCGTTCCCGGATGAGGTGCTCGATGCGCATTGCAATACGGTTCGTGCAGTACTCTTTTCATCGGATGACTGGGAGGTGTGGGTAGAAGACCCAGATAAGACACCTTGGCTTGAAATTTCGGGTAGTTCAGTTTATAAAGGCCGGCAGGCGGGGAGCACTACCTTCGACCCGAAAACACAGGCTTCCTACAAGATGACTGGAAAGGGACGTACGTTGCGCAATATTTATATTCATACGGACGAGTATATTCCTGATTTGAAAGACCCGATGAAAAACAATGCGCAAGCTGTACGTAGCGGGCGTATTGCTTACCGGAAAAAAGGAGATTCTAAAATACAATATGTAACGGTACAGCAGTATCCGGCGCAGTTGGCTGTACTGCATATCAAATACGATGTACATACCATGAAGGAGGTACGGGATACATTCTATATAGAACGTATTCTGGAAAAGAAACACATGTCATGGGGATTTGAGAAATACTGGAGTTTTATCACTGACGATTTGATTGCTTCCGGACGCTGGGACGGGCTGTCTAATACCCGTAAACTGTATCAGGTGGCAGTGGAGGGTGATAAGTGGGAAGTGAATGCTGCTTATCCGGATGGTATTCCTGATGATATGGCGCTGGGATATATGCTGGGAAAGAACCGCGACCGCGACGGGGACGAAAAAGTGGGATATGATGAGATTATGTGGTATATTCCGGCCTTGAAAGAACTGGAATTGCTGTATGACGCACTGAATGACGGTTATTTGAATTTTGAAAGCAACGACGACATATTCCATTGTTCTACTCCGTCGTCGGCCGACCCGGATGGTGTTACTGTGGGATTCTCCTATTATGTGAAGATGAACAACGGTAAATACGGCATCGGACAGCGTGACCGTAAATATAATGTGATTGGCTTGAGAAGAAAGAATAACGAGTGGTCCGGTCCGGATGCGGGCAATGCGAACTTTACTGTTACGGTGGAAACCGGTTGGACGGACGAGGAACTGGTAATGCCTAAATATTAATCATTAACAATACGTAAATAGATGGGTATGCAAAGATATTTAAGCCGTTGGATAATGGCACTTGCCGGAATAACGCTGATGACGGCATGTAACAGCGAGCAGGCGGATGACCCTACTACAGGAGAACCGGCTGTCAGCTTTCAATTGAGCAGAAGCGGTGAATTGGAAAATCAGCTGGTAAGGGTATTGATAGCCGAGCGTTCGGCTGACAATACCACTGCCACGGACGGAGGACTGTATTGCGGACTGGATAAACGATACTTTCTGGCAGGTGATGCCACTACTTTTCTGGCTGAAAAATTGAAACTGCAGTGGTATAAGTTTACTTTTATGGGAGTACCTGACATTGAAGGGAAAATTGAGGGGGAAAAGCTCTTTTCGGATGTGAGTGCCGAGGCCGGTTCGGAAGCAGCCACGACCAAAGATTTCAGCAAGTTGCTTGTGGATTATTCTCCTATGCTTGAGCTACAGGAACAAGAGGGTTCGAATGTAAGCACCACATACGATTTGAACCTGTATCGTGGGGTGGTGGAGCGCTGGATGACGCGCCCTTCTGATGATGGTGTAGTGCCGGAAGAAACAGTAACCATGAAACGTATTACCGGTGAATTTACACTGGATATGGGAATCCTTCAAGATCAGTTTGAACATGAGGTTTCTAATATTAAATTGACATTAAAAGTGCCTAAGAGGGTATACGTGTATGATAATTACCGTGAATATGTAAATAGTTCCAATATACTGGAGAATGAAAGTGAAGTTTATGTTGATGGTAATTATACAATGGAATATAATTATAAAGTATCTTCTGATTTGGCACAAGATAAAACGAAGCATTGTATAATTATACTTGATTTGTTACCTTGTATACTTGATGCTACATTTGAAGTTAATTTTGTTCAGCCCGAAAATAGTAGTATTGAGTCGCAGAGGTATGTGATTCATTCTGATGAAGCTAGCACTTTGGTTGAAATCAAGCCTAATGTACGTACAACTTTGTTGTTCAACGGTATGCACAAAGGAGAATTCGAAGTGCGCTATGCCGGGTTTGATGGCAGTAGTATTGGTGTGGCTGATGATGACTGGAATGGATGGCCGGATAATACAGACGGAGGACAGTAATATGAAACAGAACAGAATATTGAATTATATAAGTGCGGCAGGCCTGCTGCTGGCAGTATGTGCCTGCGGTAAAGAAAATCTGAATACTACGGCTGACGGTGATAACGGCGGAGCGGCTACTGCATTGCCTGAAGGGACTTTTGTGGTGGACTATTCCGTATCGGACGGGGAAACTTCACGTGCATTTGAAGGTAACTTACAGGCTAATGAGCGTATCAGTTCGCTGCTGTATCTGCTGTACGATTCGGAAGGACGGTTGGTAAAGGAACGTGAAATACCTGGAATTGGCACAGATACTAAATGGCCGTTTACTCGTGAGAATATGTCATGGGAACAGCGTGAGGCTTTGAAAGATACGTTGAATGTGGGTAGTACATACACGGCTGTATTTCTGGCAAATGTAAATAGAACATTGTTTGGGGAAACACAGACGACCGAGTTGTTGCAAAACAAGGATAATCTGATGGAAGCTGTATTGTATCTTCCGCAAACACCGTTTACAGATAGTAATATGTATTATCTCTGGAAAGAAAAATTGGAATATACTCGACCGGAAGATGCAAGCGATGATTCAAGAAACAATCCACTCTCCAAGGAAATCACTCTTCGTAGGTTAGTTTCGAGGATTGATATGGAGAGGGTTGCTATAACAGACGAAACGGATGCTGTGAAAGCTGGAATGGGAATAAACTTTGATAACTTACTGGTGAAAGAACTTAATGCTGCATTGGTCGCTAAAGTAGATGAATTGGAAAAAAAGTTGAATGTGGTTGATGATAAAAACTGTCAGAATTTATTAAATTTATTACAAGAAAAAGTAGGGACGAAAGACGATAAGACTACTATTGCTGGGAAAAATTATGGTAACTATATTAATCAACTTGTCACAAACTTCAAAGACAAAGACATAGAAAATTATGATTTGCTTGTGTCGCCATGGACTGCTTTCACTACATCGAAATTTACTTTAAAAAGTATGCACAACCGCATGTCAATAAATGACTTGACCAGTAGTTATGATAGTAATATAACTTCACAAACATCATATACATATCCGGTAACAAACGGGAAAGCTACATGGATTGGATTTGCATCTGGAAATCTTAGTGGAATAGTCCTTTCTGATGATGATACTTCTTTAACCTTGACATTTAATCCTATGTCAATATCTTTGGGCAAGAATGAGAAAGTATCCTATACATGCAATCCTATAGAAAATATTTCTTATAGTGGAACAAGTGGAGCTTATACAGTTAGCGTAAATATGTCAACTTATTTTGAAGGATGCTCTTCATGGAATAAATTTTTAACGGAAGAAAACAAATTTAGTTTTGACGATACATATACCCAAACAGGTTTCGAAGAAGCTATTAAAGAAGTTTTTGGTGATTGGAATAGTGTAACTTTGTCTATCAAAATTCCAACTTCTAAAGAATTTACATATACAACTACCATAGAAACAAACTAACCCATGAAACGAATAGGACTAAAATGGATATATCCCCTGCTGTTCATGGCAACAGCATGTGGAAGCGAGCAGGAAATAACTCCTGCGGACGATGAGAAGCAGCAGAGCTTTTCGGTGGTGGTGGAAAGTGTAGGTGAGTTGTTCAGCGGCGGTGAAGGAGTGAATCCGGCAACGGTAGTTTCACGACGTCCTATCTCGAGCGTAACGCCTACGCAGACTTTCGACAAACTGTCTATACTGATTATAGAGTATGCTTCGCCTGCCAAGGTGGTGTATAAAAAGACTATTGAGAACTGGAGCAACCCGAATAACAAGGCAAGTATCCCTTGGAGTACGGAAGACGGACAAGGACGTTATGCTACGATTACCTTAACCGGTGATGAGTGTCTGGAAGAAGGAAAGAATTATATGGCATACGTGATAGGGTATCAGACCGGAACGTATGGCGATTACGAGCCTTTTAAGGGAATTGAAGTGGGCGACTACTATAATCAGACTGAAACAGCTACCGTTCCTGATGGAAGGCGGGCTGACGAAGTCTTTGCCGGTGCCGAAGTATTCTTTGTACAAAATGGAGTAATTCTTTCGAAAAGGAGCCCGGAATCAGAAGTGGAGCATGGACTGATGGTAGCTCGCCGACAGGTAGCCGGTACCTTTGGTTATTTCACACGGATACCGGTACAGATAGATAATAAGTCGGTGGCGAAATTGAGACTGGTAGCAACGAAACGGAACCAGACTGTGATTTTTGGTGGGTTCCGCAGTGTGGACGATCCGCTTTATTTCCATCAGAATAATGTAGTGAACGGGATGAATCCTAATATGGAGTATGACAGTCATCTGGCCGGTTCTGCTCAGAAAGATGCTTTTACGGTTTATGAGATAAACCTGTGCAAATGGTTTCCAGGCAACACGGAGAATACCTTATTGCCGCTGGATATGAATAATGACGGGTATCTGGACAAGTATGACGAGAATTGGCAGACGGACGAAGAGGTGTATCCGAAAGGTACGATTTCACTGCCGCAAGGAACCGTTTTCGGGGATTGCTTTCTGGTGGCACTGGCCATGACACAGGCAGATGTGGACGGAGGTATTCCTACTTTCCAGATGCAACTGGTGGATACGAATGACAAGGTGATAAAACACTGGGATGTGACTCTACGAAATTATGAGTCGGCTGGAGAAGACCGTTCGCTGGTGTCATTGCCCGATGGAGCGGATGGGCGTACCACCATCACAATATTGGAGAATATCGATACGGAGACTTGTTTCAGCATTGTGCGTAACCGCTTGTATACGATGGGTGAAAAGAGCCAGTCGCAGAATTACGGAGAGGATGAGCCTATCGATTTGAGTGCGGCAGATGTGTTGGTGCTGGACGCACGTCATGAATGGCAGATTCATAACTCAGTGATCTTTAATTGATGTAGACCAAAAGTCGAAAAGGGATAAGAATAGGATAATTAAGGGTCGTACTTTGGTGAAAATGCGGAGTACGGCCCTTTTTACTATCGCAGGAGGATGTGAACACCATTAGTGGGATTCCAGAGAAACCGTAAGTAATTCATAATTAATGGTTGATAAGTAAGAAGAAAGCGTGCTGTTTTTCCTCCTTACAGATATTTTCTTTATCTTCAAGGGCAAAACCGCACGCTATGAATTACGAAACTTATCAAATCATGCTATATGTTCTGTCCTTCTTGGCAGTGATAGTCTTTATAGCACTTTATTTTGTGAAGGCCGGGTACGGCATGTTTCGTACTCGCTCGTGGGGGTGGTCTGTGCCGAACAAAGTAGGCTGGGTACTGATGGAAGCTCCTTCATTTGTGGTAATGGGGCTTTGGGCGTGGAAGACAGGAGTAGAGGCGTATACTCCGCAGGCTGTATTTGTGGGGCTGTTCATGCTGCATTACTTTCAGCGTTCGTTTGTTTTTCCGTTACTGATGAAAGGGAAGAGCCGGATGCCACTGGCTATCATGGCGATGGGAATACTTTTCAATATAATCAATGCGACCTTGTTGGCAGCCAGCTTTTTCAGTTGTGCGTTGTCGGGAAAATACGAACCGGCCACATTTTGGACAAATCCTTTACCTTGGGTAGGAGCCGCGATATTTTTCATAGGAATGGCCATTAATCTGCATGCAGACCATGTAATCCGGAATTTACGGAAGCCGGGCGATACACGTCATTACCTGCCGGAGAAAGGTTTTTATCGCTATGTGACTTCAGCCAATTATTTCGGGGAACTGGTGGAATGGACAGGATTTGCTTTGCTGACGGCTTCGCCTGCGGCCTGGGTGTTTGTGTGGTGGACAGCAGCCAATCTGGTGCCGCGTGCCGATGCCATTTACAAACGCTATTGTGAGGAGTTCGGAAAGCAGGCGGTAGGCAGCAGAAAAAGAATTATACCTTATATATATTAGGGAAAGGAGGAAAGATGGATTCACTTTTATTTACTCCGGTCACTTTGGGGCCGCTGACATTGCGTAACCGTAGTATTCGTTCGGCTGCATTTGAAAGCATGTGTCCGGGAAATGTGCCTTCACCGCAATTGCTGGATTATCACCGTTCGGTGGCTGCTGGTGGAGTAGGGATGACTACGGTGGCGTATGCCGCCGTGACGCGTAGTGGACTTTCATTCGACCGGCAGTTGTGGATGAGGCCGGAGATTGTGCCGGGACTGCGTGAACTTACGGATGCGGTACATGCCGAAGGGGCTGCGGCAAGCATTCAACTGGGGCATTGTGGCAATATGTCGCATAAGAGTATTTGCGGATGTTTTCCGGTAGGGGCAAGCAGCGGATTCAATTTGTATTCACCGACTTTTGTGCGTGGACTGCGTGCCGATGAATTGCCGGAAATGGCGAAGGCTTACGGACAATCTGTGTGCCTGGCGCGTGAAGCAGGATTTGATGCAGTGGAAATACATGCCGGGCATGGATACCTGATCAGTCAGTTTCTTTCCCCTTCTACCAATCATCGGAAGGATGAATTTGGCGGAACGTTAGCGAACCGCATGCGTTTCATGGAGATGGTGATGGAGGAAGTGATGAAAGCAGCGGGAAATGACATGGCTGTGCTGGTGAAAATGAATATGCGCGACGGTTTTCGGGGAGGTATGGAACTGGACGAGTCCTTACAGGTGGCACGGAAACTGCAGGAATTAGGAGCACATGCGCTGGTGTTGAGCGGCGGATTTGTCAGCAAGGCACCGATGTATGTGATGCGGGGCGAGATGCCTATCCGAACCATGACGCACTACATGACCTGTTGGTGGTTGAAGTATGGGGTACGACTGGTTGGTAAATACATGATACCCTCTGTGCCTTTCCGTGAGGCTTATTTCCTGGAAGATGCCTTGAAGTTTCGGGAGGCACTGGACATACCGTTGGTGTATGTGGGAGGTCTGGTGTCGCGACAGAAAATAGAGGAAGTATTGAATCATGGCTTTGAAGCGGTACAGATGGGGCGTGCGCTGCTGAATGAGCCCGATTTTGTGAATCGTATGCGGCGGGAAGAGAATGCACGGTGCAATTGTCGTCACAGTAATTATTGCATTGCCCGTATGTATACGTTGGACATGGCTTGTCATCAGCATCTGCAGGAGGAACTGCCGCCTTGTCTGAAGAAAGAAATCGAACGAATTGAAAGCAAGGGATGAGATGGAGCGTAAATTAGCAGTGATTACAGGTGCCGACGGAGGAATGGGAACAGAGATTACCCGTGCGGTGGCGTTGGCTGGTTATCGGGTGATAATGGCCTGCTGTAACAAGGAAAAGGCTGAGGCTAAAAGAGAGTGGCTGGTGAAGGAAACGGGGAATCCCGAGGTGGAGGTCATGTATATTGATTTGGCCTCGTTGGCTTCTGTGGCTGACTTTGCGGAGCGACTCTGTTCCCGTGGGGAGAGACTGGCATTGCTGATGAACAATGCCGGGACGATGGAAACCGGTCGCAGGCTGACGGAGGATGGACTGGAACGTACGGTGAGTGTGAATTATGTGGGGCCTTATCTGTTGACACGCAAGTTACTTCCACTAATGGGAGAGGGGAGCAGAGTGGTCAACATGGTGTCGTGTACGTATGCAATCGGCAGACTGGATTTCCCGGATTTTTTCTTGCGTGGAAAGAAGGGGAGTTTCTGGCGAATACCGGTTTATAGCAATACGAAATTAGCTTTGACACTTTTTACGCTTGAATTGGCAGCCCGTGTGAAGGAGAGAGGAATTGTGGTGAATGCGGCTGATCCGGGCATTGTATCGACGGATATTATCACCATGCATTTATGGTTTGACCCTTTAACGGATATTTTCTTCCGGCCGTTTATCCGGACACCTCGTCAAGGGGCAGCCACGGCCATCGGTTTGCTGCTGGATGAAGAGGCAGGCAAGCGTACCGGTACATTGAATGTAAGTGGACGTGCTGTAAAGTTATCCGGGAAGTATCTTCCTCATGTGCAACAGCAGGAGTTGTGGGAGCGTACGGAGGAGATTGTGAAGAAGTGGTTATAAGATGTATAAATGAAAACGGGCCGGCTTATCTGTGTGACAAGTCGGCCCGTAGCGTTAAAGATTATGTATTATACCAAGTGAGCAATCAGTTCTTCACGGTCGCCTGCTAACAGGTCGATAACCGGAACTTCAATCATGGTGTAGCATCCCGGTTGCTGCTTCATAGAAGCACGAGCTACACAAACCAGTACCTGAGCTGTCAGAGCCGGGTTGTTGATCTTCATGTCAAATTCGAAGAGCTGGTTGTGAGTCTTACCTGATACACCTTTGCGAACCAGGTTTACACCGTGACCTACATCGTTCAGGTCGTCTACGCAAGGAACCTGAATAACGTGTGTTTCATCGTTTACAAAATAGGGGTCAGCTTTGATAGCTGCTTCTACTGTCTTGAAATCTGCACCTTCTTCCAGTTCTACATAGACCATACGGCGGTGAATACCTGTTCCCACCGGAATAGTCATAGACAAAGCATCTTTCACTCCGGCAATGGCGCGAACGGCTACAGAGTGTCCCATGCTGCGGCCCGGACCGAAGTTAGTGTAAGTGATTCCTTTCGGAGCGATGGCTTCCAGCAGCGCACGTACTACAGAGTCGCTTCCCGGATCCCATCCAGCAGAAATGATAGCTACCGCGTTGTGAGCTTTTGCTGTTTCACCCAAAGAACGGCGCAGGCTGGTAATCTGAGTGTGGATGTCGAAGCTGTCTACCGTGTTGATGCCTAATGCAAGGATTTCTTTTGCATATTGTTCCACGCTGCGGGTTGGAGTTGCCAGAATAGCTACATCTACATCTTTCAGTTCGCGAATATCTTTTACTACAGGATAATCGGCCAGTTCTGCAGGTTTGTTTTCTGCTCCATTACGGCGTACGATACCTGCTACTTCAAAATCAGGAGCTGCTTCAAGCGCTTCCAGTGTGAATTTTCCGATGTTTCCGTAACCTACTACGGCTGCTCTAATCTTTTTCATATTTCTTATTTGTTTTAAGTTGTTTCGTTTTAGTTGGCGCAAAAATACAGAATTAGAATCATTCCAAACAAGCAATAAAGCCACGAATTCCAAAAAAATCTGGCTGAACTTACAATTTATAACTTTCTTATCGTTATTTTTGTTCTCCATTTTATAAATTGTTAGAAAAACATGATTGAATATATCAAAGGAGAACTTGTGGATGCTACTCCGGCGTGGGTGGTTGTAGAGTGTAATGGATTAGGATATGGAATTAATGTGTCGTTGAACACTTATTCTGCCGTACAGGGAAAAAAGGAGGTTAAACTCTATATATATGAGGCCATCCGTGAAGATGCGTATGTGTTATATGGATTTGCCACCCGTCAGGAGAGGGAATTGTTTTTGTTGCTTATCAGCGTATCGGGCATTGGAGGAAATACAGCACGTATGATTTTGTCGGCACTTTCTCCTTCGGAATTGTGTAACGTAATTGGCAGTGGAAACGACAAGCTGCTGAAGACCGTGAAGGGAATTGGCTTGAAAACGGCCCAGCGCATCATTGTGGAGCTGAAAGACAAGATTGCAGTGACAGGTATAGAGAGTGCGGCAACCGTCAAATCGGTGGCTGTAGCTGCCAATACGGAAATATATGAAGAGGCAGTGGCTGCATTGACCATGTTGGGATTTGCACAGGCGCCTTCTCAAAAGGTGACCGCGCAGATTCTCAAAGAGGAACCGGATGCACCTGTGGAAAAAGTAATCAAGCTTGCTTTAAAACGACTTTAAATCAGGATTTTATCGTTTCTCAGTACTTCCTTGGCAGTACTGTAGTACTTTCCCGGCAGTACTGGAGTACTCCCACGGAAGTACTGAAGTACTGCTTAGGGAGTACTGAGCGGTGGGGCTGGTCTTCGCGTGAAAGGGTGCCGTACCCTCAAAGAGTGTTTCATCTGTTTTGAAGCAATGCATTTTTTTTGTTCCTTTGTGAAGTTTATTGATTAAAAATTAAGTAGCATGACATTTGCGAGCATTGTATGGGATGTGGATCCGGTGCTGGTTCATTTGGGTTCGCTCGAAATCCGTTGGTACGGGCTGATGTGGGGACTGGGATTTATTCTGGCTTACGAAATGGTCTCCCGTTTGTTTAAGAAGGAAGGGTATCCGGAAAACTGGGCCGACAAACTGTTTGTATATTGTATTGTCAGCAGTGTGATTGGGGCTCGTCTGGGGCACTGCCTGTTCTATGAATGGGATTATTATGGAGCGCATCCGGCAGAAATCCTGAAAATCTGGAAAGGCGGACTGGCCAGTCACGGAGGTGTATTTGCCTTGATACTGGCTTTAATCTGGTATTCCAAGACAGTGACGAAAAAAAGCGTATGGTGGTTGTTCGACCGTATGATACCAGCCGTAGCGGTGGTTTGTATGTGTATCCGTTTCGGTAACTTGATGAACTCTGAGATTTTCGGCTATCCCACGACCTTACCATGGGGATTTGAGTTTGTCCGCTCGCGTGAATGGCAGGAACTGTATAATCAGAATGGAGTGGCGCAGGCTTGTCATCCTACCCAGATTTATGAGATGCTTTACTGTCTGGTGGCACTGGTCGTATCGTGGCTTATGTATCACAAACTTCATTTAGGAAAGCGTGTCGGACTGACTACGGGCGTTTCTTTGCTAATCTTTTTCGGTGCCCGTTTCGGATTGGAATTCATGAAGAATCCGCAGGTAGCTGAAGAAGTAGGCATGACGTTGAACATCGGACAATGGTTGAGTATACCATTGATATTGTTAGGTATATATCTGATTGCAACCAGCGGAAAAAGGAAAGAAGCTTTTTAAAAAAATACGTGCTGTAATTAGTTGAGAAGTAGTATATTGTAAATGTTTCCTCTTGTTGTACTTTTGTTTCTTTGTAACAAAAATGCAATAGGAGGAAACATTTTTTATGCTTATGCTAAAAGATGAACGGTACATTTGCAATGCTGTTTTTGATAAGAAATCTTATTAGAAACATGTATCTATGTGTTTAATATGTTGAACTTAATTTTAATGTAACGATGGAAAGCATGAAAAGAACGTTCTTTCTTACGTGCCTGTTCTTGATGGCATGTTTGGTTATGCAAGCACAAAACTTGCAGGTGTCTGGAACTGTCGTTTCCAAGTCTGATGGTTTGCCTGTTATCGGGGCTACTGTATTGGAGAAGGGAACAACAAATGGTACAATTACCGATTTTGACGGTAAGTTTTCTCTCACAGTGAAGCAAGGGGCTGAAATTGTAGTTTCTTATGTAGGTTTTAAATCCCAAACTTTAAAGGCCAATTCGGTTTTGAATATTGTACTGGAAGAAGATTCTGAAATGCTGGAAGAGGTGGTTGTTACTGGTTATACTACTCAACGTAAAGCCGATTTGACAGGTTCTGTGGCTGTAGTTTCTACAGATGCATTAAAAACAAATTCAGATCCAGACCCGATGCGAGCTTTGCAGGGTAAGGTAGCCGGTATGACCATTACGACTACTGGTTCTCCAAGTGGTACAGCTACGGTACGTATTCGTGGTATCGGTTCTTTTAACTCTTCTCAGGATCCGCTTTATGTGATTGATGGAGTACCTACTACTATGTCTCTTAACTCTTTGAATGCAAATGATATTGAGAGTATGCAGGTATTGAAAGATGCGGCTTCCGCTTCTATCTATGGTTCACGGGCTGCTAATGGTGTAATTATCATTACTACTAAAAAAGGTAAGAAAGCAGATAAGGTGAAAGTGGATTTTTCTGCTAATCTGACAGCGCAGTTCTATTCTTCTCAATCGCTGATGGATGTATGTAATTCTTCTGAATACGCTACAGCCATGGCACAGGCTGCATTGAATGATGGAAAAGATCCGGTATCGTATGCTAACAACTATGGTTTAAATCTGAATGCTGCATCGGGTACACCGATTACAGTATGGAACCCAAAAACAGGCCAGTATGTAAATTATACAGTAAATGGTCTTTATGACGGTTTTATCAATAAAAATAAGACCATGCGTTATGCAGACACTGATTGGTTGGATGAAATTTCAAGAGTAGGTTTCTCTCAGAATTATGACCTTTCTCTTTCTCATGCGAACGACAAGCATTCAACGATGTTCTCCTTGGGATACAAAAAGAATAACGGTATATTGAAATATACGGACTTTGAAAATATTTCAGCCCGTATGAACTCATCCTATAATATAAATAAGTATGTCACTATTGGTGAAAACTTTACAGTGACTTATTCAAGTCAGGTGGATTGTGCGCCGATGGAAAATGCGTTGAAGATGGCACCGATTGTACCGGTATATGAAGAAGATGGTACAACTTTCGCTGGTCCAGTGGGAGGTATGAGCGACCGTCAGAACCCGTTGCGTGAGTTGTATCACAACAAAGACAATCACTTGGACTACTGGCGTTTATTTGGTAATGGATATATAGATATAAAGCCTTTCAAGGGTTTTGTATTCCGTTCTAACTTCGGTATCGATACGTATAATTCACTTATTAACTCAATTACTCACACTTTTCATTCAGATATTGTCAACAATGACGTCGCAAAGACTACATTGACAAATAAGAATGAAGTGAACTGGACATGGTCAAATACGATTAACTACAATTTCAATGTGGCAAAGAAACATGATTTCAACATTTTGTTGGGCTCTGAATTATCAAAGCAAAGTTCACTTGAATTTGGCGCTTATTCAGAAGGATATGCTTTTGAAACAATAGATTATATGTGGCCGAATGCCGCTGCGGGCGTTATGAAGAACACAGGTGCCAAAGTAGGTTACAGATTGGCTTCTTTCTTTGGAAAGATTGATTATAATTTTGATGATTTTGTATTGGCTTCATTCACGTTGCGTGAGGATGGTTCTTCTCGTTTTGGCAAAGGAAATCGTTGGGGTACATTCCCGGCTGCTACATTAGGTTTACGTTTGTCTAAGCTTTTAAAAGCGAACTGGATGGATGACTGGAAAGTCAGATTGTCTTGGGGACAGACTGGTAACCAGGCAATTGATAACAATGCCCAGTTCGGATTGTTTGTGGCAGATTATGGTTTGGATCGTGTAACTTCTACTGCATACGACTTGGAACTTAAGGGTTCTGGTACATTCCTTTCTGGATATCGTGCTACTCAGCTTGCCAATCCTAATTTGAAATGGGAATCTGCTACTCAATATAATATTGGTACCGACTTTACTCTGTTGAATGGTAGCTTGTATGGAACGATTGATGGATATATCAAAGATGTGGATGACATGTTGATTAGTCCTGCTTACTTGGGTGCCATGGGAGAAGGCGGCGCTTCTTGGTTGAATGGTCCTTCTTTACGCAACTGGGGTATGGAATTTAGCGTGGGCTACCGTAAGTCACTAGCTTGTGGCTTGGGATTGGACATTAACGCCAATGTAGACTTCTTCCGCAACAAGGTTACTTATCTGCCGTCGACTACTACCGGAGCTTATGCCCACACATCTAGAGAAAACCTGGTACAGTCTGGCATGCCTTATGGTTCTTCAGTAGGTTATATCGTAGAAGGCTTGTATCAGACGCAGGAAGAAGTAGACAAATCCGGACAGGCTAATGCCCGTGTAGGTGGTTTGAAATATAAAGATGTAGATGGAAACGGCATCATTACTCAAGATGACCAGGAGTGGATTTATAATCCGGTTCCTGCTTTCTCTTATGGTTTGAATATCGCATTGAACTACAAGAACTTCGATTTGACGATGTTCTGGCAGGGCGTTTGCGACCAAGATGTATACAACAACCAGAAAGCACAGACAGACTTCTGGAGTATTGTGGATGCTGGTTCTAACAAAGGAACCCGTTTGCTGGGTGCTTGGAATACCAATAATACAGGGTCTACTATTCCGGCCTTGACAACAGAAAATACAGCTGACGAAGGAAGAGCTTCCAGCTACTATGTTGAAAATGGTTCATATCTGAAATTGCGTACCTTGCAGTTTGGTTATACTGTACCTGCTTCCTTCTTGTCTAAATTTAAGATGTCCAGTGCCAGAATCTATGTATCAGGTCAAAACTTGCTGACTGTTAAGAGCAAGAGTCTGACTTGTCCTGATCCGGAAAATCCGAACTGGAATTATCCGATTGCAACTTCTGTTTCATTTGGTTTACAAATTGGTTTCTAATAAAATAATGGCTATGATAAAAAAATATATAATGCTGGCAGCTTGTACATTAGGATTGTCATTGTCCAGCTGTGAAGATTTCTTGAATTATACTCCGACTGCAGTGGTTGGTGAAGATGAAGCTTTAGCTAATCCTGAAAATATGGTTACAGCAGCTTATGCAATGTTAGGCGATTGCTGGTACACTTATCCGTTTAATTTATTCCCTTATGGAGATATTAGTTCGGATGACTGTTTGAAAGGCGGTTCGGGAACAACTGATACTGGATATCATGCTTTTGATATATGGACTACACTGACTCCTACCACTCCAGGTGAAATGGATGAGTTATGGTACCGTTTGTATGTGGCTATCTCTCGTTGTAATCGTGCACTGATTTCGTTAGAGCGCAATGGAGATAGTTTGGGAAAAGACGTGAAAGAACAGCGTATTGCTGAAGTACGTTTCTTGCGTGGGCACTTCTACTTTAAATTGTTGACTGTTTTCCGTCAGATTCCGTGGATTGACGAGAAAGTTGTGGAAGATTATACTGTAGAAGATAATTCTTATGAAAATGTCAGCAATACTGCCTTGTCATATCAGGAACTGTTCCAGAAAGTAATTGCAGATTTCGAAGCTGCTTATAATGTATTACCTGTGAAAAAACCTGGTGAAGACGGTCGGGCTAATAAGATTGCTGCTGCGTCTTATCTGGCAAAATGTTATTTGACTTTGGCTTGGGGAGATGGATATGAAGCAACTACCGGTGAAAACTATATCAATACAGAATACATGAAGAAGGTAGTAAGCTATACCGATGAAGTGATAAAATCAGAATATGGCTATCTGGAAGACTATGGTGATATTTTCCTGCCTGACTATAATAACAGTAAAGAATCGATCTTTGCCGTACAGTGTTCAGATTATAAGGATGACAATACGACTTATGGACGTGCTAACTGGTCGAATACCTTGAATGGATGCTGGAAAATGTGGTCTTGTGGTTGGGATTTCCACAAACCTTCTCAGAATCTGGTAAATGCCTTCAAGACTAAGAATGGTCTTCCTATGTTTGATGATTATAACGATGAAATAGCTTACCCGGTAAATGGTCAGCTTACAACTCAGAAGTGGGATCCGCGCTTGTTCCATACAGTGGGTATGCCGACTTTTCCTTATAAGTATGAAAGTGAATATATTATGACTAAAGATAATTCACGTACACCAAATACTTATGGATATTATACTTCTTTGAAAGAGGTACCACAGCGTTCGGATGGTGAAACTTTCAATGGCTCATGGCAGGCATTCCCGATGAATGATTACGTGTTCCGTTACACGGACGTGATGCTGATGCGTGCAGAAGCCTTGATTGAATTGAATCAATTGGACAAAGCTGAGGAGATTGTGAATGATATACGTGACCGTGCAGCTAAGTCAATTGACAAGCATATCAACTATGCAAAAGATCAGTGTGAAATTGCACTTTATCCGGACAATTATTTTTCAACTAAGGAAATTGCTCGTAAATGTTTGCGCTGGGAACGTCGTCTGGAAATGGCGATGGAAAACGGACGCTTCTTTGACTTGCGCCGTTGGGGAATTGCATCGAAAACATTGAATGCTTATTTCCTGACCGAGCAGAATGACGTTTACGAAGGACAGACTTATGGACAATATTATAAGGATGCTCATTTTACTGCGGGTAAGAATGAGTTCTTCCCGATACCTTATAACCAGATGTTCTATTCTCCGGGATTATATACCCAGAATAAAGGATATGAATAATTAGAAAAATGCTTTCCTTTTTCCTCTTTGAAGAGAGGAGGAGAAAGGAAAGTGATGTATGACTAAATAATTTGATTTTATGAGAAAGTGTATATATACAGTGAAAGCCGCTCTTTTAGGGATTTTTCTGGGGATGGCATCGGGTGTACAGGCTGATTCTTTGTGGAATGTCCGTCATCTGGTAAGTGAGCAGAGCATTGTTTCTTTGGATGTAAAAGAGAATTATATGCTTCTTCCAGTACAGGATGACGCTCCTGAAGGCAAAATTTGCATAGTAAGAAACAATGTGCAGGAAGGTACTTTCATGAATGTGCGTCTGGCACGTGAGAGAGTAGACTCATACGTACCTTTTGTACTGTCCGCATATAAGGGGCAGCATATTTCCATCGACATTCAAGGAGTGCCAGAGAATGCACTTTGCTGGAAGGAATTGAAAATGTCAGATTCATTTGACATGACGAACAAGGAGAAATTCCGTCCGGTTTATCACCATACTCCTGCTTACGGCTGGATGAACGACCCTAACGGAATGTTTTATAAAGATGGGGTATATCATTTGTATTTCCAGTATAATCCGTATGGGTCTGTTTGGGGCAATATGCATTGGGGACATTCCACCAGTACCGATTTGATGCATTGGAAATTTGAAGGGTGTGCCATTGTACCAGATGCATGGGGAGCTATTTTTAGTGGTTCCTGTGTGGTAGATCATGAAAATACGGCTGGTTTTGGTAAAGAAGCTGTGGTGGCATTCTATACTTCGGCTAAGGCCAGTCCCTGGGGAGATGTACAGTCACAAAGTATGGCTTATAGTTTGGATAATGGAAAAACTTTTACGAAATATGAAGGTAACCCTATCCTGACTTCTTCTGAAAAGGATTTTCGTGACCCAAAGGTATTTTGGTATGCACCCGGAAAGCACTGGGTTATGATTCTTGCGGTAGGCCAGCACATGGAAATCTATTCTTCTGTTAACTTGAAGGAATGGAAGAAAGAAAGTGAATTTGGTGCTATGCAGGGTGCTCATGGTGGCGTATGGGAATGTCCGGATTTGGTAGAAATTCCTGTAGAGGGTACTCGCGAGAAAAAATGGGTACTAATATGTAACCTGAATCCTGGTGGCCCTTTTGGAGGTAGTGCCGCTCAGTATTTCGTAGGTTCATTCGATGGTAAGAAGTTTGTGAACGAGTCACCTACTCAGACAAAGTGGATGGATTGGGGAAAGGATAACTACGCTACTGTAACATGGAACAATGCGCCAGACGGACGTTGTATCGCATTGGGATGGATGAGTAACTGGCAGTATGCCAATAATGTTCCTACCCGTCAGTATCGTAGTGCCAATACTCTTGCTCGTGATTTGACGCTTTATCGCGAAGGACAGGAGTTGTATTTAAAAAGCACTCCTTCATCGGAAGTGAAAAAAGCACGTGGAAAGAAAGTTTCAATACCTTCATTTAAGGTTTCCGAAAAGCATGAAATGGTAAATTTGTTCGAAGAAAAGCAAGGAGCCTATGAAGTAGAAATAGTCATTCAGAATGCAGGTGCGTCAAAGATTGCTTTTAGCTTGTTGAATGATAAAGGAGAGAAAGTCTCTATGTATTATGACTTGAATCGTAAACAATTTGTGATGGATCGTAGCGAGAGCGGAACGGTGGATTTTAGCAAAGACTTTCCTGCGGTTACGGTCGCTCCGGCAAATGTTGACAAAGAGTTGACGTTACGCTTGTTTGTCGATCGGTCAAGTATTGAAGCTTTTGGTGAGGATGGAAAATTTGTGATGACAAATTTGGTGTTCCCTTCACAGCCTTATGTGAAAATGTGCTTTGAAGCGGATAAGAACGGGTATGCAGTGAAAACATTGAATGTGTATAAATTGCAGTAACCCCCTCCTCGCTAGTAAAAATGTTGCGTCCTGTAGAAATATTGTTGCATGAAACGATATTGTCATAGGATGCAACATTCTTTATGGCCTTGTAGCTGTCAATCACTTACTTTTGCGATGAACAAATAAAAATTTCATGCTAACATATTAATTAACGATGCTATGAAGGCCGAAAAAAAACAGTTTTCAAATCGTATGGGAGCTGCGGTGCTGCTGCTCGCCTTGGCTTGTGTAAATGGATATGCACAAGAAAATAATTCATCAAATGAAGGTAGTTCTAAAGAAGAAGGTAACCGTAATGTAATGTTGAATGCCGCCAGTGCAAACGGACCTCGTGAAATTCAGATTGGTCTTCCTTCTGCAGATGTGAATGTGCTTGAAAATGGAATTCCGGTAACGTATGCTACCAATCCGCACAGTGTAAACTCTTTGTGGCGTGCAGATGCCAGCTTGAACCATGTAGGATTGTTGAAGATTTCAGAAACTGCCATTACAACCGGTAATATCGGATATGCAGTCAACTCTTTCACTCAGCTTGGTGAAAAAGGTTTTCATGGAACTTTGAATTATAAGTCTAATCATTTCGGCATGCAGGAATTTTCTCTGAATCTGAATGGAGAAATTGCTAACGATTGGTTCTATAGTGGAAGCATCTATCAGGATTTTGACCCGGGAACATTCAAAATCAAATCTACTCCTTTCCAGGATCGTACACAGATTTATAAGTTTGCCTTGACAAAACGCTATAACAATAACCGGGGTGAGTTTACGGCTATGTATCATTACAGCAACAGCCATCCGGTATATATGTATGCCACTCAGTCGGCTCCGTTTATTTACGTAGGCGATGGTAGCGTAAGAGAGTTGGGTGCTTTTGCTTTGGGTACGACTTCTTATCTTCCGGTTGACAATGAAATGGTATATCGCGACATGCGTACAGGAGAGTTGAAGAGAACAAACTTGTATGATGCCGTACAGAATAAGGGTAGTGAGTTTACCTTGATGAACAATTACAACTGGGATAACGGTTTGTCTTGGAAAGTAATTATGAAATACGACCATGCGACTGGTTCTTGTGTGTACCAGACTCCTATGGAACTTTCACAGCGTGCAAACAGTGCTATCAATTATCAGTATGAAGCAGAAGACGGTAGCATGAGAGCATACGATGGCGAATATGTACAGAGCCGTATGTCTTGCTTGAACCGTGGTTTCATTGATGAAGTAATGTTTACTACTGAGCTGTCTCGTAAATTGTCTAACGGTACATGGCGCCTGGGATTGAACGAATGGTACTATGATATTGATTATGCATCAAATACTACGATGTATGACCAGTCTGTACCGACTGACGGAAGCTATCCGGTCCGCCTTTATAATCCTGATTATAATGTAGCAGGAAGTGGACGTACCTATGGAGGAAATGGATATTACTATGACTTCAACAAGAATGCATCAGAATATTATAAAGGTCATGAAAACAAATTGGCTGTATATTTCACTCACGACTGGGATGTAACAGACAAATTTAACCTTTACTACGGTGCTCGTCTGGAATACCAGGCTCTTCGCGGAAACAATGCAGCAGTTAAAGATGCAGATGGTAATTTCGTAGGACGTTTTGCTGATTATTATCTGGGAGCTACTGCACCAACACCTAATGGAACGAAGATTGAACCGACTCCGATGGAGTATGACTGGTTTAATTACGCACTGAGTGCAGCTGCTACTTATAAGTTGACCAAACAGTTCGGATTTACTGGAGACTTTACTTACATTACCCAGCATCCGAGAATTGAAAACTTTGCTCCGGCTGTATTACCGAATACCGATAAGATTTCAGTACCTCTGGGACGTGCCGGTATCTACTATAACAACGACTGGTTGAGCTTGACATCATTGTTCTCTTATATCTCAAAGACCAACAACAACTCTACATTGAACTTGCAGCATAGCGTGAATGGAGTAAATGAAATCTTGGCTGCTCCGTTGAACTATGACATCAAGACTTTGGGTTGGACCACCGACGTGGTAGCTCGTCCGTTTAAAGGTTTTGACTTGCACTTCCTGTTCACTTACCAAAAGCCGACTTACAAGAAATATGAGACTTCTGTGAAATTCTCAGACGGTTATGTAGGTCAGATCAATGCTACTGGTAACATCGTAGCAGAAATCCCGCAGGTAATCGTGGAAATCGACCCGAGCTATATGATTACGAAAGATTTGAAAATCTGGACCAGCTTCCGTTACTTTAGCAAAACATACGCTAATATCAATGATGCCTATTATTTCAATGGCCGTTGGGAAACCTTCGGTGGTTTGAACTGGCAGGTAAACAAGAAGCTGTCATTGGGCTGTTCAGTTGTAAACTTCCTGAACCAGACTGGTGCAAAAGGAAGTATCGCAGGTGCAGAACTCGTAACGAAGGAAGAAGCTGGAAAATATGCCAATACAGTAATGGCAGGAAGCTACATCCGTCCGTTCACAGTAGAATTCTCTGCACAGCTTAAATTCTGACATTCATTTTTCTATTCCGATAAATTCCCGGCACAACGAATCAATGAGTTGTGCCGGTTATAAAAAGTTTTCAATAGGTATTTTTAAAAGAATAATTTGTATTTTTAATCCCATAAAACAACGTATCATGAAAAAGAATTTTGTTAACCTCGCATTAGGAGCGTTTTTCTTGACTGGTATGTGGGCATGCCAATCACAAAAAAATAACTTAGTATTTGAGCACCAGGGAGATACTTTGACTGTTGTACACATAAAGAATCCTTCTAAATATCTTTTGCTTCCTATTCAGGAATCATCTAATGAGGGAAAGGTGAAATTAGTAACCGGAAGTCCGGCTGATATGCCGATGGATGTACGTCTGGCGGTAGACAGCGTAGAGTATTACGTACCGTTTGAATTGCCTCAAGGAGCTAAGGAAGCTACTGTTACCATTGGAAAAGTGGCTGCAAACGCTGTATGCTGGGAGCATATTCAGTTGTCGGATACTTTTAATACGGCAAATACGGACTATTATCGTCCGGTATATCACCACACACCGCTTTATGGCTGGATGAACGATGCCAACGGACTGGTGTATAAAGATGGAGAGTATCATTTGTATTTCCAGTATAATCCTTACGGTTCCAAGTGGGGAAATATGCACTGGGGACATTCAGTTAGTAAGGACTTGATTCATTGGGACCATTTGAATCCTGCTATCGCACGTGACACATTGGGTCACATTTTCTCAGGAAGTACAGTGGTAGACAAAAACAATAGCGCAGGCTACGGAAAAGATGCCATTATCGCTTTCTACACATCTGCCAGCGATGAACACGGACAGATTCAGTGTATGGCTTATAGCAAAGACAATGGACGTACTTATACAAAATACGAGAAAAATCCGATTTTGACTCCGTTTGACGGACTGAAAGATTTCCGCGATCCGAAAGTGTTCTGGTATGAACCTGCTCAGAAATGGTATATGATTGTTTCTGCGGACAAGGAAATGCGTTTCTACTCTTCTTCTAACTTGAAGGACTGGGAATATCAGAGCGGATTTGGTAAAGGTTATGGTGTACAGCCTAATCAGTTTGAATGTCCTGACTTTATCCAGTTGCCGGTTGATGGGGACAAGAACAATATGAAATGGGTGATGATTGTAAATATCAACCCGGGTTGTATGTTCGGTGGTAGTGCTACGGAATATTTCGTGGGTGATTTTGATGGAAAAGAATTTAAGTGTGACACGAAACCGGAAGTAACTAAATGGTTGGATTTTGGTAAGGACCACTATGCTACAGTTTGTTTCTCAAATACTGGAGACCGCGTGATTGCAGTACCTTGGATGAGCAACTGGCAATATGCAAATGTGACTCCTATCCGTCAGTATCGTGGAGCAAATGCCTTGCCGCGTGAATTGTCATTGTACACAAAAGATGGTCAGATTTACATGGCAGCCAATGCAGTAAAGGAAACTGAAGGCTTGCGTAAAGAAACACGTACCATTGACAATCAGACTGTGAAAGGTGAAAGTAAGATTGATGAAATCTTCCCACAGAATGAGGGAGCTTATGAAATTGAAATGGATGTAACTCCGGGCGCGTCTGCTGTAGCTGGAATGGAACTGCTGAACGACAAGGGTGAAAAGACCAAGATTTACCTGGATATGAAAGCCGGTAAACTGGTAATGGACCGTACAGAAAGTGGATTGGTGGCCTTTGGTGAGAAAGCAGAACCTCATGCCATCGAAAATCATGACCGTCGTAAAACGACTTCTATCAATTATAAGAATGATTTTGCATTAGGTACATGGGCTCCTCTTTCATTGTGTGAAGGAAAGACTTATCATTTGCAGATTTTTGTAGACAAGTGCTCTGTAGAAATCTTTGCTGATGGAGGTCGTATTGCCATGACAAACTTGGTATTCCCTACCAAACCTTATAACTCTATCCGTCTTTACAGTGAAGGAGGTGATTATAAGGTAGAGAATATGAAGATACATAAATTGGGGTTGTAATTATTAAAAACCAGACATGACCATGAAAAACTTTTTTATTACGGCTTTAAGTTTGTTTTGGGGCTTTCAGTGTGCGGAAGCAGCAGAAGAAAAGATTATCCGGATTTCAACGGATAATACGGATCTGGTGCTTCAGGTGGCTGAAAACGGACGGCTCTATCAGACTTACTTGGGCGAAAAACTGTTGCATGAATCGGATTTGAAGAAACTGGACTGGCAGATACATCCTGCATCAGATGCCAGTGTCTCTCCGCGCGGGTGGGAAGTCTGTTCAGGTTCAGGTAACGAGGATTTCTTTGAACCGGCTTTGGGTATAACCCATGCCGATGGTAATGCTTCTACCTGGCTTTATTACGTGTCTTCTTCTACAAAAGCTGTGGAAGGGGGAACACAGACAGATATTCATTTGCGTGATGATAAATATCCGGTGAATGTCACCTTGCATTACGTGGCTTACGAAAAGGAAGACGTAATCAAGACCTGGAGCGAAATCTCACACCAGGAGAAAAAGCCTGTACAGTTATTCCGTTACGCTTCTACGATGTTGTATTTCAATCGTCCGGCTTACTATTTGACTGAATTCAGTGGAGACTGGGCGAAGGAAGTGCAGATGAGTACGCAGAAGCTGGAGTTCGGTAAGAAGGTGGTAGATACCAAGCTGGGAAGTCGTGCTGCCATGCATACGCAACCTTTTTTCATGGTCGGTCTGGAGGCTCCTGCCGCAGAAAATCAGGGGGAAGTCCTGATGGGTACATTGGGATGGACCGGTAACTTCAGCTTTACTTTTGAAGTGGACAATGTGGGTAATCTGCGTGTGATTCCTGCCATTAATCCTTATGCTTCAGTGTATGAACTTCAGAAGGATGAAGTGTTCACTACTCCTGAATTTATTTTTACTTTGAGCAATAAGGGTACGGGCGAAGGAAGCCGTCGCTTTCAGAACTGGGCACGGAATTATCAGTTGAAAGATGGAAAAGGTACTCGCCTGACGTTGTTGAATAACTGGGAGAATACAGGATTCGACTTTAATCAGAATATACTTGTCGACCTGATTAAGGAAACGAAAGAACTCGGTGTAGACATGTTCTTGCTGGATGACGGATGGTTTGGCAACAAATATAAGCGCAGCAGCGATACAGCCGGACTGGGCGACTGGGATGTAACGGCCGATAAACTTCCTGATGGAATCAATGCGCTGGTTGAGGCAGCAGAGAAAGAAGGAGTGAAGTTTGGTCTCTGGATTGAACCGGAAATGGTGAATCCGAAGAGTGAATTGTTTGAAAAGCATCCTGACTGGGCAATCCATTACCCGAACCGTGAAACCTATTACTATCGTAACCAGCTGGTACTCGATTTGAGTAACCCGAAAGTGCAGGATTATGTGTATGGTATTGTGGATAAGTTGTTGAAGGAAAATCCAGGTATCGCTTATTTCAAATGGGATTGCAACAGCCCGATTACCAATATCTATTCTTCTTATCTGAAAGGTGCACAGGGACGTTTGTATATAGACCATGTACGTGGCGTGTACAATGTCATGAAGCGGGTAAAAGAGAACTATCCGGATGTGCCGATGATGCTTTGTTCTGGTGGTGGTGCACGTTGTGATTATGAAGCGTTGAAATATTTCACGGAATTCTGGTGCAGTGACAACACAGACCCTGTGGAAAGAGCTTATATACAGTGGGGATTCTCTCAGTTCTTCCCGGCCAAGGCCATGTGTGCACACGTGACAAGCTGGAATAAGAATGCTTCTATCAAGTTCCGCACCGATATGGCTTCCATGTGTAAGTTGGGATTTGATATAGGGTTGAAAGAAATGGCCGCAGAAGAATTGGAATATTGCCAGCTTGCGGTGGCCAACTGGAAACGCTTGCAGCCGGTAATTTTGGATGGCGTACAGTATCGTCTGGTATCTCCGTATGAATCTAATCACATGGCTGTGAACTATGTCAGCCAAGATGCTTCGAAAGGGGTGGTATTTGCATACGACATTTATCCTCGTTTCCAGGAAAAACTGCTTCCTTTGAAAGTGAAAGGATTGGATCCGAACAAGATGTACCGTGTGAAAGAAATCAATCTGATGCCAGGTACAGAATCTACGCTGGAAGCTGATGGAGAATTACTTTCTGGTGACTATCTGATGAAAGTCGGTTTGGAGGTCTTTGGTTTCCGCCCTACTCAGAGTCGTGTGATAGAGCTTACTGCTGAGTAAAACAATTTACCAAAAAGAAATAAGATTGAATTTGAACTGAATTTAAATTAAGTAAAAATGACAAGTGATAAATTAAAATATGCCAAGCTGTTTCCTGTGATGCTTTGCTTTTTTGCCATGGGATTCGTTGATTTGGTGGGAATTGCTTCAAATTATGTGAAGGAAGATTTGAGTTTGACGGACTCTGAGGCAAATATATTCCCTTCTTTAGTGTTCTTTTGGTTTTTGATATTCTCTGTACCGACAGGAATACTGATGAACCGTATTGGAAGAAAGAAAACAGTACTGCTGAGTCTGGTGGTGACTTTCTTTTCTTTGTTACTTCCTATGTTTGGTGACAGCTATGGACTGATGCTTTGTTCCTTTTCTCTATTAGGGATAGGTAATGCTTTGATGCAAACTTCACTGAACCCGCTGTTGAGCAATATTATTTCGGGCGACCGTCTGGCCAGCACACTGACCTTTGGCCAGTTTGTGAAAGCCATTGCTTCTTTCCTGGCTCCTTATCTGGCTATGTGGGGTGCTTTGCAGGCTATTCCGACTTTTGGCTTGGGATGGAGAGTGCTGTTCCCTATTTATATGATTGTAGCTGTGTTTGCTATTCTGTTGCTTTCGGCTACTCCTATTACCGAAGAACAGCCGGACAAGGCATCTGGATTTGCCGATTGCCTGAAACTGTTAGGAAAACCCTTTATTCTGTTGTCTTTCCTTGGCATCATGTGTCATGTGGGAATTGATGTGGGTACCAATACTACAGCTCCTAAGATTCTGATGGAGCGTATTGGAATGACATTGACCGAAGCTGGGTTTGCCACTAGTCTCTACTTTATATTCCGTACGTTGGGCTGCTTCTCTGGCGCATTTATCTTGCGGGCTGTATCGTCCAGAATCTTTTTCCTGATAAGTGCCATCTGTATGATGCTGGCCATGATCGGACTTTTTGCTTTCGATTCGCAGACGGTGATTTATATTTGTATTGCGCTGATTGGTTTTGGAAACTCTAATGTGTTCTCCATTATCTTCTCTCAGGCTCTTCTGTCCATGCCCGACAAAAAGAACGAAGTGTCTGGACTGATGATTATGGGCTTGTTTGGCGGAACCGTATTCCCTCTTCTGATGGGAGTGGCCAGCGATGCTATCGGACAGAATGGAGCCGTAGCAGTAATGACGGCTGGTGTGATTTATTTACTTGCTTATACGTTAAAAATTAAATATTAAGACTATGGGAAATACAATAGTTGTAGGTATAGGTGAAGCACTATGGGATGTGCTGCCTGAAGGAAAGAAAATTGGTGGAGCTCCGGCTAACTTTGCGTATCATGTATCACAGTTTGGTTTGGACGGTCGTGCAGTTAGTGCCGTAGGAGATGACAAACTGGGAGCAGAAATTTTAGAGAACTTCTATGAGAAGAATCTGCATTGCATGATTGAAAAAGTTCCGTATCCCACAGGTACGGTACAAGTAGAACTGGATGCGGAAGGAGTTCCTTGTTACGATATAAAGGAAGGTGTGGCATGGGATAATATTCCTTATACTCCGGCCTTGGAAGGATTGGCTCAGCAGGCTACGGCGGTTTGCTTTGGTTCGTTGGCTCAGCGAAGCGTGGTTTCCAGAGAAACAATCAACAAGTTCTTGGATGCCATGCCGGAAGATTCATTGAAAGTGTTTGATATTAATCTCCGTCAGGGCTTTTATACGAAAGAAGTGCTTTGCAATTCTTTTCAGAAATGTAATGTGCTGAAGATAAACGATGAAGAACTGGTTACTGTAAGCCGTATGTTCGGTTATCCGGGCATTGACCTGCAGGATAAATGCTGGATTCTGCTCGCCAAGTATAACCTGAAAATGTTGATCCTGACTTGTGGCGTGAACGGAAGCTATGTCTTTACTCCAGGTAATGTATCATTTGTAGAAACTCCAAAAGTAAATGTAGCCGATACGGTAGGGG
>ENA-ORRQ01000531-ORRQ01000531.1-human-gut-metagenome-genome-assembly--contig:-NODE-531-length-36049-cov-16.279852_pt1 | contig 36049 bp, 30 predicted proteins | sample MGYA00242177_ERZ509138 | MGnify/ENA primary metagenome ERZ509138 (study PRJEB26280, sample SAMEA2338628) | human gut metagenome | biome: human gut; feature: human-associated habitat; material: faeces... | reverse complement strand
ATGTAATTCCCGCTATTAGGGCTTACTCGGGACTTGCACCCGTTAGACAATGCTCGTGCCGAGCATACTATTATAAAAGGTGCGCCACCTCTTGTGGCGACACACCTTAAAATTAACTAATAAACTAAATAAAATGAGAAACGCTAAGAAATTGTTGTCTTACCAGTTGAAGAACCTGAAGCCGTATTCTGCCTTGTGCCAGGAGCCGTGTCTGAATGAACGACAGCAGCGGCAGCTGTCACACCAAGAGGATCCTCAGCATACAGGCAAGGAAGGTCTACAGATGTGCGCTTAAATGTGAAGGTGGTGTATCGGCCGTCCTTATCGTCCTTAGTCTCTGTATTATTGAGAATCATAGGACGCTCAGGTTCGCCGACGATATACCATTGGGTATCCTTTACATGCTTATAAAGAATAATAAATTTACCACCAGCATACTGCTCAATGAAGTTATAGAGATCCACGCGAGTGCCACCCATGATGATTACCAGGTTATTCTCGCCAGATGTCGTGATATCTCCCTTCTCTGTCGTAGCCGTAAATGTAGGAATATCATGCGCATCGAAGAGATAAGCCTTCAGGGTTTCGGCGCCAGCCGTCTTAAACGGCATCGCCTTGACCATGCGGTCTTTATCCGGCTGAGGGAAGGCCTTCGATAAATCAATTAAAGTCGTAGGAACCAATACCACCTGGTAAGCAATTGCAGAACCATGGGTATCTCGGTCTGTCACATCTTCGATAGATGTCAGCGCAACGAACGAAGCCATAGAGACTCCTGTGCCACCTATACCGAAGGTAGATGTAGGATCAGCTAACATCTGCAGAAGTGAAACGATGCCGAGCAGCATAATGAGCGTCATGAAGAGAAGACGGCCCTTATGCTGGGCATAATGATAACCCTTGTTAGGGTTATAAGTACGAGAACGTACTGGAATATTGTTTTTCTTCATAATTTTTTCTGAAAATGTAGGCGAGGTACGCCGTACCTCACCTACGAGTTAACAATATATATAATAAGGACTAACGGCCACCAGGAACATTAGGCTGAACAGCCTTGTTAATGGTTCGCTTGCCACCTACGCGACGTTCGAGCTCACGGAACTTCTCGTCCTTGCCGAGAATAACCATGATATAGTCGCCAGCCTGGCTAGGAGTCCATGCTGCGGTAATATTTGCAAACTTGCCACTCTTGGCAATGGTAAGCTGATGCTTGGTATCATCCTCACCAATCTCGATACAGTAAGCTACGCCAGCCTTTGCATTCGTGATATTCTCGATAGCGGTTGCTGTAGTAGCATCATCTGTAATCTGCCAGAAGCCGTTTGCACCGTTGATCTCTGCACCAATAACAGTTGCAGGGAGGTTGGTAAAGATCTGCTGGAATTCGTAATCGTTGGCATCCATAGCAGCCTTATTGTCGAACTTGCGACCGGTAAAGGCTGCGCCACAACCTTCCTTCCAGGTACTCCAGGCACGAACCATCTCCATCTGCTCCTCCATCTTCACGGCGAACATTTCGCCAGGGAGGTTCTCTACGAACTGAATATTGCCAGGGACGTCCATGAACATCCAGCAAGACTTGCCCTCGTATGGGAGCCACTTAATCTGAATGGTAGAGTCTGGGACACGGTTCTTGTAGCCGTTAGGACCGGTAAAGTCCTGGTCCTTACCATAAGTCTCACGGCAGTTAGCAAGCCACCAGTCAATATGGTTCTCATTGAGATAGAGAACATGGTTATCGATGGTCATGCCCTCAGAGAGGTGAGTCTTAACGTCGGTAATGAACTCCTTAACCGCATCCAGCATATTAGCTGAAGTATAAGTATTGTAGCTCTTATTGGCAAATGGCTTAATGCTGTAATCGTGGATGTAACGGAGCAAGGTGTACCAGATACCTGTACCTGCATTGAGGTAGCTTGACGCCTGTCCTACCTCTGGCTTGACGTAAATACCACGCATACGACGCTGGTTCTGCTCGTCCTGAGCCTTCTTCAAGAGGTTGAGAAGGCAGAATTCAACCATAGACCACTTGATAGGATCGGAGCCCTCCTTATTGAGATAAGCGATATACTTGCGCTCAAGTTCCTTCATTGGGCCAAACTTAACCTTAATCATGGCGTCATCAACATAACCCATCTCGTTTTCGAGCTGCATGCCACCCTTGTAGATCTCACCTTCCTGGTAGCCCTGAGATACCTCATCGAAGAATGCGTTGAAGAGAATGTCACGATCCTGAACACCATAGCGAACAGGGAAAAACTCTGTAAGATTACGAAGTTCAAGGATTCGGGCAATAAGCGCATCCTGGCGAAGGATAACGAACTGGTCACCCAGTCCTGCATTATCCACGCCTGAGTAATTTGTGGCAAACTGGCCGGAAGCGAGAGCTTTGACGTTACCGAGCTCGTTGCGTACCTGGTGATACTTGTAGCGTTCCTGGAGTGATCTCGCGAACGCCATCGCTTCGGTACGGAATGCCTTGCCGTCTGTCTCCTCGTTTGGCGCAGATGCTAAGGCTATCTCAGGATTAGCGACAATGCGGTTCCAGCGCTTTTTCATATCGAACATAGAATGCTCGATACCGAAAAGGTAGTTAGCGTTAGTTTCGAAACCGCTAATAGGAATAGAAGGAGCAGTAACATGAGCAGCAGGCTTGTCATCTGCTGTACTATTAGCCATCTTCTTCATATTCTCAGCGAGAGTGTTGACAGCTGTAGAGAGTTTCTCGAACGGTACATTCTGGCTGTTCTCGTTCTTCTTTCCTGCATCATCATCGTCGTCGCCACTTCCATCGCCGTCAGGATCATCATCCTTTGACTTGTTAGCCTTTGAGACAATGGCATAGAGCTCATTGATCTGCTTCTGATGCTCAGCCTGCTCGGCTGCACTATTCTCCGCAGCGAGGTCATCCATGAGAGTACTCTGGTACTCTTTCTGGTACGCCTCGCAAAGAGCCTTATACTCATCTGCGGTAAGGCTCTTATTCTCAAACTTCTTAGTAAAACCAAGACTCTCGAGAACCTTGTTTAACTTTGCTTTGAAATTCATAAATCAATCATTTAAATATTAAAACAACTTAGATCAAACAAAAATAATATATTAGCTAAATCCGTAAAGGCTCTGCGTCCCCATATAGGCCTCTCCCAGTTCTGCCACCTCTGCAATCGCCTCCAGTAAGGTGCGCTTACCGTCGATGAGACCGACTTCTTCGGCTGGAGCGGTATACAGGCTCTCTCCCTGAAGTACCGGGGCGTCATCATCCAGTTCTGCCAGTTTGGAACGCTGAGATTTCACTTCTGCCAGGAACTGCTCATTCATCGGATCAAGAACATTCTTAATATAGTCTTCAGACTTACCGTCCTTCAGGTCCTCGAAAATCTTATTCTTCCGGCTAGAATTGGTAGCCTTCGCTACAATCTTCTTCAGCCCTAACTTCTCGAAGTATGGCTCAAAGTTCCAGAAGGAACACATAGTACCGATGCATCCAACGAAGTCATGATTCGTTGTTGCGTAAAGTTTCTGACCATGACAGCCGATGTAATAGGCTGCCGATGCGCAGTATTCTTCATAGATGGCAATGATAGGTTTCTTGGCGCTTCGCAGAGTCTCGCTCAATCGATCCATGTACCATGCCTCTCCTCCTGGAGAATTGATATGAAGGAGGTGAGCGGATATCTGCGGGTTGTTCTCAGCGGCAATAATATCCTGTTCCAGCTGTTTGGAAGAGAAATACCAGTAGCTGTTTGCTGTCACAACTCCGAATACACGATGATATGCGATTGTACCATCATCCAGAGATGGCGAATTGTATTCATCCGTGAGCTGTACACTTTTCGTTTCATCTCTCTGCGATACCTTGGCAGATATCGCTAACAGCGCTTCATGCGTCTCGTACTGATAATATGTATGAGTCTTGAGATACTCCCGAATCTCAGGAATACTCATCGCCTGTTCGGCTTTTTTCTGTTCGAAGCTTACCACCGTACCATTCAACGGAAAAGCAGCTACCATCAGCTGACGGTAGGCACCCTCAGTAATCCATAGAGGTAGAGTGGAAAGCAGAAGGGTCTGTATTTCGTCCATCTTAATTAAGTTTTCTACAAAGGTACATATATATAATAGGTATATAAAAGACCTTAAAGCAATGGGTTCGCAAGCATTTTGCACTTAACGATAAGCTTCGCCTTATTCAGATGTCTGACGAGCTGAACCTTCGCCGGGATTGTTTCCGTACCTATCTCGTACGTACGTGCATCAGGAAGTCCAACACTTGCGAGCGTGACGATAGCGCTGCGAGGAACCTTTAGTTCGTTAAAAATGCTCTCGTCCGCTATATCGACAATAAATGTCTTACTACAATCCCAGTACACACCTCCATTTTCCTCTGTCATTGAAGGCTCGAATGCGAACGGATCGGCGCTGAGGACTATGTTTCTTTCTGTGCCTCCGAGAGAGGAAATCATTAAAAGACAGGAAAACTCTTTCATAATGTTAAATTTTAGAGCGATTATTACTAATTTTTGAGTGACAGAAATTTGTACTCAGTATGTATTAAAAATAATTAAATACCCCGTTTTTTTTGGTATTTTCGGGGAGTTTTCGGAAAAAGCCGCTGGCGGTAGCGATAAAAGTTCTTCAGGAGCGCATCGGGCGATATAGACCTCAGAGAGTATCTCCTGATGAAATTGTCTACCACATCCTGGTTCCGTAACGGCCTGCCCAACTCTTCATTTTCAATCATGAGTCGATGAAACTCGAAATTGAAGAGAAGTCGAATATGCTCTTCTATTTTTTTCGCCGCATTACTGGATAGATAATTGAAGTAAGCCGGATCCTTACCAGGATGCCCATCCATCTTTGAGCGCCGTGAAGGCAGATATATCTTGAGATTACAGTCTTGCATGACGTCATGGTGAGAGTCTGGCTTGGCCATACAATTCCACACCACATGATACAGATCTGTGGTGTATGGTATTTTTACTCCGCCCGTTTCTGGCTCAATTTCTAGCTTTTTCTGAATGTACTCTGCCAGATATGGCTCAATTCTAACAGACGCTGTTCGTTTCGAGAGACGTTTTTTTCTTTCCATATCGTTTTTGCTTATTTTTGCTTCCTACCGTCCTACAATCCTACAAATTGCAGGCTTACGAATGCAAAGATACTAAATTTCAGCGAGTTACACAAATTTAATCAAACATATTTTAGTCCTACACACTCATTTTTTCGCTTCCTACACGTCCTACAATCCTACAAAATGGGGTATTTTGTAGGATGAAATCTCCGAAAGCGCCAAAATGTAAAAATTTCCTATTTCCTACAACGTCCTACAATCCTACAACATTTCCTACAAAACCACAAAACTACAAAAATACACATAACATACTGATAATAAGATAAATAGATAATAATAATAGTTTGAAAAGAAATGCATTTGTAGGATTGTAGGATTGTAGGAAGGCATTTTTCTGAAAATCATTTTCAAAACTTCGTTTTCTCGGTTATTTTTGAAATTTTAGGGGGTACGGGGGATTTTTCGCATCTGGAACACACATAAATGTAAAGAAATACCCACGCTCGCCCTCCCGGGTTTACGTGGGTAAAAATATGCAAAATTCAACTCAAATTTATGTGGAAAATCTTTGGTTTTCTCGAATATTTTTTGTATCTTTGTATCGTTAAATTGGGGTAGTCTATACCTTATATAAGGTAGTTTTCTGGCTCCTATCAGAACGGTTTATCCCCATTCTTACCTGCGTCAGTCTCGTCAAATGGTATGCTGCCAGGCTTGTATTGCTGGGTATTGATATCAGCATTAGTCTCCCCATTTACTCCTGGAGTACTCTGAGCGACGCTCTCGGCGAGGATTTCTCCTCGTCTGAAGTCGATATTATACATCTCCATGAACTTGTCATAGTCGATGATAATTGCACTTGTAGATGTAGAGCGCTCCTTACGCACTCTTACCATTGTTTCCTGGTCGTCCGGCTTGGCTACCTCGACGGTCTCCTCCCAGGTGAAACGTCTAGATGGTACGGTTCCAATATATGACGGATGTGAGCGAAGATTCTGCTCAAGGGTAGATAATGTCGTATTCTCGCTGTTATACCCACTTCTGTCATATATAGAATACACGCTGCTGAGACGAAGGAACAGAACATGTGTTCCTGGATCGAAAGCGAACGTTTTCTTGTCCCCGTGCGAATCTTTACCGGTAACACTCTTAGGCTGCTCGATGAGCATCTCTCGACCAACGAGCACCTGTTTTGTATCGATCATATTATTGACGGCATTGAAGAACATGGCAAGTTTGTCCGTGCTTCGGATCAGAGAAAGCTGGAACTTGATTTTCTCCTGCACAAGTGCAAAAAACTCATCATACGTGAACGGTAGTTTAAGCTTAGAGTATTGCTCTACAAGTTTCACCATTCCGAGGAAGAGGGAAGCCGTCTTCATGAGTCGGTCCATCTCTCCGGAATTGATTACATCACTCTTGAGCTCGCTGTATGCCTCCTGCTTGAGCGCACGGAAATGATCCATGACTGCCGGTCTGAGCGACAGTACTTCTAGTAATACGTTGGATAATCCTATATTCTTCTCTATATTCTTGAGCTCTTCGAACAGCTTAGTCTCCTCTGGTGTTCTGTTTTTCGGCTTAGGAACCTCGCAGATAATAACACGACTCATCAGGGCGTTGTCATCTCGCTGAGGGGTCTCCTGACCACAAATGATCACAGGCGCAAATACCTTATCATTCTCAATATCTCTTCCAGATGTCCCGCGACGCTTCTGCTTGCCGTCTCCGTCGTATACTATACCCTTCAGAGCCTGGAACTTGGTATCTGAGATATCTTTATTATTGTACTCATCGAGCACGACCGGGACATCTCGAAATGTACCCATGATGGTGCTCATGGCCGCATCAGTACCTGTATTGAGGTTGAATATCGGAATAGTAGGACTTATGAACAGAGATCGGATAGATATCGCAATCTGAGTCTTACCTGAAGACATTGGACCCATGAAGAAGGGCGCCGTGAAGAGTCGGTCCAGACAATGTATGTTACTTCGGAATGCGCACATCAACGCAAAAACGATAGCCCATTTGCCGTTGTCATTAATCTTATAGACCTTATCCATTAAGGATGCCCATTTTTCAAAACTGACCTGCATGTCGGCAGGAATATCATCGTATGTCAGCTGAGATATCAGTTCGTACTTGTCTGACTGGCGCCCGGATCCAGCGTAAATGGTTGAAAACGCAGGAAGATAATAGTTCATGTGATTATGGGTGACAACACCCAGCTCGTTAACCTTCTCAAACACATATTTTCCGTCCTTGTCCTCGTGGGCGATACCATTGGCAAAGGCGAAAAACTGCTCATCTGTCTTCCGGCTCATTCCCTCCGACTGCTGGTTGCCATATACCTGGATCTCCCGACACTGAACGAAATGGCGGCTCATATATTCTTTTATACGCCTCCACTGCCATTCTTCTCCGTCTGTAAAGTTCACGCCTTCATAGTTGATAAGAACGTCCTCGATGGTACTCATCTTCTTTAGAGAACTTGACAGCACCTCGATATATAACGGCTTGTCGAAGTAACGACGATTCACCTTCAGCACTCGCTTGTTCTGCTCGAAATCTTCGTTGAAGATATGGAGAAGAGGAACCATATAGAAGTCTGCAACCTGAGAGAATCCACGTCCGTTCTTATTCTGGAACATATAGCAGACTGGTATGCCCTGCTTATTAAGGCGAGGATAATACTTGCACTCACGAAACATCTGTGCGTACTCTCCCTCCTTGACATAACTGGGAACTTCGTCACCGTCAAAGTCATCATCATAGAGATCATCCTTCAGGGCATTCGCCTTCATTACATTTTTGCGCTTGTTGACGAACGGCTTACGGATCTCGTCGAACTGGCCCTTGGATAGCCCTAATTTACTGCAGTAATGGTTCTTGTTGACAGTTATCACGGTTTCCTCCGCATAGCTGGTCAACTCGATACACCTTGTAATGATCGGAACCTTGTCGCCAAGGAAGCCGGACAGTAGATCGCCATGTATGCGTATATAGAAGTCTATAAAGGATTCTACTTTATCCTCGTGCATGACTCTTATCTGCGAGATTCCTGCCTTGAACATCTCGGCCAGAGCGGAGAGGTAACTACTATCATCGCCCGTTGTCGTATCTATACTGCAGCCCTCTTCGGTTGTGGCTAGATAGCAGCAGATTCGGCGGAGGTTCTGAATATCGGTAGCCGACGGAACGCCTGCTACGTACACAATCGGATTATCTCCATAAGACTCCATGAACGCATCGATGGAAGATGTTACGATAGCAGGCTCGTTATTTCTCAGATTATCCTTTAGGTCATCAAGTCCAAAAATACCCTGCAGCATATCCTCTTTCTTGAGATTCTCGACATTACGTCGGATATCCCGAACTTTATCTTCCAGAATAGTCATCTTCGTATCGAAATCCTTAGTCATGCTCTTCATATATTCAAGGCGCAGTCCGGCGTCCTGCACGCATGCTACCAGGTTAGCGATAGTATTCATGGCTGAAGCGATTGTAGCCTCGTCCTTGCATCCGCGAGGAACCAGCATTCTTTTCATCGCCTTCGGAAATGTTTCAGTTGCATCGATTAACTTCTGTTTTACGCCATCCTTACAGAGCTGACCGTAGCTGTCTGGATCATATCCCTTCGGCAAGCGAACGCACCTGACGCTCGCTCCTGCCGTCAATAACAGTTCACTATTCTTGACGGCAGCCTTAATCCCTGCGCTGTCCGCATCGTAGATCATTACAACAGACTGAGTAAAGCGCATAATGAGTTTTACCTGGTCATCGGTAAATGCTGTTCCCGATCCACCGATAACGTTCTCGACCCCATATTTATGTAGAGTGACAACATCGAACTGCCCCTCTACGAGATAAGCAAAACCCTCTTTCGCTATCGCCCTTTTTGCTTGGAACAGTCCGAAAATATGCCGACCTTTTCTGAAAATGGGCGTCTCTCCGGTATTAACATATTTGCCAACTTTATCGTTCGGAGTAACAATTCTTCCGGAAAACGCAACGACTCTTCCAGACACGTCGTAAAACGGGAACATTACGCGGTCTCTGAAGAAGTCATAGTTTCTCCCGTCTTGAGACTTGCCTACGACTCCAACATCCTCCAATATCTGCAGACTGTACCCATTCTCCACGAGATACTTCATCGCTACATTACCATTCGGAGCATAGCCCACTCCATATTCTGCAAGCACCTTATCTGTATAATCGTAACCGCGTTTTTTAAGGAAGCTCTCCGCTTGCGAGATATTGCCCTGGTAGAACTTTGCGGCAGCAGCAATGGCTATACGACGAGACTCAAGTAATTTATACGCAGCGTTTTCTTCCGGAGTAGATTCTTGTTCCGGAAACTCAACATCAGCGAGCTTGCAAGCTATTCGCAATGCCTCGTTAAAAGTTATCTGGTTGTATTTCTGCAGAAAGTCCAGAACGTCTCCATGCTCACCACACACGAAACAATGGTACGTCTGTCTAGCCTTATTAACCATCATAGAAGGATGACTATCATTATGGAACGGACAGATACCCTTGTAGTTAATGCCCGCCTTCTGAAGATTAATATAGGCGCCTATCACATCAACAATATCAAGTTTACTCTTGACATCGCTAATGAAGTCTGAGTTGATTTTCATATTTCTTATTTTGTTTAGTCGAACAGATTGAGCTGTAGGGAATCGAATGCTTCAGATATCGTAATATTGAAGTATGCTGCCACAGCTTTATACTCTTCTGGTTTTATAGCCTTACGGCCGAAGAAAATATCCCAGTATCTTACCTGGTTAATGCCAGTCTCCTTAAAAAAGAACTTGCTTGGATGGAAGTCCTCAAGATGACGGAAGCGACACTCAAGCAACTTCTTCAGGCGATTCTCCTTAACAACCTGATGTTTGTCGTCCAACCTATGGCGAAGCGCATATAATCGAACGGCCATTACGGAACGATCGAGTTGTCGTGCCATATCCTCAAGACTCATTCTTCCGTAATTCCCAACCAGGTATGCAATTTCGTTTTTGTTCCATTTTCTATTACTCATAATCACATATTGGTCTATTATTATACTCGACGTATCTCTTTAATTTGAGACAGAACCAGCCATTAATGCAAGCTCTGCCTTCTTTGCAAATTGCGCATTTCTCATACATAAGCTATTTTGTTTTTATATGCTCCAGGTAATATGCTGCCACCTGCGCTAGTGATCTTAGCTGGAGCTTAGCCTTAATATTCTCCCTATGCCGTTGTACGGTTTTTACAGATATATAAAGACGGTCTGCGATCTCCTGGGCGCGCAAGCCTTTAGATATAAGTTCTACTATATCTAACTCACGATCAGTAAGCTTAGAGTCTAGTTTAGGCTTGCAGATGACACCTTCCATTCTGCATTCGCCACGCAACGGGCACTTGACCTCCTCAAAATGAAAGAAACCGTCTGCGTCGATATCAGGAGTATGTGCATCATATTCGCCGAAATTACATCTGCAGAACCTAGATACAATGTTGAATTCGTATACCTTGCGATTTAGTTCGCTCGCCGTATACAGCTCACACAGAGCCCTAAAGGTTTGAGGATATCTGGTTTTAATTAGGTCTAGCATCTCCTCGATAACTTCGCGGCTGTCGGCTGTAAGTTCCTGGACAGGTTTGCCCAGTTGCTTATACATAACATCACCTTCTGGTGTATTGTAAAACTCGACTGACTCCATACTTACTCCTCCGGAAAAAGTTCGCTCTCCTGCATACCTAGATACTCAGCGACAATTCCTCTGCATAGAGCGTTCGGCTTGGACTTGCCTTGAATCCATCTGTAGACGGAATTATTAGATACCTTGCATTTCTCCGCAAGTGCTTCTACAACCTTACAACGAGGGTATGGAAGACTCTTCATGTACTCACTAAAACCCATATTTTTTAAAATTTTTGTTTGAAATCATCATTATGTGCGACATTTTTTGTATATTTGCACCGTGAGAATTATTAACACGCTGCAAATATATAACATTTCAGTGATACCACCAAACATTTCACTGATTATTTTTATATTTTTCAGCATTTTGTTTGAAAATAAGATATTATGAGTACAGAAACAACAGCAGAAACTATCAATGAGCGCGTAAATAGCATCATTGAAAAAGAGGGTCACACCATCGCTACATTTGCTAAGAAAATCGGTGTGCCATGGACAACGATCAAAAACATCGTATCTGGGCGAAATGCTCCTAGTTACGATATTATCGTGAAGATCATTAACGCGGTAGATTGGGTTGATGCCAACTACCTGGTAATGGGTGAAGAACTCACGAAAGGCAATCAGGGCAACCTGTTGACAATCGTTGAGAGACAGAATAAGACTATCGAGAGCCAGCAGAAGACTATTGATAGGCTTACCAAAAAGATGTTAGAAAACTAAGATTTAATTGCACCGTTTTTGCGTAAAATAAGTTATTTTGCCAAACATTTATTCTATAACAATCACACAACTGTTTGAGCATCTGTAACTTGTTTGATACGCAACTCGGTGCATTTTCGGTGTTGTATATGTAAAAACCAGAAAAGCCCTAGTTGATTATCAGGCAGTTATAACGTATCATGCCGGCATATAAAATCGGTTATTTTTTTCACAGCAAGATGATAGGATGCCTTCAAAGCTCCTTCACTTGTTGACAGCACCTTACTCATCTCTGAATATTTCATATTATCATAATATTTTAGAGTGAAAACTGTGCGCTGAACATCGGGCAGTAGGGCTACAGCCTCTTGCAGTTCTGCCTGAATCTGGTCACCATCAAAATAGTCATCGGCAAGAAGACGTGAAGCCAAGCCCGGCTCGTCTTCGGTACTGACATTAACCATCTGCTTCTTGCGTCTCAAGAAATCAAGCGCTTCGTTAATTGCTATACGGTAAAGCCATGTTGAGAGCGAAGACTTTCCCTGAAACGAATCCAGATTGGTCCAAGCCTTAACAAAGGCATTCTGCAACACATCATCAGCATCATCATGATCTAAGACAATATGGCGAACCTTCCAATACAACGGCTCGCTATACTGACTTACCAGTACAGCAAAGCCTTCGCGTTGGGTCTTAGGATCCCTAATCATCGCCAAGAGTTCTTTATCGTTTATCATTGCTTTTACAAATGTGTTGTTTATAGATATCTTCTCAACATATCGAATATTACCGCATCAAATCCATACACATCAGAATAATCAGCTATTCTGCCTCCTGCTAACGGATAGAGTGTATAATAGGTTATGAAGAGAGGAACTTGAGGATTAACCTTTACGTTATTCACAACAAGTTTTTTATTGGCTAGCGAATCTGCTGTCATCGAATAGTATATCTTTTCCTTCAGTTTCTCGTTTTTGTCAGCCAATAGAAAGACAGCGAAATCGTACGGTTTTTCTATTCTGATACATCCATGCGATACTCCTCTATCCTCTTGTCCAAACACGCCCTTACTGTTAGTATCATGCAGGAAGACCGAGAAATTATTATCAAAACGGAAGATGATTCTTCCCAGAGCATTCCCCTTTCCGCCCCGCTGGGCTATGCCATAAGTACCAGAAATAAGCATAGATCGAGTTACTCTGTTTAAGTCAACCTCCTTACCTGTTGCCACTTCCCTTACATAGTAGTTACGCGCGCGAAAATAGCCATGATTCCCCACCCGGTGTATCATATCATGGAGAACGATACTACGGGGAACAAACCATTGAGGATTCAACTCCATACGTTTGATATGACTGTTCAATATCGGGGTTTTGGTTTTACTGGCTCCACATCCTATGCGCATCGAGAGCGTATCCTGATGATCAATAGCCATCAGATGGAACGATGGTATATTGACAACCACATATTTTTCGTGTTGCCAGGGATTATCATACTGTCTCCAGCGGCAACGTTCCATGTTGCAGAGAATTTTGATTCTCATCGCCTTGCCCAGTCCTCCAGCCTTCAATTTCTCCAGCAGTTGATAATAGAAAGGATTCTTAGGCTGTACTTCTTTCAGGAAGGAAGCCACCGAGTCGCATCTAACCATTTGCATAGCCTTCTGATAGAACGCATCATCTGCATGAGCCATTTTTACATCAAACAGACCTCTGAACCTAACGGGTCTCTTGCTACTATCATAAGGATTGGGAGCAAGAGTATCTAAACGATTGAAAACAAAACTAGGATTCATAAATCCAAAGTTCTGCCCCATCGTATATCTGAAGTAAGCTTTGGTCAAGCGATACTCCAGTCGGGCTATCACTTGATTTATCTGATTATCAGCTGAATCTAGATTTAAATCTCGTAACCTGTCAATATCTCGGGCAATAGCATCCACATAGAACCGACGTTTATCAAATCCCATATCCGCTACAGTACGCAGGCAAGTCACCAGGGAGTCAGCCTGACTATTTACCCCATGACGTGTAATCCAAAGCAGACTACCTTTATTCTGATAATATCGACGGGTATGCAAATCAGCAGCATGTCGGTCTTTATCATTTCGCATGATACTATCCAACAGATTTCTTATCACCTTTGAATTAATAGCATAAGCCGAAGAACGAGAGTTTTTGAACTCATCTAACGATAACTGAAAATTGCTGTTTGGTACTTTGTCGTGGCAAGAACAAAACATCAAACAGCAAAAAATGATAAGTAACGAAGTATGAAAGAGCTTCACTTTCTGATTAAAGTTAAACGGCATTCTTAGGCCTCTATAGTACTATTAATGCTTTACGCAAATTTTGCGCGTAAAGGTATTCCCCACCTTTACAATATAGATACCATCAGCCAATGGCAAGTTTACGCGCTTGTCATTACCTTCTATGCGGAAGGTCTTGATAGTAACCCCTGCCACATTATATATTCTCACCACTTGCCCGCCAGCGCCGGTGATATGCATCACGCCCCCAGCATAGTTCAAGTTGATATCTGCCACATCAAGGTCTGCCCATTCTATGTTTCCCTCGTTGGCCATAGCATCCGAAGGAACAGAAAGTGCTAACATTGCAATTGTTAATATTGAAAGTAAAGTCCGTTTCATATATTTTCAAGTTTCGTTAAACCAATAGTTCTTTTTGCAAAGATATATAAAAAAAAGGAAACTTACCGTCTTCCCGACGATAAGTTTCCCAAAAATTAGCTTTTTTAACCTTTCAGAGGAAAAAAGAAGCCAATTCACATTATTTTCTAAAACAACCAACACTTTACATGATGCCATCAGCGCGAAGTTTCTGCTGCCATTTCCAAGCAGAAGCCAACACATCTTCAAGCTTAGCCTCAGCCTTCCAGCCGAGTACCTTGTTCGCCTTGGTGCAATCACCCCAAATTTTCTCAATATCGCCCTCTCTTCGTGGACCATACTTCCAATTCAGTTTCACACCTGTAGCTTTTTCAAAAGTCTCAACAATTTCGAGAGTTGAGTTTCCATTACCTGTACCGATATTGAAATATTCGATAGGCTCAGTCTCCTTATCAAGAACACGTGCCATAGCAGCTACATGTGCCTTAGCCAAGTCTACAACATAAATATAGTCACGGATACAGGTTCCATCAGGAGTATCATAATCATTACCAAAGATAGTGAGTTCCTTGCGGATACCCATAGCTGTCTGAGTAACGTATGGAATCAGATTGTTTGGCACACCATTTGGCAACTCACCAATCTCAGCAGAAGGATGTGCACCTATAGGATTGAAATATCTCAATACAATGCTCTTGATGGCTGCACCACTATGGATATAATCAGCTATGATCTGTTCATTAATCTCCTTAGTATTGCCATAAGGTGAAGTAGCCTTCTGATGAGGAGCCTCTTCTGTTACAGGCAAATTCTCAGGCTTCGGCTGACCATAAACGGTACAAGAAGAAGAGAAGATGATACCCTTTACCTGATACTTTGGCATAAGTTCCAGGAGATTGATGAGCGATACGATATTGTTGCGATAATACAACAATGGTTTCTGGACGCTCTCGCCTACTGCCTTGCTTGCAGCAAAGTGAATGATACCCTTAATATCAGGATATTTCTGGAATACAGCCTCGGTAGCAGCCTTGTCGCGCAAGTCAACCTGTTCAAAAGCAGGGCGGATACCAGTAATCTTTTCGATACCATCGAGTACTTCAATCTTTGAGTTTGAGAGATCATCTACGATAACAACATTGTAGCCTGCCTGCTGCAACTCTACTGTAGTATGGCTACCTATGAAGCCTGTACCACCTGTAACAAGAATAGTTTGTTTCATAATCAAATATAGTTAGTTTGAAGAATTATTATATTTCTTCTGCAAAAGTACTGCAAAAATCTGAAAAAACAGAAAGATTTTTCAAAAATATACTTTTTTCCTTTGTTTTATCTATTATTTATACTATCTTTGCAAAAGATAAATAGTAAAAAGGCTCTAAGAAAATGGAAAAAAACATGAAACATTATAATATAGAACAAGACATGAGATATTTGCAGTTGCTCTCTCAGTCATTCCCTACTATAGCAGAGGCGAGCACCGAGATTATCAACCTGCAAGCCATCCTCAACCTGCCAAAGGGTACCGAGCATTTCCTTGCCGATATCCATGGTGAGTATGAGGCCTTCCTGCATGTACTGAAAAATGCATCAGGAAATATCAAGCGTAAGGTGAACGAACTCTTTGGCAACACCCTTCGCGAACAGGAGAAGCGAGAACTCTGCTCTCTTATTTACTATCCTGAGCAGAAACTGGAACTCGTCAAGCAGAACGAACCTGACATCAACGACTGGTATCACATCACCCTGCACCAGTTGGTGGCTGTATGCCGTGATGTTTCCAGCAAATATACCCGAAGCAAGGTGCGCAAATCGCTGCCATGCGATTTCTCGTATATTATCCAGGAGCTTTTGCACGAGCACACCGAAGATCATGACAAGACAGCCTATGTCAATGTTATTGTTGATACGATTATCAGCACAGGCAGAGCCGATGATTTCATCATCGCTATAGCCAACGTCATCCAGCGCCTGGCTATCGACCAGCTCCATATTCTGGGCGATATCTACGATAGAGGTCCAGGAGCCCACATCATCTTGGACAAGATGCGCCGCTACCACAGTTGGGACATCCAGTGGGGTAATCACGATGTACTATGGATGGGAGCAGCTGCCGGCAATGATGCCTGCATCTGTAATGTGATCCGTCTCTCCCTGCGATACGCCAACCTCTCGACATTGGAAGAAGGCTATGGCATCAACCTCGTACCACTCGCTACTTTTGCGATGGAAACCTACAAGGAGGATGATTGCAAAGAATTTCTGCCTAAGCTCAGCGGAGGTGCAGCAGCAATGGATGAAAAGACTCAGCGGCTCACCTCTCAGATGCACAAGGCTATAGCTGTCATCCAGTTTAAATTAGAGAGCCAGCTTTTCAAGAAGCATCCGGAATGGAAGATGAAAGACCGTTGTCTTTTTGACCATATCGATTACAGGAAAGGCAAGGTAGAGATTGACGGAAAAGAGTATGACATGACCTCATGCCACTTCCCTACCATCAATCCGGACAATCCAGACAAACTATCTGAAGAAGAGGAAATTCTGATTCAGAAACTGCATCATTCGTTTATGGTCTGCGAGAAGCTGCACAAGCATATCAAGGTTATGCTGCAGCATGGTTGCATGTACGCTATCTTCAACAACAACCTGCTTTTCCATGCTTCCTGTCCGCTCAACGAAGATGGTTCTTTAAAAGAGGTAGAAATATATCCTGGCAAGAAATTCAGCGGCAGAGCCCTGATGCATCATACGGGCATGCAGATACGCACAGCTTTCCAATCAGATTCTGATCCGAATGAAAAGGAATATGCCATCGATTATTTCATCTACCTATGGTGCGGTCCTGACAGTCCGCTCTTCGACAAGAGTAAGATGGCCACCTTCGAGCGCTATTTCATTACCGATAAGGAGACTCATAAAGAAGAGAAGGGATACTACTTCCTGTTGCGCGATAACGAACAGGTTATCGACCATATTATGGATGAGTTTGGGGTAACCGGTCCTAACCGCCATATCATCAATGGGCACGTGCCCGTTCGCACAACCAAGGGCGAGAACCCTATCAAGGCAAACGGCAAGCTGATGGTTATCGATGGAGGTTTCTCTAAAGCCTACCACAACGAGACTGGCATTGCCGGCTATACCTTAGTATATCACTCCCGCGGATTTCAGCTGGTCCAGCACGAGCCATTTACGAGTATGGAAGATGCCATCAAGCAAGGTACCGACATCAAGAGTACCACACAGATTGTAGAAATGTCGAACCGCCGAATGCTGGTAGCCGACACAGATATAGGTTGCGAACTCCGTAAGCAGATAGAAGACCTGAAGGAGCTTCTCTATGCTTACCGACATGGTTTCATCAAGGAATCAGAAAGGAAGAAGTAAAAGAGGGTGTGTCATAAGTCCTGATTATGGCAGCCGAGGACGGGCTGAAAACCCAGGGCGCTGCCCTGGGCTAGGTGCTTCTGCCCTTTCAGGGCGTATTGGATGTAACTTATGACACACCCTTTTTTTCAGAATTTTCTGAACCGCAATCTCAGGGTTTTACTCTTCAGTTGCATCTTACCTCCGGTCATTACCTCCTTGGCAAAATGCTCATTCAGATGATTGATGCCACAGCTACGCAAAGAATCATTCATTTCTGTTAAAAGTACATCGCCTCCATAATCTTCATGCCATTTATTACGATAAACAGATGTAATCAGCAAACTGTCGGAAGTTTGCTCAAAACGCAGATAAAATCCTCTACCAGCCTCGAAGCAATCATAATCAGCAACCTGAATCAGCTTATACTGGCAGCCCCAGAACACGCGCTTATCTGCAAAGTTACAAGTACCCCCTGTAGCTAAAGTATCTACCTGCTCCAGATGCCAGAAACCATCCAAATCACCATTCTGGCTTGTTTCTACCTCACATGAGCTTAGAGTGAGCATCATAACAGCAAGGGAAAGCACCCCTATTATCTTTTTCATATTTTCTATCTTATCGATTATTATTTTCTTTTCGTCAGCAAACCTCTTTTGCTGATGGTTATCTGCATACCGGCATTATGTCCCAGCATCTTTTCGCTACCGAAATCCATCGCATAGCCTGCCTTCAACTGCCACTGATGCGGGAAATCGTAATGACCCTCTACCAGAAAACTTACATTATGATGCTTTTTTGTAAACGGGTTGCTATATGTACCCCAACCTTTCTGATAGGTGCCTAATATACGATAGCCCAACCGCTGTGTAGGCTGACCATCAAAACCCAGATGATAAGCTATGAAACGGTTGTTTCTGATATCAATATATCCGTCGTTATTATAAATAGGCGAACGGTAGAGTGGATTTCCTATCACCTGGCCCCAATGCTGCCATCCAGGATAGATGCTGTGGTTATAATAATCATCAGTACCCGCTATATGGTCTGCGATACCCGATGTACGGTCATGATTGTACGGACCACTCTGATATTTGGTATAGAGATACTCCAGCACCACATTTTTCAGCCAGCGCGAATACTTCAGATTCAGTTCGAAGCCTAGCATGATGTCCTTCAGCGAATACATGAAGAAACGGCGTTTTACTTTCTTATTCCAGTCTGCGCCCTCACCATATCCATTATAGTCGAGGAGAAACATCTGGCTGTGATCTTCGAAATAATGATCGGCATAGATGGCAGCTTTCCAACAGTCAGTGTCATAATTGATACGCATCAGCCAACTGCCCAACTGGTTGCCGGCAACATTGGCATAAGCCCCTTCACCTGCATCAGAGCCCGTTGCCGACAGCGCATGCCAGAAGCCTTTCAGATTTTTCTCGGTAGGAATCTGTACCATACTGTCACCTATTGGACGATATGCATTGCCACCAAACTGAGCAACCATTTCCAAGCCCATTTCTATGCTGAGCGGAAAGAAAGCATTCTCGTTTCCGATACGCAGAAAACCTGCTTTGCTGTGATAGAGCATGTGGTCACAATATTTAGTCTGCCGTTTCGTAAAATCATGCTGCCAGCCATCATCCGTAGTCATACCATAAGCCAGATGACCTTTCAGTTGCAGCCAGCCTCTACCAAACGGAAGCGTCCAATATTCAGGAAGCGCCAGACGAACCTGAGGTATCGGACGGGCATTGATACCCAGACACTGGCTACCACTGGAGAGCGACTGGTTTTTTAGCTCCATCGGATATTCCTTGGCACCTGCAGTCAGCACACCATAAAGCCAGCGGGCCTCCACATAAGCCTGCTGCACCACTACATGGCTGGTATAGTTTACCGGTACCGCCACATCTACTCCATATCCTACAGCCCAGCGGCGGGCAGAATCTGCAGAAAGCGGACGAACCAGACTACCTCTGAGATAGCCGTTATTCTTCTCTAAAGAACTTAATCCATGTTTGTTTGCGTTAAGCCACAATGGGGTTTTACCTTTCGAAAACGACCCTTGCATCTCAACACCATATTGTATATCTTCCCGAAGATCTATCTTCTCCGTGCCATCCTCCTCTTGCCACATATACTGTGCCATAGATGGGGCTGCCAGACTGCAAAGGGCAAAACATACACCTACCTTTATCTTATTCATAATTAAATCTATACTTTCAAGATAAAAACGTAATTATCTCTATTATATTGTATATATTCAGAAAAATAAAAAAAAGAGCAACACTTGCCTCTCATTTTTTTTTGAGAACAAGCATTGCTCTTTTGATTGAATTATCGTTTTATCCGAAGTTATCGTACATGATGCTCTCAGGATCTACTCCGAGAGAATCCAGATAATCTGTTACTGTCTTAATCAGCATTGGAGGTCCGCAGAGATAGTACTCGCAATCCTCTGGTGCCTCGTGATCCTTCAAGTAGGTATCACGGATGCAGTTAACAGCAAATCCCTCGTAGTACTTCACGCCCTGAGCATCTGCCACTGGGTCCTTGCGGTCCAATGAAAGATGGAAGTGGAAGTTAGGGAATTCCTTCTCAAGCTCCCAGAAGTCCTCAAGGAAGAATGCCTCACCCAATGCACGCGCTCCGTAGAAGAAGTGCAGCTCACGGTCGGTAGTGTGCAGGGTCTTGGTCATGTGCATAATCTGCGCACGCAATGGAGCCATACCGGCACCACCACCAATCCAGATCATCTCCTTGCCAGAAGTGAAGTTAGGATGGAAGTCACCGTAAGGACCACTCATCATTACCTTGTCGCCTGGCTTCAATGAGAAGATGTAAGAAGAAGCGATACCTGTTGGTACGTTCTGGAATCCTACCTGTGGACGTGGCAAGAATGGAGTTGTGGCGATACGTACGGTCAGGGTGATGATGTCACCCTCGTCAGGATAGTTCGCCATAGAGTAAGCACGAACGGTAGGCTCTGGATTGTGAGCCTTGAGAGAGAAGATGTTGAACTTCTTCCATGCTCCGATGTACTCCTCGCCAATGAGATCCTTGTCGAAGTCCTTGTCGTAATCGATGCAGTCGTATGCAGGAATCTTGATCTGAGCGTAAGAACCCGGAACGAAGTCCATGTGCTCGCCTGGAGGCAGAGCCACCTTGAACTCCTTGATGAATGATGAAACGTTCTTGTTGGAGATAACCTCGCACTCCCACTCTTTCACGCCCATCACACTCTCAGGCACCTTGATCTTCAGGTCGCCCTTCACCTTGCACTGGCATCCCAGACGCCAGTGGTCCTTAATCTGTTTGCGGGTGAAGTGAGGCTTCTCAGAATCGAGAATCTCGCCGCCGCCCTCGAGCACCTGAACCTTACACTGGCCGCAGCTTGCCTTACCGCCGCAGGCAGAAGGCAGGAAGATGCCGTTCTCATTCAGCGTAGTCATCAAACTGCTGCCCTGAGGCACGTTGATGGTCTTGTCGCCATTGATTTCGATATTTACATTTCCGCTAGGGCTCAGATACTTCTTAGCCACGAGCAGGATGATAACCAGCAGGAGAATCACCACGAGGAAAACTCCGATACTAGCCAATATAAATGATGTATTACCCATATCTATAGTCCTCCTATTTTAGATTTTCAAGCCTGAGAAGCAAAGCATAGCCATTGCCATGAGGCCTACTGTGATAAATGTGATGCCGAGTCCCTGCAATGGCTTTGGCACGTCGCAATACTGCATCTTCTCGCGGATGGCTCCCATCAGAACGATGGCGAGAGTCCAACCCAATCCGGAACCTACGGCATAAACGATGCTATCCCATACTGAGGTGATAGCCTGAGTATTGGTAGGCTCCATCAGGATGCGCTGCTGCATGAAGAGCGATGCACCCATGATGGCACAGTTTACGGCAATCAATGGCAGGAAGATACCCAGCGCTGCATAGAGCGATGGTGAGAACTTCTCTACAATCATCTCTACCAGCTGCACGATACCGGCGATGACGGCGATGAAGAGGATGAAGCTCAGGTAAGTGAGGTCAACACCCAGGATTCCATCGGCGCTGAGCACCTTGGTCTGCAACAGGTAATCTACAGGCACGGTGATGAGCAACACGAAGGTTACTGCCAAGCCCAGGCCCAAAGAGGTCTTCACGTTCTTGGATACTGCCAAGTATGAACACATACCCAGGAAGTAGGCGAAGATCATGTTATCGACGAAAATCGAACGGAAAAACAAACTTATTGCGTGCTCCATCTTACTTCTCCTCCTTATAAATATAGGCACGATGTACCCAGATTACACATCCAACGAGAATCAATGCCATGGCTGGCATGGTCATCATACCGTTGTTAACATATCCGAAGTTGTAAGCTCCCTCTGGAATCAGCTGGAAACCGAGCAAAGAGCCGCGGCCCAGGAACTCACGAACAGCACCCACAATCACGAGGATGAGGGCGTAACCCAAACCATTACCTACACCATCGAGGAATGAAGGCCAAGGCTTGTTCATCATGGCGAACGCCTCCAAGCGACCCATCAGGATACAGTTGGTGATGATCAGACCCACGTACACAGAGAGCTGCACGCTCACGTCGTAGGCGAAAGCCTTCAGCACCTGGCTCACGATGGTAACCAGGGCAGCAACTACCACCAGCTGGACGATGATACGGATGCGCTGAGGGATGGTGTTGCGGATGATGGAAATAATCACGTTAGAGAATGCCGTGATGATAGTAACGGCAAGTCCCATCACAATGGCTGGCTTCAGCTGGGAAGTAACAGCCAGGGCACTACAGATACCAAGCACCTGGACGAGGATAGGGTTGTCGCCGTTCAGTGGCTTGATGAATGCCTCCTTATTTTGTTTACTAAATAATGCCATAATTTCGCTTAATTATTTAATGAATTTAGCAAGACCTTCCTTGAGCATTGCATCCACACCATCGGATGTCAATGTAGCACCGGTAACGGCATCTACATTGTTAGGGTCGCCGGCAGGAGCGTCTTTCTCAACGCCCAGAGCGATGCCCTCTACTCCATCCTTGTGAATCTTCTTGCCCTGGAACTTCTGCTGCCACTTCAGGTTGTCCTTGATTTCAGCACCCAGTCCGGCTGTCTCGCCTTCGTGGTTGAAATATACGCCATAGATGGTGTTGTTGTCGGCATCCACGGCGATGAAGCCTGAAATGCCGCCCCAGAGACCCATACCCTTTACAGAGTAAACGGTCTTCTTCTGACCATCAATCTCGCACTCGTAATACTTCATGCCGTCCTTCTCCTTCTCGTCCTTCACCACCTCTTTATATTTGGCAGCCGCAGTAGCGTTGTCAAGGTCGCGCAGGTTCAGGGAGTTGAGAATCTGCTTCTGAGTATCAAGAGCCACGTTGGCATCCTGTGTTGCCTTCAGCGAAGAAGACACGAACGCGAGCAGGAATGCCACGATTACCACGATGATAACCGAATAGATAATAGTATAGCTATTTGAATTTGTCTTCATATCTACATTCCTCCTACATTATTTAATAGCACGTTTAGCACGGCGTGAGATGTTGCCCTGAACTACACAGTAGTCGATGAGTGGAGCAAACATGTTGCCAAAGAAGATAGCGAGCATCATACCCTCTGGATAACCTGGGTTCATCACACGTACGATAACAGCGATGGCCCCGATAAAGAATCCGTAGAAGTACTTACCCTTCTCAGTACGGGCTGAGGTTACAGGGTCGGTAGCCATGAATACGGCACCGAAGCAGAAACCACCGAGAATGATGTGCTCATACCAGGCGATAGGGGTCATGCCGAGAGCCTGGAAGATAAGCGCCATCACGATGCCGCCTGCGAATACGCTGCCCATGGTCTTCCATGATGCGATGCCTGTCCAGAGAAGGATGATGGCACCGATGGCGATGGCGATGACTGAAGTCTCACCGATACAGCCAGGAATGAAACCGATGATAGAATCGCAGAGACTAGCTGAAGGCATGCTGCCCTGAGCCAGCTGTCCGAGAGGAGTAGCAGCAGTGAAGCCATCAGGCAGGGTGTTACCCAGACCGAAGATAGCATCCTTAGCCACCCAGACCTTATCACCACTCATAGCCAATGGATATGAGAAGAAGAGGAACATACGGGCACCCACAGCCACATTGAAGATGTTCATACCGGTACCACCGAAGATTTCCTTGCAGAAGATGACTGCGAAGGCGCACGCCAGGGCGAGCATCCACAGCGGTGTAGAGATAGGAATGATCAATGGGATGATGATACCGCTGACGAGGTAACCCTCCTGGATTTCCTCGTGCTTCCACTGAGCCCAGGCAAACTCGATGCCGAGACCCACGATGTAGCTAACCAGCAACTTAGGGAGGACAGCCAGGAATCCGAAGCCGAAGACCTCGATGAAGCTGGCAGTATCCAGTGTACCTGCAGCCTTGAAATTCTGGTATCCCACATTATACATACCGAAGAGCAAAGCAGGAATCAGGGCGATTACCACAAAGCTCATGATGCGCTTCGAGTCGATGGAATCGTGGATGCTGGCTCCGCTCTTCGCTGTCGTATTAGGCACGTACAGGAAGCTCTCAAAACCGTCAAACACGCTCTCGAAGGCATGCAGCTTACCTCCCTTCTGGAAGTTAGGCTTTATCTTATTGAGATAATTTCTTAATGCACTCATTATTTTAATAATTAACAGTACTAAAAACTAAGCGTTCTCCTTGCGCAGGGTATCCAAGCCCTCGCGTACAATCTTCTGCAATTCGAGCTTAGATGAATCCACGAACTCAGCCACAGCAAAATCTTCAGGACTTACCTCGTAGATACCGAGCTGCTCCTGCTTGTCGATATCGCCGGTGATGATTGCCTTGATGAGATACTCACCATAGATGTCCATCGGGAGCACCTTGTCATACTCGCCGCTCATGATCATGTGGCGCTCGCCACCCTTCACGCGGGCATCGAGATTATACTCCTTCTTCTTGCCGAAGAGCCAGGAGAGATATGAACGCGATGTAGAGAACTGATCGGTACGTGGAAGAATCCAACCCAGCATCTCGTCGTTGTCATCACCCTCTGGGATGGCTGTAATCTCTGATGTATGACCACCTACGAAATCGGCTATGGTCGTCTTTACACCGGTAAGAGGATTACCATTGATAAGTCTCACATGGTCAGCAGCTTTCAGCTGATTGGCTACAAAACTGCTTAAAGGTGTACCTACCAATACTTCAGCATAGCCAGGAGTCTTGATTTCACTACCAGCCACAGCTACAGTCTTGTGCAAATCAACCTTACCTGTCAGGAAGAGTCTTCCGAAGAAGATAACCGATGCTGGATCTACTGTCCAAACCACCTCGCCCTTGTTTACCGGGTCGATGTTGTTCACCTGTACGCCTACATTACCTGCCGGGCAAGGACCGTCGAATACATTGAGTTCTACGTTCTTAGCCTCGCCGAGCGCATTGCTGTGCTGGTCAACGCCAACACCGAGATAAGTTTTCGCAATCTTGCTCAAGGCTGTCAAACCCGTCTGGAAAGCCTCTTCGTTGCCTTTGAGTTCTACCTCAAAGTCGGCTGCGAGCGGCATGTCGCGGAGGGCAGAAACGAAAATTGCCTTAGGCTTGGTGTCGGGAGTTGTGGACACAGCATAAGGCAACTGGTTGATGTATCCGAAGAGACCAGCCTCAAGCAGCGCCTGCTTGACAGCCTCACCGTCTAACGCATCAACGTTTTTCTTACCAAAATCCGTAGAGGTCTGTACTGCGTCGGCCTTCACCTTCACGCAGAGCACCTTTCGGCGCTCACCTCTCTCAATGGCGGTTACTTCTCCGCTCACTGGCGAGGCAAACTTCACCTCCGGGCAAGCCTTGTTCACAAACAAGGCATCTCCGGCATTGACATGCTCGCCCTCGCGTACCACTACCTTAGGAGTCACACCCACGAAAGCCGCAGGAACCAGCGCATACTCGCCAGCCTGAGCCACCTGGAGCGTTACATCCTTGGAAGCCTTACCCGTAAGGTTAATGTCCAAGCCTTTACGTAACTTAATTACATTTGCCATAACTACATTAAAAAAATATTAAATATAAATTTACTATTCACTTCAAGATATATGCGTCAGCGCCCTCATCAAGACGCTATACTGACCATCTGCCATAAAACATATATTTTATCTTCTTCTATGCTGAAACTTCTAACGTGCTGCAAAAATAGTGAAAAAAAGTGATATAAAAAAGAAAAATTGTGTGAATTATTCGATTTTATGCCGATTTTTCAGTAATTTTGTCGCAAAATTCAAATTAGTAACATTTTTGTAAACTAGAGAAAGCAACTCTGAAACATTTAAAACATATCATCAATAGCATTATATGGACGCTGGCTGCTGTCTATTTCTTGCTTGTCGTACTGTTGCACGTGCCACCAGTACAGGCCTTCATCGGCTCTGAAATAGCCGGTGCGCTGGCCCAGAAATTCGGCACTCAGGTAAGTATCGGAAAGGTGAACCTGGGCTTCTTCAACCGCATTATCATAGATGACGTGATGATGCTCGACCAGAAGGGCGACAGCATGATCTGTGCTTCGCGCGTATCGGCAAAGCTCGATTTCCTGCCTTTGAAGGATGGCAAGATTTCGGTTTCATCTGCCCAGCTCTTCGGACTCAATGCCAACATCTACAAGCAGGATGCCAAGAGCCCGATGAACATCCAGTTCGTGCTCGATTCGCTGGCTTCGAAAGATACCACCCGCCATACTCCGCTCGACCTGCACATCGGAAGCCTGATTATCCGCCATGGTGCCGTTGCCTACAACCAGCGCGATATTGCGCCTGAGCCGGGCGTCTTTTCGCCGCAGCATCTAGGCATCACCGACCTCTCTGCCCACATTATTCTGGGCCATCTCACAGACAAGGATATCCATTTGGCTGTCAAGAAGATAGCGCTGAAAGATAAATCTGGACTTCAACTCAGAAATCTGAGATTCAAACTCGATGCCGACCAGCAGCAAGCCCTGCTCAGAGACTTCAGCATCGAGCTCCCTCATTCGCAATTGCAGTTTGATGACCTACGCGCTACCTACCGCATCGAGAACAAGCATATCGTAAAGCCTACACTCCAGTTTCAGGGCGGCATCAAGCCATCCGTCATCACGCTTGCCGATATTGCTTGCTTCGTGCCTGAACTCCGCAAGTTCAAGGATGCCCTGCAGCTTCATCTCCAGTTTTCGGGCACCAGTACATCTGCCCGCATCCATAACCTCGAATTCAAGACTCAGAGCGGCAGTCTGATGCTCAGGGCTAACGGCCGTGTGAGCGATTGGGACCGCCTTCTGCGCTGGAAGGCAAATATCTCAGCCCTCAAGATAACAGGCGATGGCATCGGAGAGGTTTCCAGAAATCTGGGCAAACGCATCAGCATTCCGAAAGAAGTGCTGCGCCTGGGCGACATATATTATATAGGTGAAGTATATGGTGCTGGCAAGAAGGCAGGCACCCGCGGCCAGCTGAAGACCGGCGTGGGCGAAGTAGCCATCAAGGCCGAAAAAGCTGGATCCGAGCTCAAGGCTAGCATCAACACCCAGGGCATCAACCTGGGCCGAATCCTCGACAACGGGCAGTTCGGCATCCTGGCAGCATCGCTTTCGGCTCACGGCAACAAGCAACATTTCTATGCCAAGGGCAGCATTCCGCGCTTCGATTTCAACAAGTACAGCTACCGCAACATTCAGATAGACGGCAGCTATAACCGGGGATTGCTCGAGGGACTCGCATCCATCGCCGACCCTAACGCCAACATCCAGGTAGAAGGCTCCTACTCCATCCCGCGCAAACAGTATGCAGCTACTGCCCATGTACAGCATCTGCTGCCAACCATCCTGGGACTGAAGGTTTCTGACAAGACCTACAGTCTCGATGACATCACCGTAAGCGCCAAGAACCAGGGCAAGGACAGCTATTTCGACCTCGAAGCCCCGTTCGCCAGCATCCATGTTAACGGAGAGTACGATTACGCTACCCTCACCAAGAGCTTCACCAACCTGGTAGCCAGCAAACTGCCTACCCTTCCGGGCATCGGCAAGGTAGACAGGAGTGCGAAGAACCATTTCACCTTCCAGGCAGAAATCACCTCTACCGAGATACTGCAGCGCATGCTGGGCATTCCGCTGAAGATAGAGCAGCCCGTCTTTGCCGATGGATTCATGAACGATGCCGAGAAAACCGTCAACATCTATGCCAGCGTACCTGGCTTCAACTATGGCGGCAAAGACTATCATGGAGCCAAAGTGCGCCTGCACACCATCAACGATTCGCTCAAGGTAGATGCGCAGATCAGGCAGGGCAAATGGGGAGATAACGGACCGGGCATCCACGTAAAGGCAGCCGCTGCCGACAACCAGCTCTTCGCCAAGCTCTTCTACAACAACCATTCGGCCAAGCTCCCTATCCAGGGCATCATCGATACGAGGGCGCAGTTCTTCAAGAACGAAGATCATGTTTCTACCGCCCACGTAACCATACACCCGTCTGAAATCAGAATCGACGGCACACCGTGGAAGGTTCATCCTGCCGACATCATCTACAGCAAGAAGCGCCTGCTGGTAGACCATTTCGCCGTGAGCCACGACCAGCAGCACGTCATCGTTTCCGGTCTTGCCACACCCGAGAAGACCGATTCTATCGTAGCCGACCTGAAGGATGTGGATGTGGCATACGTGCTGAACCTCATCAATTTCCATTCGGTAGATTTCACCGGCAAGGCTTCGGGCAAGGCTATCATCAAGAGCCTCTTCAACGACCCTGATGCCTACGCCCAGCTAGACGTGAAGGAGTTTACCTTCGAAAACGGACCGCTCGGTGTACTCCATGCTGGTGTCAACTTCAACAAGGAGCTTGAACAGATTGATATTCATGCAGTTGCCGATGATGGTCCGGAGCATCAGACGCTCATCAACGGATACGTCTCGCCTAAGCGCAACTATATCGACCTGGGTATCGATGCCCAGGGCACCAGCATGAAATTCCTCGAGAATTTCTGCGGCAGTTTCATGAACCAGGTAGAAGCCTGGGGCGATGGTCATCTCAATGTGGTGGGCGATTTGAAAAGCGTCAATCTCGTAGGCGATATTACCGCTCATGGCAAGGTGCACCTCAAGCAGCTCAACACCGATTATACCTTCGATGCGCTCCGTGCCCACGCTATCCCAGATGATATCCTCATAGAGAATGATACCATCTTCGACCGCAACCGCAACATAGCCATCCTGAGCGGAGGCATCCACCACAAGCACCTCACAAGGCTGAGCTACGACCTCGATATCAAGGCGCACAACTTCCTGGGCTTCGATACCCGCGAGTTTGGCGACAACACCTTCTATGGCACCATCTATGCCACGGGCGAGGTAGGCATCCACGGCAAGAGCGGCGAAACCGTCATCGATATCAACGCCGAGCCCGAACCGGGCAGCATCTTTGTATATAATGTGGCAAGTCCGGACGCCATCAGCGACAAGAGCTTTATCCACTGGCACGAGATTGTGCCGGATATCATGGAGAGCCTGAACGGGGCTCCAACCACGAAACAGAGAGAGGATGACATCGATTTCGAATCGGATATGCGCATCAACTTCCTCGTAAACACCAACCAGAACCTCACGCTCAAGCTGATTATGGACGAGCAGTCGGGCGATTACATCACCCTGAACGGAGATGGCGTAATTCGCGCCAACTACTTCAACAAGGGCTCGTTCGACATGTTTGGCAACTATGTGGTAGACCACGGCACCTACAAGCTCACCATCCAGAATCTCATCAAGAAGGAGTTCGAGTTTATGCCGGGCGGCACCATCGCCTTCGGTGGCAACCCATACAACGCCCCACTCAACCTGCGGGCTAAATATACCGTAAACGGAGTGCCGCTGAGTGACCTGCGCATAGGCCGTTCGTTCTCGGGCAACAACATCCGCGTAGACTGCCTGATGGACATCACCGGCACGCCTCAATCGCCTAAGGTAGATTTCTCGATGGACCTGCCTACGGTTAACAGCGATGCGAAGCAGATGATCTACTCTATCATCAATTCGCAGGAAGAGATGAACCAGCAGGTGCTCTATCTTCTGGGCATCGGCCGGTTCTACGCCCAGACCAACAACAACCAGGTGAGCGAGGATGGTGAACAGCAGAGTCAGACTTCGCTGGCGATGCAGAGCCTGCTGAGCGGCACCATCTCGCAGCAGCTGAACACCGTACTTTCCAACGTGGTGAAGAGCAACAACTGGAATTTCGGTGCCAACATATCTACGGGCGATGAAGGTTTCAACAATGCTGAATATGAGGGCATTCTGAGCGGCAAGCTGCTCAACAACCGGTTACTCTTCAATGGCCAGTTCGGTTATCGCGACAATCCGAATGCCACGCAGAGTTTCATCGGTGATTTTGACCTCCGCTACCTCATCTTCCCTAACGGCAACCTCGCCATACGCATGTACAATCAGACCAACGACCGCTATTTTACGCGCAACAGTCTGAACACGCAGGGTCTCGGTCTCATCATGAAGAAAGACTTCAACGGCCTCCGCGATTTCTTCGGCATCAAAAAGAAGAAGAAGAAAAAGAAATAAAAAGCCAAAAAAGAGGGTGTGTCATAACCAGATGACTCACCCTCTTTTTATTTTCAGATAACCGTAATCCATACAGATTCCCCCTGCTCCCTAGCCTCGGCGATGCGGCTGATGAGGCGGTTGAGCCAGATGCGGGAGTTCACTACCATCCCCCTGAACTTGTTCTCGCCCACCAGGATGCAGCCTTGCGTGTCGTCAGGATAATTGCCTGCATGGATGCGGATGCCCTCGAAACCGGGCACTCCCTGAACGAGAGGCAGAAAACACTTAAACCTGGGCGACGGGGTAACAAGCAGCGGATAAGTGCCCTCGGGTATCGCCGTCTTGCCCCGAACCTTGCGCGCTATCTTGCCGCTCACCCTGCCCGAGCGGGCATCCACTTCCCCAGGACTCAGCGTGATGCCCAGCAGATTGCGCCAGGTAGGCTCCAGCGTATCGCAGAAATAATGCTCCTTATCCAGCAACGAGCGGTCGAAGGTATCGCGAAATTCACGCTTGTCTTCCAGATGCCTGCTGAAACTCTGGCGGCTCTCTACCTCATCCTCTTTCAGAAGATAAAGATGACCTATCGTATAGGTCTTCTTCTTGGCTATTCGCTTTACTATTATTTCCATAAGCTTATTCTTTATTGAGAAGATAACTTCTGTTGTAATGCACCTTGCGGAAAATTAAACTGTCAGTGTCAGTGTCAGCAGTTTCGTCTTTAAGCAGCTTCACCACATATCCGCGCGATACCCACTGGTAAACAGCATCCATCGTACGCTTGCGGTTGTCGTCGAAACCCTGCTCCCTGCGCAGATTGGCATAATCCTTGAGCGAGAACTGTTCGGGCAGCATCTCAAGCATATTCTTCGGACCCCTCGGTGCTGTCTTAGGCACGCAGTCCTGCTCTCTGTCTGCATCGTAAATCATCTGTCCAAATAATTTCAACTTACAGTAGAGGTCATAACGCTCGCTCCAGCGCACGAAATCTGCGATGGATTTCTCCCATTTCATGCCGTTTGCCACATACAGCACGCATGCCTTCAGATAGGCGATGACATTGGCTCTGAACGAGAGATTCTCGAATACCACATCCTGCGACAGACGGGCAAACTGGGCATTTTCATCCAGAAGCGTCTGAGCCAGCTTGCGGGCTCCAGGGCAGTCTATCAGTCCTCTAGCCTTCACCAGATTGTCGATATAGGGCTTCAGCTGTTCATCGAAGGCTGCATCATAAGTGCCGTATACCGGAAGCTCCGAACCGCATGGACGGCGCTCGATGGTGCTGAACGAGATACGGCTGATAGGACCATCCGTTACCACCCTTTTGAAATATTCGCGACACTTTTTCGGGGTGCAGCAGGCATTCCAGTTGAAGCGCACCTTGATGGTTTCGGTAACGCTCTGTGTGCCCACTCTGTCCTGTCCGTAATTACCCAGATCGAAGGCAAGCTCCATGATGCGGAAGTGCTGGTTGGTCTTGCCCTTCAGCGCATCGAAGAGGTTCAGCTCGTTCAGTTTTGAATAGAGGAAATGGTTCTCAGCCTCCTTCATTCTGAGCACAAAGGCAGGGTTCGTCATATCAATATTAACCTCTTGTATAACAAGTCCTTGCGGCCTTTCTCTCTTGTCTTTGTTCGAGCCTTTGCGGTTGCATTCATCTTTCCACAGTCGCTCTCTTTCTCTCTGTTCAGCATCCCGCTTCCTGATGTCAGCCATGATGTGGTTGATAGGTTGCGTGATGGCTTCCTTTCCGCTTCCTGTAGGGGCACACAAGATAGAAGAAATGGTAGCCTCATGCTCTACATTATCGAGATAGCGGAATCGGGTTTCGCAGAGATGCGATGCCAGTGGCGGGAAGATAGCCTGCGATACGGCTGGACGGTAAATCTCCGGTGTTTTCGAAATCAGGAGTCGGATGAGTTTGGGCAATTTTTCCGGCATCTGATGAATATGATAGAAGTAAGATTCCGGATTGTTGATATCGCCGAAATCGCTGTCATCATAGTTGGCAGAAAGCGCATTCATCTTTTCATTCCTTACCAGCTCTACGGCCTTGCTCACGATGCTGGGCATTCGGAAGCTCTGCTTTCTGTTGCAGGCACTCTCCACGGTTATGAACGCCCTCTTCCGGTCTTCGCCAAAGGTTGGAATCACCTGCTTGATCCATTCCGCATTATCATCGCAGAGATAGCGGAGATAGCAGCTTAATGTAAAGATAAACGAGTTTCTGGAGCCATGTTGTGGCTCTCCTCCCAGCAGCTCTATCAGCTTCTCTATGATAACCGGATAAGGCACTCCCTGGTATTCCTTGGGGTAGCTGGCAGGAGCACCCTTGCCGCCAGCCTGCTTGCCTTCAGCGCCAGCTCCGCCTCCTTCAGCAGCCCCCTCCGGTCTCCCGTCAGCGCCAGCTCCGCCTCCTTCAGCAGCTCCCTCCGGTCTCCCGTCAGGCAGCCCCCGTTCCGGGGCTTTCCAAGCCCCGTCCCTCTTCAGTTCTCCGTCCCCCTTCAGTTCTCCGTTCCCCTTCAGCTCTCTGTCCTTTTTCAGCTTCTCGCTCCGGGTTGCAGCCTCTCTATCCTTAAACAGCTCCTCTTCATTAATAAAGAGGATATAGTCTTCGGGCACGATGAACGAAGGCCGTGCCAGGTCCTTCACGCAAGAATCATAATCCTTATCCCCCAGCTGCTCCGACATCCATTTCTGCGCATCAGCCAGGTTCATTCTTCCCGGGATAACGAAGACAAGCCTCAGTCCCTCGAGCGAAGGCGTAACATGAACCAGCAGGATGCATTCCAGCACCTCAGGCTTATTCTGCTTCAGCTCCTGGCTCTTCGTCTTCCACCACCCTCTCGGGTCGGGAATATGGTCTTTGTCGTAGATAGAAAGCCCGCTGGGGATGGCATCCGCATTCAGTCGTCGGCCGTTCTTGAAGGTAGCATGCGGAGTGAGAATCGGGAGTTTAGCCTTCAACTTCGTCTTCAGCGCCACATAATCATCCTTGCTCATCTCGCCTCTGCGCAGGCTCTCAAGTGCGTCTTCTATCTCGGCGCAAGTCTTCACCACCACACCGCTCTGGGCTGCCTGATGAAAGAGCTGGGGCGTACAAACCTGTACCGCCCTGCTCCTTACACTTTCGGATATTCCAAAACTCATATACTAGCAATTTTTCGTTACAAACTCACCGGCAATCTCACTCTCTTTGCAGATAACCTGAGCCGGCATAACCTCGGCTTCTCTGCGGCTGATACGCAGATGCATTCTCACATCCTCATCGCCCACGCTGGCACTTCCATGAGCCAGCCGTATAAACTTGCGTTGTTTCCGCGTTTCGCTATTGCTGGCGAATGCGTTGAAATTACCCTCCTTGGGGCTGACCAGGGCTATAGAGCCCTTCTTGCGTTTGCCCTGCGTCAGGAGAGCCTGATACAAAGCATCTGAAATCTGAATCTTAATATACATAATTCTTTATTTTTTATAATAGGCAAAACTCTATAAACTATTAACTGTCAACTATTAACTAACATCAGAATGGCTGTACTTGCTCAAACTCCGAGATATGCGTCTCGCCATAATATCTGCCGTTATACTCCCTCACGCTGTGGCGGAGCCCGATGCCCAGTACATCGCCTTCCTTAGCCGTAAACTTGTCTACCGCATCGCCGAAGAGCCGCGCCACATACCGGTCGGGATGAACCGCATTCTCCATTGATTCCACCACTACCTCGCGAGATTTCCAAGGATTACCTGTCTGCTGGCTTACACCACTCTGAACGTCAAGAAGCTTGACTACTTTCATCTTTTTCATAAACTTGAAATTTAAAAATTAATAAATCATATTTACGGACAAAAAAATGCCCCCGCAACCAGACTTGTCATCTGATTACGGGGGCAAAGATACGGCTTTTTCACCTTTAGGATAAATAGGCAAAATAGGATTAATTATTTTTTCCTACGTTTTTTCTCTTTTTCAGTCATTAATCCAACATATTCTCTTCAAAAAAAGCATCCACCAGCTTCTCCATATCGGAATTCTTTTTCGGGGGGTTGTTACAGAAGGCGTTATTGAACGACTTCTCTATTGCATCAATACTGATTTTGCAGTCTTTGGTCAGGAACCTGAAGATGGTGTTCACTCCTACCGCTCGCTTGCGGGGAATTACCCCATATTCTTTCCAATGATCAAGAAAGGAGAAGATAGCGATGTTCAGGGGCGAACTTCTTCTAGAACTGGTAGGCAGCCCTGCCCACTCATTCTGCTCTAGGAATGTGCAGAAGAGCTCAGCCTGTTTGCGGGTTTCCGCCTCGTCCTTGACGCAGTAGTTTTCATCACGGGCAAAGAGATACTCGCTCTTTCTGCCCCTACCGGTTTCCTTCCGGCTGATGCCAGCAGCCGCATCCCTTTCTGCTTTTCGCTCATCCTCACCAGGAGCAGCCTTAAAATCAGCAGCATTCTCGAAGTCAGCAGCAGCAACATCTTCCGCCTCGAGGTCCTCATCCTCCGAACAGTCAATCAGCTGTACAGAAGAAACCGTCTGTCCGCCTCTCTCTCCATCTTTCGGAGGATATACATTCACCACGCCAAAGATATTCTGCTGTTCAACATGCTCGTTGTAAAAAGCCCCAGGGCATATAATAATCTTATTTCCACTCATAATCTTCTCCTTCTAATCTAAATCTTCTACGTTTGTATCTAGGCAGAGAATCCTTCATATCTACCTCAGGCAGAAAATCCGACAGGTCCGCCTTAGGAAGAGAATCCCGCTTGTCCACCTTAGGATGAATATTCTGATGATGAACCTCAGCGACGTACACCCCGCCTTCTTTTACCGTAACATTGTTAGGTCTAAGTTCCTCGTTTGCAATCTGTTTTAGATAGGCAGGAATCTCATCTATCAATTTATACAATTCATCACGTATAGATTCACCCTCGCTAAAACAACCATTTGTCATTTGCTGTAACAGCTCCGTATACAATACTTCATGACCATGATTTATCCTCTTCTTAAGCCCTTTAACAAACTTGACAGCAGAGCCAATCATTTCTTTGGCAAAATCTTCTCTCATCCTAGATGTATCAGTCACCATTGCAGCAGCTTTACGATCTGCATCTTTCTTCATCCGTCGAATGGTGATATCCTTACAGCAGATTTCATCCCTTGCATCATCAAGTTTCTTACTGAGCTTCTGTTTTTCCGCCTGAGCCTCTTCCAGTTTCTGAGCCAGCAGTGTATTGGACGCCTTAGTCGCTTCCAAGTCATGATTCAGCTGTTGTTTTTCTGTCTCATCCTCATCCAACATCTGAACCAGCTGGCTGTTTTGCATCTTAAAATTATCCAAGGCCTGCAACAGTTTCCTGTTTACAATTTGAGCACTTTCAGAGATGCCCTTCTCTTCAGCTAGCTCGTTCTTCAGCTTGCGAATCTCTTCTTCCTTCGCCTTTTTATACTGTTCGAATCCAATCTTCAGTTTCTGGCTAACGTCATCAATCATATCGTGGTAGGTGCTGACAGAAAAATGTTTTTTCCCCTCTTCATCCTCCACCTTCTCTTTCTGCATCTCCGCAGTAGTATTTTTTTCCTTACACAACTCAAAAAGAGTTTTCTCCTTAGGATAAACAAAGTAATGTTCATCATCAGCTCCATAATTAAGGCTATGGTCCCCTTCGAATACTTCTCTCATAAATATAATTTTTTGTTTAAATTGGTTTTGTTTTTAGGGTAAAGTACAAGATGCGGTTCCGGTTCGGGGGTTCAAGTGTGTTGAGCTTGGGCTCGGGAAACAAAAGCTGCAGGGCCTCATCCTTTATCTAAAAATATATCGTCGTTCATACAATTCCCGCTTAAAGCGAAAAAGTAGCGCAAAGGTATATATAATTTTTTGAATGACCAAACAAATGAACACATTTTTTTCTATCATTTTCTGACACTGACACTGACAGTTATTTTTTCCGAGGGTAGTAAAAGAGTAAGAAGAAAAGTTATATTTAT
>ENA-ORRQ01000522-ORRQ01000522.1-human-gut-metagenome-genome-assembly--contig:-NODE-522-length-36370-cov-14.868815_pt1 | contig 36370 bp, 32 predicted proteins | sample MGYA00242177_ERZ509138 | MGnify/ENA primary metagenome ERZ509138 (study PRJEB26280, sample SAMEA2338628) | human gut metagenome | biome: human gut; feature: human-associated habitat; material: faeces... | reverse complement strand
TGAAGGACTATTTGATTAAATTTTTAACTCGTCCATTTTTATTGGACACTAATGAGACTATATATTTTGATAAAGGTTATTTATTATTTTGATTGGAGCTGTGAATTATTGACAAAATGATAGTACTGATGATGTTGTAATCGATTACAAAGTATGATAAGTAATTTGTGCTTATAGCGTCGATATGGGTGACATAGAAATGTTTGCAGATTATTTGTTTATGAAAATATTCTTGAATGAATGTGTTTATATGATGCTAATCATATTTTATGCTGTTTCTTTGAGAAAGATGTAAAAATATGACTGGAAGTATTGGATGATTTAGAGTTTATTGCTATCTTTGCACAGAAGGAATTATATGATAATGTATGACGCTAAATTGGATGGGCCGGAGAGTAGCGTTATATCGGTATAAAGTATGGAGGAGAATATAAACTTGTATCTTAATTTAAATACGGATACTCCTTCATGAACTTGAATAAGAATTATAAATGAGACGTTGAATTTTAGTTTAAGGCAGTATGTCTTTTAGCTGCCTGTATTGGAATATATATGACTATGGAAACGAAAAATCATCTTGCTGTAAATTTGCGCATGCTACGCACTGAGTATGGTTATACTCAGGAGCAGTTGAGTGCTTATTTGGAAATCACACAATCTGCTTATAACAAGTATGAGGCAGGGGTAAATGATGTTCCTATGGATAAATTGGAGAAATTAGCCACATTATATAATGTGGAGGAGTATGACCTGCTTACGTCTGATGTAGAAAAGCTTAAGTTGAACATGGCATTTGCTTTTCGTAATAATGGCAACGGCGTTGATCTGGGTAAGATTGAAACGTTCAGGAAGATAGTACACAATTATTTGGAGATGTGTCATGAAATCGATGGTTAGCATATACTTGGAGAACGAAGCGAATAAGCTTCGTGAAGAGATTGGCGCACGTATGGAAGATCCGATAAGTATTCATCAGATTCTGAAATATAAGAAAGTGTTGGGATATTTTGAACCATTGGATAACGGACTTTCCGGGATGGCTATAAAAATATATGATGACGGTAAGGATGCCAAGCGTTTTATGTTGATTAATACGGATGATCCTTACTGTAAGCAGCGTTTTACGGCGGCCCATGAATTGTATCATCTTTTAGTGCAGAATGACTTTTATTATTCGTATGATAAAGACGTGTGGGGAAGTGCCGATGAGGAAGAGAAAAAGGCCAACTGGTTTGCTACGTTTCTACTGTTGCCGGAGCAGGGGATAAAGTTGTTGATACCTGTTGATGAACAGAAAAGGGACAGGATAACAATATCAACGCTGTTGAAACTAGAGCATAATTACAGATGTTCGCGTCAGTCGCTTCTGTATCGTCTGAAACATTTAAAACTGGTGTCAGAGGAATATGTTGAAGCGCACAGGACGAAAGTGAAGCAGACGGCTATTGAATACGGATATGATATAAGTCTTTATGAACCGACAAGAAAGACGGAACTTGTTGGTGACTATAATGTATTGGCACGTAGACTGTATGACAGTGGAAAAATTTCACAGGCAAAATATTATTCTTATTTACGTGACATGGGAATAAATAAAGTTCTGGAGGATAATAATGCGAAAGAAAATAGTATTGCTTGACTCTGATGTAATTTCGCATTTTATTGCAGCAGGTAAGATAGATGACTTGAATAAGATACTTTCTCCTCATATCCTTATGATAGTAAGGCAGGTGTATGAGGAGTCTTCATATCATCCGTTCTTTGAAGACAGAAAGATGGAACTGGATGAATGGATAAATAAATATCATATAAGAATAATAGAGTTTCCATACGATAATGAAAACATAAAACTTGAATTTTATAGGATAAAGAAAGAGAATCCAAGATTCGGTAAGGGTGAAAGAGCGTGTATGGCGATTGCCAAATATGAAAAACAGGTGATAGCAAGCAGCAATTTTAAGGATGTAGCCGAATATTGTGAAATAAATGGCATCGAGTATATGTCTTACGTAAGTGAAGAGTTAAGAGTGAAGAGTGAAAAATCCAATAGTCTTGTGGCTATCAGCCTTTGGGTAAGAATCCACAAGACATATGACTTTTTTCGCTGCACTCAAGGATCTACTCCTAGCTCACCCTAGTGAGCGATAACTACTTTAACTCCTAACCAAAATCCACAAGGCACATAATAATTATGAAACGTAGTTCAGCGTTAGCTAATTGTGAATTATGAATTGTGAATTATGAATTATAATCCATGCTACTTTAACTCCAAAGAGTACCATTCCACAATGCACATGGATTGACTAACGTCGAACTTTGTTTCTTCACTCTTCACTCTTCACTCTTCGTTCTTCACTTAACTCCTGACTGTAAGTATTCTGCCTGCTGTTGTTAGAGATTAAAAGTAAATGATGTGATGAGATGGCGTGGTGTGGCGGTGACGGATATGTTTTGGTGTTGAATTGATATTTAGATGGACGGAAGGATGTGGGGGCGAGTTAATATTTAATGGAATAATCTTTGTATTTTTAACCGATATTTCTTGCGTTTCTTGTCTGAAAAGCCTATCTTTGTAAGGCATTGACGAGGCGCGGAAGATGGAGTGTGCTTTAACTGTAACGCTGGACGACGGCCTCAGACTTTAAACCGATAAAGAGAAACAATAAGACATATTCATTATTTCTTTATAATACTATGGCAAAAATAAAACAGATTGTGGAGTGCGTGCCTAACTTCAGCGAAGGACGCGACAAGAACGTTATTAAACAGATTACCGACGTTATTGAAGAAGCCGGCGGCGTGAAGCTGCTCGATGTTGACCCGGGCGAGGCTACCAACCGCACGGTGGTTACTTTTGTTGGTGAGCCGGAGGCTGTTGTGGAGGCTGCTTTTAAGGCTGTGAAGAAGGCCGGAGATCTTATTGACATGCGCAAGCATCATGGCGCTCATCCGCGTATGGGTGCTACCGACGTGTTGCCGCTGGTGCCTGTGAGCGGAATAACTCTTGAAGAGTGTGCCGAACTGGCAAGAAAACTGGCTAAGCGCATAGCCGACGAGCTGCAGATACCATGCTACTGTTATGAAGAGGCTGCACTGAAACCTGAGAGACGCAATCTGGCCGTGTGCAGAGCCGGCGAATATGAGGCGCTGCCCGAGAAACTGGCTGAGCCGGACAAGGCTCCCGACTTTGGCGCAAGAGCCTTTGACGAAGGCGTGGCACGCACGGGATGTACAGCCGTTGGAGCGCGTGACTTCCTTATTGCCGTTAACTTTAACCTGAACACCACATCGACACGCAGGGCAAACGCTGTGGCTTTTGATGTGAGAGAGAAGGGAAGACCGGTGCGCGAAGGCAACCCGATAACAGGCAAGGTGAAGAAAGACGCCGACGGAAAGACGATAATGCAGCCCGGAACGCTGAAGTCGACCAAGGCCATAGGATGGTTTATTGAGGAATACGGCATCGCACAGGTGTCGATGAACATAACAAACATCAATGTTACGCCGCTGCACGTAGCCTTTGACGAGGTGTGCCGCTGCGCACAGAACAGAGGACTGAGAGTTACGGGAACAGAGATTGTGGGTCTTGTGCCGAAGCGTTCGATAATTGACGCCGGAAAGTATTTCCTGGAGAAGCAGCACAGATCAACAGGTATTCCCGAAGAAGACATAATGAACATAGCCATAAAGTCGATGGGACTGGACGACCTGCGCCCGTTTGTGCCCGAAGAGAAGGTTGTGGAGATGCTGCTCGAGGCAGACCAGAAGAAGGCAAAGAAGCTGACAGCACTGACAGTGAAGGGCTTTGCAGACGAGACAGCAAGAGAATCGCCTGCACCCGGCGGAGGATCAGTGGCTGCATATATGGGCGCACTGGGAGCCGCGCTGGCAACTATGGTGGCTAACCTGTCGGCACACAAGCCCGGATGGGACGACCGCTGGAACGAATTCAGCCAGTGGGCAGACAAGGGTATGGTGCTGGAGACAGAGCTGCTGAGACTCGTTGACGACGACACAGAGGCCTTTAACCGCATAATGGCAGCCTTCGGAATGCCTAAGGGTACAGACGAAGAGAAGCAGTTGCGCTCAGAGGCGATACAGAAGGCAACACTGTTTGCAGCACAGGTGCCGCTGGAGACAATGAAGACATCGGCACAGGTGTTTGAACTGTGCAGGGCAATGGTAGAGACAGGCAACCCGAACAGCGTGTCGGACGCAGGAGTAGGAGCGCTGGCAGCAAGAGCAGCCGTGATGGGTGCCGGACTGAACGTTAAGATTAACGCTTCGTCGCTGAAAGACCAGGAGACAGCCAAGGCTCTGATAGGCGAGGCTGAGGCTCTGATGGCAGAGGCAACAAAGCAGGAGACAGAGATAATGCAGATGGTTGAGCGCGTAATCAGCGGAAACTGATGGTGGCACGACCGCAAGACATATAACCAGTTAAACAACAGAAAAATCATAATATCTATGACAAATGAGGAGTTTAAGGCGGCGATACGTGCCGGCATACCTGACGTGCTGCCGGAGCCGCGTGAGTATGACAAAGACGTTAACCATGCGCCGAAGCGCAAGGACATACTGACAGAGGAAGAGAAGAAACTGGCGCTGCGCAATGCGCTGAGATATTTCCCTAAGAAATTCCACAAGACACTTGCGCCGGAGTTTGCCGCCGAGCTGCGCGACTACGGGCGTATATATATGTACAGATTCAGACCTACTTACGACATGTACGCAAGGAGCATTGACGAATATCCGCACAAGTCGGAGCAGGCTGCCGCAATAATGCTGATGATACAGAACAACCTGAACCCGGCAGTGGCTCAGCATCCTCATGAACTTATAGTTTACGGAGGCAACGGTGCCGCATTCCAGAACTGGGCTCAGTATCTGCTGACGATGAAATATCTGAGTGAGATGACCGACGAGCAGACACTCGTAATGTATTCGGGACATCCGCTAGGACTGTTCCCGTCGCACAAGAACGCTCCGAGAGTGGTTGTCACCAACGGTATGGTTATACCTAACTACTCGAAGCCAGACGACTGGGAGCGCATGAACGCACTGGGCGTTAGTCAGTATGGACAGATGACAGCCGGATCGTATATGTATATCGGTCCGCAGGGCATTGTTCACGGCACAACGATAACCGTGCTCAACGCCGCACGTATGCAGATGAAGAAGCAGCCGGGCCGCAAGGATATACACGGCATGCTGTTCGTGTCGTCAGGTCTTGGCGGTATGTCAGGCGCACAGCCTAAGGCAGGAAACATCGCAGGAGTGGTAAGCGTTGTGGCAGAGATTAATCCTAAGGCAGCACAGAAGCGCTATGACCAGGGCTGGGTGGACGAATTGCACACTGACCTGAATGAACTTATACCGGCAGTAAGAAAGGCCGTAGAAGAGCGCAGAACGGTGTCTATGGCATACGTAGGCAACGTGGTAGACCTGTGGGAAAGACTGGCTGAGGAGAATATAAAGGTAGACCTGGGAAGCGACCAGACATCACTGCACAACCCGTGGGCAGGAGGATACTATCCTGTTGACATGACATTTGAGGAGTCGAAGCAGATGATGGCCGAGAATCCCGAACTGTTCCGTGAGCGTGTTCAGGCATCATTGCGCAGACAGGTTGCAGCAATCAATAAGCTGACAGAGCGCGGAATGTATTTCTTCGACTATGGCAACGCGTTCCTGTTGCAGTCAGAGCGTGCTGGAGCCGACATAATGGCTGCCGACGGCAAGTTCAGATATCCTTCATACGTTCAGGACATCATGGGCCCGATGTTCTTCGACTATGGTTTCGGTCCGTTCAGATGGGTATGTACATCAGGCAAGCCCGAAGACTTGGCAGTAACCGACCGCCTGGCAGTAGAGGTGCTCGAAGAGATATGCAAGACAGCTCCCGAAGAGATACAGCACCAGATGGAAGACAACATCCACTGGATAAAGGAGGCCGGCCGCAACCATCTCGTAGTAGGCTCGCAGGCACGTATATTGTATGCCGACGCAGAAGGCCGCACAAAGATAGCCCTTGCGTTCAACGAGGCAATAAAGAAGGGCGAGATAACACGTCCGGTAGTACTTGGCCGCGACCATCACGACGTATCAGGAACCGACTCTCCGTTCCGTGAGACAAGTAACATATACGACGGCTCACAGTTCTGTGCCGACATGGCAGTTCAGAACGTCATTGGCGACTCGTTCAGAGGTGCCACATGGGTATCTATCCACAACGGTGGCGGAGTAGGCTGGGGCGAAGTAATCAACGGCGGCTTCGGCATGCTTGTTGACGGCAGTGAAGACAGTGCCCGTCACATCCGCGAAATGCTGTTCTGGGACGTCAACAACGGTATAGCCCGCCGCAGCTGGGCACGCAACGAAGGCTCTATTCACAGCATAGAACGCGAAATGGCCCGCACCCCGCACCTGAAGGTAACAATGCCTAACTTCGTGGATGAGGAGATAATTGATGGCGCTGTAAAATAAATACAGTAGTTAAAGTAGTTAGAAGGAGTTAAAGTAGTTAAAGTCAAATGTCTTGAAGCAAGAAGAAATAATTAAGGATTAAAAAATAAGGATTAAGAAATAATGTCCTGATAATGAAATGATATTAGGCGTTAGTCAATTATGAATTATAATTTGTAATTGTAAATCCACAAGACATATGACTTTAACTCCTTTAACTACTCTAACTCCTTTAACTCCTAAACACACACACATAACTTTAAATTCAACTACACAATGATACACAAAATATCAGCAGAACATCTCACTATAGAACGTATCGGTGAGATAATAGAAAAAGGTTACAAACTTGAACTCAGTGACGACGCACGCAAACGCATTGTAAGATGCCGTGAATATCTGGATAAGAAAATAAGCGAGACAGATACACCTATCTATGGCGTTACTACAGGATTCGGCTCGTTGTGCAACGTGTCTATCGGCAACGACCAACTGTCACAGTTGCAGATAAACCTCATGATGTCGCACGCCTGCGGTACTGGCGACCGCGTGCCTAACGACATAGTCAAGATAATGCTCCTGCTGAAGATACAGTCGCTGAGCTACGGCTATTCAGGCTGCAAGCTTGACACCGTGGAAAGACTTATCGACTTCTTCAACAACGACGTTTATCCTATCGTCTATATGCAAGGCTCATTGGGAGCGTCAGGCGACCTTGTTCCGCTGGCACACCTGTGTCTGCCGTTGGTAGGACTTGGTGAAGTAGAATTTAAAGGCAAGGTGATGACAGGAGCCGAGGTGCTGAAGAAGAACGGATGGAAACCTATACAGCTCGGATCAAAAGAAGGACTGGCACTGCTCAACGGAACACAGAACATGAGTTCGTTTGCCGTATGGGCATTGTTGCAGGGTGAACGACTGAGCAAATGGGCAGACGTGATAGGAGCAATGTCGCTCGACGCATATTACGGACTGGTGTCGCCTTTCACAGATGCAGTGCATCAGGTAAGACCTCATAAAGGACAGATTGAAACAGCCGCAAACATGAGACGACTGCTTGAGGGCAGCGAGATAATAGAGAGAACAAAGTCGTATGTGCAAGACCCGTATTCGTTCCGTTGCATTCCGCAGGTTCACGGCGCAGCCAAGGACTCAATGGCATACGTTAAGTCGGTTATCGACACAGAGATTAACTCTGCCACAGACAACCCGACAGTATGTCCTGACGAAGACCTGATAATATCTGCCGGAAACTTCCACGGAGAGCCTATAGCACTGCCTATGGACTTCCTGTCAATGGCACTGAGCGAACTCGCAAATATATCAGAAAGACGAATCTATAAGCTGGTGTCAGGCACAAGAGGTCTGCCGAGTTTCCTGGTTGCCAATCCTGGTGTTAACAGCGGATTTATGATTACACAATACACAGCAGCGTCGATAGTAAGTCTGAACAAGAATCTCTGCTCTCCTGCATCAGTAGACAGCATACCGTCGAGCCAGGGTCAGGAAGACCATGTGAGCATGGGAGCCAACGCCGCCATTAAACTATATAAGGTGGTGCTCAACACTGAGCGCGTGCTGGCAATAGAGCTGTTTAACGCCGCACAGGCATTAGACTTCAGACGTCCGTTGAAATCATCGCCTATACTCGAGAATATACGTGCGGAATACCGCAAGGTTGTGCCGTTTATAATTAACGACGAGGTGATGTATCCGCACATCCAGCATTCGATAGATTTCCTCAGAGAGTATCCGTGTCAGGCATGATAGCGGTAAACGAATAAATACATCAAGCCGATGAAACTGCTTGTAAAGAACATAAAGACACTTGCCGGAATAGACCGCCACGGCAAACTGAGACTGCAGGGAAGCGAGATGCAGACGCTGGAGCAGATAAGCGACGCCTATCTGACAGTCGAAGACGGACGCATAACCGGATTCGGAACTATGGACAGTATGACGGATGCCGAGGCTGCTGCCGACACTGTGGTTGACGCCGAAGGCGGAACACTGCTGCCGTCGTGGTGCGACCCTCATACACACATAGTGTATGCCGGAAGCCGTGAGGGCGAGTTTGTCGACAAGATAAGAGGACTGAGCTATGCCGAAATAGCCAAACGCGGTGGAGGCATACTCAACTCTGCTGACCTGCTGCACACAATGACCGAGGATCAGCTCTATGAACAGGCCATGAGGCGTGTACGTGAGGTGATGATGAAAGGTACGGGTTGCGTGGAGATAAAGAGCGGCTACGGACTGAACACCGAAGACGAACTGAAGATGCTGCGCGTGATAAAGCGCATAAAGGAGACTGCACCGATAAAGGTGGTGTCGACATTCCTGGGGGCGCACGCAGTAGGACGACAGTATAGTCAGGACGAGTATGTGCGCCTTGTGGTTGAAGAGATGATACCCGAAGTGGGGCGTGAGCATCTTGCCGACTATGTAGACGTGTTCTGCGACGAAGGCTTCTTTACTCCAGAAGAGACAGACCGCATACTTGAGGCCGGAGCAAAATGGGGTATGCTGCCAAAGATACATGCCGACGAACTGGCATCATCAGGCGGCGTGGAAGTAGGCGTAAAGCGCAATGCTCTGTCTGTAGACCATCTGGAAAGCATGACAGAAGAGGAGATAGAACTGCTGCGCGGCAGCGGCACTATGCCCACTGTGCTGCCAGGTACGTCGTTCTTCCTCAACATGCCTTATGCCTTGGCACGCAAGATGATTGATGCCGGACTGGGTGTGGCTGTGGCAAGCGACTATAATCCAGGTTCAACTCCGTCAGGCGACATGAAGTTTATTGTGTCTCTGGCATGTATAAAACTGAGACTGCTGCCGGCAGAAGCAATAAATGCCGCCACGATAAACTCAGCCTACGCCATGGGACTTAGCCGCGACTATGGCTCTATAGCCGTAGGCAAGGTGGCAAACTTCTTTATAACAGAGCCTATCCCTTCAGTAGATTTTATTCCTTATGCCTACACGTCGCCTATAATAAAGCGTGTGTTCATCGGGGGAAAGGAGATTTGCTGATTTAGATTGAGGCAGCTTAATCTGAATAATAAATGACAGAAAACAGAGTCGTTGCGACGTGATGTCGCATGATATTGATTTTTGTAATGAATGTGGTTTGCGCAACAACAGTATGACAATTATACTGCTGTTGCGCTTTTTTTGTATCCGTACCATTTGTATTTATTCCTAATCAGTCGTTAGACCGCACATGGTTTTATCTGTCTTGTACATTCATGCTTTCAGTTGCCTTTTTTATCTTGATCTGCTTATGGAAGCGAATAAGTGTCCGTCAATGAATGTGACTAATCGTAATTATGTGCAGCTTCGTCATCAAAAAAACGCAAAACCGGGATGAAATAATGATGACATTGCTGTTAGAAGCAAGTCAGACGGCATAAAGCAAAATGTAAACGTTATACGGCCGTGACGGTGAATAATCCGTCCGGCATTGACATTTTGCAATCTGTATATCATGAATAATACTGTTTCTGCCTATAAAATCCTTTCACAATGAAATGCTCATATGCGGCATATTTATATGCTTTGAATTGTTTTTAACAAAAATATTTTTATCCGTCAAGTTTTTTGTTGTATTTTTGCATACGGATTTAAGATATAACTAGATTATTTTAGGTGTTCTTCAAACCATTCCTGCATTATTATGACTTAAAATAAGGGGACAGGGCAACTTTCGTTGTATATGGTTAGAATGGGCACGTACAGTTCCATTTGTTTACCTCAGAATACTTACGGATGGTTAAAGGGCAATGATATAACTAGATTTATTTTTAAGAAAGTCTCTTGACATACACAAACTGATAAAAAGAAGTAAGGTAAAGATCAATTCAGATGAAACCGCTAAAACTGATATTATTGCTGAGCATGTGGCCCTTAGCCTCAATGTTTGCCTCAGGCGATACGCTGAAATACAAGCTCGAGATGTCGGCAAACGTGTCGACAGGAAGCTATGCGCCCATGTGGTTTACGGCCAACCGCTACGGACTGTCAGGCGTTAAGCCTAACAGCGGATACGTAAGGGCAGGGGTGGATTATGCCAAAAAGATAAACGACGAATGGCACGTTGAGGCAGGACTTGATTTGGCAGGTGCCGTAAACCAGACGTCGCCTTTTGTCGTCCAGCAGGCATTTGTCGATTTTTCGTGGCGAAAGATAACCCTGAGCATAGGCAGCAAGGAGCGCGCTCCTTTTCCTCTTGACAAGGATATGCGCCTGAGCAGTGGAATGATGGTTGAAGGCCCTGATGCACGCCCCATACCGCAAGTCAGGTTTGAGGTGAAGGAATATCAGACTTTGCCCTACTCAAAAGGATGGCTGGCGGCAAAGTGCCATTTCGGTTACGGATGGTTTACCGACGGTGACTGGCGCGCCGATTTTGTAAAGCCGGGCGAAACTTTTACAAAAAACGTGATTTATCACAGCAAGTCGATGATGATAAGAGTAGGCAACCCCGAAAAGACGCCTGTTACAATGGAAATAGGAATGATAGAGGCAGCACAGTTTGGCGGCAGCAGATGGCGTAAGAATGTCGATGGCACTGTTACTTGTGTGGCAAGGATGCCGGGCGGAGTGAAAGACTATCTGAAGGCCATAATACCGATACAGAAAAGTACGCTCGAGAATGTGGAGGGCAACCACGTAGGAAGCTGGAACTTTGCGCTTAACTATACGGCGCAGACATGGAAGGTCAGATGTTATTACGAACATTATTTCGACGACCATTCACAGCTTACGTGGCAGTATGGACGCTGGAAAGACGGACACATCGGCGTGGAGGTTACGCTGCCTAAAAACCCCTTTGTGACGAAGGTGCTGTGGGAAGGGCTATGCACAACCGACCAGACAGGACCGCTGCTCTATGACGGTGTGGGCGGTTCGTTTCATGAGATACAGATGAGCGGCGGCGACAACTACTATAACCACGACTACAACTGGCAGCACTGGGGCATGGGCATCGGTCATCCGTTTCTGCCCGGACCTATATATAATGCCGACGGAACCAACATGTTCAGGAGCAACCGCGTTAAGGCGCATCACATAGGTGTCGGCGGCAATCCGTCTGATGAGTGGTCTTATCGTCTGCTGCTGTCGTATATGAAGCATTGGGGAACGTACAAGGTGCCGCTCGACCGCATGATGCGCCAGGGCAGCACGCTGGCGGAAGTTATGTATAAGCCGAAGAAATATGCCGGCTGGAACTTCTCTTTGGCATTAGGTTACGACAAAGGCAGCTACATAGGCGACAGCATGGGCTGCATGGTTACAATAACTAAAACTGGTTTGTTATGGTCAAGATAATGAGATTGTTTATTGCCATGGTGATGGCTGTTGCCGTTGCAGGCTGCGAGTTTAAGGAACCTATAAATGACGACATTGAAGGATTCTGGAAACTGGAGCGATTCGAGACTAATGCCGACGGACGCATGCACGAGTGTACGCGCCTGTATTACAGCATAACGAGATACGTTGTTGAAGTGTCAGAGAAGCAGGGACCTAACGGCTACGGCACGTTTATAGGCCGTTTCGGATATAAGGACGGCGAGACAAAGGTGGTGATGAAGGACTTTAAGCAGAGAGCCAATACGAGCGACAACGGCGTGAGCGCTACCGTTGATGACCTTAAACCGTTCGGAATCGACTCTCTGGAAACGACATTTGATGTTGTCGTTGCCGACGGCGACAACCTTGTTCTTCGCTCTGATTACGCAACGCTTCAGCTGACGAGATTTTGAGATTGTTGATGAGGGTGAGGGGAATAATGGGAGTGATGGGACTTATGGGAGTGATGGGAGTGATATGGCGCTTTATGTTTCAGTTAAGTTTACATTGATGGCCCTGCTTATGTTTTTATTTGGCAATGCGTTTGTGGCCTTAAATTAACATGCAGCATGTATTTTGCTTTCAATTTATTCATGGCATAATGTCTTGATGCAAACATCGGCAATCAAAATACTTATATAAAGGGGCAAAATGACATTTCATTTTGATTTGTTTATTACAATTAAAAGACGTTTATTATTTTGTTATGTTCTCAACTTACATTATCTTTGCAGACAAATTAGCAGCGTTACGGCGGCTAATATCTGTTAAAGATAGTCGTGTGAGGTTGCCGTTGCGTAACGAAACAAATTAAATCAATGAGCAGACATTTATATCCCATTTGGAATTTTATAGGCCACAATAAATATTGGATTGTGGTTATCCTTGGTGTTCTCATTGTCGGATTTCTCGATGAGAACAGTCTTCTGAAGCATATCCAGAACAGAATGCTTGTCAGCGACCTGAAGGAGCAGATTGACACATACAACTCTCAGTATGAGCGCGACGAGCAGCAGATAAAGGAGCTGCGCCGCAATCCGAAGGCAATAACCAAGATAGCACGCGAAAAATATTTCATGAAAGCCGATGACGAAGATATATTCGTGCTCAGTGATGACCAAAAACCCATAACAGATAACGATGAAACAGCTAAGTAAATTGCAGACAGTGGTTCTGCTCTTGGGCGCGGTGCTCATGGTTGCCGGTGCCGGACTTTATGTCTTTGGCATACACATGGTGTCGCCGTGGATATTTCTTGTAGGTGCCGTGTGCTTTGCGGCCATGCAGATGATGCAGACTTACAGTGGCAACAACTTCACTATACGCCGTCTGCGCCGTATAATGGTTACGGGCGATGTTCTCTTTATCGTGTCGGCACTGCTGATGGTTGAAAATTCATACGCCCTTTTGTTGCCAGTATTTATGAAACTTTTCCCCGACGGATATAACTATTATGTCACTTATGTCCATAACAACTGGGTGCTTCTGCTGCTCGTTGCTGCAATGTTGGAGATATATACAACTCACAGAATATCAAGCGAACTGGCCAAAGAGGCAAAAAAACTCTAAAAGTCAGTGTTTTTATTTTAAATTGCATAAAAAATTTTTCTTACGTCGATAATACGTTGTAATTTTGTGCTAATGATTACAAAATGAAGGTTATGGTTAAGACTCTTTTGACTCTTCTGGGTGCATTCACTGTTCTTACATCGTGCATGAACTCTTATAATATCGAAGGCTCATCTAATGTGCCTACGTTAGACGGACGCATGCTCTTCTTAAAAGTATATGAGGGCAACGACATGAAAAACATCGATTCGTGCGATATTGTTCATGGTCAGTTCCGTTTTTCAGGCAATGTTGATTCAACACGTATTGCCACTCTTTTTATGGATGACGAGAGTCTTATGCCTGTTGTACTCGAAAGTGGTGAAATTCAGATCAAAATAGATAACACGCAGCAGAAAGTAAGCGGTACGCCGCTTAACGACAAACTGTTTAAGTTTATAGAGAAATACAATCAGCTTGAGAGCGAAGTAAGAGAGCTTGGCCACCTGCAGAGTCAGGCAATCATGAATGGTCACGACATTAACGAGGTCAATGCTCATCTGTCGCAGAAAGCTGCCCAGATAGCTGAGAAAGAGGATAAGCTCGTTACGTCGTTCATTGTAGAGAACTTTGACAACGTGCTGGGTCCGGCTGTGTTCTTCATGATTACTGCCGGCAACAGATATCCTGAGTTGTCGCCTTGGATTGAGGATATTATGAGCAAGGCTACCGACAACTTTAAGAACGATCCTTATGTGCGCGATTATTATCTCAAGGCAAAGCAGAATGAGGCTATCATGAATGGTACGGCAATGCCCGACGGCAATATTGATCCGTCGGTAACCACGCCTACACCTAACGAACTGGCACAGCCTGAAGACAGCGCAAGTGCTGTGACTGGCGTTGAGTGATAGATATAAGCAGCGGATTAACCACTTGAAAAAGAAACATATACAGGGGCTTTAGAATATATTATGAGATTATTGATAAAGGATGCCACGGTTGTTAACGAGGGAAAATCGTTCCGTGGCTCAGTTGTCTTGGAGAATGGTTTTATTTCAGACATTCTCCAAGACAATTTTATTTCTGACAGTGAACATTTTGACAAAGTAGTTGATGCTTCGGGCTGCTATCTGCTTCCGGGCGTCATCGACGACCATGTGCATTTCCGTGAGCCGGGACTCACGGCCAAGGCCGACATCAGTTCTGAGAGCCGTGCAGCAGCTTATGGCGGTGTTACGTCTTATTTCGACATGCCTAACACTGTGCCTCAGACAACAACGCTTGAGGCTCTCGACGACAAGAAGGCGCTGGCGCGCGCCAAGAGTCATGTCAACTATTCGTTCTTCTTCGGCGCCACCAACAATAATGTCGACCTGTTCAGTCAGCTCGATGTTCACCGTGTGCCCGGCATTAAGCTCTTTATGGGCTCGTCTACGGGCAATATGCTCGTTGACCGCCGTGAGGCTCTTGAGCGCATATTCCGCGAAGCGCCCGTTCCGGTTATGACTCACTGTGAGGACACCGGCATAATCAATGCCAACATGGCTGCCGCAAAGGCTGCTCACGGCGACGATCCCGACGTGTCGCTCCATCCGCTTATACGCAGCGAGGAGGCTTGTTTTAAGTCTACAGATCTTGCCGTAAGCATGGCGCGCAAGTTTGGCGCGCGTCTTCATGTGGCTCATCTTACAACGGCACGTGAGCTTAGTCTGTTTGAGCCGTGGCGCGACACAATGCCCAATATAACGGCTGAGGCCGTTGTGGCTCATCTGTTCTTCTCGGATAAAGACTATGCCACACTCGGCACAACGATAAAATGCAACCCGGCAGTAAAGACACTTGCCGACCGCGACGCTCTGAGACGTGCGCTTGTCGACGGCCGTATATCTGTAGTAGGCACCGACCATGCTCCCCACAAATGGGACGATAAGCAGGGCGGATGTGCGCGTGCTGCGTCGGGCATGCCTATGATTCAGTTCTCGCTCGTGTCCATGCTCGAGCTTGTCGACAGCAATGTTCTTACCATAGAGCGTCTTGTCGAGCTTATGTGTCACAATCCTGCACGCCTTTTCGACGTGCGTGAGCGCGGTTTCATACGCAAGGGCTATAAGGCCGACCTGACCATTGTGCGCCCTGACAGTCCGTGGACTGTTACGAAGGATGTTATTCAGAGCAAGTGCGGATGGAGTCCTATGGAGGGACATCAGTTCAACTGGCGCGTTGTTCACACCTTCTGCAACGGTGTTCATGTGTACGACGACGGCCGTTTCGACGACTCGTTCCGTGGCGAGGAGATAATGTTCCGTTAAAAAGGATTGTTGATGTATTGTTGAAAATTAATCTTCTAAAAAAATGATTGCAAGGATATTTGTACTTTTGTTGTTGATGATAATCCTGTCCGACATCTATATCGACAGGCGACTGCTGCGCCGTCTTACGCGTTATCTGTGGTGGCAGCGCCTGTTGTGGTGGACTCCGGGCATCGTTCTTTTTATATATACGCTTGTGCTCACTTTTTCGCGTGACTTTGCGCCTGAACGTGTTGAGTTGCTCAACGTTTATCTGTTCCTTTTTGGTGTGCTTGCCATTCCGAAGTTTCTTTTCGCCATTTGCTCTATATTGGGTTGGGGGCACTGTCGGTTTCACCACACGAAGAACAACTGGGGCAATCTTGTAGGCTTAGTCTTGGCCATAGCCCAGATTGTCATCATAATTTATGGCAGCACAATAGGCTTCAGAAGACTCGACATCCGTCATGAGGATTTTTATTCTCCTGACGTTCCGGCTGAGTTCGACGGCTATCGCATCGTGCAGTTCAGCGATGCTCATTTAGGCACTTACCGCGGTTCTTCGTCACAGATTCTCAAAAAAATTATTGGCAGCATTAACGCCCAGAAGCCCGACTTGATTGTGTTTACGGGCGATCTTCAGAACATGGCGCCCGACGAGTTGTATGATTTCATACCTCTTTTGAGCAGTCTTTATGCCAAAGACGGTGTATGTTCCATCCTTGGCAATCATGATTACTCTGATTATATTAAGGCCGACGATGTGACAAAAGTGGCAAACGAGCGTGAGCTTATCAGTCGTGAGCGTGAGTTTGGCTGGTCGTTATTGCTTAATGACAATAAGGCGATAAAGCGCGGCAACGACTCAATAATTGTTGCAGGTCTTGAGAACGACGGTCGCAAGGGTGAGCCTAAACGCGCCGACATTGGCAAGGCATTGGCCGGTGTTGACAGCCGTAACTTTGTACTTATGCTTGCTCACGACCCGCGTTTGTGGCGTAGGGATATCCTGCCTAACAGCAGGGCGCAGCTTACGTTGAGCGGCCACACTCACGCTATGCAGTTTGAAATCTTCGGTTGGTCGCCTGCGTCATTGATGTACGACGAGTGGGGCGGCATGTATCACGAAGGTAACCGTGCCCTTAACGTGTCAGTAGGCATGGGCGGCTTCATCCCCTTCCGTATAGGCGCAAGCAACGAGATCGTGGTTATTACGTTGCATAGAAAGGGTATTTAAGTGAAGAGTGAAGAACGTCTTACGAAAGTGAAGAACGAAGAGTGAAGAGTGAAAAATCCAATTGCATTGTTGGCAATTTTCGTAAGTACTACGTTGGCATTTGACTTTTTTCGCTGCGCTCAAGGAGCTACTACTAATGTGCCGGCAGATTTGCAATCTGCCGGAATTAAGTATAAGGAACCAACGGTCAGCGTTAGCTAATTTCAATCCGCTTAAAATACAAATGAATGAAAGTTAAGAAGTTAAGACAATAGTCTTGTGGATTCTTGCAGCAAGCACTACGTTGGCTATTGTCTTTTTTCGCTATGCTCAAGGAACTTCTCCTTAACTACATAACTCCTTAACTCCTAAAGAATTACTCCTAAAGAAAAACTTACTGATTCGGATTCTTCACAAATCCCTGGTATTTCGGAGTCAGTCCTGCCATTATTTCGTCGTAGCTTATTTTCATACGTTTGTTTATGTCCTCAGCGCCCTGTCCTTCGGGATAGATAGGCTTGTGGATAGTCAGCGTCAGCGGATGCCATTTCACCCAGTACCATTTGTTTGTCCTTGGCAGCACGTCGAACGAGCCGTTGATTGTCAGCGGAACTACCGGCAACTGTAGCTCGTCGGCAAGCATGAAGGCGCCACGCTTGAATACACCCATGTGCCCGGTGAACGTGCGCGAGCCTTCGGGGAACACTACAACGCTCATTCCGTCTTTCAGCGTGTGGCGTGCCTTGTCGTATGTCTCCTTAACCTTGCTCGGGCCGCGCTTGTCTACAAATATCTGGTGAGACATCTCGCAGGCAAAGCCTACAAGAGGAATCTTGCGCAACTGGTGCTTCATCATCCATTTGAAGTTGCGTCCCAGATGACCGAATATCAGAAATATGTCGAACGAGCCTTGGTGGTTGCTGACGAACACATACGACTCGTTGTCCTTCAGGTTCTCGCGTCCTACAACCTTTACAGGCAGAAGCAGCACTTTAAGTATGGCTGCTGCCCACAGCTTAGGAGGATAATAACCCCAGAAATGGCCGTTGCCAAGCACACATCCTGCGCTCGTGGTGAGCGATGTCAGAATGGTTAGCACGAGGATTATCGGCAGCGCGATGCATATTTGATAAATTCGGTAGATGTATCTCATTGTTGTTGTTTTATTGCTTTTTCGTTAGAATAATATTTTTGGTTAACCGGTCTGTTCCCATTATGCCTGTCATAGACGTTCATGTCCTTGTCAGGCATTTTCCTTTTATTTGTCGGCCACAGACAGTTTTGCGTTACTGAATATTCTTTCAGCATATTGCCGGTGTGGCTCGGCGCGTTTTGTCGTGCAGTAAGGTCGGTATAATATTGCAGTCCGGCGGCAGCCGGACTGCCTTTGGTTTCTTCTGTCAGTCTTTAATCTTGGGATATTTGCGTGTCCATCCGTCCCAGCGCAGGCGCATCACTCCGAAGAATGCCTCGCCGAATATGCCGCCGCTCATCTTTGACACACCCTCACGACGGTTGACAAATATCACGGGCACTTCCTTAATCTTGAAGCCAATCTTATAAGCCGTGTATTTCATCTCAATCTGGAAGGCATAGCCCTTGAATCTTATCTTGTCAAGCTCGATGGTCTCAAGCACACGGCGCTTGTAGCATTTAAATCCGGCAGTGGTGTCGTGAACCTTGAATCCCGTTACAAACCTTACATACTGCGATGCAAAATAGCTCATCAGCACACGGCCTATAGGCCAGTTTACAACGTTCACTCCGCTAACGTAGCGCGAGCCAATGGCAACGTCGTAGCCCTCGTCGTGGCAAGCCGAATATAGGCGCGGCAGGTCGTTCGGGTCGTGACTGAAGTCGGCGTCCATCTCGAATATGTAGTCATATCCTTGCTGCAGTGCCCATTTGAAGCCGGTGATATATGCCGTGCCCAAGCCCAGTTTGCCGCTGCGCTCTATAATAAACAGACGGTCGGCAAACTCGTTGTCGATCAGTCGGTGAACTATAGCCGCGGTGCCGTCGGGCGATCCGTCGTCTATCACGAGAATATTAAAACATTTCTCAAGTGAGAACACCGCCCTGATAATCTTCTCGATGTTCTCTTTCTCGTTATACGTAGGTATAATGACTATGCTGTCGCTTTTGTTCATGGCCTGAATGTCTTTTTGTTTATGCGTGCTATATTTGTCTTGTCTCCCTTTGGCCGTAGCCGTAAAAGAGCCTTCAACGTTGTTGTCTATTTGTTCAGATAACGCTGCCCCCGGTCAGTCCGTATGTAGTTCCTCTCATTCCGTCAGCCCTGGATGCCGCTTATCTTGTTCTTATCTTATGCAAAGATAATGCAATTTGGCATAACTACAAAATAAAAATTTGCCAACTGAGCCATAAATTTTTGTCCATACCTTTTTAAATGTTATTTTTCAGTCAAAATGCTTTATTCCGTCACATTCCAAACACCATTATTTCATGTCTTTTCATCAACCTTTTTTTATTAAAATATATGTACTCCAATGACTGATTTCGTCTGAAAAATTTACATATCAAACAGAAGTCCCGAAAAACCGTAAGCATTTACATGTATTTATATTTCACATTAAATATTTTCATCTTGATATTTATCTATCCATTAACCAAAAATCTTACATTTCATTTCAAACTGTTAATGGCTGAGTTACGCCTCGTAACTCGGCCACTTTTGCATCAAAAGTCATAGGGTTTTTATGCGTAAGTCATAGGGTTATTTCGGGGGATAAGCAAGGCATAATAAAACTAAGTAAAACAATTTATTATTGTAATGTTTGAAAAGTTTTGTCCTGAAACGATATTATGGCATTTTTGATTCAAAAAATTTTTTGAACGATGTGGCTTTTACAAAATATTTTTATATCTTTGTTCTTCGTGTGCGCCGCTTGAAATCCAGCTGATGTTACTTCTGATAGTGCAGCTGATGGTGGCATTATTAATGTATTTAATATTGATTATATTTAATAAAAAATATTATGGCAAAAAAACAGACTAAACAGAAAAGTATGGAAGAAAACCTTTGGCAATCGGCTAATAAATTGCGTGGTTCGGTGGAGCCGTCAGAATACAAGCATGTGGTTTTAAGCCTGATATTCTTGAAGTATGCTTACGACCGTTTCATGCAACGCAAGAACGAACTTATTGCCGACGGCAAGGGCGCGTTTGTCGACCAGCCTGTTTTTTATAATGCCAAGAACGTTTTTTATTTGAACGAGATAAGCCGCTGGAGCTACATCATGGAGAATGCCAAGCAAAACGACATTGCCATAAAGATAGACAAGGCTCTGGCGACAGTGGAGAAAGACAACCCCACACTGCGCGGTGCGCTGCCCAGCAATTATTATTCAGGGCTGGGGCTCGACCGCAACAAGCTGGCTGCGCTGCTCGACGTTATAAATGACATTGACACTCTGAAAGACCCTGAAAACGATCTGATAGGCCGTGTATATGAATATTTTCTTGCCAAGTTTGCCATTGCCGAAGGTAAGGGTAAGGGTGAGTATTACACGCCGAAGACCATTGTAAACCTTATTGCCGAAATGATAGAGCCTTATCGCGGTAAGATTTACGACCCCTGCTGCGGTTCGGGCGGCATGTTTGTGCAGAGCATGAAGTTTATCGAGGCTCACCACGGCAACAAAAAGGATATTTCTGTCTACGGTCAGGAATATACCAACACCACATACAAGCTGGCAAAGATGAATCTTGCCATACGTGGCATAGCCAACAATCTTGGCGAACAGGCTGCCGATACGTTCAATAACGACCAGCACAAAGACCTGAAAGCTGATTTCATTATGGCAAATCCCCCTTTCAACCAGAAGTCGTGGCGTGCAGAAAACGAGCTTGTTGACGATCCGCGCTGGAAAGGATATGAAGTTCCGCCTATAAAAAATGCAAATTATGCATGGATACTCAATATCGTTTCAAAGATGTCTGCAAACGGTATGGCCGGCTTCTTGCTGGCTAATGGAGCACTCAGTGAGGATGGCATTGAGCTTGCAATACGCCGGCAGTTGTTGAAGAATCATCTGGTCGAAGCCATTGTTATTCTTCCGCGCAATATGTTTTATTCTACCGACATAAGCGTAACTCTTTGGATACTGGCAGGCAACCGTAAGGCACGCACAGTGGAGCAGAACGGCAAGACCGTGAAATACCGTAATCGCGAGAATGAAGTTTTGTTTATAGACCTGCGCCAGTGGGGCGAGCCGTTCGAGAAGAAATACATCCAGTTCTCAAAAGAACAGATAGCACAGATAGCCGAAAACTTCCATAACTGGCAGCGCGAAGGTTACGAGCTGACTTATAAGAATGTGCCTGAATATTGCTATTCGGCAACGCTCGAGGAGATTGAGGTTAAAGGTTGGTCGCTAGTACCGAGCAAATACATTGAGTTCAAGAGCCGTGACGAAGGCGTAGACTTCGACACAAAGATGAAAGAGCTGCAAACTGAAATGAAAGATTTGCTGAAACAGGAGGAGGAAAGCAGAAAGGATTTGTTGAACCTGTTTAAAGAGTTGGGGTATGGACTTGAATGATAAGATTGTAATCTACCAAACGGCTGATGGACAAACGTCCATTGACGTGAAATTGGAAAACGATACTGTATGGCTTTCAGCTAACCAGATGGCCATTCTGTTTGACAGGGATGAAAAGACCATAAGAAAACATATCAATAATGTCTTTTCCGAAGGTGAACTTGAAAAAGAGAACAACACGCATTTTTTGCGTGTTGATGGGGTGAAACAGCCTGTTGCCTTTTATTCTTTGGATGTCATAATTTCCGTGGGCTATCGTGTGAAAAGCCAGCGTGGCACGCAGTTTCGTATATGGGCAAACAAAGTGCTGAAAGAATATTTAATAAAAGGCTATGCCGTCAATAAGGCCCTGACAGAACAACGCTATACGGAGCTGAAACAGCTTGTTAACGTATTGGGCAGAACGGTCAAGGCACAAGAGGCGCTGACTTCTGATGATGCGCTCAATTTGGTGGAAGTGGTTGCCGATTATGCTTATGCCCTTGATACTTTGGACAAATACGATTACCAGCAGCTGGCTGTTGAGCAGACCACTAACGAAGCCAAGTTTCATGCTACCTACGAAGGAGCCATGCAGGCAATAGAAGAACTGAAGGAGAAATTCGGCGGCAGCCAGTGGTTCGCCAATGAGAAAGACGATTCGTTCAAGAGTTCCATCGGGCAGATATATCAGACTTTCGGCGGGCAAGACCTTTATCCGTCAGTAGAAGAAAAGGCCGCCATGTTGCTTTACCTCGTTACAAAGAACCATTCGTTCAGCGACGGCAACAAGCGCATTGCTGCAACTCTCTTCTTATGGTTTATGGCAGGTAACGGCATTCTCTATAATCCTGACGGCACGAAGCGCATAGCCGACAACACTCTTGTTGCCCTTACGCTGATGATAGCCGAGAGCCGTACAGAGGAAAAGGACGTGATGGTGAAAGTAGTTGTAAACCTGATTAATAAGAACAATTATGAGTAAGACGAACTACAAACGCTTGGGCGATTACATCCGCGAAGTGGATGTAAGGAATCGAGACTTGAAGGTGACAAGGCTGATGGGCATTAATATCGGAAAGTATTTTATGCCTTCTGTTGCCAATGTCATAGGGACTGATTTGTCAAACTATAAAGTTGTTGCCAAGAATCAGTTTGCATGTAATCTTATGCACGTAGGACGAGATGAGAAAATTCCAATGGCTATGCTTGAAAATAATGAGTTCGTTATAGTTTCTCCGGCTTATTTTGTATTTCAAATATCACAATTAGAATCTTTGCTACCTGAATATTTAATGATGTGGTTCCGCAATTCACACTTTGATAAAGAAGCATGGTTTTATACTGATTGCGATGTACGTGGAGGTATGACTAAAAGTGCTTTGTTAGATATGAAATTACCAATCCCGCCAATTGACCAACAACGAAAATTAGTTGCAGAATACAATGCTATTCAGCAACGTATAAAGCTCAATGAACAGCTAATCGTAAAATTAGAAGAAACAGCCCAAGCCATTTACCGCAAAATGTTTGTTGACGGAATAGACAAAAATAATTTGCCTGATGGATGGAGAATAAATCGTTTTACCAATATCCTAAAATTGTCTGGAGGAGGAACGCCAGATACATCTAATTTAACTTATTGGAATGGAAATATACCATTCTTCTCACCTGCAGATATTTCAAATGGATATTATACGTTCACCACTGAAAAACATATTTCAAAAGAAGGATTGAATAATTGTAGTAGTCGATTATATCCACAAGATTCAATTTTTATAACAGCTAGAGGTACTGTTGGAAAAGTCACTATTATTGGAGTACCAATGGCAATGAATCAAAGTTGTTATGGTATAGATGTTACTAATTGTAACTATGTATATTACATACATCAATTTGTTCTTGACATAATAGAAAAAATGCGAAAAGAAGCTATTGGTGCTGTTTTCAGTGCTTTGGTTACAAAGGATTTTGAAATACAGATTACCGTAGATCCCCCTGAAAAAGAAAAGATAAAATATAATACTAAAGTAACGTACTTATATTCTAAAATAAAATACTTGTCAATAGAAAACAATATATTAATAAAATTACAGTCTTTGCTTTTGACAAAGATGGGGCAATAAACAAATATACATTTATGCAGAAAAATTATGTTTCACCTGATTATATGAAAAATTCTTTTACCTGTCCACATTGTGGAACTCTTTCATTGATGAATTATATAAAGGTAAATTACTATAACGGGATATACCAGAAGATAACAGACAAGAGTACCATGATCGGTACTAACTGGATACTTATAGCAACATGTCAAAATTGTAAAAAGGAAATTATTTGGATAGATAATATATATGTATATCCGGATATTATAGCCGAAGAAGCTAATGCAGATATGCCTGATTCTGTAAAACAATTATATGATGAAGCCAGTTTAATTTATAATAAATCACCAAGAGCTGCTTGTGCATTATTGCGTCTCGCTATAGATAGATTATGTAATGAATTAGGAGAAACAGACCGAGACATCAATAAAAACATTGGAGCTTTAGTAAAAAAAGGCTTACCAGAAATGATTCAAAAAGCTTTGGATGTTGTTCGTGTTGTTGGGAATAAAGCTGTTCATCCTGGTCAAATAGCATTTGACGTTGATGATAAAAATACGGCAATCATGCTTATGCGATTATTAAACATCATTGTAGGGCGAATGATTACGGAACCTAAAGAAATAGATTCAATTTATGAAGAATTGCCTGAATCTATTAAAAACGCAGTAGAAAATAGAGATAAAAAATAAGAACTTTATGGATAATTCAGTTTTAGATTTAGTAAAAGGAACGCCTAATATATTAGGACAAATTTATACAGACCTTGCTCAACCAAGTGTAAAAGCAGTAGGGCAAGCATTAGGAACAGTATTTGAATTCAGCACATCTTTTTTATTGCCAGTAAAGTTATTAAATGAAAAGTTTAAACTAAATTTCAAGAAACGAATTACAGAATATGAAAAGAAGCTAGAAGAAGTTCCAGAAGAAAAACGTTGTGAAGTGCATCCTCAAATAGGGACACCTATTATTGAAAAATTGTCATATACGACAAATGATGAAATAGCTGATTTATTTACAACATTATTGGCAAATGCATCTAATATGGACATGGTAAATACAGCCCATCCTTCTTTTATTACGATGATAGAAAGATTATCACCTGATGAAGCAAAAATAATAAAGTTTCTAAAAGGGAGAAATAATATTCAATATTGTGATTTTAATGGATATAGCTTAAATAGTGATGGATATATTAATTTAATGTATCATGAAACTCTTTTAACGCAATACATACAATTAAATTTTCCAAAAAATATAAATGCATATTTAGCAAATTTAGTAAGTTTAGGTATTTTGTACGATATGGCAGGCACATATATTATTGATGAAACAATTTATAATGAGATAAAACGTGTTTGTAAGTTTGAACAATTAAAAGAACAATTTGTTCCTAAAACTTACAAAAAAATTGAAGTCGAAAAAAGTTATTATGAAGTAACTCCATTTGGAAAACTATTTATTCAAGCCTGCATTAAATAATGTAATCTTATGTCACACTTTAACGAACACGCCCTTGAAATGTCCATTATGGAGTTGTTTCAGCAAGAGGGCTACATATATACCAACGGCGAAGAAATAAGAAAAGAAGCGAGCGATGTTATTCTTCGTGAAGACTTGCGCGCATATCTGCGGAGCCGCTATGCGAAAGACGGGATAACGGAACTTGAGGTGGAAAGCGTGATAGCAAAACTTACGGCAGCAAACGGATTTTTGCTGTACGACAAGAATGTAAACACCTACCGCCTTATGACAGAGTGCTTTTCGTTGAAGCGTGAAGACAAGACGCAGCCGGACCTGTTTATCGAACCGATAGACTTTGAGAACGAGAGCAACAACACGTTCCGAATAGTGAACCAGCTCGAAATACAAGGCGACGTAAAGCGTATTCCTGACGGCATAGTCTATGTAAACGGTCTGCCGGTAGTAGTGCTCGAATTTAAAAGCGCTGTTAAGGAAGACACGACAATAATGGACGCTTACAGGCAACTGACCGTAAGATACCGCCGCGACATACCCGAACTGTTCAAATATAACGCCTTCGTAGTAATAAGCGACGGCGTGAACAACAAATACGGCTCGCTGTTTACGCCTTACGAATTTTTTTATTCATGGCGTAAGGTGAACAGCGGGGACAAGCCCGACGACGGCATAAACTCGCTGATAACAATGGTGAAAGGCATGTTCGGCAAGAAACGTCTGCTGAGCATACTGAAAGACTTTGTTTACATGCCCGACTCGTCGAAGACGGAGAGCAAGATTATATGCCGTTATCCGCAGTTTTTTGCCACGCATAAGCTGTTTGACAATATCCTTAAACACTCGCGCCTGCATGAAGGCGGCGACGGAAAGGGCGGTACATACTTCGGCGCGACAGGCTGCGGAAAGAGTTTTACGATGCTCTTTCTTACTCGTATGCTTATGCGCAGCAAGGCTTTTGCCAGTCCAACCATAGTGCTTATCACCGACCGCACCGACCTTGACGTACAACTATCAGAACAGTTTGCCAAGGCAAAGACATTTATTGGCGACGACTGTGTGGTTGAAGTGGAGAGCCGCGCCAAGTTGTGTGAGTATCTTGCAGGACGTACAAGCGGCGGAGTGTTTCTTACAACAATTCATAAGTTTACTGAAGACACAAAGCTGCTGTCAGACAGGGCAAACATTATTTGCATATCTGATGAAGCGCACCGTTCGCAGACAAATCTGCAACAGAACATAAAACAGACCGAACGCGGACTGAAGAGAAGCTACGGCTTTGCCAAATATCTGCACGACTCGCTGCCAAACGCCACATACGTAGGCTTTACAGGTACGCCGATAGACGCTACTATCGACGTGTTCGGAAAAGTTGTCGACGCCTATACCATGACAGAATCGGTGGCAGACGACATAACAAGGCGCATCGTGTATGAAGGACGCGCAGCAAAAGTATTGCTCGACAATGCAAAGCTGAATGAGATAGAAGAATACTACAAGCAATGTGCAGAGGAAGGCAGCAACGAGCATCAGATAGAAGAAAGCAAGAAAGCCGTAACCAAGATGGAAAGTATACTTGGCGATTCAGACCGCTTGCAGGCCGTGGCAGAGGACTTCATCGCACATTACGAGAAACGCGTTGAAGAAGGCAGCACCGTAGTTGGTAAAGTCATGTTTGTATGCTCTAACCGTACAATAGCGTATAATCTTTATAAGAAAATCGCAGCCATAAGACCTGAATGGGTGAAGCTGCCGGAAGAAGAAAAGAAAGACTATGCCATGGCAGCCGAACCTGTAGCCCTATACGGCAATAAGGAACGGCCGATAGAGCGGATGAAGCTTATAATGACACGCACCAAAGACGATGAGCCCGACCTGTATAATCTGTTGGGAACTGACGACGACAGAAGAAACTTTGCTGAAGCATTCAAGAATCCGAAATCAAACTTCAAGATAGCCATTGTGGTAGATATGTGGATTACAGGTTTCGACGTACCTTGTCTTGACACAATGTATATTGACAAGCCGCTGCAACAGCATACGTTGATACAGACAATTTCACGCGTAAACAGAGTATATCCGGGGAAGGATAAGGGACTGATTGTTGACTATATCGGAATAAAGAACAATATGAATACAGCCTTAAAGCGTTATGCTCAAGGCGAAACAGACTCTGATTCGGTTGAAAGTCTTGAAAAGTCAATCGTTATGGTAAAAGACGAGCTCGACATAATAAGACGTATGTTCAACGGCTTTGACTATTCAAAATTCACAAGCGGAAGCCCGTTGGAACAGTTGGAATGTCTTAACCGTGGAGCTGAATTTATGCAACGCACCAAAGAACAGGAAAATCTGTTTATGGGGCATACAAAGAAACTGAAATCTGCCTTCAACTTATGCAGCAACAGTGAGGAAATAACTTTCTCTGACAGGGAAGACATACATTATTTTACCGGTGTGCGGGCTGTCATATATAAACTGACAAAGGGCGAGGCTCCTGATGCCTCACAAATGAACAGACGTGTCAGGGCAATGATAGAAGAGGCTATTAAGTCGGAAGGCGTGGAAGAAATAATCCGCATAGGCAATGATAAGGAGAATCTTGATGTGCTGAGCGAAGAATATATGGAAAGGCTGGCCAAGATGCAAATGCCCAACACAAAAGTGAAACTTATGGAAAGGCTGTTGCGCATGGTTATTACCGAATTTAAGAAAGTAAACAAGATGCAGGGCGTAGACTTTTCAAAAAGGCTTAACGATCTTGTTGATAAATATAATGACAGACGCGACAGTGCTGTATTTGCCGATGAAGTGGTTACGGAAGTTGCCAACCAGATGGCTATGCTCCTGAAAGAGATAAACAAAGAAAAATCTTCGTATAAAGGTCTAGGAATAAGTTATGAAGAAAAGGCATTTTATGACATACTGAAAGCAATAGCCAAACAGTTTGGATTTGAATATCCTGAAGATAAATTGCTGGTGCTTGCTGCCGAAATAAAGAAGATTGTGGATGACAAATCTAAATATACAGATTGGTCAACTCGTGACGATATCAAAGCCGAACTGAAAATGGATCTTATCGTAGTGTTGGCTGAACATGGTTATCCGCCTGTAACAAACGATGAAGTATTCAAAGAAATTCTAGAGCAGGCCGAGAATTTCAAAAAGAATAATTGATTATCGGAATAGAAATTATATTTGTTACAGAAATAAAGAAATGTTAGATAAAGAAATGCTCATTTGCAGTATATGACAATAAATAATTTGCTGAACGTCAAATCTCGTGATGAACTGCGCGAATGGCTGATGCAGAATCATGATAAGGAGCCGGAATGTTGGGTTGTGGTGAAACGTGGAAGACCTGTTGACGACGGCACGTTTTGGTATATAGATGCTGTAGAAGAGGCGATGTGCTTCGGATGGATAGACAGCACGACAAATAAGTTGGCTGATGGGGTGACGGCACAGAGGCTGTGCCCGAGAAAGGCGCGCAGCAACTGGTCGGAACTGAACAAGGAAAGATGTCGCAGGATGGAACGGCTCGGATTGATGACAGATGCCGGGAGAGCCGTATTGCCGGATATGACAGACAAGGGCTTTGTGATAGACGATGATGTAATGAAAGAATTGAAGTCGGACCCTGTAGTGTGGCATAATTTCTGCCGCCTGCCCGAGCTGTATAAGCGTGTGCGCATTGACACCATACAAATAAAGAAACGTCAGCCGAATCTTTTCAGAAAGCGGTTTGACAAATTTATAGAAAACACCCGAAAAGGCGTTATGTATGGTTAATGGAACGATAACGGCAGACTGCTGATCTAATCAGTTAAAGTTTATATGTTTGAACGTAAAAAAGTTTTGCCAAAGGCATTCAGGCACTATAAAATATTTTCCATTTACAAAAAATATCTTATAGTGTCGGTAATTTTTGATAAATCTTAGCTTCTTCTCCCCATACTGGTATAAGGCCCCTTGCTCCATCCACGGGTGCTACTAATGGAGAAATATTTAGACCTTTCTTCAGAAATGACGGATTATACATAAAATATGATAACCTACGTCTGGCATCCCAAGCCAATCTGCCAATTTCCTCATCCCAAAGGATTACTTTTAACGACTGTACCATAAGTTTATGTTATTTAGAGTGTCTGACACGTTGCGCCTTTTTATCATCCTTACGCATCATGTAAGGAGATTCAGGCAACTCTGGAAGAAGGTTGTCTATCGTGTTAATCTGCCCGACTACTTTCAGCAACAAGATAAATGTTGACAACGAAATATTGCCTGCAGTACCATTTTCAAATTTATGAATGGTTGTAAGGCCAATGCCTGATTGCTTTGAAACATCTTTCTGAGTAAGATTGCAACGGATTCTATATTCTTTGAATCTATTGCCTAATAGCCTTACAAGTTCAGGCGTAGAGTATTCATAAAAGTCTACCATATTATTCTTGTTTATATATCATTATAATGATAGTTATATTTGTTTTTAGTTGCTAATCTTCAATATTGTGAATGTTATAAATGCAAAACTATGCATTTTTTGAGAATAAAACTAATTTTTCTGAAAAAACTTTATCATTAAATTATAAAGGCAGATTGTAATTGTTAGGTTTTCTACTTGTTTTTTCTCTAAATTTCACCAGGTTTGAATAAGATAGGAGGCGGCCCGGTAAAGACAAAATTCAAAAAAGTGTAAACGATGTTTAGCGTTAACCAATTATGAAACGCAGTTCGGTGTTTGCCAATTATAAAAGTGCTTGTGAAAGATCTAACGAAAATTCGCTTTGTATAAAGCAAAAATACAGACCGAAGTATAATACCCGATTTTGGATAAAATGCGTTTTGAGCAGATTTTTGATAAGTGTAAGAATCTAAAATCTTGATATATGGTTTTGATTAAAAAAATAATGCTAACTTTGCAGTTAACCATGCATTGGTTTTTGTAAAATCTTGAATTTAAAATAAAAATATGAAAGAGCAAGTTTTGATAAAGAATTATAAGTCGATAAGAGACTTGTCGCTGCCGTTGAACAGACTTAATGTGCTCATTGGTTCAAATGGTGCTAGCAAAAGCAACTTTATTTCAATCTTTGAGCTGAGAACAATAATATTATGTATTTTATTTTTCTGCGTTTACGCGCTTGACACGAAGGCTCAGACAATAGAGCCTGAGGTGAATGAGAATGTTGAACTGATGAGTATATTGGCACGTATGGCCGGATATCCTGAATATAACATGGACATGGCAGGGCAATATATAAAAGACATGGATGAATATTTTAAGAGTCAGACAAAGCATCCGGCTGTGCAGTATATGAAAGAACTCAGAAACAAATACGGCATATCTTTTGATGCCGTGATGTCGATGGCGATACATCTTATTAATAATCAGAACGGCACGTTCTCGCTGATAGACGAAGAAGTGCCGACGCTGGAAAAGAGATGGGGCAAGGTGGACAAAACGGAGTTTTTGACACAGCTCGGCAACTTTTATAAAGACTCAAGGTTCAACGACTTTTTCAATGCACATAAAGCCCTGTATGAAAAAGGACTTAAGGCTTATCGTGAGAATGTGATAAAGTATCTTGACACAAGCTGGTATTCTGCCTTTTATGGCAAAGAGCCGCAGGAAATATTTTCTGTGATTATAGGCTTTTGTAACGGCGGTGGAAACTATGGAGTTAACAGACACGTAAGAGGCAACAAGAAAGAAGTGTTTGCCGTTGTGGGCTATTATGTTGACAAGGACGACAAGCCGATGTACAGCAAGGACTATCTGCCTACGCTTGTGCATGAGTTTAATCACTCCTTCGTAAATTATCTGCTTGATGAGAAACGATATCCCGGTCATGTGAAAGATATGGAACAGGCGGCAACAGACATATTTGAGCTGTCTAAATGGGCTATGGCAAAGCAGGCATACGGCAACTGGAAGACAATGATAAACGAATCGCTGGTGCGCGCAGCCGTAATCTGTTATATGTTGGACAATGATTATAAGCCGGAAGAAGTGAAACAGGAGTTGTCGGAGCAGATTCAGCGCAACTTCAGATGGATGCCTGAACTGGTGAGTCTGCTGAGAAAATATGAGAAGAAACAGCATAAGTATGGAAACTTCGAGAATTTCTATCCGCACATAATAACCTTCTTCGCTGATGTGGCGAAAAAGGAAAATGAACAGTTCAAGGTGTTAAACTGAAATCGGTAATGAAAATCCGCTCAATATAAAGCAAAAATACAGGCAGAAGTATAGTACCCGATTTTGGGTAAAATGCGTTTTGAGCAGATTTTGGATAAGTGTAAGAATCTAAAATCTTGATATATGGTTTTGATTTAAAAAAATAATGTTAACTTTGCAGTTAAGCATGCATTGGCTTGTGGAAAATCTTGAATTTAAGATAAAAATATGATAGAGCAAGTTTTGATAAAGAATTATAAGTCAATAAGAGATTTGTCGCTGCCGTTGAACAGACTTAATGTGCTCATTGGTTCAAACGGTGCGGGCAAAAGCAACTTTATTTCATTCTTTGAACTGATAAAGGCTATCTATGAACAAAGGTTTGGAAGCTATACATTGTCAAAGGGCGGTATTGATAATTTGTTGTATCATGGAAGGAAAAAATCCGCATCAATAGAAGGATTGATAGATTTTGATAATACCAATGCTTTCTTTTTTGAGATAAAGCCGGCACAGTCGAACAAAGGCTATCTTGAGAATACAGGTGACTATTTTAATAATTTTCATAAGTCGGGAAAAATTTATTCGCAGTGGAACAAAACATTATGGGATTCTGCAGTGGAAGAATCTTCGTTGGCATATAACACTAAATGGAGAGCGGCCTATTTGAGGACTTATTTAAAAAGTTTTATGGTGTATCATTTTCACGATACAAGCTTCACTTCTCCTATGCGTGGTGACTGCAATATAAACGACAATGAATGTCTGCGTGATAACGGCTCAAACCTGGCAGCTTATCTGTATTACCTGATGCAGAACGACGAAAAGGCTTTTCGCTTTATCGAGGGTGTTGTGCGTTCTGTAGCTCCTTATTTCAAAGGCTTTAAGCTTCGTCCTGACGCCAACAATAATAACAAGATACGTCTGGAATGGGAGGAAAAGGATACAGACATGTATCTCGACGGATACAGCTTTTCAGACGGCACGCTGCGTTTTATCGCTTTGGCAACGTTGTTGTTGCAGCCGAACAAGCCTGAGGTTATTATTATTGACGAACCAGAACTCGGACTGCATCCTGCTGCTATCAATAAGTTGGCTGAGATGGTGAAAAGTGCTTCTGTAAAGAGTCAGATAATCTTGTCAACCCAGTCGACAAATCTTGTAAACTGCTTTGATGTTGACGACATTATAGTGGTAGACCGTTCAGACAGCCAGTCGGTGTTCCGTCATTTGTCAGGTGAAGAATTGGGAAAATGGATGGACGATTATAATCTCACTATCAGTGACCTGTGGGAGAAAAACATGATTGGAGGACAACTATGAAACGTTTGTATATCGTAGTGGAAGGACAGACGGAACAGGAGTTTGTCAATAGTCTTGTTGCTCCATATTTGCAGAAATTTGAAATATATAGCGTCACGCCCGTTTTGATACGCACAAGCAGGAGCGGACGTGGAGGCATGGTTAACTATCAGCATCTGTATAATACAATAAAGATGCTACTTGCGTCATCACAAACAGACTTTGTCGTTACTACTTTAATCGATTTCTTCAGACTGCCTAATGATATGCCGAATTATGCAGAGAGTATGGCTATTAAGGATAAGACACAATGTGTAGAGGCTCTGGAAAATGCTGTTGATGACTCTTTGTGCGATTCGCGTTTCTTTTCTTACATACAGTTGCATGAGTTTGAAGCTCTTTTGTTTTCAAACAACAAAGGTTTTGAATATTATTTTTCAGACGAGTGTGCAAGTAAAACAGCCTCAATAATTTCTTCTTACAACAATCCTGAGAACATAAACTCTTCTCCTGAAGGTGCGCCGTCTAAACGGCTATTGGCAATAAAACCTGACTATAATAAGGTACTTGACGGAAATCTTATTGCACTGGAAGTAGGAATAGATGCTATAATAGAAAAATGTCCGCGCTTTGCAGAATGGATGAATCGTATTGTTGAGAAGTGTAAAGATTAGGATACTTTATTATTAATTGTTGCTTGGATAAATCCTCACAATAAGTATCTGTTTTTGTCATTATGATAAAAATAAATTATTTTTGCCTATAAATACAAATAATCGCACATATTGTAAATACAAATATTTGCACGTGGATAAAACTGATAAAAGCACAAACCAGATGTACATTCTACTGACAATCAGTTATTGTCGGCAGATGTATAAAAAGATAATGACATGAGAATATTTATCGCAATACGATTTACAGAAGCATTCAAGTATTCAATCTTGGATGCGCAGGATGGACTGAGAGAATATGGAGTTAGAGGCAACTACACTCAGCCAGAGAACCTGCACCTTACTTTGGCATTTATCGGCGAAACCGAAAGGGTGACGGAGATAAAAGCCGCTGTTGATGCAGTTAAGTTTGAGCCGTTTGTAATCAGAACAGGCAAGCTGGGATGCTTTAACGGCAGAAGCCGGGTGTTATGGCTCGGCATAGAAGGCGAGGACAAGGTGAAGACAATAGCGCTGCAGCTGAGACGGAACCTTGACAAATGCGGAATAGACTATGCAAAGGGCAAGTTTAGTCCGCATATAACCCTTGTGCGCCAGCCGTCAGAAATGCCACTTGACGTTGAAGTGGAGAGCGAAAGCATGACAGTAAGTGAGATCAGTGTAATGAATTCGGAACGGATTAATGGCCGACTTGTTTACACGGTCCTGTAAGACTGATAAAAACACAGCCTCTTACTCAATGTTCTTGTATCTACCGCTTCTGACAAAATCTACGAGCTGCTGCTCATATTTTATTTCGCCTTGAAGATAATATTTACGGCTGACACGCTGAAACCTCTCGTATATCTTTTCAGCCTTGTTGCTGTCTGCCTCGTGTATAGCGGCGAGTGCGTATTGAACGCGCAGGGCTGAAGGACGGAAGACAGACTGCACTTGCAGGTATTTGCTGATAGACCTGTCCAGTAGCCTGTTGATGTCGTCGGGATAGTGGGGACGTATCAGCGTGAGGTAGATGCGCTCCAAGGTAAGTTCGTTGCGGTAAATGGTAACCATCCGGCTCATGTGTGGCTCGGCGCGCTGCATGATGGCGTTGGCCTTGCCGAAATCCATGCGCAGCATGGCTAACGACAAGTCGGACGAAAGAGCCATGACATGGATGGGATTGCTGAAGTTGATTTCGCGGTCGTCGCACATATATGTCATGGCCTCAAGCCGTGACGTGTTGTTCTGCATAAGATATCCGATGAGGCGCATGGAGCGCAGAAATACCATTGTGGCAAATTTGTCATTGCGCAGACTTAGCATGTTGAGGCCGTCGTTGGGCAGTCCGGCAAGTTTATGAGGAATGCCGTTCATGATAATGAGATACAGTCCGACGATGATGACGCACAGCAGAAAGACTGTTGCCGTAAGAGAATGATGTGTTGACGGCATAAACAGAATGACAGATGCAATGACCGTGAGCAGAAGGTTTGCCAACACTCCTCCGGCATTATACAGGGCTATGCCGAAAGGCGTGTCGCCGTTTTCGGGCGGCAGCATAAGACACTGGCCTGCGGCTCCGGCCATGCTGAAACGCGACAGACGTAGACGGCCGTCGCGACGGTTAAGGACAACGCCCATAATCATAAACGACAGAAACTTCCATCCGCGCGCCATGGCAGCAATCATGTGGCCTGCCTCATGGACAACGATGTGGATGATGAACGATAAAACGAAAAACACCAATGCCAGAAATAAAGTCAGAGCCACGTCCGCGGAAGATATATCGGCATAAATCATGGGTTTGATAATCTTGCCGATGACGAAACCGACACCGAAGCCAATAATGATTCCGACGGCAAAAAATGCTATTATGCGCAATATCTTGTGAGATGTCTTCTTGTTGTTGTTCATGTTTTTAGATAATTCCTTCAGTTTCACTTATTTCATGAATTATTATGTTGAGGTTAGGGTTGTTTGGTTGTAATACAATAGGCATGCATCTGCTAATGAAGCTGCAAAGATAGCGTAATAAATTAAGATATAAAAAGCAAGTCAGAATTTTTGATACGTGGTAACAAATATTTAATACAAATCTGTCATCAGTATAAAAATTCTTAGCCGGAATATCAGACAGCAATAAATACAGGTATGTTTGCAGTTAAAAAACATACCGTTTTCGCGTCAAAAGTGGCCTGTTTTCGCACCGTAAACGATAGGTTAATGATTTGAAACATAAATGCATAATTCTACTTACAGTCTTTCTTGTTGGAATATCCGTATTATGTGTTTGTTAATAAAGAACAGGCATTTTCCTTTCAGTTTTTTGCCCTTAAATTCAAAAGGCCGTTTACGCACAATCTTATGTTAATGAAAATATTTATCGTTGTTTTTATTTTATTGCCGTAAGAAATAAGTACGGATGCTTTTGATGAAGAGTAAAAAAATATTATCTTTGCAGTTAGACCGGCAAAGGCATAAAATGCGTACCGGTCGGAACGTCGTGCTGAAAGACTTGCGGCATTATGCCGAACAAAAGCAGCAGCACGCACTTGACGAAAGGGCAGGGCGATGGACAGATGCACTAAAGAACAAAGACACAAAAATATGGCTGCCATACATTCGGCTAACACCAAGCCGGAGATGATAGTCAGAAAGTATCTGTTTTCGCGCGGGTTCAGATACAGACTTAATCATCCACGGTTGCCCGGACATCCCGATATAGTGCTGCGCAAATATCGCACATGCATCTTTGTCAACGGCTGTTTCTGGCATGGGCATGAGGGCTGCAAGTATTTTAGGATGCCTAAGAGCAATGTAGAATTTTGGACAGCCAAGATAAACCGCAACAAACAGCGCGACAAAAGAGAGCAGCACGAACTTGCCGCCATGGGGTGGCACTGCATAACGGTGTGGGAATGTGAACTGAAACCTGACAGGCGCGAGCAGACTCTGACATCGCTCGAATATACGTTAAACCATATCTATCTGGGTGACAGAACCATAAAATATTCGTTGCCGGATGACGACAATGAACTGATGGCGGCAGAGCCTGAACCTGAATATGACGGCAGATAATGCAATAAAGACGATAATATAACAACTGATGATGTAAAGCCTGAAAGGACAAGCGTTGACGTAAATATTTACATCCGTTTGAGTTAAAAATTCTAATCATTAGTGTCCAATAAAAATGGACGAGTTAAAAATTTAATCAAATAGTCCTTC
>ENA-ORRQ01000499-ORRQ01000499.1-human-gut-metagenome-genome-assembly--contig:-NODE-499-length-37701-cov-7.943208_pt1 | contig 37701 bp, 40 predicted proteins | sample MGYA00242177_ERZ509138 | MGnify/ENA primary metagenome ERZ509138 (study PRJEB26280, sample SAMEA2338628) | human gut metagenome | biome: human gut; feature: human-associated habitat; material: faeces... | reverse complement strand
TCTCTTGGGGGTCCAAGGGGGCCATTCTCTCACGTGAGAGAATGGCCCCCTTATCTGCGCACCCTGCGGCACGCAGGGAACAAAGTGCAGAGCACCGCGCTGCCAAAAATCCCGCCTTTCAGCAAAGAAAAAAGAACGCCTCTTCCGAGGCGTTCTTCTTATTTTTGCGAAAGTAAAATTTACAGATACTTCTGCATGCCGTCGGTGGCAAGGGCGGGGTCGCCGGAGACGGAGATGGTGAACTTGACGCCGGTGGCGTTGCTGAAGCGCTCGAGCTCGTTCAGGAAATCGTCGGCCGCCTGGTTGCACTCGCCGCCGGTGATCTTGAACAGGTTGTCGATGAAGATGTGGGAAATATCATAATTGCCCGCGTACAGGCCGAACAGGAAGCCGCGCAGAGCCTCGTAGTTGGACAGGTCGTACTCGTAGGCAGAGATCAGACGAACGTGATAGTGCAGGTCAAAGGTCATGGTAGACTTTGCCTCGACGCAGACGACGCTGCCGTTATCCTCCTGCGCAGTGGTATTGATCATTTCGATCAGCTTCTTGGTCTTACCGGTGCCCTTTTCACCCATGATGAGTCTGACCATAGAAATCACTCCTTTCAATAGATCCCCGCCTCTTTTGCGGGGGATGGTCTTTCTGATGGCATCAGCATAGCATAAATGAAACAAATTTGCAATGCTGAATGGAAAGTTTCAGGTTGATTCAAAAAATTCAGCGCAGGCGCTTACGCAGCTCCTCGCCCATTTCCTCGTATCCGGGCTTGCCGAGCAGCGCGAACATGTTCTTTTTATAGGCCTCCACGCCCGGCTGGTCGAAGGGGTTGACGCCGAGCAGATAGCCGCTCAGCCCGCAGGCGTATTCAAAGAAGTAAATGAGCTGGCCCATCGTGCGGGCGTTGTTCTCATCGAGGTTCAAAATGATGTTCGGCACGCCGCCCTCGACATGGGCGAGCAGCGTCCCGTCCATGGCCTGACGGTTGATGAAGTCCATCGTCTTTCCCGCAAGGAAGTTGAGCCCGTCGCCATTCGCTTCGTCAAAGGGGACGACCATCTGCTGCTCCGCGGGCGCAAAGCGCACGACGGTCTCCATCAGCATACGCTCGCCCTGCTGGATGTACTGGCCCATCGAGTGGAGGTCTGCGGTGAAGTCGACGCTCGCGGGGAAGAGGCCCTTTTCCTCCTTGCCCTCGCTCTCGCCGTAGAGCTGCTTCCACCACTCGGCCATGAAGCGGAACGCGGGCTCGAAGCACGCGAGAAGCTCCACCTTCTTGCCCTGACGGTAGAGCTCGTGGCGCATGGCGGCGTACTGCCACGCGGGATTGCTGTAATCGTTTTTCGCGCAGAGCGTCATCATCTCCTGCGCACCGCCCATCAGCTCATTTAGATCAACGCCGGCGACGGCGATGGGGAGAAGGCCCACGGCGGTGAGCACGCTGTAGCGCCCGCCGATGTTGTCGGGCACGACGAATTCCTCGTATCCCTCCTGATCGGCGAGGGACTTGAGCGCGCCCTTATGCGCGTCGGTCGTGGCGTAGATGCGCTTCGCGGCTTCGGCCTTGCCGTACTTCTTCTCGAGCTTTTCGCGGAAGAAGCGGAACGCGACGGCGGGCTCGGTCGTCGTGCCGGACTTCGAGATGACGTTGACGGAAAAATCGTCGTCGCCGATGAGCTCCGTCACCTCGCGCAGCGCGTCGGAGGAGAGGCCGTTGCCGATAAAGTAGATGTTCGGCGTGGACTTCTTCTTTAAGTTATAGTTCGGGGAGCAGAGGCATTCGATGACGCCGCGCGCGCCGAGATAGCTGCCGCCGATGCCGATGACGACGAGCGCCTTGGAATCGCCCTGAATCTTCTTCGCCGCGGCGAGGATGCGGGCGTACTCGCCTCTGTCATAGTCGCGCGGGAGCGTGACCCAGCCGATGAAATCAGAGCCCTTTCCGCCGCCGTTTTGCAGCCAGCCCGCCGCGCGCTCGAGACGCGGGCGCAGCGCCGCTTGATAGGGAAGGGGAAGAAACGAAGCGGCATGGGAGATATCAATAGACAGCATAAAAATGGCCTCCTGCGATCAAAAATTCTTGCTTGCATTGTAGCACACGGCAAAAAAAGAAACAAGCGTAAAGCGGGGAAAAGAGGGGAACGGACGTTCGTTTTTTGCGTTTAGCGGGCAGAAACTGTGGAAAGCGGCAAAAAGATGGCTGCTTTATCGCTACATCTTTGTAAAGTGCGTGTATTTACTGTCACGCGTTATTGTGTTATTGTGTTACCACACTAAATCGAACGGCCAAGCGCCGGAACTTACAGGAGGAAGAAACGATGAAAAAATTCTTAGCAATGGCGCTTGCCGCCGTGATGGTACTGGCCCTTGCCGCCTGCGGCAGCAAGAACGACACCGCCGACGATACCGGTGATGCGCAGGACGCGCAGGGCGGCGAGACGCAAAAGCTGATCGTCGGCTTTGATGCCGAGTTTCCGCCGTTCGGCTTCATCGCCGCCGACGGCACATATGACGGCTTTGACCTCGCCATGGCCAAGGAGCTGTGCGCGCGCCTCGGCTGGGAGTACGAGGCCGTGGCCATCGACTGGAACAGCAAGGACGCCGAGCTCTCCAGCGGCACGATCAACTGCATCTGGAACGGCTTTACCTACACCGGCCGCGAAAATGACTACACGTTCTCCGACCCCTATGTGGATAACTCCATCGTGATGGTCGTGAAGGCCGACAGCGGCATCACCTCGCTCGCGGACCTCGCCGGTAAGAGCGTGATGGCGCAGGCCGCGTCCTCCGCGGTCGACGCGATCAACGAAAACGAGGACTTCAAGGCGTCGCTCAAGGAGGTCGTGGAGCTGGGCGACTACAACATGGGCTTTATGGACCTCGCCCAGGGCACGGTGGACGCCGTGGCCGCTGACCTCGGCGTTGCGCAGTATCAGATCGCGAACAACGACGGCGACTATGTTATCCTCGACGAGCCCCTCTCCACCGAGCAGTACGCCATCGGCTTCCTCAAGGGCAACACCGAGCTGCGCGACGCGGTGAACGCCGAGCTTCTCAAGATGGCCGAGGACGGCACCATGCTGGAGATCGCGCAGAAGTACGTCGATCGGGGTCTCGTGCTCGACAGCCTGTGCCTCATCAACAAGTAAAAACGTTTACCTCGGGCGATTGTAAAAACCAATTATAACTCATAGGTGCCCATCCTCTTCTCAGGGAGGGAGCGGGGGCGAAAGCCCCCGCTTTTTCCCGCTTATGACCGAATAAGGGAGAATCATTCCATGACTGTATCCACGATGCTTTCGCTATTATCCGAGGGCTTTGTCACATCGCTTTTGATCTTCGTGCTGACGCTGCTATTCTCGATGCCGCTGGGCCTTGCGGTGATGTTTGGCCGCCGCAGCAGATTGACGCCGCTGCGCGGCTTCATCAAGGCGTATATCTCCATCATGCGCGGAACGCCGCTGATGCTGCAGCTGATGGTCGTCTTCTACGGGCCGAAGCTCCTGCTTGGCGTCACGGTGCCGGGCAACTGGCGCTTCACGGCGGTCATCGTCGCGTTCGTCATCAACTACGCGGCGTATTTTGCCGAGATCTACCGCGGCGGCATCGAGTCCATCCCGCGCGGGCAGTATGAGGCCGCGCAGGTGCTGGGCTATACCAAGGCACAGACATTTTTCAAGATCATCCTGCCGCAGATGGTCAAGCGCGTCATCCCTGCGGTGACGAACGAGGTCATCACGCTCGTCAAGGACACGTCGCTCGCGTCTGTCATCGGCACGGTGGAGATGTTCACGCGCGCCAAGCAGATCGTTGCCTCGCCGAATACGCCGGGCATGCTGGCGCTGGTGGCGGCAGGTGTCTTCTACTATGTCTTCAACTATGTGGTCGCCTTCGCCATGGAAAAATGGGAGCAGGCGCTGCGCTATTACCGCTAAAGGGAGGGGAGAGCAATGGCAGTTTTTGAAATGCGGAACGCCAGAAAGGCGTTCGGCTTGCTCGAGGTCTTAAAGGGCGTGTCGCTCAAGGTGGAAAAGGGCGAGGTCGTATCGATCATCGGCCCCTCGGGCGGCGGCAAGTCGACGATGCTGCGCTGTGCGACGCTGCTTGAGACCATGGACTCCGGTACGCTCGCGTATGGCGAAAACGTCGCCGCGCGCGAGGAAAACGGCAAAAGCGTCTACGCCGGAAAAGCCGCGCTCGCGCAGGTGCGGCGGCAGTTCGGGCTGGTGTTCCAGCAGTTTGACCTCTTCCCGCACTACACAGTGCTGAAAAACGTCTGCGACGCGCCGATCTCGGTGCAGAAGCGCGATAGAGCCGAGGTCGAGGCCGAGGCCATGGCGCTGCTCGACAAGATGGGTTTGCAGGGCAAGGAAAACGCCTACCCCTATCAGCTCTCGGGCGGGCAGCAGCAGCGCGTGGCCATTGCCCGCGCGCTCGCGATGAAGCCGGAAATCCTCTTTTTCGACGAGCCGACCTCCGCGCTCGATCCGCTTTTGACCGGCGAGGTGCTGCGCGTCATCCGCTCTCTTGCCGACGAGCACATGACGATGGTCATCGTGACGCACGAGATGCCCTTTGCCCGCGCCGTGAGCGACCGCGTCGTGTTTTTAGACGGCGGCGTCATCGTGGAGCAGGGCAGCCCCGAGCAGGTCTTCGAAAACCCGCAGCAGGAGCGGACGAGAGAGTTCTTGAAATCGTACCGCGAGACGAGCAGCGCTCAGGCGTAGTAATTCACGAGCAGGTCGACGACTGCACCGTAGCTCTGCGTGCCGAGTTCATCGCCGTAGGATTTGATCATCTTATCATTGAGCGACTGGGTGACGGTGGCCGTGAGGCCCTTGTACTGCGCCCAGTAGGCGCTGTTGTAGCGCAGATCGAGCACGATCTCGTCGGGTAAGCTGTCGCGAATCTGCTGCCATGCGTCGGGGTCGACGCGGTACAGCGCGTTGCCAAGGTGAATGTAGCCGAGCATCCAGCCCGCATAGTTGTAGTTTGCGTCGTCGCAGCGCGTGCAGGCGAGGACCGCAAGGAAGTTGCTCTGCTGCTCGGACGTGATCCCACGCTGGTGCGACAGCTCATGCGCGCAGGTCGAGGCCAGCAGCATCGCGGGCGAGTCCATGTTCACGTTTGACTCGCCCGTGAACGGAAAGTAGAAGCCCGTGAAGTTCATCGCGCTCATGATCTTCGAAAAGAAAATGCCCTTGGGCTTCTGGTCCGGCATGTCGAGGAACGGAAATTCGTCGTACAGGCAGTCGTACACCGTGTCGGCGTAGTCTAAAATCTCCTGCCGGTCGGCGGTGAAGAGGCCGTTTTCGTCGCGCGCGATGTGCGTCGATGCCTCGGCAAGATGGTCCGCGAAATACTGCGTGACGCGCACTAAATCTTCATACGCGACGGGCTCGGGCGAAAGGCCGCTTCTGTCGCAGAAATCGTCCGCATAGTAGTTTGCGCCCCAGAGGAGCGAGAACGCGGCGCAGACCGTGAGAAATAAGTCGAGCACGAAGAGCGCGCAGCGGTACGCGGCGCGCCCTTTTTGGCGCGACTTTATAAGATAGCGTACCATCAGCACGAGCAGCACGACCGCCGTGACCGCCGCGAGCACATACAAAAGCTCCGCGACCGAAAACGGCAGCGCCGCGCACGCGCGGCCTAAGAATTGCTCGAAGGGCAGCGTGACCGAATAGACCCAGAAATTGACGGCCGCGCGGTTTCCGCGGAAAAGATAGAAAAGCACAAGGACTGCGCCGCAGGCGAAAAGCCAGCGGTGCAGTCCTTTGTTGTCACGGTACAGGGTTTTCATGGGGAGATCAGTCCTTTTTTTCATCCGGAGAGGCGAGCGGCGCGGGGGCGAACATCGCGTCGTCCGTCACGCCCTTTTTCGTGAGGCTGCGGTTCGTGAACCAGTTCACAAGCGAGCTGATGCACGCGAAGATCGGAACGCCGAGGAACATGCCGAGCACCCCGCCGAAGCCGCCGCCGACCACAATGGCCACGATGACCCAGAAGCTCGAAATGCCGGTGGATTTGCCGAGGATCTTCGGCCCCAGAATATTGCCGTCAAACTGCTGCAATGCGATGATGAAGAGAATGAAATAAAGGCACTGCTTGGGGCTGACGAGCAGGATGAGGAATGCGCTCGGAATGGCGCCGAGGAACGGGCCGAAGATCGGAATGATGTTCGTCACGCCCACGAACACCGAAATGATCGGCGTATACGGGAACTTGAAGATCGAGCAGCAGATGAAGCAGAGGATGCCGATGATGAGCGAGTCGAGCAGCTTTCCGCGCACGAAGCCGCTGAAGATACGGTCAGCCTCGGCCACGGCGCGCAGCGTGCGGCGGTACGGCGTTTCGGGCAGAATGGCGTAGAGGATCTTCTTCGACTGCTTGGCAAAGCTCTCCTTGCGCGCGAGCAGATAGACCGAGATCATCATGCCGATGAGAATGTTCTTGAGGAAGATGACGACGCTCCAGATGCCGCCGGTCACGGCGACGATCGCGACCTGCGCCTGCGGGATGACCGTGTCGGTGACCCACTTGACGAGCTTATCGTAGTAGCCGTTGAGTGCGGAGAGCAGCTGGTCGGAGTAGATGTCGTCGGAGAAGATCGTCTGATTCTCCACAAGGCTGTTGACCCAGTTGTAGACGGTTTTATAATAGCTTTCAAAGTTGTCGGCCAGTGTCTTCGTGCTGTCGACCAGCTCGGGGATGAGGATGCTGAACATCAGGTAGATGAGGGCGATGACGCAGATCCACGTGACGAGGATGCTCAGCCCCCGGACGAGCGAGGACTTGACCTTCGGCAGCCCCTTTTGGATATACCGGTCGAAAAAGTCGACGATGGGGGCGAGAAGGTACGCGAACACAAGGCCGTAGATGACCGGCGAGAGCACGCTCATCAGCTTGTCGAAAAAGTCCAGCAGCACGCGGGACTGGAAAAACGTGTCGTAAAACATCAGCACCGCGCAGGCCGAGACGATCAGCGTTACGCCGAGGTGAAGATAGGTTTTGTTCTGCTTCATGGGCTCCCCCTTTTTTTGGGCAAAAGGCGTTAAATGACTGCTAAAAAGATACCAAAAACAGCTTACTATTTTTTGCTGGGAATTGCAACCGCTCATTTCGTGTGTTATGATAATCTTTACTCTCTGTTAATGAAGATGAACAGAACTTGACTTTTTTGGCAGAGGGTGATTTTGACCGACAGGGCGCAGGGTGCTTTGCCGGTCTGATGCTGTGAAGAGCAAACGAGGAGGAACCCATGGACGACAAAAAGCTGCTCTTTATCGTCAATCCCCGCGCGGGAAAGACCAAATCCCTCGCGCCGCTGTTTGACGCCGCCGCGATCTATTCCGAGGCGGGCTATCTTGTCTCCGTGCGCAAGACCACGCACCGCGGAGAAGCGACGGAGCTCGCCGAATCGCTCGGGCCGGAATTCGACGTCGTCGTCTGCCACGGCGGCGACGGCACGCTCAACGAAACGGTGAACGGTGTGATGCGCATTCCGCGAGAATACCGCCCACTCGTGAGCTACCTGCCCGGCGGCAGCACGAACGACTTTGCCGCGAGCCTGAACATCTCGTCGAACCCCGCCGAGGCGGCGGCCTCCGCCATGCGCATGAAGCCGAGATCGCTGGACGTGGGCAAATTCGGCGAGCGGAACTTCGTCTATGTCGCGTCGTTCGGCGCGTTCACAAAAACGACCTACACCGTCCAGCAGGACATCAAGAATATGTTCGGGCACTTTGCCTACTTACTCGAGGGCGTCAAGAATCTCGACACGCTCTGCCCGTACCGCATGAAGATCACGGCGGACGGCGAGGTCTTCGACGGGGAATACCTCTTCGGTGCGATCAGCAATTCGACGTCGATCGCGGGGCTGATGAAGCTCTCGCCCGACGAGGTGTCGTTCGACGACGGCAAGTTCGAGCTGCTGCTCGTGCCTGTGCCGCGCACACCGGCTGCGATGCAGGCGCTCATTCTGGCGCTCATCAACAAGGACTACTATAACTCCGAGGGGCTCATCTTCCGCCACGTCAAGCACGTCACGGCGGAGACGGCCGAGGACATTCCCTGGACGCTCGACGGCGAGTACGACCCCGGCGCGCCGGTCGTGGAGATCGGGATCGAAGATAATGGGGTCACGATGCTATTATAACTTCAAAAAAGAGAGGCTGGCCTATGGGCCAGCCTCTCATAAGGGCAACATTTAAAAGAATCGTTTAGAGCAAGGCAAAAGCACAAGCGGCGCACCAGATTTGGTGCGCCGCTTGTGCTTTTATTTAGGAGCAGCAACCGATATGTGTATTTCTGAAATTTTGCCCAATATCAGTGCTCATACCGGGTCCAGTCGGGTTTTTTGTTCATGCCGGTCCAGGTCTCATAGTTTCCAGTCTTGTGCTGGAACGCGTGGGAATTGGTGGCCTCCTGGAGCGCCAGGTAGAACCAGTCGCCGGGGTTGCAGTCCGGCCAGGTGTTCATGCCTGCCGGCAGGTCGCTGTTCTCCTCGGGGATGCGGTTCAGCACCCGGTTGATCATGGTTATGGCCTCGGCGCGGGTAATGTAGCTGTCCGGGCGGAAGGTGCCGTCCTCGAAGCCCTTGATCCACCCAAGCTCGGTGGCGCACGCGATATACTGCTCCGCCCAATGCCCATCAATGTCGGAGAAAGCTTGCGTATCGCTGCTCTCGCCGGTGTGGAACCGGGCGCAGATGGCCGCAAATTGCGCGCGGGTGGTGGGGGCGTTGGGGTCAAAGGTGTCGGTGCTGCACCCCTGCACGATGCCCAGACCCGTCATGGTGGAGATGGCGGTATTTGCCCAATAGTCATCCGGAACATCGGAATAGGTATTGCTGGTCAGAAGATTGCCGTCACGCACCTCATCTTTCAAAAGCCGGAAGAAAACGGTGGCGGTCTCCGCACGGGAGATCAGTCCATTTGGGTAAACATTGCCATCATTGTGACCGACGATATAGGCAAAGTGGTCTTCGCCGTTCAGCAGCTCAGGTGTGGAGCCGCGGTAGTTCCGAACCGTCGCGGCGTTCAGGGCGTGGCCGTCCTGCGCGTCCACCTTTTCAATGGCGAAATAGAAGTAGGTGGTGGTGGAGCCGCCGCCGGAATTCTTGTTCCACTTGGCATACAAGGTGATATCCCCTGTGACAGGACTCGTAAAGTCATATTTGGTTTGGCAGGCCGCATCAGTATACCAAAGAACGGTACTCAATGCAATGGATATTACATAAAATTTTCGCGGAACGGGTGATTGACGGGCGCGGTGCTTGACAAGGCGGCGAGGGTTGATATATCCTTTACTGATAATAAAAACAGGGGCGGTGCGCGGTACAGGGCTGCGCTTGGGTTCCTGATGGGTGTAGAAAGGACACGGCAGATGATGAAGATCGGCTTTATCGGCACAGGGAATATGGGCGGCGCGCTGGCGAGCGCGGCGGCCAGAAGCGGCGAGGTGGAGGTGCTGCTCGCCAACCGCACGAAGGCAAAGGCGGAGACGCTCGCAGAGCGCATCGGGGCCGTTGTGAGCAGCAACGAGATCATCGCGCGCGAGGCGGACCACATCTTCCTCGGCGTGAAGCCGCAGATGATCGTGGACGTGCTCAAGGGCATCGCCCCGGCGCTCAAGGAGCGCAAGAGCGCGCCGGTACTCATCAGCATGGTCACGGGACTGGACATCGCGCGCATTCAGGAGCTTGCGGGCGGGGACTATCCCGTCATCCGCATCATGCCGAACATGCCCGCCGCCGTGGGCGAGGGTGTGATCTTCTATGCGTGCAGCGGCAACTGCGGCAAGGCGCAGCAGGAGGCGTTTTTGCGCTACATGGCGCCCGCGGGCAAGCTCTTCCCGCTGGCGGAGGAGCTGCATGCCGCGGGCTCGGCGGTCGCGGGCTGCGGCCCGGCCTTTGCCGCGATCTTCTTAGAGTCGATGGCCGACGGCGGCGTCGCGTGCGGCCTGCCGCGCGCGTCGGCGATCCAGTATGCCGCGCAGATGATGCTCGGCACGGCGAAAATGGTGCTCGAGACGAACCAGCACCCCGGCGTGCTCAAGGACAGCGTCTGCTCGCCCGCCGGTTCGACGATCCAGGGCGTGCGCACGCTCGAAGAGCGCGGCATGCGCGCGGCGGTGTTAGACGCCGTGACCGTGGCCTACGAGAAAAACGTCGAGCTCAAAAAGGCGAGCGACTGAGGCTGCGGCGGAAAGGTATCTTTCCTGCGCGGCAGGCATAGTTTGCTGTGCGGGTATTTCCAGTTTTTTGCAAAAAGTGAGGAATAGATCCTATGGCAGCGATCTCTCAGCAGCTCGCAGATATCACGGTGCTCTCGATCGTGGTGCGCATCCTGCTCTCCACGTTCTGCGCGGGCACGCTCGGCTTTGAGCGCGAGCGGCACAATCAGGCGGCGGGCTTTCGGACGTATATCATCGTGAGCGATGCTTCGGCGCTCGTGATGATGACGAATATCTTTGTTGCCGGCATCGGCGAGACGGACCTTGTGCGCATGTCGGCCTCGGTCATCACGGGGCTGGGCTTTCTCGGCGCGGGCACGATCTTAGTGACGCGCAATCAGGAGGTGCGCGGCCTGACGACCGCGGCGGGCCTGTGGGCGGTCGCCATCATCGGCACGGCGTTCGGCGCGGGTTTTTACGCGGGCGGCATCATCTGCTATGCGTTCATCTTCCTTGCGATGCAAGTGCTGCGGCGCGTGGACCTTCGCATCCGCAAGACGCAGCGCGTCTCCACTGTGTATTTCGAGATGGAGAAAAAGAGCACGGTCGGCCAGATCATCCGCCAGGTAAAGAGCCACGGACACTACATTTGGGACCTGAACCTCTTCAGCGAGACGCAGGAGAAGAGCGGCGGCCCCGTGTGCGGCACGTTCACCCTCTGGGTGAACGGCAAAACGACGCTGGACGAGGAGATCCAGGCGCTTGAAGCGCTCGACGGCGTCAGCTATATGACGCTGATGTGAAAACGGAAAAGCAAAAAACGGCTCGGGAGACCGCGCCGTTTTTCTTTGCTGTGGAAAAGTCGGGGATTGCCTTATGCCGCCCTGCGGCTGCGCGCGAGGCTGACAAAATAGCATCCCACGACGGCCAGGTAGACGAGCACCGAGCCGAGACCGCGCCCCTCCCGAAGATAAGAGCCCCAGAGCATCAGGACGCAGTATTCCTCCACCTGCGAGTTGATGGCGTAGTCGCCCATGGTGGCCAGGTAAATGAGCGCGGACAAAATCGTATAGGCGATCGTAAACGGTGTGAGATAGCTCTTTTTGCAATACAGCGTCACCCAGAGCAGAACGAGCGCGATCGCAGTACAGACGATGCTCTGGAAAAACAGCAGCGCCCCGAGGCGCGAGTCCTTCGCAAGGAGCACAAGACTGTAAAAGGTGGCGTCCCCGGTCACTTTCCGCAAGAAACCGCTGCCAGTCGTATTCTGATGTACCCAGTCGATCAGGGGCGAGCCGCCCTCGAAACCGAGGAGCGGCAGCTGCGAGCGGATCGCAAGGGTGAAAAATAGCGGAATCAAAATTGCGAGGAAGAGCGCGGCGAACAAAAGTCTTTTGCGCGACTGTGTGGATATCTGCATGGTGTTATCCTCCCTGTATGAATTTTCCACTCGGCGCTTCGCCGCCCCGGCAGAGAGCGGCGGCGAAGCATCGGCTTTTATCTCATTAGACGTAAAAAAGCGCGCATTTTCTCGCCTTTTGGAGAAAAAACTGAAAGTTCGGCGCTTCGACTAAATCCGCACGGGCTGTTCTGTGCAAAGCGGACGACGATTTTTTGCAGAAGATGGGATTTTGCACACGGGCGGCGAAAGCGCGGCGTTTGTGCCGCCTTTATACACCTTGTTAAGAAAAAGCCGCGCAGCGGGGCGGAATCCCGCCCGTTCGTCGATTGACAGGGGAAAGTGCGCGCCGTACAATGAAAATTAACACACAAAGAGAGGAAAAATCATGAAATATGTCAAGGAGTTCGGCATCATCCTCATCGTCTCGCTTGTTGGGGAGCTGCTGAATTATTTTTTGCCTCTGCCCGTTCCGGCGAGCATCTACGGCCTTGTGCTGATGTTTCTCTGCCTGATGCTCGGCGTCATCAAGCTCAGCGATGTGCACGACACGGCCTGCTTTCTCATCGAGATCATGCCCATCATGTTCATTCCGCCCGCCGTGGGGCTGATGGCTTCGTGGGACGTCATTCAGGCGAATCTTGTCGCCTATCTCATCATTGCCGCGGTGACAACGATCGTCGTTATGGCCGTGTCCGGCCTTGTGACGCAGGAGGTACTCAAAAAGGGCAAGAAGGGGGCGGAGAAGAAATGACATTTTTTGAACAGTCCGTCTTTTTCGGCGTCTCTGTCAGTCTTGCTGCCTACGGCATCGGCGTGCTGCTGCAAAAAAAGTTCAAGTTCGCACTCTTCAACCCGCTGCTTATCTCGGTGGTGCTGACCATTGCGGTGCTTTTGACGGCGCACATCAGCTACGACACGTTCTACGAGGGCGCGCAGTATTTGAGTTACCTGCTCACGCCCGCGACCGTGTGCCTCGCCGTGCCGCTTTATGAAAAGCTATCGCTTCTGAAGAGCAACTGGAAGGCCATCTTCGCCGGTATTCTCTCCGGTGTCATCACGACGCTTTGCAGCGTGTTTGTGATGAGCAAGCTCTTTCATCTTACACACGAGGAATACGTGACGCTTCTGCCTAAGTCCATCACGACGGCCATCGGCATGGGCGTTTCCGAAGAGCTCGGCGGCTACGTGACGCTGACGGTCGCCATGATCATCATCACCGGCATTTTCGGCAACGTGATCGCAGTTTCGGTGTGCAGGCTTTTCCGCATCACCGACCCCATCGCCAAGGGCGTGAGCATTGGCTCGGCCGCGCACGCGCTGGGCACGGCCAAGGCGCTCGAGATCGGCGAGGTCGAGGGCGCGATGAGCAGCCTGTCCATCGTCGTGGCGGGCCTTCTTACGGTCGTCGGCGCGTCGATTTTTGCCAACCTTATGTAAAAAAAGGGGCATTCGAAAGAATGCTCCTTTTTTGCGCGGTTCCCCCGCGGTGTGCGCAAAATTTGCATTTCTCAAAATGGGGATTCGACATAACGGGCAAAACATTATATAATGTAGGCAGAAAAAACAGAAAAGCAGCCGGTGCGAGCATTCGTGCCGCGACTGCAAAGGATACGCATTAGGAGGCATTGCAATGAACAGAGCAGAACAGGCGGAAAAGACCACAAAGGCGCTGTACGGCGGAGCGTCCGCACTCGGCGTCACCGACCCCGAGTTTGCCGCCATCAAGGAGCGGCTCATCTACGGCGAGGTTTACGCGGAGGAAAAGCTCAGCGCCAGACTGCGCGAGCTGGTCATTTTGGTCGTGGCGACGACGAATCAGACGATGAACGAGGTCAAGCGCCACACCGCCGCGGCGCTCGCGTGCGGCGTGAAGCCTGAGGAGATCAAGGAGGCCGTCTACCACTGCGCGCCGTACATCGGCCTCGGCAAGGCGGAAAACGCCGTGAACGCGGTGAACGCCGTGTTCGCCGAAAAGGGCATCGTCCTGCCGCTCACGAGCGGCCAGACCGTGACGGAGGAGAGCCGCCTTTTAGATGGCATCGCGGCGCAGAAGTCGATCTTCGGCGACCAGATCGACGCGATGCGCGCCGCCGCGCCGGAGAACCAGAAGAACATTCAGGACTATCTCTCCGCCTACTGCTTCGGCGATTTTTATACGAGAAAGTTTTTGCCCATCCACGAGCGCGAGCTGCTGACGTTCTCGATCCTCGCTTCTCAGGGCGGCTGCGAGGGGCAGGTCAAGGCCCACGTCGGCGGGAACGCCACCGTCGGCAACGGGAAGGAGGTCCTGCTCGCGGCGCTCACGGTGTGCCTGCCGTATATCGGCTTCCCGCGCACGCTCAACGCGCTTTCCTGCATCAACGAGGTCCTTCCGGAAGCGAAACAGTGAGAAATTTCAATAGATAGGAGTGCAGTAGAATGAAAACCTTAGTTGCCTATTTTTCCGCCAGCGGCCAGACCGCGAAGCTTGCCAAGATCCTTGCCGGTGTGACCGGCGGCGACCTCTTCGAGATCGCGCCCGAGACGGCCTACACCGCTGCCGATTTGGACTGGATGGATAAAAAGAGCCGCAGCACCATCGAGATGAAGGACCCCAAGAGCCGCCCCGCCATCGCGGGCAAGGTCGCGGATATGGCGCAGTACGACACGGTGTTCGTGGGCTTTCCCATCTGGTGGTATCAGGCCCCGCGCATCATCGAGACGTTCCTCGAAAGCTACGACTTTTCGGGCAAGACAGTTATCCCCTTTGCCACCTCCGGCGGCAGCGGCATGGGCGGCGAGGACGTTTTGAGATCCGCTTGCTCGAAGGGGACAAAGTGGCTCCCCGGCAAGCGCCTGAGCAGCCGCGAGAGCATGGCAAGCGTGCAGAAATGGGTCGAGAGCCTGGGACTGTAAACAAAAAAAGCGGCCCAAGTGAACCTTTAAGCCGTCTGCGGAAAAACAAAAAAGCGCGCCAAGTGGCGCGTCACAAGCGTTTTCGCTGTGCGAAAACCTTGGTGCACAAGCAATTCACTTGCTTGTGCGCTGTTAAATGTCCCACGGATACCAAAAAGAAGAGCACCGCTTTGCGGTGCTCTTCTTTTTGGTGGACCTGAAGGGATTCGAACCCACGACCTTACGGATGCGAAAAGGCATTTAAACCTTTTTTGCATAATTTTTAATTATTTATGGTGCTTTCCGCTCGGTTTCTCTTCCTTTCCGCCACTCTTTAGAACTCTAATATCCATGTGCTACGCCGCCGTCTGTGGTGCGTCCTGTGGTCAAAAACGCTCCCTGCCCTTTGCCGGAAATGGTTTCCCGGCTTGGACAGGGAGCGTTTTTCGTGTCTTTGCCTGCCTGCATTGTAACTCTGAAGGTAGAATTAGGCAAGTCTTTTCTGCGCCGTCCACGGCTCAGAAATTGGGGGGCTGTAAACAAAGAGGTGAGGAAAGATTTTTTGCATAATCTCCGTTCATTTTGCGTTGTTTTCGCTCCATTCCACTTGCTTTCCGGCACTCTTTGAACGTACTGCCTCCATATACTCCACGCCGCTCTGTGGCTGAAAATGTGGTCAAAAAATTCTCCCGTCCTTTACCGATGACAGCTCATCGGCAAAGGACGGGAGATATTTTCTGCCTCTGCTCCTTGTATGGAACACTAATAAAGAGGAACAGGAAAACTATTTTGACTTTGCCATCAACTCAAAATTTAAGGGGCAGTAAACAATAAAAAGCCCTGCCCGTCGCATCAGAGCGGAGGATATCTTAAATGTGTCTCCCGTTTGAGTTTTCGGAGAAGAAGACGAGAACCTCCAGTCCATGCGGTACAGCCTGCTGGAACTGCACCGTCCCACCGTGGGCCTTCACAATCTGCCGCACCAACTTGAGGCCCAGGCCGTGTTCCCCGCTCTGGGTACTGGAGACATCCGTTTCCTGGTTCAGCGCCTCCAGCCGGACATCATCCATCCCCACGCCATCATCGGCCACTGTGCAGGTGCATCGCCCATCCTCCGCGCCCACCGTAACAGAGATATGGCACCCCTGAGGATTGTGGACGATGCTGTTGCGGATCAGATTGTCCAGCATCCGCCGGAGAAGGGCGGTATCGCCCTCCATCCGGGCCGCACTGCCAGGATGCTCCTCGGAAAATGCAATCTCAAACTGTTCTGGCAGGCCGCTGTTGAGCACCTCGCTCACCGCCTGCCGCCCGATCTCCGCCAGATCCACCGTCTCCCGGCGGATGGGCTGGAGGGCGTACTCCAGCTTGGTGGTCAGGTTCAGATCCTCTACCAGAGATTTCAGACGCTCCCCCTGCTGCCGGATCATCCCGGCCTGGTGACGGGCCTCGGTTGGGAGCGCGTCGTCGTCCTCCAATTCACTGGCGTATCCCAGCACCATGGAGAGTGGGGTGCGGATGTCGTGAGATACCCCACGGATCCACTCCGCCCGGGTGTTGTCCTTCTGCATCAGGTAATCCCCGGCCCGGTTTAGCCCCGCGTTGATCTCCGCCAGTTCCCCACGCTCGTCCAAAGGCTGGTAACTGCCACGGCTCAGGTCTTGGATGCCCCGCAGGATGGGGGACATGGCCTTCTCCACCCGGCGGGTGTTCCGAAGCATCAGGAAGACCATCAGCAGCAGGTTGAACACAAAGACCGCAATGGCCCCCACCAGGAACATCATCAGGGAGGGAGTCTCCATGGAAAAGTAGTACTTCACCAGAGTGTCCGGTTGGAATCCCACCACCATCAGGGCGCCGTCCTCCCGGCTCCACACCTTCACCGGGTAGTCCTGGAGATACCAGCGGCTGAAGGACGCAACCTCGGCGCTGGTATAGGATCGGGGCAGCTCCTCCGGCAGATCCTGCTCCCAGACCACCGCGCCGCGCTCGTCCAGGAGCATGGCCCAGGCGTCATGCTCCCGCAGCAGGGCCAGCGCCGTGCCGTCCGCCGTCCAGGTGCCGGCCTGCTCCGTCACATGGCCGGACACCTCCCGGACAGACAGCCCGTTGTCTGTCCCGCTCATGTATCCGGCGGTCATAACGCTCAGAACCAGCGCAATGTTGACCACGAAGAATAGCGCCAAGATACCGATGGTAGAGAAGATGTAGCGCCGGAAAAACCGCTGCACCGGATTCACGACTTCGCCCCCTTCAGATTGAGCCGGTATCCCAGCCCCTTGGCCGTCACCAGAGAGACCGGCTTGGAGGGATTAGCCTCGATCTTCTCCCGCAGGTGGCGGATATGGGTCGAGAGGGTGCTCTCGTAGCCCTGCCAGAACTCCCCGCAGATGGTCTCACACAGGATGCCGGTGGTGACGATTCTTCCGGCGTTCTCATAGAGCTTCTGGAACAGCTGGAGTTCCTTGGCGGTCAGGGGCAATCGCTCCCCGTTCTTCCAAACTTCCGCCCTCTCCAGGTCCACTGTGGAGGCCACCAGTTCCACCGTCCGGTTTGGTTCCGGGTAAGTCCGGTGGAGGATGGCCTGCACGCGCAAGAGCAGCTCCTTGGGCAGAAAGGGCTTGGGGAGATAGTCGTCCGCCCCGATCTCCAGGCCCTCAATACGATCCTCTGCCTCTCCCCGGGCGGTGAGCATCAGGACGGGGACATGGCTGGTGCGGCGGATCTCCCGCAGGACCTCAAAGCCATCCATCCCCGGCATCATCACATCCAGGACGATCAGCGCCGGCTGTTGCTCCCGCCAAACCTGGAGGGCTTCCGGTCCGGAGGAGGCGGTCACAAGATCAGTATAGCCCGCCCGCCGGAAGATGGAGCACAGCATCTCTAACAGGTCCTGGTCATCGTCTATCAACAAAATTTTATGCTTCACTCTGGGACGCCTCCTTTCCTTTGGCTTTATGATACCACCAAAGTGTCGGTCTGCCTATGCCCGCGGAAAAATCTCAGAGAAAAATTAAGGTTGGCTCAGCGTTATCTCAAGGTTCGGGTGCTATCCTGTTGCTACCAAGCAAAGGAGGTACCGCTTATGAGCGACTGTATCATCGAAACCAAGGGACTCACCAAACGGTATGGGGAACAGGTCAGCGTCTCCAACTTGGATCTCCATGTGCAAAAGGGCCGCATCTACGGACTCCTGGGGCGCAACGGGGCGGGTAAGACCACCACCATGAAGATGCTCTTAGGGCTGATCGCCCCCACATCCGGCACAGTGTCCATCTTCGGCCGGCCGCTGAAGGGGAATGAGAAGCGCATCCTGCCCCGTGTCGGCAGCCTCATCGAGTCTCCGGGATTTTATCCCAACCTGACCGGCACAGAAAACCTGCAGATCTTCGCCCGGCTCCGGGGCCTCAAGAGTCCCAACTACATTAAAGGGGCGCTGGAGCTGGTGAACCTGCCTTACCGGGACAAGAAACGCTACGCCCAATACTCCCTGGGCATGAAGCAGCGGCTGGCCATCGCCCTGGCGGTGATGCACGACCCGGAGCTGCTGATCCTGGACGAACCGATCAACGGCCTGGACCCCATCGGCATCGCCGAGGTGCGGGATTTCATCCGGGCGCTGTGTGACGAACGAGGCAAGATCATCCTGCTCTCCAGCCATATCCTCTCCGAGATCGCCCTGCTGGCCGACGACATTGGGATCATCGACCACGGTGTCCTTCTGGAGGAAGAGAGCCTGGCGGAGCTGGAGCGGAAGAACGAGAAAGTCCTCCGCTTTACCGTGTCCAACGCACCGGTGGCCGCCCAGCTGCTCCAGCAGGAACTGGGCATCCAGGCCGTCACCGTGGAGAATGAACGGGGTCTGACCGTCCGGGATCTCCGCCTGGACACCGGCGCGGCGGTGCGGCGGTTCGTGGAGGCGGGGCTGGTGGTGTCCGACGCCCACCTCTACGAGGACACCCTGGAGGACTACTTCAAGCGCATCACAGGGGGTGAGGGCATTGCTTAAACTTCTGTGGTGTGAATTTGCCAAGCTGCGGCGCAAGCCGTTGTTCTTCGCCGCCGCTGCCGTGTCCGCTCTGATACCCCTGGGGTGCGCCCTGTTCCTGCCAGACTTTCAGGAGTTCACCAGTGGGGCCGAGGCGGTGGACGGCATGATGTCCACTCTGTTTCAAATGAGCGCCTATCTGCTGCTCATGCCCGCCCTGGTGGTGTTGGCCTCCAACCTGCTTTTTGAGGAGCAGGACAACGACACGCTGAAAAACCTGATGACGGTACCGGTGAGAAAGCCGACCTTGGCCATGGCAAAGATGGCCCTGCTGTTTCTCTTTGCCATCGCTTTCATGGCGGTGGGCGGCCTGGTGATCCTGCTGATCGTGCTGGCTGCCGGGTGGGAGCCGGTGGGGTTCTGGCGGCTCTTCTTTGTAGGCATCGGCCAGGGGATCATGATGTGGGCCGGGGCCCTGCCCTGCATCCTGCTGGTGGTACTACTGAACCGGAGCTACATCGTCTCCGTCATCATCACTTTCTTTTACACCTCTGTCAACTACATCTTCGGCCTAAACGACCTCTTTATCACCCAGCCCTTCGGCCTGAACCTGGGGACGCTGCTCCCCGGGCCGCTGACCTTCCGGTGGTACTTCCAGTATCTCGACTTTTCTAATGCCGGTGCCGAGATGCTGGGACTTTTGGAGCGAGTCAGCCCCTATTTCGTCACCACCGCCCAGGCGTTTCTGGTGACCGGGGTGGAGGCCGCGGTGTTTCTGGCCCTGATCGCGCTGGTCTACAAGCGCCAGGGCGTTTGAGGAGGTGCAGAGCATGAAGAAGATGATTCAGACGGAGTGGTGGAAGCTGCGGCGGTGTCAGATCCTGCTGGTGGGCATCGTGGCCCTGGCCCTCTGCCCGGTGGTGCAGTACGGCACCCAGCTGATCGTGAACCCGGAGATCCGGGACCCCAACTTTGACTTTGTCCACCTGTTCGCCAATGTGGTGTGGGGCAACACCCAGGTGTTTCTCCCCATCTCTCTGGTGATGATCGGCGGGTGGCTGATCGACCGGGAGAATACCCATGACACCATGAAGAACCTGCTCACCGTCCCGGTGTCCTATCCCAAACTCCTGGGGGGCAAGCTGGCGGTCACCGGCCTGCTGTCCCTGCTGTTTGGCCTTTACAGCGTGGCCGTGACGGTGCTCACCGGGATGCTGGCGGGCCTCCCGGGGCTGACGCCTGGAGTGATCCTCCAGCAGGGTGGACAGGTGGTGGCCGCGGCGCTGACCACCTTCCTGGTCTGTATGCCCATAATTTTGATTTTCGGGCAGATGCGGGGCGCTTATCTGGGCGGCTCCATCCTGACCTTTTTCCTGGGATACTGCATTTTGTTCTTTAAGAGCGGGTTCCTGCTCTCCGCTTACCCCTTCTCCGCGGCGCTGGTGCTGGCCGGCTTTGATATGCAGGAGTACAACGGTGCCACCGAGGCACCCAGCATCCCGCTGGCCCTCCTGGGTATGGCGGCGGTCATCGGTTTGACGGCGGCGATCTTGGCCTTCTCCCGACCCAGCAGCAAAGCCGGGAGTACAAAAAGGAAAAAGGCCGGCGGCCGCGGCCGCCGGCAGGCAGGGAGGAGAACACGATGAAAGAAAACCGAAAGAGATGGACACTGCTCCTGACCTGCGGCCTGCTCTGTGTCTTTTTGCTGTCCGGCTGTTCCGGCGTGATGCAGTCACTGGCGGACGGGACGAATGCGGTACTCAATGGATTGGCGGAGGGAACTGACCGGGTCACCGGTGCCTTGGCAGATCTCACGGACAATGCGATGGAGGCCGCCGCTGGCGCAACAGATGATTCCGTCAAGGACTCCATTCTGGATGCCTATAATTCCCTGGTGGATACCGCTGGCTCTTGGGCGCTGACGCCGGACCGCTCCCTGCAGGGGGAGCGGGTCCGAGGTGAGGATGGCTACACCGGCACTTATGAGGCCGGCTACGAGGACTTTTCCGGCACGGAACTGCTCTTTGGCGGCACCACCCTGGACCGGGCGGCCGGGAGCACGGTAGAGATCTCCTGCTCTCTCCACATCGAGGAGGGCGAGGCCGCCGTCTTTCTATGCTCCGGCGGGGAGGACCCGGTGGTCCTACTGTCCGAGAGCGGGGACTATGCCTCCACCATCGAGGTGGGCGGCCGCAGCACCTATATCGGCGTCTGGGGCGAGGAAGCAAACGGGAGCGTATCCATTCAGATTGATTGATCCGCCGGGCGACGTCATAAGGAAAGAGCTGCTGTATAGCAGCTTTTTGTCAGGTGCTGAAAGCGGCGGCTTTGATTCAATCAAAGCCGCCGCTTTCGTATCGAAATATCAGGGCCTGCCCTCTTATTTATAGCAGGCTATCGTCATACACAGAGAATGCGGTTTTTCAGCTCCACGGCATTGAGCGCAAGCACCGTGCTTTTCTGACCCAGGGGCAGTTCGTCCCCATCCACCGTGAAGATCGCGCCGCCGGCCTCCTCCAGGATGATCCGCGCAGCGTTGTGATCCCATGGAGAGGATCGCATGGTTACAAACAGATCTGCCCGGCCTGCGGCCACTTCACACAATTCCAAGGCCACGGAACCCAGACAGCGGACACCCCGAACCTTCCGGGAGAGCCGGATCATCCGCTCCTGGTAGGGATGGGGTTCCAAAAAGGTGTATTGCAGGCCCGGCGTTGTCAGCAACAATTCCGAAAGCTCCCGCCGGCCGGAGGTGTGGATCAGCGTCTGATCCTGCCATGCGCCGCCACCGTGCCTGGCCCAGTACAGCGTCTTGCGTTCTACATCCAGCACCAGGCCGAACAGCGGTAAGCTTCCCTCCCAGCACCCCACGGAGATGGCGTAGTTCTGATGCTGATTGATGAAATTTGTGGTCCCGTCGATGGGATCGATATACCAGGTCACAGCCCCGGCACGGCATTCCTCTGGCGGATACTCTTCCCCAACAATGGAATCCTGTGGAAAGGTTTCAAGGATCGCGCTGCGGAGCATCCGTTCCACACTTCGGTCCCACTGGGTGACCAGATCCTGATGGCCGGTTTTCTGCTGGACATCTGTCTGATCCATCTGACACTGCCGCAGAAGTTCTCCGGCCTTTTGGACTGTTTCCACCGCCACGTCAAACCGTTCCATCCTTCACCTTCTTTCTGCTGTTTGTTTTTCATCAAATCACATTCCATGAATCTTGTCAAGAAGGCTTCACCAGACCACTTTCATTTCTACATTAGTCAACGGTGGTACCGGGCTGAACTTTCGGATATACCGAGCGGTAAGATCCGGCATTTCTGTGCCCCCGCGCCACAGGACGGGACACTCCCTCAAGATCTCGTATCCACCCGTGCCCGTGGCCCGGTAGTTGCTGGTGCACAGGCGGAAGGTCCCTCCTCCCAGCGGGGAGCCGTCCAGTTTTGCCAGGCGGATCACCCGGCTGCCCACGGGCCGGCGCAGATCGAAGGTGTAGGAGAGCCCGGCATAGAAGTCGTAGTTGTAGTGCTCCACCTTGGGGAGCAAGAACTCCTCCGAAATCTGGGGCTGGCCATCAACCAGGGTGAAATAGGCGGCGCACCGCTCCAGAGTCTGTCTCAGCACCTCCTCCGTTACCTCCAGCACCACCAGGGTGTTTGCAAAAAGGTAGGCCGCTGTCACCCCCCGCATAGTCACCGGAGAGGCCAGGCCAACCGGGTCGTTGCCCAGGCTGGTGCAGGAGAAGTCCGCCCCGGTCTCTGTCAGCTGCACCTGATTGAACAGGGCAGCCACCTGGCTGCCGTAGAGAGCCGCTTCCAATTTCCCCTCCGGCGGGATGGTGCGATCCAACTCCCCGATGGGCTGGCCCAGCCAGTCCTGTACGGCATTCTCCAGTGGAAGCAGACTCTGATAAGGCTCTGCTGGGTGGATTGCGCCCACCGCTGTCAATCTGGATCGGAAGGAACTGCGTGTTCCCTCCCACTTACCGGAAATATGGAGAAACTGCCCCGCATTGGCGGGGGGCTGAACGGCGTAGGTGCCGGACAGATTCACTCCCTCCACCGCCATGTGCTGGTGGCCGGTGAGGAGCAGGTCGAAGTCCAGCTCCCGGGCAATTTTACAGGCCAGATTCTCACCGCTGTCCGAGAGCACCCGCCCTGTCTCCAGCTCCTCCTCAAAGCCGCCGTGGTAGATGCACACACAGACATCACACTGTTCCCGGAGGGCGGCGCAAGTCGCTCGTGCGGCCTGAAAGGCGTCGGTAACCCGAATCCGCTCCAAGTTCTGTGGCTGCTCCCACACGTTTACGAAGTCGGTGACCACGCCGGTGATCCCTACCCGCAGGCCGTTGGCCAGGGTGTGCACCGCCCAGGGACGGATGCGCAGCTCTCCCCCCAAGTCCTCTACATTCGTGCACAGGCAAACTCCGTCCATCGCCTGCAGATAATCCCGGAGTGCCTCATAGCCAAAGTTGAAGTCGTGGTTGCCCAGGGTGAAGTAGTCCAGCCCCATGGCATTGAAGGCGGCGGCCACCGGGTGGATGGGCCACTTTTTGCAGTGTTCCAGATAATATTGAGTCAGAGGCGTCCCTTGCAGGGAGTCGCCGCCGTCCAGCACCAGGGTGTTCCCTTCTTTTTCCACCTGGGCGGCCAGATTCAGCAGTCCGGAGTTTTCCGGGCAGTTAGAGGCATAGTTCACCGGGAAAATATGGCCGTGGGTGTCTGAAGTATAATAGATTTGAAATGTCTTTTCCATGATTACCCCCTGGCCAGCTTGACCCGGATCTTGGTGGAGATCCATTCTACAATCAGCACCAGCACAATGAGACCCGCCAGGATGGCGCCGGCCTCCTCCCAGCGGTAGGAGTTCATGGCGAAGATCAGCGGCGCGCCGATGCCGCCGGCTCCCACCAGTCCCAGCACGGTGGCATCCCGCAGGTTGATGTCAAAGCGGTAAATGGCGGTGGAGGCGAAGTTGGGCATCAGCTGGGGCAGGATGCCGTAGCGGATCTTCTGCCAGGTGGTGCAGCCCGCCGCGTCCAGGGACTCCAGCACCCGCACATCCAGGTCCTCGATGGCCTCGATATACATTTTGCTCACCATGCCAACAGAACACAGGGACATGGTCAGAAGTCCCGCGAAGGCGCCGGGGCCGGTGACCCGGATGAACATGAGCCCGTAGACAAAGGCGGGCACGGTGCGGATGGCCATAATGATGATGCGCCCCACAAAGGCCACGGGCTTGGGCGTCAGATTGGAGGCTGAGAGAAACGCCAGGGGAATGGAGATAATCGCGCCCACGATGGTACCCAGGAACGCGATACAGATGGTCTCCAGCAACAGGTAGGGTACGCCCTGGGTGGTGAAGTTGAACAGCAGGTCCGTGTCCGGATGAAAGATGCCAGCCAGGATGTTCCAGGCAATCGTGGCACCGCTCTGGGTGGTTCCCGCCGTCTCCACGGCGGAGCCGCTCCAAATCAGCAGGGCCACGACCACCATGGCCACAGCCAGTTCAAAGACCCAGCGGCGGGGCCGCTGCTCATAGGCCGCTTCAATTCGGTTGTTCATAGCAGCCCCTCCTTATACCAGCCGTTTCCGAGCAGCTCGGCTGATGGTCTCAATGATGAACACCGTGACGAACAAGGCCAGCAGGATCATGCCCACACTGGCATACTCCCGCCATCCGATCTTCTCGTTGAGGATCAGGCCCAGTCCGCCGGCGCCCACATAGCCCAGGATGGAGGCATAGCGCACGTTGCCCTCAAAGCAGAACAGGCAGTTGGAGAGATAGGAGGGCAGCACCTGGGGCACAATGGAGCTGATAAAGGCCCGCACCTTGGTGGCTCCCATGGCCTCCATGGCCTCGAAGGGGCCCATGTCCACGGTCTCGATCTCCTCGTAGAGGATCTTGCCGATGTAGGCGAAGGTGAAGATGGCGATGGCCGTGGTGCCCGCCAGAGTACCCAGGCCGAAGATGTAGGTGGCGATCAGGGCGGAGACCAGGGTGGGCAGGGTGCGGATGATGCTCAGCAGCAGCCGCATGGCTGCCACCACTACCCGGCTATGGATAATATTGGTGGAGGCCAGCATAGCAAAGGGAACCACCAGGATCGAGCCGATGAAGGAGCCCAGCAGGGACATCTTGATGGTATCGAACAGGGGCTGCCAGATCTGGGACATATAGTCCCACTGCGGCGGGATCATCTCCCCCAGGATCACAAAGAACTCCCGGATCCGGCTGACGAGAACGCCCATATCAAAACCAGTGACCTCTACCGAGAGGGCCGTCATGGCCACCAGAATGACTGCTGCCAGGGGCGCCCGAGAGCGAGGCTTGGATATCTGTTTTCCGTTGGGGAGTGTCAGCAGCTTGGGCGGGAAGATCTTGTCGTATACGCTCATGCCGGCTCCTCCTGCTTCCCCTGGTAGATGGCGTCCAGAACCGCCTGATCCACCTGGTCCGACGGGCCGTCGTAGACGACCTCACCGGCCCGGATGCCCACCACCCGGGTGGCGTACTGGAGCGCCAGCTCCACATGGTGGATGTTGATCAGGACTGTGATGTGCATCTCCCGGTTGATCCGCTGGAAATCGTCCATGACCTGCTTGGCGGTCACCGGGTCCAGGGAGGCCACCGGCTCGTCTGCCAGGATGATCTGGGGGTCCTGGGCCAGGGTCCGGGCCAGAGCCACCCGCTGCTGCTGACCGCCGGAGAGCTGGTCCGCCCGGACAAAGGCCTTGTCCAGAATGCCCATCTGGTCCAGCGCCTCCAACGCTTTCATCTTCTCATCTTTCGTGAAGATGCCAAGAGTCGCCCGCCACCAGGGCAAATCGGGGACAAAGGCGGTGAGCACGTTCTTAATGACGGTGGTTCGGGTGATTAGGTTGAAGGACTGGAAGATCATACCGATCTTCCGCCGGAACCTTCGCAGGCTCTTCCCGTGGAGGGTCATTACGTCGGTGCCGTCCACCGTCAGTTCCCCCTGGGTGATGTCGTGCATCCGGTTGATGGTGCGGATCAGAGTGGACTTGCCTGCGCCGGACAGGCCAATGATGGCCACGAACTCCCCCTGATCAATGGTCAGGTTGATATGCCGCAGAGCCTCATATCCATTGGGATAGCGTTTTTCTACCTCTTTGAATTCTATCATTGTATGATCTCCATTCCAAACGAGGGAGGAAAGCCGCGGCCTCCCTCCCTCGTTTTTGGTCCTTGCTGGATTGTTTTAGCCCGCGCTGTTCAGAGACTGGATCATCTCCTGGGCGGCCCGCTCGGAGTCGTAGTCGGAGGACTGGGCGGGCAGATAGCCGTTGTGGCTGTAGATAGCGATGACCTCTTTGCCCTCTTCAGTGTTGCCGATATTGATGAAAGCCTCGGACAGGGCGGCCTTGAAGTCGTCGTCCATGATGGGAGAGGTCTTGCTGACGCTGATGGTATCGTTGTAGATGGCGGGGGTGACGCCCACCACGGCGGTGTCGTCCCAAATGCTGTTGGTCATGCCGTACTCGCCGGTCCACTCGTCCTCATAGTCCCGGCGGGCATCGGCGTAGGTGCAGAGAATGTCCACCTGACCGGAGGCCAGACGGGCGAAGGCACTGCCGTAGGAGTCGGACTGCACCGCATGGGGCAGGTCGGTGATGTTGTGATCGAAGTTCTCCTGGAGCCACAGGGAGGGATAGATGTAACCGGCGGGAGAGGAGGAGTTGGCCACGCTCCAGTTGGCGCTGCTCACGTCCTCCCAGGTCAGGGCCTCACCGGCGTTGACCTTGGCGGCCAGCTCCTGGCCTTTCTCAGAGGGGCCGGCGATCATCAGGGCCCGGTAGCTGGTGACCTGCTCGGTGGTGGGCTCAGTGGGGGCGTTGTCGTTCCAATCCTTGGCGCTGTCGGAGTCGATGGACAGGCCGTCCCGGGTGGCGGTCAGCAGCACGTCGCAGCCATCGTCGTAGAGCACGTAGGTGCCGCCGGGGATCAGGCCCACGTCGGCGGTTCCGGCGGACAGGGCCTCACCCACGGCCTCGTAGCTGGTGCCTACGGTGATATCCACCTCGCCTACGTCATAGCCCAGCTTGGCCAGCTCATCGGTAAGCATCTGCTTCAGCGGCTCGGTAGCCGTGATGATCTCATCCGGCTCCCGAGAGGGGACGAACGCGACACGCAGGGTATCGATTTGCTTATTCCCAGTCTCGGTGGTTTCTGTGTTCGTGCTGTCGTCCGTGGTGTCGGTCCCGCTGTCCTGACCGCCGCAGCCAGCCAGCAGGCCCACGCACATCACGCCGGCCAGCAGGAGAGAAAGTGCTTTTTTCTTCATACCATGATCCTCCTCGATTTCTCATTTATTGGTCTGTGTTTGATTTTGGATCTATCTGTTATAGAGGTGAAATCCTCTTATAACCATTTTAGGAAGTCAAGCAGTATCGCCGATTTTCAAATGCGTCGGTACTGTGACGGTGACCGCCTGGGAGCGTCGCTGGCTGATTCGGCCAAACAACAGCTCCAGCGCGTTCTCCCACACATAGTCTGGGAACATTTCAAGACAGGTGCCGGTGGGCCACTTGCTCTCCAGTGTCTGGATGTCCTGGTAGATGACTACAGCCACATCCTTTGGAACCCGAAGTCCCAGTTCACGGAACGCTTCCAGGGCGCCTTCCGCTACCTCGTCGCTACCCAGCAGCATGGCTTCTGCCAGCGTGTGTTCTTCCGCTGCCTTTTTTGCCAGTGCATAGCCGCTTTCGCGGCTGATCTCGCCGATGTGAAAAGTTTTAGGATCGAACTGGCCGCGGCGCTCCAAGATCCGTTGAATCGCTGCCACTCGATGGGTGCCAATCCGGCCATTGGCGCCTTCATAGATTCCGCCGATATATCCCAATCCAGTGTAGCGTTTCTGATCCAGCAGATAGGCTACCATCTGTTCCTGACCACGGTCAAAGTCCACCTGCACCTGGTCGAACTCATAGTTGTGCTGGTTGGAGTTCACAAAAACAATGGCAAAGGAGAGGGAGCGGAGGAAGTCGATCTCCGGTTCGCTGAATACACCGAACGCAATGACGCCGTCCACCTTCTGGGACTCGCCGAAGGTCAACCGAACAAAAGAAACATCGTACTGATCTGTCATCATCTGCACCAAACAGGACAGTGAGGACAGCCGCACATTGTGCCGATCTGGCCGGATAATCTGCCAATCCGCCACGCCGATCACCAAGTGGGTCTTATGCTCCGCCGCCCGCCGCTGCCGGGGGGAGACGTAACCAAGAGTATGAGCCGCTTGAAAAATACGAGCTCGCACCTCTGGCGTAACGGAGATGTTGTCATCTTTATTCAAAACCCGGGAGACTGCTGCGGCCGAGACTTGGGCAGCCTGGGCCACATCCTTGATCGTCGCCATGAGATCCCTCCCTCTCAAGATCTTCTAAGTTCATTATATTTTTCCCTTGTTTGAAGTCAATAGATTTTACTAAAATTTTACTAAAAAATAAATGACCTATAACAGACAAGTACCCGGCAAATTTTGTAGGGGAATAAAACAATAAAAGCCTCCCGACATTTACAAAAAGCTCATACTCCGCTATACTGAAGTCAGAAAAAGAATGGAGGCGCGACGATGGCAGGCAGACGGATCTGTGCCGGGTACTACCGGCGATACGACGGCAAGGTAGTCTATGTGATTTCCCTGGCCACGGATGCCGACACCGGCGAGGAGACCGTCATCTGGACCGCCTACCCCTTCGCAGATGTCCCCAGGTACTGCACCTCCAGCAAAAAGTCCTTCTGCACCTTTGTGGAAGTAGACGGAGAGCGGAGAGCCAAGTACAAGCGGCTGACGAACATGAAGATCTCAGAGGCCGCCATTGAAAGGCTGGAAGACGAGGGTTTCCGGGGGCCGGTGCGTAAAAGGCAGAGGCGGCAGCTGGAGGAAGAATATGACTCCCGCGAGTATCAGCAGTCTCTCACCTACCACGCATACGCAAAAGAACTCTGCGAGAACTACAACTTCGACCGGAGCAAATATCGCCTCTGCATAAAAGAAAAGAGGTTTTCCGCTATCACCAGAAGTGACTTCGCCAAGCTGAAAGAGGACCTGCAGTTTCTGGACAATGCCATGAAAACTGTACTGGCTGAGTACAGGGACTATTTCCAAGAGCGGTTCGTGGAGGGCCTGTCCATCCGCAAATATGCTGTGGCCCACCAACTCAATCGGGGCAGCGTGGACTACCTGCAAAAAAAGTTTTTCTCTGCCTTAGCCCTGCTCTTGAAAGAGCGAGACGAGGCGGAGGGAAAATGCCGTCTGAGGAAACCAGTGCAAAATTGAACTGATCCAACACCAAACGGAGCGTCTGCTGACAAAGCAGGCGCTCCGCTTTTCTGTCAGAAATATGTCAAAAGGATATTATTTCCCCAATACATAGTGAGGGGGCAAAAGAGGCACAGGTGTGTCAATTCTATGTCACTTGAGAAATGTCCTCGGGTAAAGTAGTAGAGGGGGGAATCAAAATGAAAGAGTCTGCCTACAAAAATTATGAGGAGTTGCCGCTGTTTCTCAATTCAGAAACGGTGGCAAAAGTCCTGGGCGTATCTCCATCGTCGGGATATGAACTGATGCACGAGCCGGGCTTCCCGGTGCTGCGTATCGGCAACAGAATGGTGGTGCCCAAGGAGCAGTTCATCCAGTGGGTAAACGAGCGTGTAGGAGGTGGCGCATGAGGTACGGCAAGTACAGCGGACGCGGAAATTTTTTCTCTCTGCCCAACGAAGTGTTTCTCCTGGGTCTGAGTGCCGGAGAGTTGGCGGTGTACAGTTTCCTGAAACGGTGTGAGAATCGCAAGACGCATCAGTGCTGGCCCAGCATCAAAACCATCGGACAGGTAGTGCGGATGAGCGAGAATACCGTCCGCAAGTACATCCGTCAATTGGAGGAGCGAGGACTCATCACCACAGAACCTACAGAGGTGCTTACCAAGTCCAGCGGTCGGCGCAACGGCAATCTGCTGTTCACCCTCCGGCCAATTCAGGAGGTAATCGACCAATATTACGACTGCCAGCTGGAGGAATTGGAGATGGCTACGGAGCGCCAGCGTGTGACGAAACTCCTACGGGAGCGGGAAAGCCCCGCGTGACCGCCTGTGAGCCGCTGTGTGCCCCGATTGCGGGAGGGGCAGAGTCCCTGCCCCTCTCGGCGGGTTTCAGGCCGGTGTGGGCCGGTTGTGGGAGGCGTTGCGGTACAAGGCTTCCGGCCCTTTTGGAGCGGAACCGAAGGACGAAAGGGAAAGCAGGATAAAGGCCGGGGGTCGCAAGCACCCCCGGCCGGGCCACACCGCCCCGCAACGCGGGGCGGGACAAGGGATTGCGGGATTTGGCGCGGGGATGAATGAGTGGCTGTGCGGGAAGGACTGGACACTGTCCGAGATGTCCGATGGGCAGAAAATGCCTGTATTGCAAGGATTTCCGGGCCGTCCCCTATGGATTGGAAGGAGGTATCGCAAATGAGTCAGGAGAAAAAAGAGCGGGTGGGGATTTTGATGCCGCCCAGCCAGGTGGCGGAGATCGACGCCCTCTACCCACTGCACGGACACGCCAGCCGGAGCGACTTCGTCTGCAAGGCGGTGGAGTTTTATACCGGCTTTCTCCAGCAGGACAGCAGTGAGTTTTATATGAGCAAGACCACCCTCGCGTTTCTGGAGGAACAGTTGGGGAAGCTGGAGAGCCGCATCTGCCGCCAGCTCTTTCGGATATGCGTGGAGCAGGAGATGGCCTGTCACATGTTCGCCAGCCAGTGCCTGGGCGAACCAAAGGAGACGCTGGAGGAACTGCGGAAGACCTGTGTTAAAGCCGTGAAGCGGACAACAGGCAGCATCCGCTACGACAGGATCTACGCCTATCAGCGGGGCGGTCTGGAGCCGGAGGAGGATGAAGATGGAGAAGAAAACTGAAAAGGTCACCGTGTCTCTGTCCCCGGAAGTTATCCGTTTGGCGGATCACAACTGGGAACGGTTCGGTTTCAAAAACCGCTCTGAGCTGATCGACGCCGCAATTCGGGAGTACATCAGCCGCGACCTTCTGAAGGAGTTTACCGGAGAACTGTCCCAATTCTATCAGAAGATCGAGCGGAGCGAGATCAAGTATCTGGAGGAACACCTGGCCAAGCTGTCCTATAAGATCGCGGTGGAGATCGCGCAGACGCATCTGCTGATGGCTTCTATCACAGGCCTCTCCAAGCAGGACACCCGTGACCTGCGGGCCAAGGCGGTGGCCCTTGTGAACGAGAGCAGGGGGTACATCTCCCTGGACACTGCCCGAAAGCACAAGGTACCACTCCAGTTGGAGGACGATCTGGACGCGGAAGATGATGGCTGGTGAGCGCAAAAATTGCGCCGCAAAACAAAGAAAAGCCTCCTGAAAAATGTGAATTGTTTGATAACTCTGCGCTCTGCCGCTGGATACTTTCCTCTTTCCGCGGTATTGTGTGTTGCTGACAAGGAGGCGGCACGCATGAACGATTACACGAGAGCCCTGCACCAACGGTTCTATCGGGAGCCGGAAAATACAGAGGAAGAACGGGAGATGGAGCAGGCAGAGCAGGCTCTGAAGTCCACCCTGGACCGGGAACAGCGAAGACTTCTCCTGGCCCTGGTAAACGCCCAATCCCTGTGGCAGGAGCGCACCTCCCTGGAGAGTTTCACCGCTGGGCTCCGGCTGGGGCTGGGCATCGCGAGGGAACTGGAACCCTACTCCTTCGAGGCTGACCAGGAGGAGCGGGCCAGACGGAAGATAGAATTGGAGGTGGATTGACATGGCAAAGCGCAGACCGTCCGGCGACGGCATGGTTCGGAAACGGGAAGATGGCCGCTGGGAGGGCCGGATCGTAGTGGGCCACAAGAGCAACGGAGACCCCATCTTCCGGTACCTCTCCGCCGGAAGTCAGAAGGAACTGCTGGCAAAGCTTCACCGGAATATCGAGGAGTACCGGGATGTAGATCTGCGGGAGGAGAGCAAAATGCCCCTGGGCGAGTGGCTGGACCGCTGGCTGGAGGAGTACGCCGCCCCCTCGGTGCGGCCCTCTACACTGGAGGGATATCGGGGATACGTTGAGCGGAACATCAAGCCCCACCTGGGGAACAAGCCGGTGGGGAAGATCACCGCCGAGGATATCCGACAGCTGTACCGGGAGCTCCAGGAGCATGGCCGCCAGGAGGAACACCCGCAATACGGGTACAAGCTGGCTGGCTCTACCGTCCGCCGCATCCACGGCGTCCTCCACGAGGCCCTGGACGCGGCGGCGCAGGAAAACCTGATTGCCAGGAACCCCACCGACGGTATCGCCCTGCCAAGAAAAAAGGCCGCACCCAAGCAGGTCCTGAACGATACCCAGCTGGAGCGGTTCATGACAGCCATCCAGGAGGACAAGGTTTGGCACGACTTTTTCTACACAGAGCTGACCACCGGCCTGCGCCGGGGTGAGATCTGTGGCCTCATGTGGCAGGACTTCGATGAGGCCCACGGCACCCTCACCATTCGCCGGACCATCCACGCGGAACGGGGCGGAAGGCTGACCGCCGGGGAGACAAAGACTGGAGCCGGGAAGCGGATCATCACCCTGCCGCCCAGCACGGCCCAGCTCCTATCGGAGCGCAGGAAACACTCCTATACAGAGTGGATCTTCCCTGATCCTCTCCGCCCGGAACGGCCCACACGCCCCAATGCCGCTTACGTCCGCATGAAGGAGCTGCTCAAAAAGGCTGGATTGCCCAGTATCAGGTTCCATGATTTACGGCATACCTTTGCCACTCACGCCCTGGCCAGCGGAGTGGATGCCAAGACCCTGTCGGGCATCCTGGGGCACACCCAGGCGTCCTTTACGCTGGACACCTACACCCATGTGACCGGCGATATGCAGAAGCGGGCCAGCGAGATCGTGGGCGGTTTCATGGAAAATATCATGGTGAGGTGAGAGCATGGCAGGAAAGAGAAAGAAGGGGGAGGGCACCGTCCGCCTGCGGAAGGATGGCCGCTGGGAAGGCCGGGTGGTGGTAGGCTACGACGAGACGGGAAACCCCAAGACGAAAAATGTGCTGGCCAAAACCAAGAGGGAGTGCGTGGAAAAGCTGGAGGAGCTGAAAGAGCAGTGCGGCAACCACCGCCCCACTCAGGTACGGCCTGATATGCCCTTTGGGGCGTGGATGGACTACTGGTACCAGAATTTCTCCAAGACCCGGCTCCGACCCACCACCCAACTGAGCTATGAGGGCTGGATCTACAACCACCTGATCCCCGGCCTGGGCCACATCCAGCTCAACCGCCTGACCCAGGCGGACCTCCAGCAGTTCTTCCGGACCATGAAGGAGAGCGGCAGAAAAAGCAATGCGGACAAGCGTGGAAAGGGCATGACAGACCGCTCGGTGCGCAGCTGCCACGCCGTCTGCCAGATGGCCCTGGACAGGGCGGTGGAGGAGAAACTGATCCACGGCAACCCCGCCGCCGGGTGCAGGCTCCCGCCCATCAAGGGGAGAGAGATGCAGGTGCTGACCCATGAGGAGATCCAGCGGTTTCTGATCCAAGCCAAGGCGGAGGGGATGTACGAACTGTTTCTGCTGGACCTGACCACCGGAATGCGCCGGGGTGAGCTGCTGGCGCTCCGGTGGGATGACCTCGACTTCGACACGGGAAAGCTCCGGATCGACAAGCAGATCTGTCCGGTGGGCGGGAAGCTGATCATCAGCGAGCCCAAGACCAAGGCGGCCAACCGCACCATCATTCTCCCGCCCGCCATGCTGGAGGTGCTGGCGGAGTACAAAAAAGGCATCTTCTCTGACCTGATGTTCCCGTCGAGGATCAAGCCGGACCAGCCCATTGACCCCGGCTATGTGCGCAAGCGCCTCCAGGTCATTCTGAAGCGGGCTGGGTGCAAGTCCGTCAGATTTCATGATCTCCGGCATACTTTTGCCACCATGTCCCTGGAAAACGGGATGGACGTCAAGACCCTCTCCACTATCATCGGTCACGTCTCCTCCGCCACCACCCTGAACACCTACACCCACGTCACCGATGAAATGCGGCAGAAAGCGGCGGTGAACATCGACCAGGGGATCGCAAAGGCGGAGGTACAGCGGGAGTCGGAGCAGAAGACGGAGAAGCCCCACGCACAGGAGCCATTCACTCCTGTCCTTCCGGCCCGCCGCAGGCCGGGGACCGGATATGTCAAGCAGATTAAAGAGAATCTCTGGGAAGGACGTTACTCCCCGGTGTGGCCGGATGGAAAAAAGCACTCCCGGAATGTCTACGGCCACACAGAGGCGGAGTGCGAGGAAAAGCTGGCGGAACTGATCCACCAGATGAAGGCGGAGATCGCCGCCCTGCGCTCCGGAGCCAGCACGGAATATCCGGACGGGATGAGCCCCAAGAAGAAAGCCATCGCCGCCTACCTGCGGGAGCATCCCGGTGTGACCAGCAAGGGCATGATCGCCAGAGAGCTGAGCGTGGATCGCTCCACGGTGCAGCGGTACTACGACGAGATCTGGGCGGAATTGCGGGGAGAGGATACCCAGGCATCCTAACACCGGAGGAACTAACAGAGGTATCACCTCAAATTTTGCAGGGCTGTAAACAAGTAGGAAGGGCATCCCCTTGAAACAGGGAATGCCCTTCCGGTGGTCAAAACAGAAATCCGTCTGTGGTATTTCTGTGGTCAAACGAGAAATTGCCGCAGTTTTCACTGCGGCAATTTCCATTTTTGGTGGACCCGAGGAGGATCGAACTCCCGAACCTTTCGGATGCGAACCGAACGCTCTCCCAGCTGAGCTACGGGCCCAAATCGGCCATTTTTCAATCAAAAAAGTTATGAAAAACGGATTTTTGAGATATTCAATTTTGAGGGAAAAGTCCGAAAAATCGGACGAAAAATTGGAAGGAAAAAACGGGCCGGTGATGGAAGTCCATACGGATGCGAACCGTACGCTCTCCCAACTGAGCTACAGGCCCAAATAGCAATGCCGGTCTCCCAGCGCGGATTATCATAACACACTTTTTTGAATTTGTGAAGCCCCTTTTTCATTTTTCTGTTGATATTTTTTCTGAAATATAGTAGAATACCATTTGTTCAACAACTCCTCCGCATACAGCTGCGGAACCGGTCTTGCGCAATGGGTACCTGCGAACCATGTCAGGCGGGGAACCGAGCAGCATTAAGCGGGACCATCCATGTGCCGCAAGGACGCCGGTTCCGCAGCTGTATACGGGGGAGTATTTCTATTGTAAGGGAGGGCTGCGGATGTATCAGGCGCTTTACCGCAAGTGGCGTCCCAAAACATTTGCCGACGTGGTCGGTCAGGAGCACATCACCGAGACCTTGCAGCGCCAGGTGGCGGAGGGGCGGCTGTCGCACGCCTATCTTTTCACCGGCACGCGCGGCACGGGCAAGACGACCTGCGCCAAAATACTTGCGCGCGCGGTCAACTGCGAGCATCCGGAAAACGGCAACCCCTGCAACCGCTGCCCGAGCTGCCTTGGCATCGAGAGCGGGCGGCTGCTCGACGTGGTCGAGCTGGACGCGGCGTCGAACAACGGCGTGGACAGCGTGCGCGCGCTGCGTGACGAGGCCATCTATTCGCCCGCGCAGGTAAAAAAACGCGTGTATATCGTCGACGAAGTCCACATGCTTTCGACGCCCGCGTTCAACGCACTGCTCAAGATCTTGGAGGAGCCGCCCGAGCATCTGATGTTCATTCTGGCGACAACGGAGCTGCACAAGGTGCCCGCGACGATTTTGTCGCGCTGCCAGCGCTTTTCATTCCGCCGCATCCAGCCGAAGGACATCGTGGGCAGGCTCAACTACATCGCGGGGCAGGAGAATATCGACTTAAAGGAGGACGGCGCGGCGCTGCTGGCCCGACTGTCGGACGGCGCGCTGCGAGACGCGCTGAGTCTTCTTGACCAGTGCGCGGCCGCGGGCGGCGCGATCGACGCGAACGCCGTGCTCGACGCGCTGGGTTTGGCCGGAAACGTGCAGACCGCACAGCTCATGTCGCTGATCCTGACGCGCGACGCGCGCGGGGCACTCGAGCTTCTCGGCAAGCTCTACGACGGCGGTAAGGATGTGGGCGCGGTGCTCGGCGAGCTCTCGACCCTCTCGCGCGAGCTGCTCATCAGCGCGACGGCTGGGGAGGGCGGCGAGAGCTTACTCAGCGGCGCTTATGACGCCGCAACGCTCCGAAACCTGCGCGCGCAGGGGACGAGCGCACGCTTCATCCAGCTCTGTACGATCTTGCAGGAGACGGCGGCGCAGCTCCAGTTCAGCGTAAACCGCCGTACGGACGCAGAGCTCTGCATTCTGAAGCTCTGCGACGAAACACTCTCCGGCGACCTGGCGGCGCTCGGCGCGCGCATCGCGCGGCTCGAAGAGCAGATCGCCGCGGGCGTGCAGTTCGCGGCGAAGCACCCTGTATCCGCACCGGCGAGCGCACCCACTCCCGCGGCGGTACAGACGGTCACACCTACACCGGAAAAGGCCGCGGAAGCGCCCACAGAGAGCGCAAAGCCCGCCGAGGAAGCGCCGCTTCCGTGGGACGAGCCGCCGCTGCCCGACGATTATGACGCACCGCCGCCCTACGGCGAGCCGATCGCACCCGCACCGAAGGCCGCAGCGCCGAAGATAGCAGCAGCACCCGCGCCTGCGCAGGAAGCGCCGACGAGTGGAGACAGCGGGGATGATGAGATTTTCTACCAGCTCATGGAGAGCTATAAAAACCGTCTGACGCCCGACAAGCGCGCGTTCATCGGCATGGCGCAGGGGGATGTGAAGGATGACCTTCTCACCGTCTACTGCTCGACCGAGGTGCAGAAGGCCATGCTCGACCAGAAGGTCGTGACAGACGTTTTGAGCGAGGTCACGTCCCGCGCAGTTGGACGGGAGATCCGCGTCCGCTTCCTCGTGGGCGAGCGCCCGGGCGCGAAAAAGCGAGACAAGATGCAGGACCTCCTGCGCATGGGCAGTAAATTCGACAATTTTACAGTAAAATAAAAGGAGACAACAACGATGGCAAAGGGTTACAGCGCACGCCGCGGCTTTTCCAACGGCAGCGGCCAGATGCTCAAGCAGCAGCAGATGCAGCAGCAGATCATGAAGATGCAGGAGGACATGCAGAAGGCGCAGCAGGAGGTCGAGGAGAAGACCTTCTCGGCGAGCGTCGGCGGCGGCGTCGTCAGCGCCGAGGTCAACGGCAAGAAGGAAGTCACGAACATCACCATCAAGCCCGAGGCGGTCGACCCCGAGGATGTGGAGATGCTCCAAGACCTCATCATCTCCGCCGTGAACGAGGCGCTCCGCCAGGCCGAAGAGGCGATGGACGGGAAGATGAACGCGCTGACGAGCGGACTCGGCCTCAGCGGGTTTGGATTCTGATTTTTCCTTTTCAAGCAAAAACAAAGCCCGCGTCGCGGGCGGGAGTTTTCCGCACTGTGCGGAAACGGGCAATAAAGGGGGTATTCTCTTTCCGAAGAGAATACCCCCTTTAAATCCCCCAGAGAAAGGCGAGGGGAGTTCCCCTCGACCCCCGACATTGGCAGTTTGTAGCTTGAAGAGCTGCACGCGCTGCGCAATCAGGTGCGGTGTACATGGCTTCGCCATGAATCCGTGCGTTTCGTCACCGTTTTGCAACCGCGCCTTACTATCGTGAGGCGCGAGTGACGGTAGTTGGGCGGCAGACTGCGTGCGAGGTGGTACTGCTGCGCTCGCCGTGAGTATTAAGAAAACATCCTGCCGTGTGCTTGACAGGGCGGAATGTTTTGATATAATGAACATATAGAAAGAGGGCGCTGCGACAAGCGGTTAGCCTCTAATCAAGTAAATGTACTTAGCAAAAACTAAGAAACCGTCACTTGGCAGAGTGGCGGTTTCTGCTTTTCACAATAATAGTGACTGTAACGTCTCCAATATGGAATGTGATCCGCATCGTCTCACCCCCTTTCGGAGATGTGACCAACCGCCTGCCGTTCGTGCAGCGCCTTGTATTTACCGTACCACAGTTTTCAACAAATTGCAACATCTGTTTCATCTGGCCGCGGCGAGCACAGCAATGCCGCGTCCGCACGCAGTCCGCCGCCGTGCTATCGTCACACGCGCCTCACGATAGTAAGGCGCGGTTGCGAGTGGTGACGAAACGTAGGGATTCGTGGCGAAGCCACGTACACCGCACCTGATTGCGCAGCGCGTGCAGCTCTTCGAGCCACAGACTGCCAATGTAAGCGGGGTCGAGGGGCAAGACCCCTCGTCCTTTCT